>OFRD01000015.1_pt1 | contig 56481 bp, 54 predicted proteins | sample 1543041 | NCBI WGS metagenome assembly OFRD01 (sample SAMN07774234, study PRJEB24372) | wastewater metagenome | isolation source: Exp Tend CN 100WW | collected 2016-02
TTTTTTGTTTTTATGCATGGTTTTGCATGTAGATGCAATTCTTGTGGCTAAAGTGGATAGGTAAAAATGCTTGATTTTTTAATGCATATTGAACAATGGTTGCCTACTTTGCTGGATCACTATGGCCTTTGGATTTACGCCATTTTATTTCTGATTATCTTTGCCGAAACCAGTTCTGTCTTTATGTTTTTCTTACCCGGGGATAGCTTGCTGCTCGCGATTGGCGCACTCTGCTCAACCACAGCGGTGATCCATTTACACTATATGGGACTGTTGCTTTTTACGGCGGCTGTATTGGGTTATATCGTTAATTATTATACTGGTCGGGTTTTGGGCTTTAAATTTTTTCATGCCCATGCAAAGTTTTTAAAGCCTGAATATATTGCCAAGACCAACCATTATTTTAGCAAACATGGTGGAAAAACCATTTTGGTGGCACGTTTTGTGCCTTTTGTCCGTTCCTTTGCACCGTTTGCTGCGGGTGCAGGGCACATGAATATCTTCAGTTTTATGTTGTATAACTTGGTGGGTGGTCTGATCTGGATCAGTTTGCTGTTAGGGCTGGGGTATGGTGTCGGGAATATGCTTGGATTTGCCGTAGATGTATTTTAATGTTTAAAGTATTTTGAATATAAGCAAAGCCCACCAGAGTGGACTCTTTTGATCATCTTAGCTTTTTAGTGTTTGGTAATGGTAACGGCTGTACTGCCGACCCAAGAACCTAAAAGAGCTGGGCTAGACACAGAAAACTGTCCTTTTTTCGCTTCACGGGAAATATAAATCGAGAGTGAGTGAAAGTCGGCATGACTGATGAATAAATCTTGAGCAGATAGATGCCATTTTTCTCCCGAATTGAGTGCTGCAATTTGAGTGGAAATTTGGTGCAAAATATCCATTTTTATTCCTGAATGACACGCATTGGACACGTTAAGATATGACTATCTTGTGACATAAACATGTCATTCATATGACAATCGTAACATCAGGCCAAATAATCATCAGCACTTATGCTTTTGGCTTTTCCGTTGAAAAATTAGAATTTTTTAAAATATATTCAATTTCTTCTTGGCTGGCCTGTTGTAACTTGGCACGAAATACAGCGACGGTTTGTTCAATCAGAGTTTCAGCTTCTAACTCGAGACGTAAACGAACATTTTCCAGTTCCGAAAGCATAGCCGTGTCGCTAATCGACGGCATGCCTTTGGCAAAATTTAATGCCGCACCTTCAGGGTTCTTATGATAACGCGCCGTATAGGTCTGAATTTCACGCTCTAAATTTTGCCGAATCAGGGACAGTGTTTGTGTTTGTTCAGCAAATTGTCGTGTTTCATCGAATTGTAAGGCTTGAGCATAGTCTGCTTGTGCAGCGCGTTTCTTGGCTAAAGACTGTTCTAGCGCACGTTGATGGCGTAAACGAGCATCTTCAATCAATTGTGCCTTACGTTCTACATAAGCACGTTCTATTGTTTCAAAGGATTGTTGTTGTGCGAGCTCGTCCTTTTCCAACCATTTTTGAATATTGGTTTCAGGTTTGAGCACATTGCAGACGCGGTGTAGGTCATCAATAAATGCCTGACGAACAGCCTCAGGTACGTCTAACCAGCGCTGTTTAAAATCTTGACCGACATTTAATGCCACCACGTATCTCCTTAATTCGATTGATCAGCTATAGTTTAAAAGTTCGTGGTTCAATACCTAAACGTCGGTATTGTTTAAATTTTTCACGACCCACTTGTTTTGCCGATTCATTATTTTCGATGATTTCTATAATGTGACTAAATTTATCAATCTGTTCAAGCGCTTGATTGTTAAAATTAAACACGATCCAGTCCGATTGTTCGGGCAGATGAGATGAAATACAAATTGTAGCCGATTCTTGATCAATGCCATGCGGAATGAAACTGCTGGGATCAAAACTCCACAATCGTTCATCGAGCTGCTGTTGTAATTCTGAGTCTGCACAATATAACCAAATACGTTCAGGCTGTTTCAGAATCTTACGGCACAAACGGCAAGTGCTTTCCACTTGCCGTTCGGGACTTTTTTCAAATAAGTAAAAGCTTACTTTAGCCATTTGACTGCGCACGATTGGCTAAAAATTGTAGCAATAATGGCACAGGACGACCCGTTGCCCCTTTCGCTGAACCCGAGTTCCATGCAGTACCGGCAATATCTAAATGCGCCCAACGGTATTCACGCGTGAAGCGTTGTAAGAAGCAGGCTGCGGTGACTGAACCGGCTTTAGGGCCACCAATATTGGCAATATCAGCAAACGGTGAATCGAGTTGTTCTTGGTAATCATCAATCACGGGCATGCGCCATACACGGTCAAATGAGGTCTGTCCCGCAGCATGAATTTCAGCAGCCAGTTCATCATCTGGGGTGAATAGACCAGTCAGCACTGAACCTAAGGCAACCACACATGCACCAGTTAAAGTGGCAATATCAATCACCAAAGCAGGGTTAAAGCGTTTGATGTACGTCAGGGTGTCGCATAAAACCAAACGACCTTCCGCATCGGTATTTAAAATTTCGACTGTTTGACCACTCATGGTTTTTACGATATCTCCCGGACGCGTTGCATGACCTGAAGGCATATTTTCAGCGGCAGCAATTGCACCGACCACATGAATGGGTAATTTTGCTTCACACAGCGCACGCATTGTTCCTAACACAGATGCCGCACCACACATATCGTATTTCATTTCATCCATACCAGCACCAGGTTTGAGTGAAATACCGCCAGTATCAAAAGTGACCCCTTTACCCACTAAGACCACAGGCGCTTGTTCGGTATGGGCTTTATATTCAAGGGTAATCACGCGACCCGGACGATCTGACCCTTTGCTGACTGCAAGGAAGGCGTTCATGCCTAAATCGGCCATTTGTTGTTCATTAATCACGGTCACTTTAAGCAAGTCAGGATATTGCGCAGCGAGGGCTTGTGCTTGCTCTGCTAAATATTCAGGGAAGCAAATATTCCCCGGACGATTGCCTAAATCACGTGCCCAGTTTTGACCCGATTGCACAGCATGAATCAGGGTTAATTGTTGTGGGTTCAAAGTACTATTGTTTGAAATCAGATGAATTGTTTCGAGTATGAATTCATTTTTTTTCGATTTATATTCATCAAAAGCATATGCGGCTTGGGTTAAAGCCAAGGCAAATAAATAATGTTGCTCTGCTGCTAATGCAGAAATATCAATACTGATCTGTTTGAATTTTTTTTGTGACGTTTTGATAATGCTTTGCGCAATTTTTGCTAATTTATTGGGTTGCAGATCCGCAGCTTTATCTATGCCGATAAGTACAGTATTACTACATACCGCCACTTTCCCGATGAGTGGTAGGCTTTCAGTTAAGCTGGCTTTAAACTGTGCTGCTTCTGCTAAAGAACTTAAATTATTGATTTCATAAGAAGTAGCCGCCTTTTGTAGCTGCTCAGAATCGACTAATATCAACAAATATGGGCTAGACGCATTCTCTTGGAATGACGTATTAATTGTTAGTTTCATGTTCTGTATTCATGCCTTTGAATGTTTGCAAACCATTAAACCATTGAAACATTTCTATGAATAGAGTTTCAATGCGCAACGACAGTATAGGTTTTATATTTTCACCATTCGGGTAAACTAAGCCTAGTTTTTATTTGCCTCTTTTTGGGAAGAATTAATTTGATTATTCGGCGTTATTTGGTCAAGCAAGTGGTGTCTACATCCTTGGTTGTGATTGCCTTATTGACCTTAATCATGATGGGTGGTCGACTGATCAAGTACTTTGGTGTTGCGGCACAAGGTCGTTTAGATGTCAGTATTCTATTTAGTATTATTGGTTATCGACTGCCAGAATTTCTAACTTTAATTCTTCCACTGGGCTTTTTTATTGGCTTGGTCTTGGTCTTTGGTCGTTTGTATGTTGACCATGAAATGGCGGTACTTAATGGGAGTGGTGTCAGTCGGCATCGATTGGGACGCTTATTGATTCCGCTGACCGTGGTTTTTCTGGCCGTGCAATTTGTTTTAATGATTTGGATGTCTCCTTGGGGGCTGCGTCAGTTTGAAGAGTTGACCACCAATCAAGCGGTTAGAACGGGCTTCGATTTAGTCCGCCCAAAGGAGTTTATTTCATCTGGTCCCTATACCATTTATGCAGGGGACTTGTCTGAAGATCGTCGTAATCTAAAAGATGTCTTTTTCTATCAACGTGCGGCAAAGCCAGATAAACCCGATGTGATGATTTTGGCGAAGGAAGCAACTCGTGTCGAAGTTGCCAATGAAACCGCCAGTATTGTCGATTTGGTCGAAGGTCGTCGTTACGAAATTTTCCCCGGCAAAGCGAAATATAGCCAAGCAGAATTTCAATCCTATCGTTTACGTTTAGAAAGTGACACAGAAGCTAAGTTTGAAAGTGCCGAAGTGGAAGCATTGCCCATTTCTAAGCTTTGGACGAATCGTGCTGATCCTGTTGTTGCCAGTGAATTGGGTTGGCGCATCTTCGTTCCATTTTCCATTGTGGTCGCTTTAGCCTTAGCGGTTGCACTTTCAGAAGTCAGCCCACGACAAGGACGTTATTTAAAGCTCTTCCCTGCTTTACTTATTTTTGCCAGCTTGATTGTGGCACTGATGGCGGTGAAAACGCGGGTCAGTAAAGATGAAATGGGCATAGAGGCATATCCGTTGGTCTTGGTGGTATATGGTGTGGCTGCGGCATTATTTTCACGCAAACAAAAGCTTGCTCCTAAAATTAAGAAGCGAATTCAGCAGGTGAGGTCTTAAAATGTTAGCACGTCGAATAATTGCCAAACATGTGACCAAAACCACAGCATTAGCGATGCTGGGTGCAACTGTTGTGTTATCGGTTCTACAAGTTTTATTTACCTATTTAGGTGAATTAGGTGAATTAAGTGACACCTATACTGCTTGGAATGCATTAATTTATGTACTTTGGAGTGCACCTCGGTATTTATATGAAATCTTACCGATTGCGGCACTCATTGGTGCTGTGCTGGGTTTGGGTGCTTTAGCATCCAATGCAGAATTGGTGGTAATGCGTTCAGTTGGGATTAGTTTGTGGCGTATCGTCGGTTGGGTGATTCGCTCGGCATTAATTTTGGTGCTGTTGTCCTTTGTATTAAGTGAATGGGTGATTCCCTATACCAATGAGCAAGCCAAAAGCGTCAAAGATCACCGCAGTGTAAATTCATTGGGTGAAGTGAGCGGTTATTGGACACGCGAAGGTCAGCGTTTTATTTATATTGATTATGCCAATGCACAAGGACAGCTCAAACATGTTCAAGTGGTTGACTTTGATGACCGTTATCACTTGAAAGGGGTGTTAAATGCAGCAGAAGGCCAGTTCATTAAAGATGGTGATTGGAGTCTAAAATCGGCTTCGCAAATTGATATTTTACCGCAGGGTAATGCAACGGTAATGAAGGCAGATCAATTGCCTTTGGCTTTGGCGCTGCAACCTAAATATGTGCATATGGTGACCATTGACCCTGAAGATTTATCGCCAAGTCAATTGGTCAGTTTTATGAGTTATATGCATGAATATAGCCAAGTACCGAAAACCTATAAACTGGCATTTTGGCAGAAAGTGGCTTCACCCTTTGCTTTAATTGCGTTGGTACTGATTGCCTGTTCCTTTATTTTTGGTCCTTTACGTCAACAGTCGATGGGTTTTCGTTTGGTGATTGCCTTATTCATTGGCTTAGGATTCTTCTATCTACAAGATTTCTTGGGCTATGCAAGTTTAGTGTATTCACCTTCACCGGCATGGTTTGTCTTTGTGCCGATTATTTTCATGATGCTAGCGGGCGGTTATTTGCTGCGACGTGCTCGTTAATCATTGAATAGCGCCTGATAAAACAATGTGCATGATCCGCTTTAGTCATGATCTGCACATAGAGTCTTGACCGAAAATTCGGTAAGATATAACGATGAAATTGTAAACAAAAGAGTGTTCATTATGACGGGTGCAACTGCTGGCAAAATCCCTCACGTATTGGTAATTATGGATGGTGTAGGGCATCGCGAAGCGGTCGAAGACAATGCTTTCTTAGCAGCCAAACGACCTAATTTAACGGCTATGCAAGAAAAGCATCCACATGGTTTGATTTCAGGTTCAGGCGAAGATGTTGGTCTACCTGATGGTCAAATGGGCAATTCTGAAGTGGGTCACATGAACCTTGGTGCAGGTCGTGTGTTGTATCAAGACTTTACCCGTATTACCAAAGATATTCGTACGGGTGCTTTTTTTGAGCATGACGTTTTGATTGATGCGGTGGAAAAAGCCAAAGCTGCACAGGGTGCTGTACATATTCTGGGCTTGTTGTCACAAGGTGGCGTACATTCGCATGAAGACCATATTGTGGCGATGTGCGAGTTGGCCTTAAAACGTGGCGCGAAAGTGTATTTACATGCGTTCTTGGATGGTCGTGATACACCACCGAAAAGTGCCCAACCATCACTTGAAAAATTAGATGCACTCTTTGCTCAATATCCGGAGCAGGGGCGTATTGCGACCATGATTGGTCGTTATTTTGCTATGGATCGTGACAATCGTTGGGATCGCGTTGAACAAGCCTATCGTTTGTTAACAGAAGGCGAAGCAGTACGTACCGCGACAACAGCTGTTGCAGGCTTAGAACAGGCTTATGCTGCTGAAGAAAAAGATGAATTTGTCAAAGCAACGCGTATTGGCGATGTGGCTAAAATTCAAGATGGTGACAGTGTCGTCTTTATGAATTTCCGTGCTGACCGTGCCCGTGAAATCACCAAAGCATTTGTCGAAAAAGATTTTTCCGGTTTTGAACGTAAAGTAGTGCCAAATCTGTCTAAATTTGTGATGTTGACGCGTTATCAAGCCACGATTGATGCACCTGTTGCCTATATGCCTCAAGCATTGCATAACTCGATTGGTGAATATTTATCGAATTTAGGTAAAACTCAACTGCGTATTGCTGAAACCGAAAAATATGCTCATGTGACCTTCTTCTTTAGTGGTGGTCGTGAAGATGAATATCCGGGTGAAAAACGTATCCTGATTCCATCACCCAATGTTGCAACCTATGACCTTAAGCCTGAAATGAGTGCTTATGAAGTGACCGATGAGTTGGTGGCTGCAATTAACTCGGGTGAATTTGACTTGTTGGTGGTCAATTTTGCCAATGGTGATATGGTCGGACACACAGGGGTATTTGATGCTGCTGTGCAAGCAGTGGAAGCGGTAGACACCTGTTTAGGTCGTGTCTATGCAGCGGTAATGGCACAAAAAGGCCATATGCTGATCACGGCTGACCATGGTAATGTTGAACAAATGCAAGACTATAAAAGTGGTCAAGTCCATACGCAACATACCACTGAACTTGTGCCCTTCATTTACGTAGGGCCAACTTCTGCAACAATTGCCGAAGGTGGTGTACTTGCCGATGTCGCACCGACCTTATTAAGCTTAATGCAAATTCCTGTACCTAAAGAAATGCAAGGTCGTAATTTGATTACTTTGGCATCATAAAATAAATCGTATAAACAGGTGAACGGATGGCTTTACAACGCTGGAAGATGGTTGTCACTTTAACCACGTTATTCATGTGTGTGAGCCATTCAGCTCTTGGGGCGGTGAAAACCCCGCCTGTTTTAGATTTTGATGATGAAATTGAACAAAATTATGCTGAAGTTCCCGTGGAATCAATTCAGCAATTTGTGCAAATTTATAGCATTGTTAAAGACAATTATGTCGATGAAAAAAATGATGATGCTTTATTTCAACAAGCAATTAAAGGTTTGGTCGGTGGACTAGACCGTTATTCTCGTTATTTAAGTCCAGAAGATTATAAGCTGCTGTTACAATATACCGAAGGTGATATGGCCTCGGTTGACTTTGAATTGATTTATGATCCACAGCTACATCAGTGGGTAATTCAAGGCTTAAAAAATAATGCCGATTCGACCAAACAAGGTCTACGTAATGGTGTTGCTGTATTTAAGATTGATGATCAAGAGCTGAAAAAACTCAATCATGATCAAGTACATAGTTTACTTAATGGTGCTATTGGTTCGACTTTAAGTTTACAACTGGCTCAAAATAGTGCGCCACTGACTTTAGTCCGCAATAAAAAAATAGAAACCGATATACAAGCCAATGTTTTACATAATCAAGTTTTAGTAATAAAAATAAAAGTTTTTCAGCAAGATACAGCCAATGAAATTAAGCGCTTAATTGAAGAGCATTCTTCTTCACGCTTAAAAGCAGTTTTACTTGATTTAAGAAATAATCCCGGTGGACTGTTATCTGCTGCGGTGGAATCCGCGGATTTGTTTTTGAATCAAGGGTTGATTGTCTCGACCAAAAGTCGTTCTGAGGGTGATCAACAATTTCAAGCTTTACCCAGTTTTGAATTTCAAAATTTAAAGCTCGGTATTTTAATGAATAGCCGTTCTGCTTCAGCTGCTGAAGTCTTTACCGCAGCACTTAAAGAGCATGGTCGTGCATGGGTTGTAGGTGAAAAAAGTTATGGAAAAGGGGTGGTGCAAAAACTCTTCCCTTTGTCCAATGGTGCGGCTTTGCAAATGACGGTATCGCATTACTACACGCCTAAAGGCAACATGATTGAAGGGGTTGGAATTCAGCCCAATCAGCAATATCTGCTGCAACATGACATGAAAGAGGAAAACTATCTTGAGCATGTTGCAGACATCATTCTCAACCATAAATAAATGCTTGAGGAGCTGTTGATATTTTGGTCATATATTGCATTATTCGCTAAAATAACAGACTTTATTCATCATCGGTATCTAAGCCAAATTTCTTTAAACGGTAGCGTAAAGAGCGAAACGACATGCCCAGTTTTTTTGCTGCCAGCGTTCTGTTCCAATGGGTCAAATTTAGTGCATTGAGTAAAATATCTTTTTCAATATTTTCCAAATAAAGCTCTAGACCTTCATCGGGTAACTTTTTCGAAGACAGTAGAATTTCAGTACGAGGAGCAGTCGTTGAGTCCTGATCTAGTAGAGTGCTGACGACTGGATAACGTAATGGCGCACTTTGTAAATTCGGCAAGTCAATTTTTTCGTCATCACTTAAAGTCATTGCGCGTTCAATAATATTACGCAGCTCTCGGACATTACCGGGGTAATATTGATTCAGCAAAAAGTTTCTTGAGCGCTCGGTCAACTGCTTGCTCGGAATACCCCATTCTTGACTGATTTTTTGAATAAAATGATGGGCCAATAAAATAATGTCATCGCCTCGTTCACGTAGTGGCGGAAGCACGAGATCCATCACATGAATACGGAAAAATAAGTCTTGGCGAAATTTACCTTGTTGTACCAAGGCTTCCAAGTCTTGATGACTGGCGCTAATGACCCGAAAGTCGACATCAATTTCAGCATCCGAACCGACAGGGCGAATACGTTTTTCTTGCACCGCACGAAGCAGCTTGACCTGCATACTTAAAGGCAGTTCAGCCACTTCATCTAAAAATAAACTCCCGCCATGTGCAGACTGAATCAGACCTTGTTTATCTTGTGTTGCACCAGTAAAGCTGCCTTTTTTGTGCCCAAACAGCTCACTTTCCATCAGTTCAGTTGGAATCGCACCGCAGTTAATCGCGATAAAAGGGCCTTCATTACGATTACTTAAACGATGGACCAGATTGGCAATGACTTCTTTGCCTGTGCCTGATTCACCCGTAATAAAGACCGGTGCTTGAGAGCGAGCGATTTTATTTAAGGTAATGCGTAATTGTTGAATCGGCAGCGATTGTCCAATCAGTAATTTTTGTTCCAGACTGTCTTCTTTGCTATTGAAATGCTCGATAGGTTTGTTTAAGGCTTTTTGTAAAAGCTGTTGCAAGTGTTTTTGATTAATCGGTTTACTGACAAAATCAAAAGCACCTGCTTTTAATGCCGCAATTGCAATTTCCATATTGCCATAGGCCGTCAATACAGCCACGGGTAAGGATGGAAAGCGTTGAGTCAACCATTCTACCAACTGTAGTCCATTACCATCAGGTAAATTTAAATCTGTTAAACAAGCATCATAACTATTTTCAGATAAGAGTTTTTTGGCTTGTTCTAGACGATGTGCAATATGAGTTTTTATGCCTATACGCGATAAAGACATTTGCATTAAGGTACATAAATCTTCCTCATCATCCACTAACAAAACAAGTGGTTGTCGTTCCACAATTACACCCCAGTAATATTAATTTAAAGCAACACGTGGGCATTCTATTCGAAAGCATGCCCCTTGTTTTTGTTCTACGTAGCTGAGTTCTGCTTGATTTGCTTCGCAAAAGCTACGTGATAAGTATAATCCTAAACCAGTTCCTGTAATTTCGGTACTAAAAAAAGGTTGAAATAAATAAGCAAGGTCTTGTGATGCGACACCTGAACCAAAATCACGCACATCAATGCGAACATTGGACTCATGGGAATACACATTTAATTCGATCTTTGCATCTGCTGGAACATTATGCCGAATTGCATTACGCAGCAAGTTAATGAGAATTTGCCGCAGTTGAGCTTCATCAAACGTGATCGCCATTTTATCTTGTATGTTGTAGTTAATTTGCTGTGCAACATCAGCTAAATCTTCTTGTAGGAATGTTGGGATAAACTGATTGAGTTGTAATTGTGTGGGATAGGTTTCTTTATTTCGTACCATATTAAGCGTGTCTTGGATGATGCAATCAATCCGGAGCGCTTGTTTAGCAATCATCTGGCTTAAGCGCTGTTGCTGATCTGGATCACTGTCCGCCAAAAGTTCATTGGCTTGGACAATCGCTGCGAGAGGGTTGCGAATTTCATGCGCAATACTGGCGGAAAGTTGTCCTAATGCTGCAAGCTTGAGTTGTTGTACTCTTTGATTAAGCTTACGGGCATCTTGTACGACCAACAAGGTCAGAGTTTGATGCGGCACAATTAATTTTTGCACTTCAATGTGCATATGATACAAACTCAATTGTGACTCGAATTGAAATTTTTCACCATTTTTTAGCTGATCAAATTTGAGCAATTCAAATAAGTCAGGCTGAACTTTGTATAAAGGGGATTTATCATAAGCATAAAACGGAGGAATACCCAGCAGCATACATGCAGCAGGATTACTGAGCACAATGTGACAGTTCTCATCTAAGACCAAATAACCCAGTTCAATCTGCTCTAAAATATAACGGTTCAAATTTTGCAGTCGATTGAGTTCCAGAGATTGCGAAAAATTTAAATTTTCCAATAATTGGAAGCGTCGAACCGCTAATTGACCACTGCCATAGACGACAAAAAACAGAAAAGCCAACAGGGCGCTATTGCCGATATTATTGAGTGATGAAAAATCAAATAAGCGACCTAAAAAAAGCTGGTAAACAACACTAATCACCGCAATAAGGGTAATGACCAATGCCTTTTGTGCATCGAGTAATAAAGATGCGGCAAAAATGGTGATCACAAAAAGCAGGCTTAAATGCAGATTAGGGCCATCCATGGCCAAAGTCAGTAGACTTAAAGCAATGACATCGGCTGTAAACAGCAAAATGAATTGTTGTGGGATTTTAGATTTTATTTTTTTAATCAAAATCAATTGGATGAAATTGATGGTGACGTAGCCAATCAATACATAAAGATAGAGTTTTGGATATTGATAATCTGTATTTAAGCGTTGATAAGTAAGTACAAAAATCAGTAGAAGACACGTCGCAATAATCAGTCTATAGGTGGCATACCACATGCCTAAATGATATTGATTAAACTCAAAAGTATGGTTTTTTTGCGTCATGCATGTCTTCTAGAAAGCGAAATCAAAAAGTATTAAGGTTTAATTAGCCCATAACGAATGGCTAAATGGGTCAGTTTTACATCACTGTCTAAATTCAGTTTTTCGAAGATACGATAACGGTAAGTATTGACGGTTTTCACACTGACAAACAGTTTGTCGGCAATTTCCTGTGCACTAATACAATTCACCACCATCATTGCCACCTGCATTTCACGTTCTGATAATGCATTAAATGGCGACTGTTGGGTATCTGAAAGATATGAACTGGCCAGTTGCTCCGCAATATCGGCACTAAAGTATTTGCCACCTTGCATGACTTTGTTGATGGCACGAACCATCTCTGTGACTGGAGCACCTTTGGTAATATAGCCTTTCGCACCAGCTTTTAATAATAATGAAGGGTAAGGTTCTTCCGCTAAACCACTGACAGCAAGGACTTTGGTCTCGGGTGCGGTTTGCAATAGGCGTCGGGTGGTTTCTACCCCACCAATGCCCGGCATGTTCACATCGAGTAAGACTACATTGGGGTGATGTTGACGGACTAAGGTAATTGCTTCTTCTCCAGATTCAGCTTGACCAATGACTTGAACATCCGCATGGTCTTCGAGCATTCGGCAAATCCCGGTACGTACCAACTCATGGTCATCTACTACTAAAACTGTGATCACCTAGTTCTCCCTCAAATAAAAAAAAGCATGTTTTTTGTTACATAAAGCAAAATAAGCTTGCAATGAAATGACAAAATTAGCAATCCTATTCTTAATCTTTAAATGAAATGTTATGCACAATGTGATGAGCGAGAAACTGTTCACCTTTGTGTCTAAATGTAAGGCATATTTGAGGTAATACACAAATGTATCTTACCTCCCAGAGTTGAGTAAACTATCGTGAAAAATTCAAACAAATCTTTAATGCATGTGCTAGGGATGTCTATCTTACTTAGCATGAGTTCAAGCAGCTTTGCAGAACTCATCATGGATGCATCTGGGGGGACAGGTCAAGCCGCTTTAAATTGGTCCTCTGAAGATGCTAAACAACTCCTCAATGGTGATGTTTCATCATTAAACGATGAAGCAACGCCACAAGGTTCAACTAAAATCACCACCTCTGTGCGCAGTTCGAATGCTGTCGTATCGCATGCTGCGCCTAAAACTGTACAAATTTTAAATAATTCGCGTTATAGCAATCAACCAGCGGTCAATGCACGTGCAGCATTGGTCATGGATTCTCAAACAGGTGAAGTGCTATACAGTAAAAATACCAATGCCGCATTGCCGATTGCATCCATCACGAAATTGATGACTGCGGTGGTCATTGCGGATGCCAGACTGAATATGTCTGAAGACATTACTTTGCAAGCAATTGATTTTGCAGGAGCAGGTGGTAAAAACTCAAGCTCGACTTTACGTGCTGGCGACTCCATGAATCGTGCGGAAGTTTTATTATTGGCTTTAATGAAGTCGGAAAACCCGGCTGCCGCTGCTTTAGCTCGTACTTACCCCGGTGGCCGAGCTGCTTTTGTTTCAGCAATGAATAGCAAAGCAAAATCTTTAGGCATGACGTCCGCTCATTATTATGAATCGACTGGGCTTGATCCACGTAATATCGCTTCTGCACGTGATTTAGGTATTTTGGTCAGTGCTGCTTATCAATATGGGTTAATTCGTCAGTTCTCAACCACGGCAAGCTATGATTTTAATTTGGGTCATCGTGTATTGAAATCGAATAATACCAATGCCTTGGTGCGTAATGGGGGTTGGAATATCAATATTTCAAAAACAGGTTATATCAATGAAGCAGGGCGCTGTGTGGTGATGCACACCACTTTGAATAATCGTCCAGCAGTTGTGGTGCTATTGGGTGCGGACAGCTCTCAAGCGCGTACTGAAGATGCTATGCGTTTAATGAATTGGACAAGCCAGTTACCAAAACGTATTTAACGCGGTTTTTAATGGCTTACAAAAACTCTTCTTCGGAAGAGTTTTTTTATTTCCTTAGCTTTTTATTTACAACGACAGAATGTGTCTCGACTGTCTGTTTTTCCATCGATTTTTCTCAAAAAAAGATTAAGATATAAAACGATAAAAACCAGATGATCATAGATTATGAATGCTATGCAACATGCGCGCATTTCGGCTAAGCGTTGGGGTGGGGAAGCTGAAGATTATTATGAAGTTCATCACTTTATTGATAGCACCAAAAGCCTGTGTAGCGATGCTCGCCATCGTATTTTACATACGCTTTGGGGCGTGAATAGCGTTGTGGTTCCGATTTATGGACATAGTCTGCTCAACAGTGCGGGAAAGGCGGTCGACCTGAAAGATCTTTGTGAACGTGATCATTTATTGGTGGATTATCAGCAACGTTTTATTCCCACCTTGGCTGATTTTGTTCGCGCCATCGATCCGGCACGTTTGCCTGTGGGGTTCGAACAAAAAATTGAAAAAATACATCAATATTATTCAGATCAACCACAACTTTCACAAATATTGCTATCGCCCTTAGCCTTAACGGGAAAATTACACTCGCTGTTGCTGACCCATAACAGTTGGTTTATCTACGAAATATTACCGCGTATGGGCTATCCCATCAGCAGTTTAGTGGATTTGGGTTGTGCTCCAGAGGACTTTTTTAATGCCATGCAATTTGAATTGTGGATGGATAATGGTATGGCAGTGCCTGCCAGTGCTCAGGCACTTAATCAAATAAAACATAATTATCAATACACTTAATCATCAACACAGTTAATAAAGGAAATGAACATGCCGACTTTTGTCATCCGTGAAAAATTCTTCGGTTATAACGATGAGGTTTTTTATGTGGCAGGAAACCGAATTGCCAATATTTTTCAGGATCAAGCTGTAGCTGAACAGCACTATAAACAATTAGAAATTGTGGCAGCCCGTAACTTTGCCTTATACGAAGTGGCTTCTTTTTTCGATGCGACAGAAGATGAACTGCAAAAGTATGATGATTTTGTGTTTTCACGTTGTGGAGAACATATTGTCGAGGCGGGGGATATTTCTGAAGATGTTTTGCCCGCACGTTTGAATGATGCCGATACTTTTGAGTTTGTGCAGTTGGCTCAGATGCAGAGTTATCAATTGGTCAGTTTTGCCGATGAAGTCAAATTTTATGCACTCTGGTCTTTGAAACAGCAAGACTGGATCAAACAATATGATGAATGTTTTGCGGGTCTTATTTATGCGGCCAGTCCTGAATATTTAAAACCGTATATGGAACATGTGTTTTCTGAATTTGATGAGCCTAATATTGTCCTTCAGGGAACACTCGATAGCTTAACGGAAAACCCAATATTGATGCAGTCGCTGATTACAACCCATGCTGGACTTAGTTACAGTCAAGATCAGCTACGCATTCAGGCTTGGGATGATGACGCTTTATTTGCGATCAACAGCATGTTAAAGCAGCCACTGTTTGAGATACGTGAAATTGCACTGGATGAAATACAGGGCATTGAAAAAGCGTTGGAAAAAGAATATGGCTATGATTATGAATAAGAAAATTGATAGATAATAGCCCAATAAAAAACCAGTTGCATGCAACTGGTTTTTTATTGCCGAAATTCGATGCTTACATATTAGAAAGAATCGAGGTTTTGACATCATTCATGGTGGCATCAATGGTCAGCATCACTGCATCTGAGCATTGTTTGATTGCTGTGTCTGGGTCTTTTAAGCCATTTCCAGTCACGGTACACACAATCACTGAACCTTCAGCAATTTTACCTGCTTTAATGTCACGAATTGCACCGCCAATTGAAGCTGCTGATGCAGGCTCAACAAAGACACCTTCGTACATAGAAAGCAGACGTTGTGCTTCTAAAATTTCGCTATCTTGAAGTTCATCAAACCAACCGTTTGAATCACGTACCACGGCTTTCGCATGGTTAAAGCTTTGTGGATTACCAATACGAATCGCTGTTGCAACGGTTTCAGGGTTTTCAACTGGGCCACCACGTAGGAACGGTGCAGCACCAGAAGCTTGATAACCGACCATAATTGGTAAGCCTTCAGGTTTTGGCCCTGTGAATTGATCGGTTTCAGCATCGTAAATTACTGCTTCGAATTGCTCTTTCGGCTGATTGGCAACAGCTTCGGTATAACCCATCCAGTGTGCAGTGATGTTCCCTGCATTACCCACAGGTAAGCAGTGATAATCAGGCGCACGACCTAAAGCTTCAACAATTTCATAAGCAATGGTTTTTTGACCTTGCAGACGGTATGGGTTGATTGAGTTAACAATCGTGACTGGTGCTTGATCAGCCACTTCTTTGACGAGACGCATACCGTCATCGAAGTTACCACGGATTTGCATGGTGATTGCACCGTACATCATCGCTTGTGCCATTTTACCCATGGCAATTTTGCCTTCTGGGATTAAAACGAATGCTTTGATGCCTGCACGAGCTGCATAGGCCGCAGCAGCAGCAGAAGTATTACCCGTAGAGGCACAAATAATGGCTTTAGAGCCTTCTTCAACCGCTTTGGTAACCGCCATGGTCATACCACGGTCTTTAAATGAACCCGTCGGGTTTAAGCCTTCGTACTTCACATAGATTTCAACATCTTTACCAATAATGCGGGGAATGTTCTCAAGCTTAATCAGTGGTGTATTACCTTCACCTAAAGAGATTGCACGAGTGGTTGCAGATACTGGTAAACGGTCACGATAACGGTCAACTAAACCAGTATAACGATTGGCATTAGACATGATGATGTTCCAATTGTGTGTAGAGCTTGGCAAGGGGAAATACTCCCCTTAACCCGATTAATTATCAAGCGATTCTAAACGAATTCGCACAATTTCGCCATGAATGAAGGGGAATGCTTGAATTTGTTGTAAGGCTTCATCCATCTTTGATTCAACCACAGGATCGGTCAAAATCACGATCGGAATCAAATCTTTTAAGCGTGGCTGCTGTAAGATGGCATCAATACTGATTCCAGCACGACTTAAAATTGTGGTTACTTCGGCAAGCACACCCGTTTGATCTTCGGCATTAATGCGGATGTAGTATCCAGTGGTCATTTCTTCGCGTGAAAGAATAGGCAAGTCGCTTAAAGCTTCAAATGCCAATTGTGGAATTGTCCCAGCACCATCTTCGGTATAGGCAATATCACGTACAATATCGACCACATCGGCAACCACAGCAGACGCTGTTGGGCCTGCACCCGCACCTGCACCGTAATACAACGTTGGACCGACTGCATTGGCTTGAACCAAGATGGCATTTTTCACGCCGTTGACATTGGCAAGCAATTCTTCAGCAGGAATTAAAGTCGGATGGACACGAAGCTCAATACCCGTTGCGGCACGGCGTGCAATCCCCAAATGCTTGATACGGAAGCCCAGTTCTTCAGCATATTTGACATCTTGTGCCGTAATTTTGCTGATGCCTTCGGTGAAGACTTTATCGAACTGTAAAGGAATACCAAAGGCGATGGATGCGAGCAGCGTTAATTTGTGCGCCGCATCAATACCTTCTACGTCAAAAGTTGGGTCTGCTTCGGCATAGCCCAATTCTTGCGCTTCTGTCAGGACATCGGCAAAGGTACGACCTTTTTCACGCATTTCAGACAAAATGAAGTTGCCTGTACCGTTGATAATGCCAGCTAGCCAATCAATTTTATTCGCAGCTAAACCTTCACGAATGACTTTAATAATTGGAATGCCACCAGCAACAGCCGCTTCATAAGCAATTTGTACTTTATGATCATCAGCCGCTTTAAAGAGCGCAGTGCCGTGTTCAGCCAATAATGCTTTATTGGCAGTGACGATATGTTTGCCATGTTTCATGGCTTCCATAATGACTTCATAAGCAGGATGGATGCCACCCATCACCTCAACCACAACATCGACATCAGGCTGACGTACAATGTCGAGCAAATCAGCACTTTGTTTAATTGATTCTGGAAGATCCAAGTCGAGACGCGGACGACGAGTACCGACATGGGTAATTTCAATTTCTCGACCGGTGCGACGTCTGATCTCAGCAGCATTTTCTTTTAGTAGTTTAAGGGCACCACCACCCACAGTACCAAGACCGAGGATTGCCAGACGAACTGGTTTCACGTCACACTCCAATATCTAATCAATTTTAAGCGAGCCTAGATCATAGCTAAAAAAAGCATCAGACTCTAGGAAAGAAATCACTTTATCTTCAACTATAAAAATTAGTAAATTAACGAATAAAAATTAGTTATTTAAACGTTGTACTAATTCATCTGGAGAGAGGTAGCCACCGAGGTAAACACCTTCTTCATTATAGATCGCTGGCGTGCCATTGACCCCCATATTTAGACCGAGTTGATATTGTGCACGAACGGGGTTTTTGCAGGTTGCTGGTGGAAGTGGGGTACCCGCAATGGCTTGATTGAAAGCCGCTTGACGATCTGCGCTACACCAAATACTTTCCATGGCTGGCATGAACTGTTCACCACGTGGCCATGCGATATAACGCACTTCAATACCTTTGGCATTAATCTCGCTCATATGTTCATGCAATTTATGACAATATGGGCAGCTGGCATCGGTAAAGACATACACAATATGCTGAGTTTTACCTTGGGCTTTATAGACCAATAGATCTTCAGTTTTTAAATCAGCAAGCAGTTTTTTATTGGCTGCCGATTGCAGGTTTTCACTGACATTGTGGATTTTACTGTCGCCTAAACGCAGTACATCACCTTGGATAATGTATTTACCGTCTGCTGTGGCATAGACCGATGACATCCCTTCAAGGTTGACCCAATACAGATTGGGCACTTCAGTGACTTTAATATCGAGCACTTTGGCATTGATATTGGCTTTTTTGAAGTGCTGTTGCAGGGTGTTAATGAGACGCTGCTGTGTATTACGTTCAGAGAGATTAGATGCTTCTCCCGTTGCTGGCGCACTTGCAGTTAAGGTATTTTGCTTTTTTTCATCGTTATTTGAGTTGGAACAAGCACTGATTGCCAAGCTGCTTGCCAAAGTACATGCAATAAAAATTTTTGAGCGGGTAGATGACATAAATAACCCTTTCTTTTAACTATAGATAAAATAGGTGGCTTAGCATAACAAAAAACCGTCATGCTGGTTAGGGTGTCGTGATATTTGATCAATGGATTGCATTGTTGCTGAACAACCTCGTGCAGTCGCAACCATTTTGCAATATCAAGGTTCTTTACTGAATTGTTGAATATGTGTTCTAGGCATCTCTGTTAAGCGCGAGGGTGATGAGTCGCATGTAGTTGCTGCATGCGAATTTGGGCAACGTGAGTATAAATTTGTGTAGTGGATAAATCACTATGCCCCAATAACATTTGAACCACACGTAAATCAGCACCATGATTGAGTAAATGGGTGGCAAAAGCATGGCGTAAAGTATGCGGTGATAATTCGGCTTGAACCCCCGCTTGTAGTGCATAGCGTTTAATAGCATACCAAAAATTTTGCCGACTCATGATGCCGCCATGCTGGGTTAAAAATACATAGTCTGTGGCAGATTTATACAACTGAGAACGTGCTTCAGTTAAGTATTTTTCAATCCATTCACAGGCCATTTGTCCTAAAGGCACCAAGCGTTCTTTATTGCCTTTACCGACAATGCGCAAATAGCCTTGTTTTAAATTAATTAATTCAAGGCGTAAATTGAGTAATTCAGTCACGCGTAAGCCACAGGCATAAAGCACTTCGAGCATGGCACGATCGCGTAAACCCAATGCCGTTTCAATATTGGGTGCATGAATAAGGGCTTCAACTTCTTGTTCGGAAATATCTTTGGGCAGTGAGCGGCCAATTTTAGGGGTTTTATGGGTTGCTACGGGGTTATCTGAACGTAATTTCTGTTCACGTAGAAATTTATAAAAAGAACGCAGTGCAGAAAGTGAGCGCGCAATCGAACGAGGACTTTTACCTTGTTTGGTTAATGTTAATAAAACATCCGCAACATTATCGCTAGACCAATCTGGCATTGCAACAGAGTTACATTCACTACATTGAATTAAATCAGATAGATAGGCGTTTCTAGTGTGCGGACTTACGGTCTGTGCAATTAAATAATCTCGGAAGCCTTGTAAAAAACTTAAATGTTCAGGAATGCCCACAGGCGCAGGAATACGAGGTTTTTTATTCAGCATGTCAGCTCTACATTCAATGGAAAGTCCAAGTTCTTCTTGGCTTTCATCAATTTAGAATAATTTTTTTATAATGTCGATGTGCAAGTGCAAGATGAGAATTAGAATCAAACCTTATTTGGTAATTATTCTCATTTGTTTGTATACTGGGGAAAATATTTTAGGATTAGATGCGGTGCGTTTATCTGATTTAAAAGTGAAACAAACAGCCATTATTCACAAAGTCAACCGAACTTTAGATGGCAATCTTGCTCAAAACGATGTGGTAGCCAGTCGTTTAGAGACGCTAGGTTTTGTTCCCGGTACAAAAGTACAGGTCATTACCAAAGGTATTTTTGGTGGAGATCCAATTTTAATTCAAGTTGGATTTACCCGATTCGCACTGCGTAAAGTTGAAGCTGAAAAAATTGAAATTAATCTTGAGGGAGCACCTGCATGAGTGATGCGCTGCGTATTGCCCTAGTAGGTAACCCAAACTGCGGTAAAACATCTTTATTTAACCACCTGACTGGTACGCGTCAGAAAGTTGCAAACTATGCAGGTGTCACTGTTGAACGTAAAGTGGGGCAGTTTACCCTGCCATCGGGTAAGCCAGTCCGTGTTTTAGATTTGCCCGGAACCTATAGTTTAGAGGCCACTAGTCCAGACGAAGAAATCACCCGTGATGTGGTCCAAGGCAAAATTGCCGAAGAAGGACAGCAAGATGCGTTCTTGTGTGTGGTGGATGCGACCAATCTAAATCTACATTTAGGTCTGGTACTAGAAATGATCGCGCTGGGTCGCCCGATTCTCCTTGTGCTGAATATGATGGATGAAGCACGTCGCCGTGGCATGCAAATCAACACGCAAAAACTTTCAGAACGTTTAGGGATTCCCGTAGTGGAAACCGTGGCAGTACGTAATTCAGGAATTGAAAACCTGATGAATGCGCTGGATCAAGGCAAATATTCCATACCCCATACAGAACTCAGCGGCTTGAATGGCGATAATCATCATAAGATCAGCACCATTTTGCATGATGTTGTCCATTCGGTGGATCAAGAAGACAAGCGCTCTGATTTTCTCGATAAAATATTTTTACATCCCGTGTTGGGCTTAGTCAGCCTTGCCTTAATGATGTTTGTGGTCTTTCAAGCCGTATTTGCTTGGGCTGCACCTTTCATGGATGGCATTGAAAGCCTATTTGGTTGGTTCGGTGAGTTTGTTGGACAGCATATTTCACATCCATTGCTGAATAGCTTGGTGGTGGATGGGGTTATTGCAGGAGCAGGCGGAGTTTTGGTGTTTTTGCCCCAAATTTTGATTTTGTTCTTCTTTATTTTGGTACTTGAAGAATCGGGTTATTTACCCCGTGCTGCATTTTTACTGGATAAGTTGATGTTTAAAGCTGGCTTAAGTGGTCGAGCTTTTATTCCGCTATTGTCGAGTTTTGCCTGTGCTGTGCCGGGAATTATGGCGACACGAAGTATCAGTGATCCACGAGATCGTTTAACCACGATTTTGGTTGCTCCACTGATGACTTGTTCAGCGCGTTTACCTGTTTATGCGCTCCTCATTGCCGCTTTTATTCCAGAACAATTGGTTTGGGGTGTTTTTAATCTGCAAGGTCTAGTGTTGTTTGGTTTGTATATGGCCGGCATTGTCAGTGCATTACTGGTTTCATTTGTACTGAAATTTTTCCAAACCGATAAATCACAACATATGTTGTTGATGGAGCTACCCAGTTATCGCTTTCCTGACCCTAAAAGTATTTGGATTGGTTTACTTGACCGCGCCAAGATCTTCTTAAAACGCGTTGGTGGCATTATTTTCGCGCTTTCTATTTTGTTGTGGTTCTTATGTACTTTCCCACAACCGCCTGAAGGTGCGACTTTACCTGCGATTGATTATTCTCTGGCGGGGATGCTTGGTCATGTGATGCAACCGATTTTTGCCCCACTGGGTTTTAACTGGCAGATTTGTATTGCTTTAATTCCAGCAATGGCAGCACGTGAAGTTGTGGTGGCGGCTTTAGGTACAGTATATGCCTTGTCTGCGGCGGATGATGATGCCGTTGCCCAAGGTTTAGCCTCGATTATTAGCAGTGATGGTAGCTTGGGGTGGTCATTGGCGACCGCTTTATCGCTTTTGGTTTGGTTTGTTTATGCCCCGCATTGCCTAGCAACATTGGCAACCGTAAAACGTGAAACGGGATCGTGGAAAACAGTCAGCTTTATGACCGCTTATTTATTTGGTTTGGCATATTTAATGTCTTTCCTGACCTATCAAATTGCATCGCATTATTTGGGTTAACTTGATTGGCTTTATTGGACTCAAAATAATGTACAGAGGAGATTGAGATGATTGAAGTTCTTATTATTGCAGCATTGGTGATTTGGAGTGCGGTTGTGGTCTTCAAAAAAGTCTTGCCTAAGACGGCAAACTCAGTCTTTATGGCGTTGTCCAATGTCTGTCGTCAACAAGGCTGGTCAACACTGGCAAAATGGTTAAAACCTGCGATGGCTTCTGGTTGTGGCGGCAGTTGTGGCTGTGCTGCAACTGAGGACAGTACACAGAAGAAAGCAGAAGTCCAAGCGGTAAAATGGAAATAAATCGCCAGTTCTAAGCTGATTTAAAAAAACCGTCATTTTATGACGGTTTTTTTACGCACTGACACAAAAAAAGACGCATAAAGTCAAAACAGAAAAAGCATTCAAAACAGCAAAGTGCTAACATTTTGTCAGTTTTAAAAACCGACCAGAAAATGGGGCAAAAATGTTAATACAACGTGGTGGACTAAAAGTCGTTGCAGGGCTCGGAATTTCAGGTGTTGCAGCAGTAAATTTCTTACATGAACATGGCTACCGCGTTGCAGTAACAGATTCTCGAAAGACTCCACCAGGACATGATCAAATTCCAAGTGACGTGCAAACCAGCTTTGGTCAACTTGATCAAGAGCTGTTATTACAAGCCGAAGAAATTGTGATTAGTCCGGGGCTGGATCCAAAATTGCCAGAAATTCAAGCCGCCATTGCTCAAGGTATTGCCGTGGTCAGTGAAATTCAAATTTTACGCCGCTTTACTGACAAGCCGATTGTGGCGATTACCGGTTCAAATGCCAAAAGTACTGTAACCACCTTGATTGGTCTTATGGCGAAAGATGCGGGGATTAAGGTCGCTGTAGGAGGCAACTTAGGGCGCCCTGCACTGGATTTAACCAAAGATGATCCAGAACTCTATATTTTAGAGTTGTCTAGTTTTCAATTGGAAACCACTTCGAATTTACATGCTGAAGTGGCTGTTATACTCAATATGAGTGAAGATCATTTAGACCGTCACGGCGATATGATGGGCTATCACACCGCGAAACATCGCATCTTTCAAGGGGTGAAAAAAGTCGTTCATAACCGCGATGACTCTCTCACGCGTCCATTGGTTCCAGATGCAACCCCGATGCAAAGCTTTGGTTTAAATGCTCCAGATATGAACCAATATGGCATCTTAAAAGAAAATGATGGCACCATGTGGTTAGCACGTGGTCGTGAACGTCTATTGAAAAGTTCAGAAATGTACATTCAAGGCACACATAATATTGCCAATGCTTTGGCGTGTTTGGCTTTGGGTGAGGCGATTGGTTTGCCATTGGCATCAATGCTGGACACTTTAAAAACCTTTAAAGGTCTAGAGCATCGCTGTGAATTTGTTAAAGAAGTTCAGGGTGTACGTTATTACAATGATTCTAAAGGCACCAATATTGGGGCGACATTGGCCGCAATTGATGGTCTAGGTGCTGCGATTGAGCCGCAACAGGGCAAAGTCGCCATTATTCTTGGGGGGCAGGGTAAAGGTCAGGATTTCACTGCTTTACGCGATGCCTTAACAAAATATGCAAAGCTAGCGGTGCTGATTGGTGAAGATCGTGCAGTGATTGAAAAAGCGATTGCCAATACCACGACGCTGATGCATGCAGCATCTTTACAAGAAGCGGTAGAATTATGTCAACAGCATACTCAAGCCCATGATGTGGTGTTATTGTCTCCTGCATGTGCAAGTTTTGACATGTTTAAAGGTTACAGTGAACGTGGGCACCAGTTTGTTGAATGTGTGAACACACTTGCTTAGAAGAACGATAAGGAAAGCTGTATGGCTGGGTTAGCTCAGACGACCATAAATAAAATTAATCAGGTCTATAATGCGTGGGGAACGAAAATTCCTGCTGAATTTACACCACGTAATGTACTCATTTTTTGTGTGATTGCCTTGCTGTGTATAGGCTCTGTCATGGTGGCATCGGCTTCGATGCCCTATGCAGACCGTTTACATGAAAATGCATTTCACTATGTGATTCGACACGGAATTTCAATTCTAGTTGCAGCAACAGCCGCATTTTTAACCTATAAAGTGTCGCTGAATATTTGGTTTAATAACACATTTCCATTGTGGTTAATGACCATCTTACTGCTTGCGGTGGTGTTAGTCGTCGGTACTGAGGTGAACGGTTCGACGCGATGGATTCGTATTGCAGGATTTACTTTACAAGCCTCTGAAGTGGCGAAAGTCATGATGGCTATTTTTACTGCAGATTATGTGGTGCGAAGGGCAGAAGAGGTTCGCAATAACTTATCGGGACTCTTTCGTTTAGGGGGTGTCATGGTGATTACCGTCGGCTTAATTCTGGCTGAACCAGATTTAGGTGCCACAGCGGTGATTGTCTTGATGATTTTAGGCGTGTTCTTTTTGGCGGGTGCACCACCAATTCAGTTCATGGGTTTCATGCTGGCGATTATTCTAGGCTTAGCAGCTGCGATTATCTTCGAGCCTTATCGTCTACAGCGTGCTTTATCTTTCACAGATCCTTGGGCTGACCCATTGGGTACAGGCTATCAGCTTTCTAACGCGCTGATGGCTTTTGGGCGTGGTGAGTGGGCAGGCGTAGGCTTAGGACATAGTATTCAGAAAATGGCCTATCTTCCTGAAGCACATACTGACTTTATGTTGGCCATTTTAGGTGAAGAGTTTGGTTTCTTTGGTATCGCGACTGTTTTAGCATTGTCCTTTACCATGTTGGTCTGCTGTATCAAAATTGGTCATCGTGCCTTGCAACATCAGTATTTACGTGCAGGCTATTTGGCTTATGGCATCAGTATTATTTTCTTGCTGCAAATTTTGGTGAATGCAGGTATGAATATGGGCATGCTGCCGACCAAAGGTTTGACCCTGCCATTCATTAGTTATGGTGGCTCATCTTTAATTATGTGTGCAGTCATGATCAGCCTAATTTTAAAAATTGATGCAACCACACAAAAAGCCAACCCAAGTAAAGAAGAGTCTAGCTTCTAAGTGGATTTAATTTCTTGGACTTAATGCAATCACTCAGACACTTCCCCATTGTTCTTTTGCTTTTGAAAGGAGAAATGGGGGAGACCAATAATAAAAAATACTCCGTTTATTATTTTCAACAGCATATCTTGCCGTAGAAATCCCAACAAAAAATATCAAGACATTGCTTTAAAGTGAGTCTTTGAACTGGTGATGGTGGTGACTTTATAAATAAGTCCCTTCAAGTTGGGTTGTATGCGGAATAGATTGGATATCCCACTGTGCAATCGCTTGTATTAACATGTTTTTTGGGGTGTCTAAATCGACTTCAGGCTGATGTAAAGCACGAATCGCATGTTGTAATAGCTCGGATACGCGATTTAAGTCGAGAGCTTGCGCCAAGTTTTGTTTAGACAGCTTTTGTCCTTGATCATTCATGGCTAAAGGTAGGTGCATATACTCAAGCTGAGGATAGCTGAGTACTGAACCCAGCCAGATCTGACGTTCCGTGTTATCCAGCAAATCTGCACCACGAACCACGTGCGTTATACCTTGTAGATAATCATCGATAACCACAGCCAATTGGTAGTTGATAATGCCATCACGACGCTTGAGCACAAAATCACCTAAGTCCCGTTGCAGATTGGAACAGTGTGTTCCTTGCAGACGATCGTCGAAACAAATCTCTTGATCAGAGACTTTAAGACGAATGGCGTGTTGTTGAAAAGGTAAATTTAACTCGCGACAAGTACCTGCATAAATATGATTGGAGCCCAACATTTTTCGGGTGCATTGGCAGGCATAAACCAGATGATCTTGCTGCAGTTGATGCAGAACGGATTCGTAGAGATCTAAGCGGTCTTTCTGGAAAATGATGGTGTCATCAGGTTCGAACTGAAAGGCATCAATAGCGCGTAGGATATGCGCTTCACTGTCAGGATAAATACGCGGGATGTCGGTGTCTTCAATACGAACCAACCATGAACCCTGATGTGCTTTGGCATCGCAATAACTCGCCACAGCTGTGATGAGTGAGCCAAAATGCAAAGGGCCGGTTGGCGATGGCGCAAACCGACCTGAGTAGCGAGTTAGCGAAACATTGTTTCGCCGCTGCGCAAGAGCAAAGCTGTGCTTTGCTGAGGAATTCTCAACAGTCACAATTAACCGTTATTTTGCTTCTCTTTGATTTCTGCTAAAGTTTTGCAGTCAATACAAAGGGTTGCAGTTGGACGTGCTTCCAAACGACGCAGACCAATTTCAATACCACACGTTTCACAGAAACCATAGTCATCATTTTTAATCGCTTCAATTGATTGCTCAATTTTACGAATGAGTTTACGTTCACGATCACGTGTACGCAGTTCAATGGCAAACTCTTCTTCTTGTGTCGCACGGTCATTGACATCAGGCAATGCAGTATTTTCATCTTGCATTGTGTTTAAAGTACGATCGACTTCAGACATCAGCTCTTCTTTCCATGCCAACAGAATTTGGCGGAAATGTTCGAGCTGTCCTTCGGACATATATTCTTCATTTTTTTTCGGCTGATAAGGTGCAATACCAAATAAGCTGGCAGTAGAACCACTTTCTGACGCTTTTGGCTTGGTTTTTCGCACGCGTTTTGTAGATTTTTCATCTACAACATCAGTTTGTTCATCCAAGACTTGATTTTGGTTGTCATTCGCCATATAGGGCATTCCTCATCATATACGCATTATCTATACGCAAAAAATATGGTGATATGCAAGTGTTTTTATCCAACCCTTAGGAGATTCTCCTTCGAGGGGCATCATCATATAGGCTTTTTCGGCTTTTTGATAGTCTTTGATGCTTGGATTCCATCTATCACGTTTTCTTTTGAAGCCATAAAGTAATAGAAAAAAAGCAAAATGAAAAGTTAATAACCTGAAATTTCATTATTAATTTTTTGTTGTACGTTTTCTGCACGATAAATTTTAGTTTTTAATTCGCCATTTGCTTGCAAATGTAGAACACGAAAACCCGGTGCTTCTTCATCAAGTGCAAAATCATCACTTAAAGGTTTGAACTGAACGCAGGTTGAAGGGGTGGAAAAAAACTGAATATTACGCCATTCATTTAGGGAGTCTTGATGGACATGACCACAGATAACGGCTTTCACATTGTGATATTTGGCTAAAAGGTCAGTTAAGTTTTCAGTATTTTTTAGCTTATGTTGATCGATCCATTTTGATTTCATGTCGAAAGGATGATGATGACATGCAACAATCACAAATTGCTGTTGGAATTTAGATAAAATTTGATCCAGTTGTTGGAGTTGCTCTTGTTCAATCCAGCCATCTACTTTGCCACGCACAGCGCTATTGAGCAGCACAATGCTCCATTTACCAAAATGAATGGCATGAACTTGATTTTGATTTTGATAAAACGGGAAATGATCAATATTGTCATGATTACCCGGAATTTGATAAAACGGGGTGCCGAAGTGTTGCATAAAGGCCAAATAGCGCGCATAGGTTTCTTGCACCGGCACTTGTGCTAAATCACCGGTATGCACGATTGCATCAATATGAGGATATTGCTGCTGAATTTGCTGCATGACGGCATGAAAGCTCTGTTCAGGATTCATATGCACAAATTCTAAATCATCCTGATCCATGAGATGTGTATCTGAAATTTGAACGATGGTCCAGTCGCGCTGGTCGTTATGATTCGGGGATAAAGTCATGTCTGACTCCTTAGACATTCCTTGTAGTTTTAATATGTTGTTGCAACCATTGCAATGCCATAATGACCGGTGCATTTTTTAAGCGACCATTGGTCAGCAAATTTTTAATTTCATCATAGTCAATCAGATGTAACTGAATATTTTCCCCTTCATCGGGCATGCCAAATATGCCACCTTCTTGAGGAAGCTCAGCTTGTGCGCTATATAAATGGAACAGTTCGGAGCAAGCACCAGCAGAGGGATAAAAGCTAAATAAATGCTGTAATTGATCAATTTCACAACCCGATTCTTCTAAACTTTCACGGCGGATACAGCTTTCAGGTGATTCATCACCATCTAACACACCAGCAATAATTTCCAGTTGCCACGCTGAATCGACATCATCCATGGCACCGACACGGAATTGTTCAATTAAGGCAAATTTCTGTTGGTGATCATTGTAAATGAGTACGCCCGCAGCTTGAGGTCGATGAACCAGTTCACGTTGAACCACTGAGCTAAATTCAGTTTGAGCAAATAAACGATGTTTGAGATTGACTTTTTCAACCTGAATGAAGCCACGAAAAAGAAACTCGCGTGACTGAATTTTGACTTGGTCGCTGTTATATGTTGCTTGTTGAATAATATTCATATAGCTCAGTCAGGATGAAAAGCGTACATTCATCCTAACTGAGAATCTCATCAAAATAAAAGATTTTTTGTCAAATTACAGTTTGTGGTACAATTTTTGACCATGTTCTTGGTAGGTGGTTTTCATGGCATTGAATCCAGCTTCAATTTCGGCATTTGTTTCGGGTGTGGCTGCGGTATTACTTTGATTTTTCGCATAATCTCGCACGTTTTGCGTGATTTTCATCGAACAAAATTTAGGCCCACACATGGAACAAAAATGTGCCGATTTATGGGCTTCTTTTGGCATGGTTTCATCGTGCATGCTGCGTGCTGTATCAGGATCAAGACTTAAATTGAATTGGTCTTCCCAACGGAACTCAAAGCGTGCTTTAGATAAAGCATTATCACGGACTTGTGAACCTGGATGACCTTTAGCCAAATCTGCTGCGTGAGCGGCAATTTTATAGGTGATGATGCCATCTTTGACATCTTTCTTATTCGGTAAGCCCAAATGTTCTTTCGGGGTCACGTAGCACAGCATTGCAGTACCATACCAACCAATCATGGCAGCACCAATGGCTGAGGTAATGTGGTCATAACCCGGAGCAATGTCAGTGGTTAATGGGCCAAGGGTATAGAACGGTGCTTCTTTACAGACCTCAAGCTGTAGATCCATATTTTCTTTAATCATATGCATTGGCACATGACCCGGACCTTCAATCATCACTTGCACATCATGTTCCCATGCGCGATGCGTCAATTCACCCAGCGTTTTTAACTCACTGAATTGCGCTTCATCATTGGCATCTTGGATACACCCCGGACGTAAGCCATCGCCTAGACTAAAAGACACGTCATAGGCTTTCATAATTTCGCAGATTTCATCGAAATGGGTATAGAGGAAGTTTTCTTCATGATGCGCGAGGCACCACTGTGCCATGATTGATCCACCACGTGACACAATACCGGTTAAACGGTTTGCCGTCAGTGGCACATATCTTAAAAGTACACCTGCATGAATAGTGAAGTAATCCACACCTTGTTCGGCCTGTTCAATCAGCGTGTCTTTAAAAATCTCCCACGTCAGATCTTCAGCGACACCATCGACTTTTTCCAAAGCTTGATAGATGGGAACCGTACCAATCGGAACAGGCGAGTTACGAATAATCCATTCACGAGTTTCATGGATATTTTTACCTGTTGATAAATCCATGATGGTGTCTGCGCCCCAACGGGTTGCCCACGTCATTTTCGCCACTTCTTCATCAATGCTAGAACCCAATGCAGAGTTACCAATATTGGCATTGATTTTGACCAAGAAATTACGCCCAATAATCATCGGTTCAATTTCAGGATGATTAATATTGGCTGGAATAATTGCACGACCTTCAGCAATTTCCTGACGTACAAATTCAGGCGTGATTTCGGTGAGGTTTTTCGCGCCAAAGTTTTGCCCTACATGTTGGCGTGCATCGACACCATCCAGTTGACGTTGGTTTTCACGAATCGCAATATATTCCATTTCAGGGGTAATGATGCCCTGACGTGCATAGTGCATTTGGGTGACATTTTTGCCTGCTTTGGCACGACGTGGTTTTTGAATATGCGCAAAGCGAATTTCGGCGGTGCGAATATCTTTTAAACGCTCTTGTCCAAAGGCCGAGGTCAAGGTATTTAAACGTTCAGTATCGTCACGTTCGGCAATCCAGCTTTCACGAACATTGGGCAAACCTTTGTTGAGGTCAATGGCAACTTTAGTGTCAGTATACACGCCTGAAGTGTCATAGACCAGAATATCAGGATTGTGTTCACCGCCTAAGCCCGTTGGGGTATCTGTAAGTTCAATGGCACGCATCGGCACTTGAATATCGGCACGAGAACCTTGGATATAGACTTTTTTTGAGGCCGGTAAAATACGGGTGAGATCTTTGGAGTCTTGCTCATGTTGAGCAGAAATATCTGTTGCAGATAGATTCGTTAATTGGTTCATTGCAATGATCCTTATGAATGACATCAACGAATCAAGCACGACCAAAAACGTGGCAGACTTATCTTAGCTTTTCATTCAAGCTGAATTGAAAAATAGATAAATTGAGGGCTTAAGTTTTTAGATGGCTTGATTCCTACGCAGGTCTTAACCTGATCAGGTTCAACGGTACTCAGCATTAAATTGAACGTATCAACTTTGCTGATCTCAGCGAGTAATTACTCGCGCTCCGTCAAGCGATGGACAAATATTAACACGCCTACCCACTAAAAAACATTCACATTAAATATCGCTTTTACTGTGTATTCGAAATATCCAGCTGAAAGATTGCTTTAGAGGCAGACTGCATCACTAAAGCAATCACGTATTTTTGAGTGATTTGCATTTTTTAAGCCCAAATATTGTGCTAATTGTTTTTCGGTAAGTAAATTTTTAGACTGAGATGATTGTTCTTGTGCACTGAGCTGAACAGGTATTTGCTTTAAACGCTGTTCTGCTGAGAGTTGTAAAAAGTGCATAAATTTACCTGCTTGATTTGCTAAAGCGGAATTTTTGATCTGCGCTAATTTTTCAATTTCATCTAAAGAACTACTTTGGATTGTATATTTATCAATATAAGTGTCAGAGACAGGTGAGTCGTTCATACCTTTAAATAAAAACAGGCTATACATCTGTAAAAGATATTCTGCATCTTTACGATAGCTGCTTTTAGGGTATTGATTTAAATATTCTTCCCAAAATAAAGCGCGTGTTGCAATCTCATGCGGTTCAATCATTAAGGTTTTTTCGACAAACACCGGCATCATATTTTGTGTCGCCAAATTTTCAATAAAGACCTGTTCTGCCTGTGGCATATAGGGTGCAAAGATTTTGGCTAAATATTCAGGACTACGACGATAATTCAACCTTCCCTTACCTGCATCAAACAGCTCAATATATGCTTGCCCTTTATGTTTGAGTAAGTATTGATCACGTAAAGAGAGTTGTTCAAAATGGTTTTGTTGAACAGTCGGATGCTGGGCTAAGTCAAAAGCATATGCTTCGAAAGCAGATTGTTGGGGCGGTGTTCGATTCACGGTTAAGAAGTTTTGATACATTTGATTCGACAGAGTTAAAAAATGCTTTTGTTCATCGAAGGTTGACAGCGGCAAGCATAATTTTAAATCTTGATTGATTTGTTCTAAAGCAAAAGTGGTTCGTTCCGAGTTAATGTTGAGTATTTCATTTTCAATATTTTTACATAATAAAGATAAATCAACAGGTTCGTCTTGTTGCGATTGTTTTTCGGCTTGTTCCAGAATAGGCTGTGGTTCAGGTTTTTGACACCCGAGCAAAAGTATACAAATGACAAAAGCAAAGTAAGGCTTTACAGAGCAACGTTTATTGAAAGGCACAGTCATTTTATATCTGGATACATGCAAAAATGATTTTGGAAAATAGGAGGTTATTTTATCGCTGAACAGTATTTTTTCTGTGTAGCATTGTGAAGGAGTTTGGTTACGCGTTGTGATCAGCAAGCGATATTTTGTCAATTAACCCCTATCACAGGAATGGATTGTAAAAAGCCATAACAACAAATGAAAAAATGGTTGGTCGAGAATTCGTTCCAATAAGCTCGCTAAATATTCAGGCTATTGTCATAAAAGTTTCATATTAGATATGATTTAATATTAAACAAAATTTCTCATCCTAAAAGTGCTGTTGTGGAGTGCGCCCCTTGCCAAATAATCCGGTGTTGAATCACCATATTTCATCGCAATTTAATGAAGATTTGCAGGATGTAAATACCAAGTTTATGACCATGGGAGGCTTAGTTGAACAGCAAGTTGCCAATGGGATTCATGCTTTATTAGATACCGATGCAAGTTTAGCGATTGATGTACAATTTCAAGACAATATCGTTAATCGCTTAGAGACTGAAATTGATGAAGCCTTAACCCTGATTTTGGCACGTCGTCATCCGGCAGCGATTGATTTACGGATGGTCATTGCCATGTCGAAAGCCAATACCGACTTAGAACGGATTGGCGATGAAGCGGCAAAAATTGCGCGTATTGCACAAAATTTATGTGAAGAGGGCAGTTCACCGCGTGGCTATATGGAAACCCGTCATATTGGTAATCAAGTGCGCGTTATGATTCATGATGCCTTAGATGCCTTTGCCCGTTTAGATGTCGATCAGGCTTTACGTGTGCTTCTTGCAGATGCCGATATTGACCGTGAATATCAATCGGCAACACGCACATTAATGACCTATATGATTGAAGATCCACGTCATATTTCACGCGTGATTAATGTGTTATGGGTGCTACGTTCTTTAGAACGGATTGGTGACCATGCACGGAATATTTCTGAACAAGTGATTTATATGGTGAAAGGTTTAGATGTGCGCCATACCAGTGTTGAAGAAATTGAAGAGAAAGTCCAAGAGCGTTAATTAGAATATATGGTTTGCTTAAAAGCCTCAAAATAAATTGAGGCTTTTTTTATGCCTTTGATCGCCAAGAGCATCTAGACAGATGAAGACTGAGGCCTCTAAAAAATGAATATTGAACCTGCGCATTCTAGTGCGATAAATTTCCGCGCGGGATTAATGCTGCGCGATCCTTTTTGCTGTTGAATACAAAACAGGCTCCAAATTGGAGTTTAGTAAGTGTTAATTTTATTTAAGATGCAACAAAAGACTCAAAATAAAGGCAAAAAAAAGCTCATGCATAGGCACAAGCTTTTCCTCTGAGGATGTCACTCAAATGGTCATGGAATCCAATCGGTGACATAAAGAATGATAATCATATTATGAGAAAGTGATTGGCAATACAATATGCGATTAGGTTTATTTTCGCATTGTTTAATACGGATTTAAATATTTTTGAGTTGCTTAAAAATCTTCGTTTTTAGACAATTCCATAAAATTTTTCTCAATCAATGCGGCATTTTCTTTCAAAATTTCAATTAATTTTTGTAAGTTTACAAATTCAAAGCGATTTTTTGATGCCAATAGGGTTAATGCTAATGGCGGTTCTTTGCTTGAAAACTTAATGGGAATAGATAAGCCGGCAATATTCGGATCTAATTCACCATTCGAAAAATAAAAACCCTGTTTTTTAATTTGCTTCATTTTGAGTAAAAATTCAGCTTCATTCTCAGCAAAGTTAACTTCAGCAAGTTCAACCGAGAAGCGTTGGTAATAGTCCAAAATCCCTTGTTTGGGTAAGTGTGAAATAATTACTTTTGGCGATGAACCGACAAATACAGGACGCGGGCAACCTCGACCATAAGAAAGCAAAGTGACATCTTTAAACAATTCATGATGAAGATCGATACATGAATCATGGTTTAAATGCGTGAGCAGGCAACAAAGTTCAGTACGTTCCACAATTTGCTGCATAAAAGGGATACTAATTTGTACCAAAGGATCTGTGGTTCGAGAGATGTAATCCAACACTGCAATTTTAGAACCCAGTGTATAGTCCCCTGAAGTGCCACTTAAGCGTTGCAGTAATTCTGCTGAAACCAGTTCTTTTAAATATCGGTAGCTGGTGGGTTTAGACAGTCCTAATTCTTCACTAATGATATCGACATTAATGATAGGGCGAGGCACTGAAAACAGATCCAAAACAGTGAGAATCTTACCAAAACTAGAAAGTGCCATAAGTACCTGCTTGGTCAAAGCATAAAAAAGAAAATAACAATTAGGATTACTTTATAACAAAAAAGTAAGCAAAAGAGCGCTTTTGTTGTGACCATACTGTATTTGTCAGTATTTAATTTACTTTTTATTCAATATGAGAAATTTAATGCTGAGAAATTGAAAAGTTTGATATTATTTTAATTGGATTATCACAATGAGATATTGTATTTGACTTATTCTGGATTTTTTGAAAAAATAACCAGAATAAATATCTAATGTTGAATTTTTAGCCTGATTCTGATTGGCGGTTTGTTCTCGCTTATTTCGTATAAATAATGCGCTGCAAAAGTTCCTCTATTTATTTTGAATGACGATTATTTCTGATGCTGTGCTCCAGCATGCCCGTTTTTTACACGATTTATCCGCAGGGTAGATCGTGTCTTTTGGTTGTCATTTAAAAATGAGTGGGTGTGAAGTGTTAAACCTGAATTTGAGATAAGCCCATGTTGCTAACCAAACCATTACTCGCATTTCGTCCAAACAAAATGGATTGGATTTTTGCGACTAAAACTTTTGTGGCTGGCATGTTGGCGCTTTATATCGCATTTTCTTTAAATTTGGCTTATCCGATTTGGGCGATTGGTACAGTATTTGTGATTGCTAACCCATATTCTGGCATGACTTCATCTAAAAGTATTTATCGGCTATTGGGGACATTATTAGGCGCAATCGTGTCGATTGCGGTGACGCCATTTTTAATCAATACCCCCGTATTATTTACCTTATTTTTGGCCAGTTGGGTCGGTTTCTGTCTGTATATTTCAATGTTAGACAGAACACCGCGCAGTTATGTTTCGATGTTGGCGGGCTATACCACAGTCATTATTTGCTACAACATTGTTTATTATGCTGACACGGTGTCTATCTTTGATATGGCACTTGGGCGCTTTTTGGAGATTGCTCTCGGGGTGGTGTGCAGTGCAATTGTCACCACCACCATTTTTCCAATGCATATTGGACCTGCGGTGCAAAGCCGTGTTGTAAAAACATTTCAGGATGTTCATGCATTATTTGATCAGATTTTACTGGATCAGAAACAGTTGGAGAATTACAACCAATTGTTGGGCAATATTACCCGAGATGCTTCAGATATCCATGTGTTGGCCGTGCATTTGTCCTATGAGAAATCGAACCTTCAGGGCATGACTAAACCCCTTCAGGAAATGTTGCACCAATTGACGATGCTGGTGGCAAATTTGGTTGCCATGTCCGAACGAATGAAGCAGTTAGATCAAATTGAGATGACATACCGTGAAAATCTAAAAGCGGTACATGCGCATATTGCAGAATTTTTGCATGATCATCATGAAATCAAAGCACAAGAATTAAATTTTTTACCCAGTCAGTTTGAATCCGATTTTGCTGCTTTAGTGGCATCCGCACCTCCTGAACAGCAGCTCATTTTAAATGGTTTGAAGATGGATATTCGGCACTTTATTCAAAATGTGCGTGCGGTGAAATTGATTTGGCAACGCATTCAGCAAGGGGATGATAGCTTGCCAGAAAGTATGACACCGTTAACCACATCTTATCCGAGTTTGCACCGTGATCATGGGGTGGCTGTGCGCGGTGGAATTTCAGCGTTTATGATCATTCTGATTGCGACTGCATTTTGGATTTTAAGTGGTTGGAAAGCTGGATTCATGTTGGCTGAAATGGCCGCGATCAGTGCCTGCATTTTGACAGCAATGGATAATCCTGTCCCTGCATTGAAACTGTTTATCCGAGCGAATATTTATTCTGCTGTTGTGGTGTTTATTTATGCTTACGGTATTTTTCCGCATGTGACAACTTTTTGGGAGTTGGCCTTAGTGTTGGCACCCTTTAGCATATTTTGCCTGATGTTGTTTCCACATCCGCCATTAGCAGGATTGGGTTTGCCTCTATTGATGGGGGTCATTATGGGGCTGAACTTGCAGAACCATTATATGTTGGATCAAATTGCATTTTTTGATGCTTCTATTGGTGCAGTCATTGGTCTGATGATTTCTGCTTATATCATTCACATTGTTCGCGCCATGTCCCCAGATATGGCTGTACAACGTATTTTGGCCTTACATTATAAAGCCGTCAGACAAGTCTTGTATTTATCTTATGGAAGCGATTTTAAAAAGCATTTGCGCAGTATGTTAGATCGGATTGGGGTGTTGAACAGTAAAGTAGTCCAGTCTGAACATCTCAAAAATGACATCAATTGGGCATTAATTGAAACCAGTGCAGTGATTGATTTAACCCGTTTACAAGAGTTAATTCACAAATTGCCAGAGCAAGACTCGATTGTCTCTGATATTGAAGATTTACAGCAGTCTTTAGATGACTATTTTCAAGCCAAAGAAATGCAGCGAACCCATGCCGATATTTTACAAAACTTGTTGCACCATCTTGCTGTGGTTTGCTCTGCAACGGATGACGTAGAAAATCGGGATGTTGCACAGCGTTTGAAGATTTCACTGAACAATATCCGCAGCAGTTTATGTCATCAAACTGGTTCACAGATGGCTGAACACGAAAAATGGATAGGGATATAAGGATGGGTGAACTTAATCTTTATGGGGTTTACGTCCCGATACTGTTAATTCAAAGCATTCTTGCTTATCTGCTGCTGCAAATCGTGATGCTGGCAACAGATCGACTGGTTGATCAGGGTTGGATTGTATGGCTGGGCATTTTTAATTTATGCCTTTATGTGCTGCTGCTTTTTCTGGTGCATTGGTTATTTATTTTATCTGGCATCTAAGCTGAAGATCAAAATTGTGCAAATTGAAATGAATGAGGTAAAGCGGATATGAGATCTTTTGATTTACGTAAAATAATCCGACCGATTGTTTTGCTGGTCATGGCGCTCATGGCAATTTTTGCCGTGATCCATATCTGGAATTATTACAATTCTGAACCGTGGACACGTGATGGTCGTGTGCGTGGTGATGTGATTCAGGTGTCTTCTGATGTTTCAGGCTTGGTAACAGATGTTTTGGTGCAAGATAACCAAAGCGTTAAAAAAGGACAGGTGCTGTTTAAAATAGATGTCGCACGTCAAGCATTGGATGTGGAACAAGCGAAATCTGATTTGAGCAAAGCCAAAGCAAGCTTAGCCGCAGCTGAGGCCAGCTTAGTACAGGCCAAAGCCAATGTGGTTGCATCTCAAGCGAGTAGTACGCTGGCTGAGAAAAATGCCAATCGTTATGCCAATTTAATGGAGGGTGCAATTTCTAAACAAGAACAAGATCAAATGTTTGCAGCACGAGATCAATCGCATGCAGAACATGAACAAATGCAAGCGGCAACAGCGCAGGCGCAAGCCAATATCAAGCAACAACAAGCCTTGATTGACGTTGCAAGCAGTCAATTGCATATGGCACAGTTAAATTTACATCGTTCTGAAGTGATTGCCCCAGCAGATGGCACATTATCCAATTTTGAACTTCGAGTTGGCAATTATGTCAAAGTTGGGCAAGCGGTAGCGGCATTATTAGACCGTAAACAGTTGTACATCGTGGGTTATTTTGAAGAAACCAAACTTGATAAAATTTATGTCGGCGCACCTGCCACCATTCAGATGATGGGTGATGCTGAAAAATTAAAAGGCCATGTACAAGGTATTGCTTCAGGTATTGAGGATCGGGAGCGGACTACGACTTCAGGACTTTTGGCCAATGTAAATCCAACCTTTAGTTGGGTACGTTTGGCACAACGTGTACCAGTCAAAATTGTATTAGATGAAATGCCGCACAATCAATTGGCATTTGTGGCAGGGCGCACGGCAACCATCCATATTGAAAAACCCATCCAATAATCGACTTGTTTTTAATAGCTATAAATAAAAAACCATTCGATTTGAATGGCTTTTTTGACACAATATTGTCTGGAATGGTTTCAATGATTGAGTAAATCAGGGCGTAACGCCTTCAGGGGTTCGATACCAACTTTCAATAAAAAGCGCAGCGGCAATACTATCCGCAGCTAACTTTTTACCTCGACCTTGCGCTTGATAATGATCCAACTCATCACGTGCTTCACGTGTGGTTAAACGCTCATCTACCATTAATGTTTCAATATTGGTTTGATGGCGTAAACGACGTGCAAACTTGCGCGAGCGCGCAGAAAGTTCGGATTCCGTATCATCCATATTTAACGGTAAACCCACTAAAAATAAAGTCGGTTGATACTGTTTCACAATCTTCAGTAATTCATCCCAGTTCGGAATGCCATCTTTCATAGGAAACAGGGCAAGCGGATTGGCACTTTCAATCATGGATTGACCCACTGCCATGCCCATTTTTTGTGTACCAAAATCAAAGGCCATAATCATGTAGGGTTGTGATAAATCAGGCATGTCCAATCTCTGATGAAAGCCAAGTTCGGTCTACGCCCATTTTTTTATAGGCAGCATCCAAACGGTCACCATAAGGTAAATTAAAAATTAAATCCATATCGGAATCACAGATCAGCCAAGCACCACGTGCCATTTCTTGTTCCAGTTGGTTTTTGCTCCAACTGGCATAACCTAAGGCAATTTGGTAACGTCCAACGCCTTCATTGTGTGCAATGGCATCTAAAATATCTTTAGATGTGGTAATACACACATTTTCACCCACAGCAATTGATGAATGCCATGTTGGCTGACCAGTATGCAGGACAAATCCAGCTTCAGGGCGTAAAGGCCCGCCTTGCAATACATCATGAGGATGAACATGATCCGCTTCGATTTCAAGGTCATTCAAGAGTTCTTTGATTGAAAGACCAGACGGGCGGTTAATAATGATACCTTGAGCGCCTTCTTCATCATGTCGTGCCAAATAAATAACGGTATTGGCAAAAAAATCATCGGCTAAATCAGGAGGCGCAATTAGACAGCGATGTGTCAGATATTGTTTAGTCATCTAAGCCATTCCCCCTTAAAATTAAAAAGCTGATTAAAGTAATAATATTCTTCTGTTTAACTTACTAAACTAATTGAGTTTCGCCAATCATTTTTTGTGATTTAATCGACAAAATTAGACCTGCTGAAACTTAAGCTGACGTAATTGCTTGGTATGTTGTAGCGTGGTGTCATTAATTTCGACACCGCCCGTCATACGTGCCAGCTCATCAATCCGTTGTTCTTCTGTGAGGTTGATCATGGTACTGCTTGGAGTATTGGTTTGGTTTTTTTTTGATCAAGTGATTGATTGTTAAAAAAACTTAAAATAGGTCAAATTTTCACTCTATATTTATAATTTTGTCAAATTTATTGAAAAAAATGCGAAATACTTCATGTTTGTTTAGAAGATATTATTAATGGATAAATTATAGGGATTGTTTCATTATGTTTCTATATTGAAACAGACGGTTTTAATTTGTAGTATGTTTGTAATATTTTTATAATCACAATCTTATGTCTAATATTTTAAAGAAAACATTATTATTAGCGCTTTTTGCATCACCATTATATTCTCATGCAGGCGTGTTTGGAACTTACGATGATGAAGGAACACTTTTTCGAAATTCATTAAATTCTGAAATTCCATCTCCAGTATTGGCAAAAATTGAAGATAAAAAAGAATCAAAAGATGCAGTACTTTATTTGCTAGAAAAAGCACGCCTTTTACAGGTAAATCATCAATATCAAGAAAGTTCTGAACTTTATAAAAGTGCATTTGAACTTTTGGATAAGCAAAATAATCGCGCCAAAGTGAGTGTCTCTCGCATGGGGTTTAAAGCGCTGTCCATGTTAAGTAATGAATCGGTTGTACCGTACGACGTACCTTCTTATGAACAAGTTTTGGCACATATTGCTCAAGCAAAAAATTATATTTTTTTAAAAGATGTTGAAGCTGCTGGTGTAGAAATGCGTATTGCACAACGAATTCAGCGAGAAATTGAAATTGATCATGAAAAAGAATTAGCACGAAAAAAACCGAAAAATGAAAATAATCCTGCATTTAACACATTAGATGAGGCATTTTCTGGATTGGACCCAATTGCAGGGAAAATTAAAAATACGTATCAAAATGCTTATGCTTTTTATATGGCTGCAAATTTATGGGAAGCGGTAGGTGAATATAATGATGCGCTTGTTGATTATAAAAAATCTTATGAATTACAGTCTGATAAAAATATTGCACAAGACGTTCAGAGGTTGGATAAAATAACAGCAAAAAATAAAAGTATGGTGCCAGTCGTTGTTTTTATTGAACAAGGCATTATTCCTAGAAAAATTGAAAATAAACTCGCAATCCCGGTTCCAAATGGCATCGTCAATATTGCATTTGCAACCTATGAACCAAGTACCTATATTTCTCCAAAAAGTTTAAAAATAAAAATTAATCAGAATTATGAACAAAGTTATGTGGTAAGTGATATCGGTGCATTGGCTGTAAAAGACTTAAAAGAAAAAGTGATTGGAACAATGACTAGCCAAATTTTGAGAGCAACCACGAAGTTCGTTGCTCAACAACAATTAGGTCAGCAATTAGGATCTTTGGGGCAACTGGCTGGAAATTTAATGAATGTTGCAACTGAACGTGCAGATTTAAGAGCATGGTCGACCTTACCAAGTAATACACAAATTGCACGATTTGATTTAAAGCCCGGTAGCCATAAATTACAAATTTTAGGAAGTAGGGCAACTAGCCCAACGATTGATCTCAATGTAAGTCCAGATCAGACTGTATTTGTTTACGTTAACGACGTTAATGACAAAATTACAGCAAGTGTTAGCGCTATAAGCCACTAATTTTAAATAAGAGATTTTGATGAAAATATTAATCAACTTAACGTTCATAGGAATGATGAGTGCGGTAGCTGTGGGTTGTACTGCTCCGAATGCATTATCAACACAAACATCGACAGATGGCAGTTATGCCATAAAAACGGTCAGCAATAATCCAAAATTGACAACGCAGGTTATGGTTGAGCGAATTAGTATGGGGTATGCCGGAGACTTGAAGAAAGTTTCTATCGCAATTAAAGATCGCTGGTATGTCAGTAAAGAATTTGAATACAAAATTATTTGGGTGGATGCGCATGGAATGGAAGTGGCTCCTGAAGGTGCAAGATGGAAGCCAATCCAGTTAACTGGGCGAGAAATTAAAACGGTACAGTCTGTGGCACCAAATCCATCAGCAGTTGATGTTGTTGTTTATTTAAAGAAAAATTAAGGTGATTGTTATGAAATTAAAATTATTTTTTGCGGCACTGATTACATCTTCAGTTCTAACAGGTTGTGCTTCAACTGGAAGTAGTGTGAGTTATGGTGATGCGCAGTCAGTTGAAACCTTAACCAAAGACTTTGGTTCAACAGACTTACAAATGATTGCTGACAAGATGGTTGATGACATGTTGACCTTCCCTGTGGTGATTCAATTAACACAAAATCGTCGTCCTGTCATGTTTGTAGATCGCATTCGTAATAAAACTCAGGAACATATTGATACTGAATCAATTACAGACACCATCCAAAATAAATTGATTAATTCGGGCAAATTCCGTTTTGTTGATATGACTTCTGCTAATGCTATGGCTGAACAATTGGCTTATCAAAAGCGCAGTGGAATGGTGAATCAATCTACTTCAGTTAAAGCTGGCGGACATATCGGTGCTGAATATATGTTAAATGGTAACTTATCGAGCATTGTGAAAAATGCAGGCGGTAAGAGTGATGTGTATTATAAGTTCACACTGAAATTACAAAATTTACAAACAGGAATCGTGGAATGGACAAGCGAAAAAGAAATTCGTAAATCTGCTAAGCGCTCAGCATTTGGTTTGTAATTTTTTTATGCAACTGTGCCATTGGCACAGTTGCTTTAGATGACTATAACTATGAAAAAAATCTTATTAACTGCATTAATTGCAGGTTGTATGAGTTCATCCACATTTGCAGCACTTAAAGAGGTTGTCAAAGAGGCTTCAGGTAGCGGAGTATCACAACATCAAGCTATTTCTGAAGCATTGTTGGTTGCTGTACAGTCTGTGAATGGTGCAACTGTTTCATCACGAGTTGATCTTGAAGAAACAGTGAATATTTCGGTGAGTAATAATCATTGGAGTTATTCAGGCAAAGTGTCCCCAGTTTTTAGTGTCGATAGTGTGGGTTCTGGTTCAGTCACTAAGTTTCAGGTACTGAGTATTTCTGGTTCGAAAAACAATTATCGAGCACGTGTACGTGCACACGTGGTTCAGTATGAATCCTCTGTTCACGATCAACATTTAAGACGCATTGCAGTATTACCATTTCAATTTTATGAAAAGAATAATCGTTCAGCTAGCAATAGTTCTGCAGATGAATTTAGTTCTGAATTAGCCGATTTATTAGGAAATTACCTCTCTCAATCGGGTCAATTGAGTTTGGTTGATCGCCATTATATTGATGAGATGCAATTTGAAAATGCATTTCTGCTATGGGATGGTGCTCCACATGAAATGGCGCGTATTGGACAAAAAGTAGGGGCGGATTATTTGTTGGTTGGTCGTCTTAATGAGCTTTCAGCTGCCAATGCACAGCAAATGTATGGAATGAACCAAGGTTCTGAACAAGTGCGTTTAACTTGGCGAGTCATTGAAGCCAATACTAGCAAGGTTGTTGCATCAGGTGTATTTAATCGGACATTGCCAAAAAATAGTGTTCAGAATATTTTAAATGATACATTGAATGACAGCAGTGCAGAAAAAATTGCTCAAGGTTTAAGTCAAGAAGTTTTGGTGGGTTTAAAACTAACGCCATCAACGTCTTATGATCTTCAAAACGCTGGTTTTACTCCGACGTATGACATGACGCCTGGCTCTAGTGAGCAGCCTATAAAATGGTAAAAGCTTTGTAGTGATCGCTTTAAATCAAGACCAATAGCCAGCAAAGTCTATTGGTCTGACTATTTTAATGATATTGAAACTTAAGCTGACGTAATTGCTTGGCATGTTGTAGCGTCGTGTCATTAATTTCGACACCGCCCGTCATACGTGCCAGCTCATCAATCCGTTGTTCTTCCGTGAGGTTGATAATGGTACTGCTGGCAGGGTCGGTTTGACGTTTTTTAGCCAATAAATGCTGATCAGATTGGGCAGCAACTTGTGCTTGATGGGTGATACATAAAATTTGCACGTGTTGAGCTAAATCTGCCAATAAACGCCCGACCATTTCTGCGGTTCCGCCACTGATTCCGACATCAATTTCATCAAAAACTAAAACTTCAGATTCTGTTTTTTCCGCATTCATCACCTGCATGACCAATGCAATACGAGACAATTCACCACCTGATGCGACGCGTGCCAACGGCTGTGCGGGAATGCCTTTATTTGCGGTGAACAGCAGTTGAATAAAGCTAAACCCTTCGGCTGTTGCTTGTTCTAAGGGTTCAAATTTGAATTCGAAATAGGCTTCAGGCAAGGCCAATTGTTTGACTTGTTCAGTCAGTTTTTTCGCCAAAGGTAGTGCTGCTGCACGGCGAATTTCATCTAAGTGTCGTGCTTTGGCCAAAAAGTCTTGCTGAGATAAGGCAACCTGTTCAGCTAAAGTTTCAGGATCTTCCAGCTGATGCAGTTGTTCAAGCTCCGTTTGCCAAGTTTGATAATCCTGTTTTAGCTGTTCAGGCTGGGTTCGATATTTACGTGCTAAACGATGAAAGATTTCGAGTTGTGCATTCAGCTCTTCGACACGCTCAGGATTGAAGCTTTGACGATCAATAAATTGGCGTAAATTCGCTGTTGCATCCTCAATTTCACTTTGTGCATTGAGTAGTGAATTATAAATTTCAGACAGTTGTTCGCTACGACCTGCATGTGATTCTAAACGGCGAATAATTGAAGAGACTTCTTGGGTGATGTTTTGCTCAGCATCATCCAAGGCAGCTAAACTATAGCTACAATCTTGCATGATATGTTCATGATGGCTTAAACGGTCGAATTCTTGCTCAATTTCTTTATAATCAATTGGGGTAATTTCTTCGAGTTCTTCAAGCTGTAAGGCTAAAGTTTCGATCCGTTGTTGTCGTGTCGCCTGTGCATCTAAGGCAGCTTGATGCTGACGAATGTCTTTTTGCCATGTGCTATAGGCCTCTCGGACAGCCTGTGCAGGTTGGTAAAAGTTGCTGTAACGATCCAGCCAATGCTTCGGGTAGGGTGGTTCGAGCAATTGTTGCTGACTGTGCTGACTATACAGTTGTACCAGTAAACGTCCAATTTCTTTTAATTCAGACAGACTACTTGGGCGACCATTAATCCACGCTTTGCTACGACCTGTAGCAAAAATGACCCGTCTTAAATGAATTTCACCAGATTCATCATCTAGCTCATGGCTTTTTAACCATTCGGCTTCAGGGCTATGTGCTTGATAGCTAAAAATGGCGGTGACATCGGCTTTATCATGACCAAAACGGACGTAATTGGTGTCCGTGCGTTCGCCTAAACATGCCGAGAGGGCATCTAATAATAAAGATTTACCAGCACCTGTTTCACCCGTCAGGACATTGAAACCTTGTTCAATATCAATGGCTAAATGATCGGCTAAAGCAAAATTGATCAGAGTTAAATGTGTCAGCATAAACGCATCCGAGCTGCGAAAAGTTTTAATCTAAGATAGTGAAAATTTGTTTTGGTCACAAGATAACTTTTATTTTAAGATGACGTAAAACATCATTATTTTACCTGATTTTCATTATAAAAATGAAATTACCTTTGCTTGAAGATACGTTATAACGCTTGCACAAGCATAAAGTTAATTCAATTTTTGTAAAATATTCGATGTTTTATGGTGAATATTCAAGGTAAAGCGCAGAAAAAGTGGTGTGGTGATGAATCTTGAATGGGCATTTCTTGTCTCATATTTAAACCATGAAAAATAGGGCAGAGCTATGGGTCATGAGCGAGATTGTATTGGGCGAGATTGCTCGGTTTTTCACTCTCCTTTGCGGATTAAAATCGTGACTGGAGGCAGTAGTTAAGCCTTTAGTCGGTGATGCACAAAAACATATTTGTGCTTCTGCTGCGCTTGTTTTAGACTCTCGCTAACAAATGGAAAAGCTTCTAAATATGGATATAGAAAAGTATCTATTTGGAAAATATTAATTTAGCTTTATGAACATCGATTGATTAGTTTAATGCTCAGCTTTAAACTACATCGGTCAAAAATTATAAATGCGCATTATCTGGAGAATACGCATGTCAAATCAGTTTGATCACGTGTCTGTTATCAAAAAATCGAATGTTTATTTCGGTGGGCTATGTATTAGTCATACGGTTCAATTTGAAGATGGTACAAAAAAGACTTTAGGGGTCATTTTACCAACGGAACAAGCACTGACTTTTGAAACTCATGTCCCTGAACGTATGGAAATTATTTCAGGTGAATGTCGTGTACACATCGCAGATCGCACTGAAAGTGAATTATTTCGTGCTGGACAGTCTTTTTATGTACCAGGCAATAGCCGTTTTAAAATTGAGACAGACGAAGTGCTCGATTATGTCTGCCATTTAGAAGGCTAAGTACAAGTCGTATTAAGGCAAAGAAATTTTAGCCTGAATCAGTTAAACTAGATTTAAGCATCAATCCTGTAAAGCCAGCTTTGCAGGATTTTTCTTTTTTGCATTGTATATATCTATTTTAGAGGCCGTTCATGGCAAAAACCGAATATTTTTATGGCGTTCACTCAGTGGAGTCATTACTTGAGCTTGAGCCAGAGCGTGTACTGACATTATTTACACTCAAAGGTCGTGACGATCAACGGTTGAAAAATGTTTTGGCTTTGGCAGATCCTTTTGGGATCAGTGTACAACAAGCCAGTCGCGACAAATTGGAAAAATTGGCGGGTCAGCCTTTTCATCAGGGGGTGGTTGCCGCAGTTCGTCCGCATCCCACACTGAATGAACAAGATCTGGATGAATTGCTGAAGCAGAATCCTCAAGCCTTATTGCTTGCTTTAGACCAAGTGACAGATCCACATAACTTAGGTGCATGTATTCGTACAGCAGCAGCTATGGGTGTCGAAGCGGTGATTGTTGCACGTGATCGTTCGGCAAGCTTAACCCCAACAGCACGTAAAATTGCTGCGGGTGGTGCAGAAAAAGTGAAGTTTATTCAAGTGACGAATCTGGCACGTACTTTAGGTAACATTAAAGAAGAATTTAATGTTCGCGTGGTGGGTACGATGCTGGATGAAAAAGCTTTACCTGTAAATGAATTTGATTTTACTGGAACAGGTATTTGTGTGGTGATGGGCGCTGAAGATACAGGCTTACGTCCAATTACACAGTCACAGTGTGACCAAACGGTTTATATCCCAATGGCGGGTAATTTACAGAGCTTGAATGTCAGTGTCGCAACAGGTATGGCTTTGTATGAAGCGTGCCGTCAACGTAATGTGTAATCCTTGTTTATTTAAAATTTAAAAGTTGTTGGCAATGTCTCCCCGTTCTCAAGGTTATGTTTTTGTCCTCATTACCATGTGTATTTGGGGCGGATTCACCATTAGCTCTCGCTTAAGTGCACAGTGGGGGATTAGTGCGTGGGATATTACCGCATTACGTTTTGCTTTGGCCTTTTGTATTTTAATGCCGATTCTGATCTATAAAAAAGACACCGCGTTTTTATGGAAAAAACAGCCTTTTCTTTTGGCGATGATAGGTGGTGTGGGTTATTGCCTGACGTCCTATAGTGCCTTTCATTATGTACCCGCAGCACATGCAGCCATTTTTTTAAATGGTTGTATTCCGCTGTGCACAGCAGTGGCTGCATTTTTGCTGTTTAAAGAGCCCTTCGATAAGCATACATGGCTCAGTTTAGTCATTATGCTAAGCGCCATTAGTGTGATGAGCTTTTTAATGTATCAAGAAACAGGTGTAGCCTTTGGTTTTGGTGATATGTTGTTTTTCTTCAGTGCAATTTGGTGGGGTGTTTTCACCGTCTTATTGCGCCAATGGAAATTGTCCGCATGGCATTCTATGGCCGGTGTTGCAATTTGGTCTGCGGTTATTTATATCCCCATTTATTTGATTTTTCTTCCAAAAAACTTGAGTGAACCAGAGCCTATACATTTGCTGATGCAAACGATTTTTCATGGTGTATTTGTGGTGATTGTCGCAACAATAAGCTATGTAGAAGCGATTAAACGACTTGGTGCTTTTAAGACTGGGAGTATTGTTACGCTGGCACCTTTTATGGCGGCAATTTTAGCTGTACCACTTTTGGGCGAGCCTTTAAGTCGGGCAGTGATGTGCGGTTTGATTGGTATGGCAATCGGTGCTTTACAGCCGTGGCGTTGGATCATGCATAAAGACAGTTTACAGCAGCAACTGGATCGACAAAAAAAACAGTCTTAATCGACTGTTTTTTGGTTTTAGCATTTTAAATAGCGTTGATGCAATGTTTTTAAATGACGGTATAGGTGCTCAAGATGACCGTCATTCAGCACAATATCATCGGCCAACTGTTGTTTTTGTTGGCGTGGCATTTGTGCCTGAATAATCTGATGAATTTGCTCAATGGATTGACCATCACGTTGGCTGGCACGTTGAATTTGTAATTCCTCGGTCGCATCAATCAATAAGGTATGATCGGTTAATTCATGTTGATTGGTTTCAAACAGCAGGGGTGAAACCAAAATGACATAGGGCGTTGTCGCGCTTTGCAGCTGATGAATAATGGACTGGCGAATCGCAGGGTGAGTAATGTGCTCTAAAATTTGACGTGCATTTGGGTCTTTAAAGATGTGTTCGCGTAAAGCTCGGCGATTCAGTTCGCCATTTTCAAGTAAAACCCAATCGCCAAAAGCGGCATGAATGTGTTGTAAAGCGGGCTGGCCTTTTTCAACCACTTCACGCGCCACGAGATCCGCATCAACAACAGTGATACCTTGGGTTTCAAACCATGTACTTGCAGCAGATTTTCCACTGCCAATGCCGCCTGTTAAACCCAAGATAAATGTCATAGATTTGCCTAAAATTATTGTCCTAAATATGCTTTCATAATTGGTTCACCCCAAATAAAAGCAATCCAACCTGCGATGGCAATATAAGGGCCGAAGGCAAAAGGTTGATTTTCTTTACGTATTTTAAGTAAAACAATACCAATAATTGCACCGACGAAGGATGAAAGCAGCACAATCAATGGCAGCATTAAAGGTCCCATCCAAGCGCCTAAAGCAGCCAGTAGCTTGAAATCGCCATAGCCCATGCCTTCTTTACCTGTGACGATTTTAAACAGGTAATACACAATCCAAAGGCATAAAAAACCAATAATATAGCCCCAGATTGCAGAAGTAGGCGAGGTGTAAATAGCATAGCTATTAACGCCTAAACCCAATGCGGCTAAAGTTAAGGTATAACGGTCAGGCAGGAGCTGGGTATCAAAATCGATAAAGGTTAGCGCGATCAGTATCCATGTCAAAAGCAGCCCGAAGAGCATTTGTAGCGTTGGCCCAAATACACTGACGATCACCAATGAGGCAAGAGCTGTCAGTAATTCAATCAGTGGGTAACGTATGCTGATTGGGTTTTGACAAGAACCACATTTGCCACGTAATACTAACCAACTGATGACGGGAATATTTTGATACCAGCGAATTTCACTACGGCATTTGGGGCAGGTGGATGCAGGTTTGCTTAAGGTAAGTTTAGATTCATCAATGATTGGTTGTTCAGGATGAAGAAACATTTGGCAATCTGTACGCCATTCTTGTTCCATCATCTTTGGTGTGCGGTAGATGACAACATTGAGAAAACTACCGATGCATAGACTAAAAAGCCCAACTGCACAGTAAAGTGCGGTTGGGTTATTCATAAAATAAGAGATAAATTCTTGCATTACACCACAGAACCCATTTGGAAGATTGGAAGATACATTGCAATCACCAGACCACCGACCAGTACGCCAAGGACGGCCATAATCAGTGGTTCCATCATCGAGGTTAAACCATCAACAGCATTATCCACTTCATTTTCAAAATGGGTGGCAACTTTGTCGAGCATTGAGTCGAGTGCACCTGACTCTTCACCAATGGCCACCATTTGTACTGCCATGGATGGAAATTTATTGGTGACGCGCATGGCAAATTGCAGTTGTTGACCCGTTGCCACATCATCCCGAATTTTAAGCACCGCTTCTTCATAAACACAATTGTTGGTTGCACCGGCAGTCGATTCTAAGGCATCAATTAGTGGCACACCGGCAGCAAAAGTGGTGGCCAAGGTGCGACTATAACGGGCAATAATCGCCTTATAGACTAAGTCACCAAAAATAGGAGCTTTAAGCGCTGCTTTATCGAGAAAATCACGGAATTTTTTACTACGTTTTTTGGCTTCCATAAAGCCTGCGATAATGGCCCCAATCGCAATAATTAAAATAAACCAGTATTTTTGCATCCATTCCGACATATTCACCACCATTTTGGTAAAGGCAGGTAAATCTGCACCAAATGAACTAAATAAGTCTTGGAATACAGGAACGACTTTGACCATGAGAATAATGGTCACCACCAGTGCAACCACAATAACAGCCATAGGATATTTCATGGCTTTTTTAATTTTTTGTTTCAGTAATTCGCTTTTTTCTTTGTAAATGGCGACACGGTCAAGCATGGTCTCTAAAGCACCAGACTGCTCACCCGATTCAACCAAGGAACAAAATAAATTATCGAAATACTGCGGATATTTACGTAAGGCACCAGCAAAGGTATTCCCGCCTTCAACTTCCCCTTTAATGCCTAAGACCACTTCGCGCATAGAGGGGTTTTCAAGACCTTCAGCCACAATTTCAAAACTTTGCACTAAAGGTACACCGGCTTTCATCATTGTTGCGAGCTGACGAGTAAAGATGGTGATGTCGAGTGTGGATACCTTTTTTTTCATTAAACCTTCGAGAATATTTTTTCGTTTTTCTCGAATGGTCTTAATGGTAATTCCTTGCTTACGTAAAGTCACTTTCGCCAGTGCCATGTTACGTGCCGGTAATTCGCCCTTAAGTTTAGCCCCTTTACGATCAATTCCTTCATAACTGAAGGTTGGCATCATCTGTGCTTTTTTGACAGCCATGAATTTATCCTTATTTTTAAATACTTTATCTATTCGCTAGTCACACGATTAACTTCTTGAAGAGAAGTTACCCCCTGCATGACTTTCATTAATCCTGAACGACGTAAATTATTAAACCCCGATTTTTCCGATGCTGCTGCAATTTCAAGTGCATTGCCATCTTCCATAATAATTTTCGAAATTTCAGGCGTTACTTTCATTACTTCATAAATACCCACACGGCCTTTATAACCATCACGACATTCTGAACAGCCTACGGGTTGATAAACTTGAAAATCTGGATGTTGTAGATCGTCTTCTTTAAAACCCATTTCCAATAAACTTAGGTCTGGAATATCTGAAGGGATTTTACATTGTGGGCATAAACGTCGAGCTAAACGTTGCGCAATAACTAAGTTTACAGAGGTTGCGATATTAAAGGAAGGTACGCCCATATTTCTTAAGCGTGTCAGTGTTTCAGGCGCACTATTGGTATGTAGTGTGGACATCACCATATGTCCAGTTTGTGCGGCTTTAATGGCAATTTCTGCGGTTTCTAAATCTCGAATCTCACCGACCATCACAATATCTGGATCTTGGCGTAAAAATGATTTGAGGGCGGCAGAGAAGGTTAAGCCCACTTTAGCATTAACATTGACCTGATTAACCCCCTCTAGGTTAATTTCGACTGGATCTTCGGCTGTTGAAATATTGGTATCTTCACGGTTGAGAATATTTAAGCCGGTATATAAAGAAACCGTTTTACCCGAACCTGTGGGACCTGTAATCAGTAGCATGCCTTGAGGTTTGTCCAAAGCCTGCATAAACAATTCTTTTTGCGCAGGTTCATAACCGAGTGCATCAATCCCCAACATCGCACTCGATGGATCTAAAATACGTAGTACCAGTTTTTCACCAAAGAGGGTGGGCAATGAGTTGACACGGAAGTCGATGGCTTTACTTTTTGAAAGTTTAAGTTTAATTCGTCCATCTTGAGGTAAACGTTTTTCAGAAATATCCATCTGAGACATGACTTTTAAACGCGAGGCTAAACGTGTAGCAAGTTGTAAGGGCGGAGTTGCAATTTGACGCAGGACACCATCGACACGATAACGTACCCGATACATTTTTTCATACGGTTCAAAATGTAAGTCGGAAGCACCCATACGAATTGCATCAATCAGCAGCTTGTTGATGTATTTAACAATTGGGGCTTCATCTTGTTGTTGTTCGTTGTCATCATCATCTTTATTGCTGAGATCTTCTTGTTCTAGATTTAAATCGATATCATCATCAGAAAATTGAAAACTATCCGCTTCGGCAAAATTTTGTTCAATCAGTTTTTCTAGTTTTGGATGCTCAACAATAATCGCTTCAATATTCATTTTGCTATTGAAGCGTATTGCATCCATGGCATCGATATTGGTTGGATTGCTGGTGGCGACGTAGAGCAAGTTACCACGTTTAAAAATCGGTAAAATACGATGTTTGGTAATCAGTTTTTCATCAATGCCTTCACGGATAATCTGTGCAGAATCATAGGTGCTGAGATCAAAAAGGGGTTCGCCAAATTCTTGAGCGATTTTTTCAGCAATATCTAAGGACGAAATTTTTAATTGATCAATTAAAAAAGGAACAATATCTTGATTGGCTTTTTTGGCATTTAAGATTGCATTCTGCATATTTTCAGCAGAAATGAAGTCTTCTTCAACTAAACGTCGATTGAAACCGGTAAATCTAGGTGAACCTTTTAATGCTGTCATGCTTTAATATGCCTACTAAATCAATTTGTTTATAATTGGTATTTTTAAATTATACTTTTGTTATATAAAAATACCATATCTTAAAATGTTGTCATCTACTTAATATCACATAAAACTTTGAACCAGTCGTATTTACAAGATGAAGTTTTTTTTCAGAATGCCGTGATGTATTTTGAAAAATAAGTTTGGTATAAAAAAGCCGTGCGAAAATTATCTAAAAAAGATTGAATTCCGTGTAGAATGTGCGCGGTTTAATGAATTGTTTTTAATAGGTTACTGTATGTCGGGTTCGGCTATTACTCCTTGGGTTGTCGGCAATTGGAAAATGAACCCAATGCAAGCAGATGCCAAAGAGCTGTTAAGTGGTTTTAAAAAATTATTGCAAAATAATGAAATTAAAGAAGAAAATTGTCATATCGGTATTGCGCCTAGCATGCTTGCTTTGACCAGTGTTCAAGCGGAATTGGCAAGTTCAGTGCGTTCCATTTATACCGTTGCTCAGAATGTTTCTCGTATCGCGGGATTGGGTGCTTACACGGGTGAAGTGAGCGCAGAATTACTGAAAGATCATCATATTGATTTTGTACTGATTGGTCATTCTGAACGGCGTGAAATTTTTAATGAAACGTCGCAAATCCTGAATGAAAAAGTTAAAAATGCTTTAACTGCTGGATTAACCATTATTTATTGTGTGGGTGAAAGCCTAGAACAGCGTGAAAATGGTCAAGCAGAGCAGGTGGTATTGCAGCAAATCTGTGATATTACTGCGGTGGTTCAAGCCGAGCAATGGCAAAAGATTGTGATTGCATATGAACCGATTTGGGCAATCGGTACGGGCAAAACAGCTTCACCTGAAGATGCTCAAACGATGCATGCTAAAATTCGTGAAGGTTTAACTCAAATCACACCGTTTGGTGCAAGCATGGCTATTCTGTATGGCGGTAGTGTTAAAGCCGAAAATGCAGTAGAGTTGGCGACCTGTCCAGATATTAATGGTGCGCTGGTGGGTGGTGCATCTCTAAATGCAGCGTCTTTTTATGAAATTGCTCAAGCTTTTGCAAATACAAAATAATTAGGAGTTCAGCATGCAAACTTTTGTGCTGGTGGTACATATTATCTTAGCCATTTTAATGATTGTATTGATTCTGGTACAACATGGTAAGGGTGCAGATGCTGGTGCATCATTTGGTGGCGGCGGTGCTGCCACTGTATTTGGTGCATCCGGTTCAGGTAACTTTTTAACGCGTTTGACTGCAGTTTTAACCGCGCTATTTTTTGTCACCAGTTTAACGCTAGCTGTATTTGCCAAAAAACAAACTACTGATGCTTATAGTTTAAAATCGGTACAAACAACCACGACTGCACCTGTGAATTCGAATGAAACTTCGCCAGTTGCACCGAAAACAGGCGAATAACCTGATTTAGTTCTTTCTTTTTGGACATGATCCGACTAGAATGCGACACAGCTGCGGTGGTGGTGGAATTGGTAGACACGCTACCTTGAGGTGGTAGTGGCTTAGGCTGTAGGGGTTCGAGTCCCCTTCTCGGTACCAAATACAGAAAGGCCCGCGACATGCGGGCTTTTTTGTTGCTGTAGCGTTTGGTTGACCCTTGCATGGGTTCGATCGTATAATCCTGCCCCAGCTTTTATGTGGGTTGGGATGCTCTGGTGAGTAGTCAGGCTTAAGGCTTGATGAAGGTTTCGCCAGTGCCCGCAGTCAGTTTTCGCGGAGCCCCTTATTAGGGGCTTTTTGTTAGCTGGATGATTAGCGTCGCCCTATTTTGGCGGCGTTTATTGGGATGGGCGTTTCGCCCATTTTTTATTTGTACGACATGCACGAGGAGTTCAGGTGTCGAGCAAGCTAGAAGAGTTGCAGGCCATGCTGGCTCCAGCGGTTGAGTCGCTTGGCTACCAGTGCTGGGGTATTGAATTTCTGTCCCAGGGGCGGCATTCGCTGCTGCGGGTGTATATCGATCATGCGAATGGCATTCTGGTGGAGGACTGCGAGGCAGTCAGTCGCCAGATCAGTGGCATTCTCGATGTAGAAGACCCTATCAGCGCCGAATATACCCTTGAGGTTTCATCGCCTGGTATGGACCGGCCTTTGTTCAGTCTTGAACAATTTGCGCTGCATGCCGGCGAACAAGTGAAAATCAAGTTGCGCTCCCCCTTTGAAGGGCGTCGCAACTTCCAGGGGCTCCTTCGCGGTGTGGAGGAGCAGGACGTGGTGGTGTTGGTGGATGACCACGAATTCCTCTTGCCGATCGACATGATCGACAAAGCCAATATTATTCCCAGATTTGATTGAGACGCGGATCCCGCGGAGTACGCGGATTGCGTGGATCCAATGGATTGCGAAAGGCGAGGCGTACGATGAGCAAAGAAGTACTGCTGGTTGTTGAGTCGGTATCCAACGAAAAGGGCGTACCGGCCAGCGTGATTTTTGAAGCCTTGGAGCTGGCTTTGGCCACTGCTACCAAAAAGCGCTTTGATGATGAAGTCGAGTTGCGTGTGGAGATCAATCGCCACACGGGCAACTACGACACCTACCGCCGTTGGGCTGTGGTTGATGAGATTGACCAAGTCAATCCTGAGATCGAACTGACGCCGGAAGAGGCGCAGGAAAAACAGCCCGGCGCCAAAATCGGCGATGTAGTTGAAGAGAAGATCGACTCCATCGAGTTTGGCCGCATTGCTGCACAAACAGCCAAGCAGGTCATCGTACAAAAAGTTCGCGAAGCCGAACGCGCGCAGGTGGTGGATGCCTACCGCGAGCGCGTGGGTGAGATTGTTTCCGGTACCGTGAAAAAGGTGACCCGCGATAACGTGATCGTTGACCTGGGCAACAATGCCGAGGCCATGCTCGCTCGCGAAGACATCATCTCCCGTGAAACTTTCCGCGTCGGCGCTCGCATGCGTGCGCTGCTGAAAGAGATTCGCACCGAGAATCGCGGCCCGCAGCTGATCCTGTCGCGCACCGCGCCGCAGATGCTGATTGAGCTGTTTCGTATTGAAGTGCCGGAGATCGCTGAAGAGCTGATCGAAGTGATGGCCGCTTCGCGTGATCCAGGTTCGCGCGCCAAGATTGCCGTGCGCTCCAAAGACAAACGTATCGATCCACAGGGTGCTTGCATTGGTATGCGCGGTTCGCGCGTGCAAGCGGTATCCGGTGAGCTCGGTGGCGAGCGTGTTGACATCGTGCTGTGGGATGACAATCCGGCGCAGTTCGTCATCAACGCCATGTCGCCAGCTGAAGTGGTTGCGATCATCGTTGATGAAGACGCCCATGCGATGGATATCGCCGTGGGTGAAGACAATTTGGCGCAAGCCATTGGCCGTGGTGGTCAGAACGTGCGTCTTGCCAGTCAGTTGACTGGCTGGACCTTGAACGTGATGACCGAAGCGGACATCCAGGCCAAGCAGCAAGCTGAAACCGGCGACATCCTGCAGCGCTTTATCGACGAGTTGGAAGTCGACGAAGAGCTGGCCCAGGTGCTGGTTGAAGAAGGCTTCACCAGCCTGGAAGAAATCGCCTATGTACCGGTGGAGGAAATGCTCAGCATCGACGGCTTTGACGAAGACATCGTCAATGAGTTGCGCGCCCGCGCCAAGGACCGCTTGCTGACCAAAGCCATCGCTACAGAAGAAAAACTGGCAGACGCCCACCCGGCCGAAGACCTGCTCTCACTTGAGGGTATGGACAACGACTTGGCATGCGAACTGGCAGTGCGTGGTGTGATTACCCGCGAAGACCTGGCCGAGCAGTCTATTGACGACCTGCTCGACATCGACGGCATCGACGCAGAGCGTGCCGGCAAGCTGATCATGGCCGCCCGAGCCCATTGGTTCGAGTAGTAGTAGCGGCCTAGGAGAGAGATGCATGACGCAAGTCACGGTGAAAGAACTGGCCCAAGTGGTCGACACACCAGTGGAGCGCCTGCTGCAGCAGATGTGTGAGGCAGGTTTGCCGCACACTAGCGCCGAGCAAGTTGTGACTGACAATGAGAAACAGGCCTTGTTGGCCCACCTCAAAAGCAGCCACGGCGCGAACAAAGCTGAACAGCCGCGCAAGATTACCTTGCAGCGCAAAACCACCAGCACCTTGCGTGTTGCTGGCAGCAAGAGCATCAGTGTTGAAGTGCGCAAGAAGAAAGTTTTTGTTGAGCGCAGCGCTGAAGAAATTGCCGCTGAGAAAAAGCGCGAGATGGATGAAAAGCTGGCTGCTGAAACAGCCAAGCGTCAGGCCGATAACGATGCTCGTCGTGAAGCCAGCGTAGCTGCCCAGGCTGCAAGCCAGGCCGGTACGGCTGCTGAAGCACCTGTTGTTGCCGCTGTTGCAAGCGCGCCGGTAGCACCTAGCGCGCCGGTATCGGTTGTCGCTGCTGCACCTGTTGAAGAACGCAAGAAAGACGAACTGCGTCGCCCTGACAAGCCGCGTAATGAAGATGCTGAGCGCCGTGATCGCAAGAACACCGCCCACCGTCCGTCGGTGCAGGCTAAAGAAAAAGTGCCTGCGCCGCGCGTC
>OFRD01000016.1_pt1 | contig 53897 bp, 41 predicted proteins | sample 1543041 | NCBI WGS metagenome assembly OFRD01 (sample SAMN07774234, study PRJEB24372) | wastewater metagenome | isolation source: Exp Tend CN 100WW | collected 2016-02
CAGGTTAATCAAGATCGTATTGGTTTCCTCCAAGGCATAATCCTCAAACGGCAAAATATACGGAAAAATAATTATGATCGGAGATTTTTGGGAATGTTTTGTTGCCAAAGAACTCAGCTGCAAAAGCGGCTGCCGTAAAGTATCTACTCTCGACGAAAATGTTGGTGACTTAGCCTCTATGTTACGAAGGTCTTGTAGTTTCACATTCGCAAATTTTGCCCCGTTGTTGAAATAGGGTGTCAGAAGAGTGCTTAGCTTGGCAAGAGTAAAGCCGCCGTACCGAAGCGTGAAGACAAAATCGTTGAGTTTGACGTGAGTTTTTTCAAAAAAACTTTCGGGGTCTGGTGGTATCAGCGCGTATCTGAATTGTAAAATGATCCGATCAAACTTCACGGAATCGGGGAGAAGATTTAGCAATGCGATGTGTTGCGGAATCATTGCGCTCCCGATTGTCATAGCGTGAACTGTTCGGGTAGGAGTGAACTTGGTATCTTCGAGTCGCCTCAAGATTTTTGGGTACGCTGTTGCGCAGTTTGGCACACCTTGGGTAATCGAATCCCCTATAATTAGAATGTCACCGGTGGCAAAGGGGTGTAGCGCGAGATACTCGTCATTCAAGGTGAGAAAGTTGTTTGAGAAACCCTCCGAGCATTCCGGATCTGGGATGGCAATCTGTCGAATAAAAATGTTTGTACCTGGCTCATATACGATTATATCGACCGCGGAAAAGCCAACCAATAAACTTGCAACTACAAATATGACGAATGTGGTGCGATACTTCTGCAATTGGAAGAGACTAAAACAGATTGTGAGCAGTGAAAGTCCGGCAGCGAGCCGGGTCAGGGACCAGGCCACCACCATGTACGGCGAAAGCACCATTTGGAGATTGTTGATAGCAAGAACTGTCATTAGACACAACGCGCCAAGAACTGCGGACTTTCCAGCTAGAGAGGCTTTCTTGTGGAACCAAAGAAACGCGGGATAGAGCGTGAGGTTCAGGAGGCTAAAAGTAAACCAAGAGATGGAATACTTCCCCAGAATATCGTGATTTTGAGAGTCCACTAAAAATCCGGCAGTAACTGGGTATAGGTAAACAACAAAAGGTAGCCACTGGAATCTCTGGAGCAATTTCATGTTTGTATTCACTAATGCACTATTCTGTTCGTCTATTTAGTGGGCATTAATACTGGTGCTTACCAGTGTTTGCGCGTAGCCACTAAACGCCACCACAAATCTGTGTCGTGTTGCAGCTTACGGCCACTGCAATGTAATTTATTATAGTACGCATCGACGGTCTCCAGTTCTTCATCACGCCGCCACCAGCTCTGCCAGCGAGCGTGCTCCGCGCTGTGCGAGCAATTGTGCCAAGCCGCTGTTGATTGCATGCAGCAAGCCCGGGCCTTGGTACACCAGACCGGTGTACAACTGCAGCAGGTTGGCGCCGGCACGCAATGCCTCCAGCGCCGCTGCGGCGCTGTCAATGCCGCCGACGCCAATGATGGCAAGCTTGTTGCCGGACTGTTTACGAATGTGACGGATGACCGCGTTCGCTGCGGCTTGGAGGGGCACGCCACTGAGCCCGCCTTCCGCACTGGCATTGGGACTGCGCAAAGCTGGGCGCGTGGTGGTGGTGTTTGTTGCAATTACCCCCGCGATATCCGCAGCGAGCACAGCGTCCAGCAGTTCGTCCAATTGTGCGGGGCTGAGGTCTGGCGCAACTTTTACAAACAGCGGCAGGCGCGGACAGTGCTGTTGGCGCAGCTGCTGCAGTGCGCCCAGCAATGGCGCCAGCGCAGAACCGCCCTGCAGTTCGCGCAAGCCCGGCGTGTTGGGCGAGCTGATATTGATGGCGATGTAATCTGCAAACGGATGTACTTGCTGCAACAGCGTGCTGTAATCTGCGAGCGCATTATCCAGTGATGTGTTGCGCCCTTTGCCAATGTTGATGCCCAGCGGCACAGGCCGGCCGCGTGCGCGCAGCGCAGCAAGGCGCGGCAGCGCCGCCGCCACTCCGGCATTGGGAAACCCCAGGCGGTTGATGAGTGCGGCGTCTTGTGCCAGCCGAAACACACGCGGACGCGCATTCCCGCTTTGCGCCAGCGGCGTCAGCGTGCCAACCTCCACATGCCCGGCGCCCAGCGCGGCCAGCCCCGGCACACACACGGCGTTCTTGTCGTAGCCGGCGGCGATGCCCACCGGATTGCGAAAGTGCAGCCCGCAGACTTCGCTATGCAGGCGCGCATCCTCAAACGCAAACAGGCGCGTCAGCAGGCGCAGCAGCGCCGGCGTGTGCTGCACCGCGCGCAACGCTTGCAGTGTGATCGCATGCGCCGTCTCTGCATCCAGCTGGAAGAGCAGCGGGCGCAGCGCTGGATAGAAGCTGGTCACCCGGCCGGCGCAGCTGCAATGTAGCGCAGCACCTTGGCGTGCTGGCTGCTGTCCACTGCGCCGGCGCGCAGCCACTCGTCCAGCAGCTGCCGGATTGTGGCTGCTGCCTGCAGGCGGCAGCCGGTGCCGGCAAGTGCCGCTGCGGAATCATTGCTGCGGTCTATCAACACCACAATATCTTTCACCACAAGTCCCGCGCTTTGCAGCTGTGTAATAGTTTCCAGTTTGCTCAAGCCGGATGTGATCAAGTCGTCCAGCACGACGGCGGTTTCGCCGGGCTGCCATTCGCCCTCGATGTTTGCGCGCGTGCCGTAGGCTTTGGCTTCGCGCCGCGGATAGATGAGCGAGAAGCTGCCGGCGAGGGCGACGGCGGTGCCGATGGGCAGCGCGGCGTACGGGATGGCGGCGATGCGCTGAAAGGACAGCGTGCGCAGCAGTGGCAGCAGCGCGAGCGCCACGGTTTGCAGCGCGGCGGGAAATGACGCCAGGCGGCGCAGGTCAATGTAGATGGGCGATTGCTGGCCGGACTTAAGTGTGAACTCGCCAAACTTGACGCAGCCCGAGGCATGCAGCGCAGCGGCCAAGGCTTGCAAGCCCGCGGCCGGTGGCGTTGCGCGCCCGGCATTTGTCTTGCGCAGCGCGTTGATTTCATTTTGCAGGCGCGCTGCCTCGGCTGCGGGATCATTGGCTTCGGCGATGCTGCGCGACACTGTGAGCAGCACGCCCAGCCCGTCGGCACGCAGGCCGGCATGCAGCGCCGCGGCAAGTTCGCCGCCTTGCGCGCCAACGCCCGGCACCAAAAACCAAAGTTGGGGCGCGGCGGCGCGCACCTGCGCCAGCGCCGGCACGTCGGTGGCGCCCATCACCAACCCAATGTTGTCGTGTTGCGACCATGCAGGCGCGCGGCGCGCCACTTGCATGTAGAGCGGCTCGCCAGCGGCGGGCAGCAGCTGCAAGTCGCCGGCGCCGGGGTTGGATGTTTTGCAAAGCACAAACACGCCGCGCTCGGCGCGCGCAGTGAACGGCGCAATTGAGTCAGCGCCCAGGTATGGGCTGGCAGTGATGGCATGCGCGCCCAGCGTGTCAAACGCAGCGCGCGCGTAGGCTGCCGCTGTGCTGGCGATGTCGCCGCGCTTGGCGTCCAGCACCACCGGAATGCCGGCAGGGACGGCGGCAATCACCTGCGCCAGCGCCTGCATGCCAGCTGCGCCATGCACTTCAAAGAATGCGCTGTTGGGTTTGAAGGCGCAAGCGTAAGGGGCGCAGGCTGTGATCAGCCGCAGGCAGTGATCGCGGGCGGCAGCGGCGGTTGATTCGGGCAGCTGGTCCGGGTGCGGATCCAGCCCGACGCACAGCAGCGAGTTGCAGGCACGCGCGCGCTGCGCCAGCGCCGCAAAAAATGGCGGCGCAGCTGTCACGCTTTGCCCAGCACCAGTGCCAGCAGCGCCATGCGCACAAACATGCCGTACTCCATCTGGCGGAAATATGCTGCGCGCGGGTCGTTGTCAACCTCCATGTCGATCTCGCCCACGCGCGGCAGCGGGTGCATCACAATCATGCGTTCACGCGCGCTGCGCAGCAGGGCGGCGTTGATTACATAGCTGCCCTGAGTGCGCTCGTATTCCGCCATGTCTGTAAAGCGCTCCTTTTGTACGCGCGTTACGTAAAGCACATCAGTTTCAGGCAGCACAGCTGCCAGATTTTGCTGCTCGTGCTGGTCTACGCCGGCAGCTGCCAGCTGCGCGTGCAGCGCGGCGGGCAGGCGCAGGCTTTCCGGGGACACATAGTTCAGGCGCACCTTGTGCAGCGCCAGCAGCTGCACCAGCGAGTGCACCGTGCGCCCGTGCTTCAGGTCTCCCAGCAGCGTAACTGTGAGGCCATCCAGCTGCCCCAGCTCCTCGCGAATGGTAAAGGTGTCCAGCAGTGCCTGGGTGGGATGTTCGCCTGGCCCGTCGCCGGCGTTGATGATGGGCTTGCGCGCGTAGTGGGCCGCCGTGTCGGCTGAGCCGCGCTCGGGATGGCGCAGCACAATTGCATCCGAATAAGCCTCGAGCGTGCGAATAGTGTCAGGCAGCGATTCGCCTTTGGAGACGGACGAGAACTGCACATTGTTGATTTGAATGACCGAACCGCCGAGGCGCTGCATGGCGGCTGCAAACGACGACGAGGTGCGCGTGGACGGCTCGTAGAAAAGATTGGTGAGCACCTTGCCCTTGAGCAAGTCAAACGAGCCGACGCGCTGCACCATGGCGCGCATCTCCTGCGCCACCTCAAAAATTGTGGCCAGATCAGTTTTGTCAAATTGCGCCACCGTCAGGATGTGCTGGCCGTAGAAGCGGCTGTCGCGCTTTTCACCAAATGGCAGATGGCGACTGATGGGGCTGCTGCGCAAGCTGCTGTTATCTTCCATGCTGATCTCCTGCTAGGCCCGGCAAAAATTATACGGGCGGCAGCGCGGCCAGCCGGCCGCTGCCGGGTTTTGCCAGCAGCTGCCCGTCTGCGAATGCCAGCTGCCCGCGCAGACAAACACTGTGCACACGGCCCGTGAGCTGCCAGCCTTCAAAGGGCGACCATTTGGAGCGCGAATGAAAATCTGCGCCGCGCACCTCCCATTTTTGCTGCGCGTCTACTTCAACCCAAGTGTCGGGCTGCGGTGGCAGGCCAAAGATGCGCGCCGGGTTGGTGTGCAGCAGCGCAACCAATTGCGCTTGTGAGAGGCGCAGCGGCGCCGGCGCGCTGAGCAAGAGCGCCAGCGCTGTTTCGAGTCCCGGAAAGCCGGGTGGTGGCTGCGGCCCGTCTTTTTCGGCCGGCAGGTGCGGCGCGTGATCGGTGGCAATGCAGTCCACCACGCCGTCCTGCACGGCTTGCCACAAAGCAGCCTGGTCGGCGGCATTGTTGAGTGCCGGGCGCACTTCGCTGCGGCCGCTGGGGAGCGCCGCGGCGTCTGCCTGCGTCAGCAGCAAATGGTGCGGTGTAACCTCGCAGGTGACAGCCAGCCCGCGGGCTTTGGCAGCGCGGATGACGGCGATCTCCGCTGCGCGACTGACATGGCAGATGTGCACGCTGCGTTGGGCAAGCATGGCCAGCAGGATGGCGGCAGGCACATTGAGGCCCTCGGCGTGGCAAAGCAGCGGGCGCGTGGCGGGCCAGGCTTGCATGTGCGCCTGCAGCACGGCCAAGTCATCAATGCGCAGCTGGCCGTACGTTTCGTTCAGGTACAGCTTCAGGCCGGTAGTGTGCGGTGCCAGCGCTGCCACAGCAGCCGCGTTAAGTGTTGTGCCGCCGGCGTAGATGCCGTAGTCGCAGCGCGCCTTGGCGGCGGCTGCGGCCAGCGCAGCTTGCAGGCTAGCGTTATCCGTCAGTGGTGGCTGAGTGTTGGGCATAGCCAGCACGCAGGTAAAGCCGCCGGCAAGCGCAGCCGCAGTGCCGCTGTCCCAGTCTTCCTTGTGCGTGGCGCCGGGCTCGCGCAGGTGCACATGCGCATCAATCAGGCCGGGAAAGCGCAGCCGGCTCATTGGGCTGCGGCGCAAAAAAAGAGAGCCGCTTGGCTCTCAATCTGCTGGGTTGTGGCGGGCGCCGTTGTTGTCACAGGCACGCCTTGATTCTATTTGAAATGTGGACGGCGTCAAGCCGGCGGCATGCTTGCGCCTAATCTTCCGGCGCATCATCAGCGTCGACCAGCTCACAGTCCAGCAGCAGGCCGTACTCCAGCAGGGCGCTCCGCAATTTTTCCCAGCTTCGTTCGGGCACCATCACCGTCAGCGGCCCCAAGCGCTCGCCCAAAAAGCGGCCCACCTGCGGATGTTGCTGCAGCTGCAGCAGCAGTGCCTCACTGCTTGCGCGCAGCACAACCGTGGGCTGCAGGCGCGCCTCGCTGCCGTGCTGCGCAAAGCGCTGCATGGCGCGCTGCACGGCCGGCGGCAGTGGTGCTCCGCTGGCGCGCTGCAGGAATGCCTGCGCCTGCCTAAGGTCAATTCCCTGCAGTTGCGCGCGCCGCAAGCTGGCCGGCGTGAGCTGGTAAGCATAACTATCCGGCTCTGTGGGCTGCAACCAGTCTGACAGGCGCGCAGCTTGGTAGCGGTCCGCGCGCGGGGCATTGATTGGTACTGTGATGGTAGCGGTCGCATGCAGTGCAAGGCGCTGCGGATTTTCTGGCACCAAAAATTCTGAGTCACTAATCAATGAAACGAATAATGGCGTAAGGCGAAACTCGCTTGCCGGTGCGTTGGCTTCAGCGCCCGCCAAGTCCGCCAGGCCAAGCCAGTGCAGCGGGCCGGTCACCAGAAAGCGCACGAGCGCGCCGTCAATCTGCTCCCAGTGCGCGGCGCCGCGCAGTGCCGCTCCGGTTTGCGCATCGCGTACGTACCATGCATCGTAGTCGCCGGGCGCGCGCTGAAAGTCTGGTGCTGCGCTGCGCACAAGCGCCACATAGTCATTGAGGCTGAACCAGCTGCCCGGCGCACGCGGCAGCATGCCAAGCAGCAACTGGCGCGTTTGCAAGGCATCCGTTTGCGGTGGTGCTGCGGTGTCAAAGTGCAGGCTGGGCACTTGCAGCAGGTCGTTCCAAGTTTGTGATTTGAGCCATGCCTGCGCCAACTGGCGCAGCTGCGCTGCGCGCGTTGCCAGCAGAAAGCTGCGCAGCTCCGGGCTGCGCGCCGGATCATCGCCCGGCAGGCCCAGTTCGCGCAGCAATTCGAGCACTAGCGGCAATGCCTGCGGTTTGCGCAAGAAGCTGCGCAGGTGCCGCGCATCCGCGGCGCTGAGCGCGCCGCGCGCCAGCTGGCTGGCGCCAAAGCTGCGCGCGTATGCCAGCACGGTGACGGCGTCATCCACCAAGGCCGGGTCTGCACTGCGCACATCCACTCCAGGCTCAGTGGGCAGAACTTCGGGCGAGGAGCTGGCGGTTGTGGGCAGCAGCGTGCGCAGCTCGTGCGGCACAAAAAAGAAATCCTGCAGGCGACCGGCTTGTTCATGCTGCGTCCTCCCCATCAAGCCTGAGTACCACAGGGCCTCGCTGGCATTGGCGGGTGCCAGGTGCGGCCGCTCGCGCTCGCGCGCACCCGCACCCAATGGACGCAGCGCGCCAAACTGGCGGGCAAACGCCGCCGCCGGCCGGCCGTTTGGCGCGCCCACCAGCAAATTTTGCAAAGCTGCCTGCGCATCACTGGGCAACGCGGCGGCCACCTGTAGCGCAAAATCGCCAGCCAACATTTGGCTGGCAAGCGCGGCGGCGGCATGGCGCGCGGTGGCGCCGGGCAGTTCAATCGCCAGCGCTTCCGCAATTGCGCGCAGCATGGGCAGGTCGTGCTCGGCGTACGCTTGTTGCAGGGTGGGCATTAGGGGTTAGACCAACACAGCTAGTGGCATGCTAATTGCAGTTACACCGGAGGCGCCGCCAGACATGCGGTGAAATTGGAAAGTGAAAAAAGGAAGGCGGACCGCAGGTGATGGCAAGGCATTTGATAAAGGCAGATTATTATGGTAATATTTACGCGCTTCCCCGGCGGTGGTCTCATAATGGAGACACTGCTTATGTTACCTATTAATCGGCTGATTCAATTTTATATCTTAGGCAACAGTTAACCACAAACCAAGGGGAGTATATTTACCATGGAAGATCCTGAAGAAACCAATAATCGCACGTTTATGATTGCGTCCATCGCGCTGGGCGGCATTTTTGTGGCCGGGCTTGTGGCGCTGGGCATATATATGTTCCGCATCCGGCCGGCGCAAATGGCAGCTTCGGTTGCCCGCACCGCCGAAATCAACCTGCAGAACACGCAGGTGGCGGTCGATGCGCAGGCAACTGCGGACGGGATGGCAGTGGCGGCGGCAATCGTCACGCCTGTGCCAGTGCAGAATGTGGCTGCCGTGCCGACTGTGGCTCCCACTGCAGTAGTTGCGCCCACGGCCACAATGGCAGCCGTGTCGGCTGCGGTGATTGCGCCCACGGCTGCACCTGCCAGCAGCAAAACCCTGCCGGACACCGGCTTTGCCGATGACATCGGCCTGCCGACGCTATTGATGTCCGTGGCCGGCTTGTTGGGCGTGATTGTGGTCACGCGCTCCATTCGGCGTTTCGCAAACTAGCACGCCGGCTGCCGGCCCGGCGGCAATTGCCGTGGGGCCGGCAGCTGCTCGCCGTCAGGCGCGCTGCGCCACCAGCTTGCCATAATCCAGCAGGGCCGCCAGGTCCTGCTCTGTGCGCGCCTCTGCATAAACGCGCAGCACCGGCTCGGTGCCTGAGGCGCGTATCAGCAGCCACGAGTCGTCCTCCATCACATACTTCACGCCATCCAGCGTTTGCACTTCGCGCATGCGCAGTGCACCAATTTGCTGCGGTGCCTGTTCGCACAATTCGCGCGTCAGCGCAGCGCGGCTCACCGGCCGCGCCAGGCGCAGGTCCGCGCGCTCGTACAGCGCCGGCCCAAAGTCTGCCAGCAGCTGCTCCACCAGCTCGTGCAGCGGTGCGCCGTACGCCGCCATCATCTCCAGCAGCAGCAAGCCCATCATGATGCCATCACCCTCCGGAATGTGGCCGTGGATGCTGATGCCGCCTGACTCTTCGCCGCCAATCAGCACCTTCTCCGAGAGCATGCGATCCGCAATGTGATTGAACCCAACCGGCGTCTCATGCAACGCCAGCTGGTACTGCTGCGCCTGCCGATTCAGCATGCGCGTGGTTGAAACAGTCTTTACAACTGCACCGCTGCGCTGCTTGCGCTCCACCAGGTAGCGCAGGCACAGCGCCATAATTTTGTGCGGGTCCACAAACTGGCCGCGGCCGTCCATCGCGCCGATGCGGTCGGCGTCGCCGTCGGTTATCAGGCCCACATCTCCGTGCCCGCTGGCAATTGCGCTTGCAGTGGGCCCCAGATACTTTAGGATCGGCTCCGGATGCACGCCGCCGAATCCGGGGTTCATCTCGCCGCGTATCTCCAGCACCTCCACGCCGCTGCCGCCCAGCAAAGATTTAATGTAGCCGCGCCCGGATCCGTACATCGCATCCGCCACCACGTGCAGGCGCCCGGGGTGCGCAGCAATCTGGTCAAAGTCCAGCAGGCTGCGCAACGCCTCCGCGTACGGCTGCATCGGATTGAAGCGCACGATGCGCCCTGCCGCAACCGCCTGGTCATAGTCCATCAAGTTTGGCCCGCGCGCGCGGTTCTCGTTGTCGTTCAGGCACACCTCTACTGCGCGGCACTGGTCCGGCAGCGCGCTGCCACCGTAGGCGGCCTTGAGCTTGATGCCGTTGTAGCGCGGCGCATTGTGCGAGGCGGTCACCATTACGCCGGCCGCAGCGCGTTGTTGCAGTACGGCATGCGACAGCACCGGCGTTGGCACATCCGTGTGCGTCAGCAGCACCTGCAGCCCATTTGCCGCCAGCACACGCGCCACCTCCACCGCATAGCGGTCGGACAGGAAGCGCGTATCGAAGCCCACCAGCACCTTGCGCGCATCGTGGCCTTGATGCGGCGCAGCCAGCCAGTCAGATGAGTTGACCGCATCCGCCACCGCCTGCGAAACCAGGCGCAAATTATTAAATGTGAAGGTGTCGGAAATTACGGCGCGCCAGCCGTCTGTGCCAAATTGAATTGTCATTTTGTCAGTAAATGCTGTGAGGTGCGATGCCGGTGCTCGGGTTTGGTGTGGGCGCTTGTGAAGGCTGGCTGCCAGCCCCGCAGCTGGCTCCAGCGTGAGTTGGCCCGCAGGCAACACATTGCAAGTTTGACAGCTGCGCTGTGGCAGTATAACACCGGCGCAGTTTTAGTTGACTTTGGCCCACGCATGCTTTAGCATTGCCTTTGCGCGTAATCTTTAATCATTAACATGAGTGCGCAGTTCCCGCTCTTTGCAGCCGAACCCATTTGGTCAGTGGCTGCGCTCACGCATTTTGTGCGCGAGCTGTTTGATTCAAATCCGCAGTTGCAGGATGTCTCGGTTGAGGGCGAGGTCTCAAATCTCACGCGTTCCGCCGCGGGGCATTTGTACTTTACCTTGCGCGATGCGCAGGCTGCGCTGAGCTGTGTTGTCTGGCGCGCGGATGCGACGGTGCTGGCGCGCCAGCCTGTAAACGGCGATCAGGTGGTGGCTTTCGGCTCGGTGAGCGTTTACGAGCAGTCGGGCCGCTACCAGTTGTATGCCAGCAGCGTGCAGCTGGCCGGCTTGGGCGAGCGCCTGCGCCAGCTGGAGGAGCTTAAGCGCCGGCTGGCGGCAGAAGGCTTGTTCGACGCTGCGCGCAAGCGCGCGCTGCCTGCCATGCCGCGCCATATAGCGCTTGTCACGTCGCCGCGCGGCGCGGCCGTAAGCGACATGCGCCGGGTGCTGGCGCGCCGCTGGCCGCTGGCGCTGGTTTCACTGCTGCCCACCGTGGTGCAGGGCGAGCGCGCACCGGAAGAAATTGTGGCTGCGTTGCAAGCAGCAAACCGCAAGCATCCGGATGTCATTCTGCTTGCGCGCGGCGGTGGCGCAATCGAGGATTTGTGGGCCTTCAATGACGAGCGCGTGGTGCGCGCGATTGTGGCATCGGCATCGCCGGTGGTCACTGGCGTTGGACATGAAACCGATGTGACACTCGCAGATTTTGCGGCCGATGTGCGCGCCGCTACGCCGTCAGTGGCGGCAGAGCTGGCCACACCCAACCAAAATGACGTGCGCCAGCGGCTGGACCGCAGCAGTGCCCGCCTCGATGCACTGATGCGCACTGCGCTTACGCAGCGCACTGCGGCGCTGCTGGATGCGCTGCGCATATTGCAGGCGCTTTCACCGCGCGCGCAGCTGCGCGCAACTGCCGCGCGCCTGCAGGGTTTGCAACTGCGCCTGCAACGCGGCCTGCAAAGCCGCCTGCTGCTGCAGCGTGCGCATTTGCACCGGATGCAGCAACTGCTGCTGACGCTGGGGCCGGGCCCCACGCTGGCGCGCGGTTACGCTATAGTGACCCATGCGGCAAGCGGCATAGTAGTGCGGCAGGCGCAAGCCGTGCAGCCGCTGGCGCAGGTGCGCGTCCGGCTGGCGCAGGGTTCCTTCACTGCCGAAGTGCGCGAAGTGGCAGCCAAGAACGGTTAGTTGGCCAACATTATGAAAGCAGTTTCCAAACTTACATTTGAGGAAGCGGCCGCAGAGCTGGACAGCGTTGTGGCGCAGATGGAGAGCGGCGACCTGGCGCTTGAGGCAGCGCTCAAAGCGTACGAGCGCGGCCAGGCGCTGGCGCAGCATTGCCAGACGCTGCTTACCGCAGCCGAAAAGAAGGTGCGCAAGCTGCAGCCGGACGGCGCGGAAGATGATGGCGCGGCTGAAGACGCGGACGACGCCTGAGGGCCGGCACCGCCCCCTAAAAATACCTGTGGCTGCAAGCTAACACATGCAAGTGAACCAACCGTTGCTCGCGGCGCTAGTTGCATGGCTGCTTGCGCAGATGCTCAAGCTGCCCCTCGAATATTGGCAGACGGGCGAATGGCATTTTGAAATATTGTTTTCCAGTGGCGGCATGCCCAGCTCGCATTCGGCGCTCGTGGCTGGCCTGGCTTGGGGCTTCGGCCTGCACAGCGGGTTTGTAACGAATGAGTTTGCGGTGGCAGTTGTACTGGCAATGATTGTGATCTATGACGCCACCGGCATCCGGCGCGCAGCCGGCGAGCAGGCGCGTGTCATCAACCGCCTGCTGCGTGAGCTGGCAGCCGGCCACCCGCCCAAAGAGGAAGAGCTGCGCGAGCTGCTGGGCCATACGCCGCTGCAAGTTGCTGCGGGCACGCTGCTGGGAATGGTTGTGGCGTGGGTTTTGTGGACCGGCGCGCTGCAGCGCCTACTCTGACTCCGGCTGGCGGCGCAGCAGCAGCTGCGGCAGCCGGCGCGCCTCCGGGCTGGCCAGCGCAAGTGTGGCAGCCCAGTAAACCGCCGCGCCCAGCAGCACCCCAACCAGGCTTGTAACCAGCACCGAGGCTGGCGCAACAGTCAGCCATGCAGCCAGCGCTGCCCCCATTAGCAGCACAGCCGCAGTAGAGCGCAGCACCGTGTGCAGCAGGGCAGCGCGGTTGGCGGCGCCGGGCTGCAGCGCGCTGCGCAGCCAGAGCAGCAGCAGCAGCAGCTCAAGCGTGGTGGCGATGGTGTTGGCCAGTGCAGGTCCGCCGTGTGGCAGCCAGTGCATGCGCCCGAACACAAAAGCCAGCAGCGGGCTCAAGGCCACATTGATAGCCACGGCGATGCCGCCGGCCAGCAGTGGTGTGCGCGTATCTTGCACCGCGTAATAGGCGCGCGCTGCCAGCTCCACCCCGCAGTGCGCAGCCAGCCCCAGCGCATACCAAGCCAGCGCCCAGTACACCATCTGCGTGGCAGTCGCATCAAACGCGTTGCCTTCAAACAGCAGGCGCAGCAGCGGCTTGCCCAGCAGCCACATGCCGGCCGTGGCCGGCAGCGCCAGATACAAAACGGCGCGCAGGCTGGCAGCCAGCGTGTCGCGCAGGGCGGCATATTCGCCGCGCGCCGCCATTGCAGAAAAGCGCGGAAACAGCGCGGTGGCCAGGGCCTGTGCAATCACCGCCTGTGGAAAAGTAAAAACTTGAAATGCAATCACGAGCGCAGCGAGGCTGCCGGCCGGCAGTGTGGACGCAACCGCTGTATTCACCCAGAAATTAATCTGCCACGCTGCCAAACCCAATACGCGCGGCACCATCAGGCCGGCCACACGCCGCACCACAGGGTCGGCCAGCCCCAGGCGCGCATGGTACTGCGGCGCATAGCGCCACAACGGCGGCAGCTGCGCTGCCAAATGCAGCAGCGCGCCAAGCACTACGCCGTATGCCAGCCCGCTCACCCCGTAGCGCGGTGCCAGCCATAGCGCGCCCGCAGCAATACCGGCGTTGTACAACACCGGTGCCAAGGCCGGCGCCAGAAAATGATTGTGGGCGTGGTGCACGCTCATCAAGACGCTGCTGGCGCCAAATACTGCAGTGGAGAGCAGCATGATGCGCATCAGCTGCACGGTGCGCGCCACCTGCTGCGCGTCCCAGCCCGGTGCCAGCAGCGTGCGCGTGATGGCCGGCGCAAACAACGCTGCGAGGCCCGCCAGCAGCAGCAGCACAATGCAAAGCGAGTTGAGCAGCGCACTGGCCAGTGCCCATGCAGCCGGGCGCGCGCTGCTCAGCAGCTGCCCGGTGAACACCGGCAGAAACGCGGAACCGAGCGCGCCGCCGGCCAGCAGGTTGAACAACAGGTCGGGCACGCGGAATGCCGCAAAGTATTCATCCAGCGCTGCGCCGGTTCCGAACGCGCGGTTGATGAGCATCTGGCGCAGCAGGCCGGCGAGATTGGCCGCCACAAAAGCCGCCATCAAAATGCCGGCAGAGCGCGCCACGGAGCGATTATTTTGGGTCACGGAGCTGGGCGCCCGACACTCGGCGCATTAAGAATTATAGACCGCACAAATTGCGCTGAATAAGGGCAGCTAGCCCAGTCTTTACAAAATATTTACGGCAGAATTATCATTGCTAATCCACGACTGTGGCCGCTCAAATTCAAGGCGTGCAGCCCGCAGCCCCTATTTTCCCCGCTGGTTTTGCGCGGGCATGTTTAACGCCAGTATGCTGCCGTCAAAAGTGTTGTAACCCGGCTTTTTTGCCATGGTTACCTTGGCGCAAAAAGTGCCGAACTATATGATATATTTGCCTTTCTACTGATGAAGCGTTCTTCCCGTTTAATTCAAACCGCGCTGATATTGGCGCTTATGTGTGCGTTGGTGCCAAGTGCGGCAGTCGTGGTGCGGGCTGCGCCCGCAGCCGAAATTATTTACACCGTGCAGCGTGGTGACACGCTTTCGGCAATTGCTGCGCGCTATGGCGTTACCGTGGCTGCCCTGCAGCAAGTCAACGGTTTGGGCGGCACGGTCATCGTGTTGGGGCAGCGTTTGATTGTTCCGGAGACAGCGGCGGTGGCAGCCGCAGCGCCGGGCGCACGGTTCCGCTATGTTGTGCAGCGCGGCGACACACTCTTCAGGCTGGCGCAAGCTTATGGCACCAGCGTGCTTGGCATCCAGCGCGCCAGCGGGATTACCGGTACACGGCTCGAGATCGGCGACGTACTGCAGATTCCAGGTACGGGAGCGGTTGCGGTTGCGGTTGGGGTGGTGGCAACATTGAAGCCGGCGGAGGGCGTCAGCGGTGCCAAGACTGAGGTAACCGTGACGCTTACCCCTACTCCCGGCAAAGGGTTAAACACCAGCACCCCGGCTCCCGTGCAAATCAGCTCTCGCAACCTGCTTACAAACGCGGACTTCGAGGGCAGCGCCGTAAAGTGGAAAGACAACGTTGACCAGCAGGTTGCCACCGCCTGGCAGCCGTGGTGGCTGGACAACGCTAATTGCACCAACCAGGTCCCCAAGTACTCCGTTGTGAATGCCAGCATGCTGCCGGGCCGGGTCTATGCCGGTTACAAAGCACAACTTGTTAGTGTCTCCGGTGGCAGCTCCTTTCAGGGCGGCCTGTCTCAAACTGTGACGGGCATTGCCATCGGCAGCCGCATCCGCTTTAGCGTGTGGGGCAGTGCCTGGTCCAGCAGTGGCGTTGACCAGGATGTTTCACTTGGCGCCGGCTCCATCAACATGCGCGTGGGCATTGCCGACGGGCTGGTGGACGCTGCCAACCCGAATATTGTTTGGTCACGCTACAAGAATTACATTGATACATATGGCCAGCTGAGCGTGGAATTTGTGGCAGCTGCCACAAGTGTGACCGTGTTTACCTCTGCCTACCCCTCTTTGTGCCTTACCAATAACCAGGTGTTCTGGGATGAGGCCGCAGTTACTTCTGTGATTAGCACGCGCTATGCATCGTTGAATGATTTGGTGGGTACGGTGGAGATGCGCAAGAGCATCAGTGGCTTTGGCGCGGCCGGGGACGGACAGGATCTGGGTGTTGGCAGCCAAGTGCGCACCGGCCCTGACAGCCGGGCGCGGGTGCAGCTCACCGAGGGCACCATTATCAGCATGGATGAAAACACAACGCTGACGCTGGCGGCACTGGGCCAGGATCTGGCAGCGCCTTATACGCGCCTGCAGTTGACCGGCGGCCGCATCTGGGTGATGCATCCGGCCGGCACTGTGGATGTTGAGACCAAGTCCGGAAATGCGTCTGTGCAAGGCGGCATGTTGAGCATCTCGCATGTGGCCTTCCCGCGCTTTGTCACCACCAGTACCTGTCTTGACGGGTATTGTGCGCTGGAGTCAGCCGGCGTGAAAGCGCAGATTCCACCAGGCGCCACCGGCACGGTTAAAAAGAACCCATACTTGCGGCTGCTGTCCAATCCGGTGCCGCAGATTTCAGCCAGTATTGATACTGCAGAATACGCACAATGGGTTGCAAATAACCCGGAAGCGATGGATGCGCTTGCGGCGCTTGTGCCGGATGCAACACTGGAGATTCCAGTGCGCCGGGCAACCAACACCGCCACAACCACGCAGACTACAACGCCCTCTCCCACAGGAACTGTGACGCGCACGCCTACGCCGACCCTTACCTCAACGATAACGGGCACGCCGCCAACTACGACATCTACGGCTTCGCCCACGACAACTCCGACACCAACGGTTACGTCCACCGCCTCGTCTACGCCCTCGCCGACGGCTACTTTGAACCCTCTGACTCCGACAAACACGCCTACCGCAACGGGTACCATGACTCCGACCGCGACCAGCACTTCCATTCCTGTGATTACCTTGGCAAACGTGGCTGCGCAAGAAGGCAGCACTGGCATCACCGTTTCTGTGCCGGTGACAATCACTTTAACCAAGACGGGAACCAGTGCGTCTGTAATGGCCATCACCTATAGCACATCCACCAGCGCTGGCACCGCCACCGGCGGCACCACCTGCGTCTCCGGGATCGATTATGTAAACACTTCTGGCACGCTCAATTGGGCGGCACTTGAGTCCGGCAGCAAAACCTTTACCATTGGCGTGTGTGGCGATACAACGAGCGAGGAGCACGAGACCGTCATCATTACACTTAGCAATGTGTACCCCACGGACACGCTCGTAACGCCGGCTGTCTCCTCTTCCACTGCCACGCTAACCCTCGTCAACGACGACTAGCCGGCTTGCACGCTGCGGCGCTTGCGCCGCCGATAGGCTGGGGCGCAACATCTGTGGTGCCTGCACCCATCTATTCCCAACATGCCCTTTATAAAAATTCTTGATCGGCGCGTGCTGTGGCTTGCACTGGCGCTGCTTGCCTCCGTTAACAGTTGGCATATGCTTGTCACAATGGCGGACCGCGAAAAATATTTTGTGGATGAGATGTGGAACTCTAACGCCGGGCTCAGCTTTGTGACTGGATTGAACTATTCACAAAATTATGGCGGGCAGACCATTAGCGGCGGCGTCTCCACTGGGATTGTGGGCTCGCTGCCCAGCGCGCTGGCTTGGCTGCTTGGCGCCAACTTGTTTGGTGCGCGGCTTGTGGCGGGTGCGGCGGTATGGCTGCTGGCATTGGCTCTTGGGACGCGTGTTTTTTTTGGCGCTGGCTTCGCAGTGCACAACGCCCTGTTTTTGAGCGCTGCGCTTTGGTCTGTGACTGTAATGCCACTGTTGGGCTTCCCGTACTGGCATGGCTTTCTGTTGACGCTGGGTGAGCTGGCAGGCGCGCTGTGGCTGGGCTGGGGCTTGGTGGTAATGCCAAAGCGCCCTGCACTTGCGGCCTTGCTTTGGGGGTTGGCGGTTTGGCATTGCAAGTTTATTTATGCGCCGCTGGCTGCGGGCTTCATCGTGCTCAACAGTGTGCTGGTGCAGCCGGATCTGCGCAGAAAGCTTGACCGCCTTGCACTGCTGGCCGGCGCCTTTTTGCTGCCGCTGGCGGCGTGGGCGCTGCTCATCTTTGTGCGCTTTGGGTATGCGGGTCTCAGCGGCTGGGCGCTGGAGTACAGCGGCTTTATTTTGGCCGGGCGGCAGCGGCTGGATCAGTCGGGCACATTTTTCCAGCTGCTGGCGGCGCGGCTTGCAGCGCCGGAGCTAGAGTGGTCTTCACTTTCCACCGGATACCGCGTGAAGATGCTGGTCTTGTCGCTGGGTGCGGTTGTGGCTGTGCCACTGGCGATGCGGGCACTGGTGCCGGAGCGCCCCCACTTGCGCACAGGTGCGCTTTACTCTGGCGTAGTGATGGCCGCGATCCTTGCATACTCTTATTGGTACTTTTTGCTGCACCTCACAATGTGGACGCGCCACTTTCAACCGGCGCTTTACAGCGGGCTGGGGCTGCTGGTGTACTGGGGCCTCTGGCTATACCGTGTTCGGCTGCGGCCGCTGGCGGGCATGGCGCAGCGCTTGCAGCTGGCACTGGTTGTGCTGCTGGCGCTGCAGACGGTGCTGGTATGGCAGGTGCCGCTGCTGGAACCCGGAACTTCGTTTGCACGCGGCTGCACGGATCTCGCCGGAGATTCTTGCGCGCGCCACTGAGCGCGCAGCCGTCAATCGCACGGCGTTGTGTGCCGGCAGCCGCCAGGCTGTTTGGCTGCGCAGCCCGAGCCGTATAATTTAGCATAGGCTGCCTGCAGCATGTGCTGCGCACTCGCTCAGTGCCGGTAAGAATCTAATGCAAAAAACAGACCGCTTCCTGCTGGGCTTTGTGCTGGGCGCACTGCTATTGGTGGTGATGGTGCTGGTGCTGGCGGTGCGCCGCCCGCCGCCGGAGTACCAACCCGAAGACAAGCCGGAGAATATTGCGCTCAACTATCTGCTGGCGCTGCAGCGCGCAGACTATGCGCGCGCCTATGCTACGCTGTCGCCAGCGCTGCGCCACTACCCGGCGTCCGCGGCAGAGTTTGCGCACCTGATAACTATTAACCGCTGGATGCTTCCGGGCGGCGCGGGCGGCTCATCCATGCTGCGCGTCACGGACACACGGCGCGTGGATGCATCCGCGTTTGTGACCGTGCGTGAGACGCTGCTGGTGTCGCAGGGTTTATTTGGCAGCCAGCAGCAGACGAATGACTTTCAAATGGAGCTGCGTCTGGCCGAAGGAAAGTGGCAGCTTATTCACGCCGACAGCTACTGGCTCTTTTGCCTGGAAGATCCGGCTGGCTGTGAAAGTACAGTTGGTTCTGATTATTCCGACTAGTCTGCTGCTTGTAGTGGGCATGCACCTGTCACCGCCAGCATTCTCCGTCCGTGATTAGACGCTGGTATCTCTACGCAGTCAGCGGAATTACGCTGCAGGCTGTTACTTGGGCGGTGATCGGACTGCTGCGCGGGCTGTTGGCCGGCGCTGGCGCTGCGCTGCCCCAGTCCACATCCCTGCAGCTTTCCGTGGTACTGATCGGGCTGCCCATCTTTGGGCTGCACTGGCGCTGGGTACAGCGTGAAGCGGGCGCTGCAGAGCTGGCGCTGCGCAACGAAGCCCGCCCGGTTTATGTGCATGTGATGCTGCTTGCATTTGTGGTTCCGTGGCTGTTCAGCGCATTCTGGCTGATTGAGGCCGGGCTGCAGCAGCTGCCAAACACAACCAGCGCCAGCCTGTTTCCGGATGCAACAGCCGGCGAGAGTGTTGTGGCGCTGCTGGTGCTGACAGGCATGCTGTGGTATTTCAATGCACAACGCCTGCATTTGGCAGCCCAGTTTGCCGATGACGTATTCTTTTGTGGTGTGCAGCGCCTGGCTGCACTACTGCTCGCTTTTCTGTCATTTTCTGTGGCGCTCAGCGCCTCAGCCAGCCTGCTGGGCTGGCTGCTGTTTGAGCTCAGCCCGCAGCCTGCGGGCGTGATGTTTGCTGCGCTGCCGAGCGGGGAAGTGGCGGCGCTGCTTACCGGCATGGGTGCATGGCTGCTGGCGTGGCGTTTTGCGCAGCGCCAGTTTGCCGGAGGCGCGGCGGCTGAGCTTCAGTCGGTGGTGCGCAAGCTGTACCTGTATGTGCTGCTGTTTGCGGGCATGTTGACTACCGTCACAAATCTGGCGCTGGTGTTGGGCGGGGCATTGCGTGCGCTGCTGGGCTTGCCCGCGGCCGGAGACTGGCAGCCGCTGGCGGCAGCCGTGATTGTGTTTGGATTTGTATGGGCCTACCATGCGGCCGTGCTGCGCGCGGACGGCGTGCAAGCGCAGGTGGCTGGCGGGCAGTTGATGGTGCGCCATTTGTATCTGTATCTAACTGCGGCGTTGGGGCTTGGCGCAGTGCTGGTGGGTTTGGGCGGCCTGCTGACCGTGCTCATTCGCTGGCCATACGAAAGTGACCAGCGCGAGCCACTGGCATTGTTCAGCGCAACGCTACTGGCCGGCCTGCCGGTTTGGGCGCTGGCGTGGCGCACGGCGCAGGCTGCCGCGCATGCCAATGTGGCTGAGCGGCACAGCAGCCTCCGGCGTGCTTACCTGTATTTTTTTCTACTGCTGGCAGTGCTTGGTGTGCTCACCAGTGCGGTGTTTGTGGTCGCGCGCCTCGTCAACCTGTTGCTGTCTGGTGATGCGCAGGACGTGCTGCCCGGCACGGCACAGGCTGTTGGCTATGGGCTGCTGAGCGCGGCCTTGTGGCTGGTGCAGCAGCGCCTGCTGGCTGCGGATCGTGAGTTGGAGGCCGGGCTGGCGCGCGCTGCGCTGGCGGGGCAGCACGCCACTCTGCTGCTGCCCGCCGCTGATCCGTTTACGCTTGCGTTGCAGACAGCGTTGCAGGCAGCGCACCCCGGCCTGCAAGTGGCGGTGCAATCAGGAGCGGCCGGCGAATCACTTCCGGAGGGCGGCCTGCTGCTGCTGCCGGCCACATTGGCGGCGCGCATTCCGGCGGGTGCACGCGCGCTGCTGCTGCCGCTGCCCGTGCCTGGTGCGCACTGGGTGGCGCTGGAGCCTGCGCGCGAGCAGGAGCTGCTGCGCCACGCGGTAGCCGCGGTTTCGCAGCTGCTGGCTGGCGAGCCCGTGCGCCCGCTGCGCGGCTGGACGGCCGGCACAGTCATTGCGGTTGCTGCCGGCGGCCTAATGCTGCTGGCGCTGCTCGCAATCCCGCTCGTGTTGGCTATTACCATGCTGCTGGATTAACCAATGATTGCAAGCCGCCCCATTGATATTGCGGTAGTCCCGGTATCCTTTCGCGATCTCGTGCCGGAGATAACCACTTCAGCTTATCTGACGCACGGGTTGTACTACTACCCCGCCAAGTTTATTCCGCATGCGGTGCGCTACTGCCTGCAGCAATATACGCAGCCGGGTGACACGGTGGTGGACCCGTTTGCCGGCAGCGGCACGGTGGGGCTGGAGGCTTGCCTGTGCGGCCGGCGCGCCTTCTTGCTGGATCTCAACTATCTGCTCGATCACATTATTCCGCTCAAGATCTATCAAGGGCGGCTGGCGCTTTCCCCGGCGGTATTGGAGGAGCGCCTGCACGCAATTTTTTCCGGCGACACCGAGTTTCATCCGCATTGGAACACAATCGCATACTGGTATGCGCCTGAAATTCTGGCCGGCCTGCAGCGCTTGTGGGGCGCGCAAAAGCAGCTGCCGCATGACACCTACGCATTAATTCTGGAGGCGGCGCTGCTTAAGGTGAGCAAGCACTACTCCTACGCCGAGCACCGCCTGCCAAAACTATTCCGCTCCAAGAGCAAGCGCCTGTACATTGACGGGCTGCTGCAAGGCGACTGGCAATCGCGCCTGCACCGCCAGCTGCGCACGCAGGCGCAGAATATTCTGATCGACATCAACGCGCTGGTGGAAATGTTTAATGGCAGTGTGCCGGCACTGGTGCATCAGGGCGGCGTGGACTCCGGCAGTTATGAGTTCCGGCCGGGCATGGAGTTTCACGCGCTCATCAGCTCGCCGCCGTACCTGCAGGCGCAGGAGTATGTGCGCACCTTCAAGCTGGACCTGTACTGGCTGGGCTACAAGCAGCGCGATATACAGCGCATCACGGCGCTCGAGATTCCGTACCGCAAGGCGACGCGCATTGTGGAGACGCACACGCTCAATGCCGTACGCACCCGCCTCAGCAACGCCAAGCTGTCCGCCATGCTGGACTCGTATTTCTGCCATACCCTCAATGTCTTCGACAATGCAATGGCGCAGCTGGTGCGCGGCGGGCGGGCCTGCATCTTCATCGGCAACCCGCGCGTGGACGGGCTGGAGGTGGAGATCTGGCGCGTGTTTATGGAGTATTTTGCAGACCGTGGCTTTGATTGCGAGACAGTGCTTGAGGACCGCATCAAGGCGCGCCAGTTGTTTAGCGCGCGCAAAAATAAAAATCCAGACGGCATGAAAAGCGAGTTCATGCTGATATTGAGGAAACAATGAGCGAAACCGCCGGCTTTATCGGAATGGGAATCATGGGGCGCAGCATGGCGCTCAACCTGCGGCGCGCCGGCTTTGGGCTGGTGGTGTGGAATCGCACTGCCGGGCGCACGGTGGACGTGGAAGCTGCGGGCGCCACCACGGCCGGCAGCCCCGCGCAGCTTGCAGCGCAGTGCGACGTCATCTTCACCTGCGTGAGCGACACGGCGGATGTGGAGGCGGTGCTGCTGGGACCGGAGGGCGTGGTGCACGGCCTGCGCCGCGGTGCGCTGGTGGTGGACATGAGCACCATCAGCCCGCAGGCCACGCGCGAAATTGGTGCGCAGCTGGCTGCGCAGGGCGCCAGTCTGCTGGATGCGCCGGTTAGCGGCGGCTCCGAGGGCGCTGCCAAAGGCACGCTCAGCATCATGGTGGGCGGCGCGGCAAAGGATTTGGAGCGCGCGCGCCCGATGTTTGCGGCGATGGGCAAGACCATTACGCATGTGGGTGCCTTGGGCTGCGGCCAGATGGTGAAGCTGGTGAACCAGATTTTGGTGGTGGGCAATGCGCTGGCGATGAGCGAGGCGCTGCTGTTTGCTGCGGCTGGCGGGCTGGATCTGGACCAGACGCTGGCAGCCGTTTCCGGCGGGGCAGCCGGCAGCTGGATGCTTTCCAACCGCGGCCCGCAAATTCTAAAGCGCGACTGGCGCCCGGGCTTCTCCATCGACTTGCAGCAAAAAGATGTGCGCCTTGTGCTGCAGGCGGCGGATGAGCTGGGTGTGCCACTGCCGGCGACGCACATGGTGGCGCAGTTTTATCGCGTGCTGCAGCTGCAGGGGCTTGGGCATGAAGGCAACCATGCGCTGATCAAGGCGCTCGAGCGCCTCAGCGGCATTACGGTGGGCAGCGCGTAGCGCTTCAACCGCCTGCATGCACGCCATCCGCGTCCGGCCGGACCATGAGATGCACTGGGGCGAATGCCCCGACCCGCAGCCCGCGCCCGGCGAAGTGCTGGTGCGCGTGCACGCCACGGCGCTCAACCGCGCGGACCTGATGCAGCGCGCCGGCCACTATCCCCCGCCCGCCGGCGCATCAGAAGTGTTGGGGCTTGAGATGGCTGGCCGCATAGTTGGCGTGGGAACTGCGGTGGCTGGCTGGCGCGTAGGCCAGGATGTGTGTGCGCTGCTGCCCGGTGGCGGCTACGCTGCGCTGGCTGCTGTGCCGGCAGACATGCTGATGCATATGCCGCCCGGCTGGAGTTACGCGCAAGCGGCAGCACTGCCAGAGGCTGCGCTGACCGCATTTGTAAATCTTTATGTAGAGGCTGCACTGCAGCCGCATGAGACGGTGCTGGTGCACGCCGGCGCAAGCGGAGTTGGCACGGCGGCCATCCAGCTTTGCAAGGCCAGTGGCAACCCGGTGTTTGCAACCGCGGGCAGTGCGCCAAAAGTTGCGCACTGCCTTGCCATGGGTGCGCTGCAGGCGCTGGACCACCATGCGGTGGATTTTGCAGTTGAACTTTTGCGCGCACCGGGCGCGGTGGATGTAATTTTGGATCCGGTGGGCGCCGATTACTTTGAGCGCAACCTGCAGCTGCTGCGCTTGCGCGGCCGGCTCGTGATGATTTCAACCTTGAGCGGCGCCGGGGCGGCGCTGGACTTGCGCGTGCTGATGGGCAAGCGCCTGCGTGTGATTGGGTCTGTACTGCGCAGCCGCGCGCTGCCGGAGAAGGTGGCGATCACGCGTGCATTTGTGGAACGCTTCTGGCCGGCGGTGCTGGATGGCAGCCTGCTGCCGGTAATTGACTCGGAGTTTGCAATTGCCGATGCAAGTGCGGCACATGCGCGCATGGCTGCCAATCTCAACATTGGCAAGATTGTGCTGCACCTGCCGTGACCGGCGTGCGGCAGTCCGCCCCAAAACTTCCCGTTGTTGTTTGACATGCTGATGCAAGCACCCGCTGCTGCGGCTGCACCCGGCCAGCGCCAGCGCACGCTGGCATTGTGTGCTGCGCTTGTGCTGCTGGCATTTGCGCTGCGCGTGGCGGGCGTGCAGCGCCAGGACCTGTGGGGCGACGAAGCTTTTAGTGTGCGCTTCAGTGCGCAGGCACTTGCACAAATTGTGCGGCCGGGGGTGGAGACGCATCCGCCGCTGTACCACGCCCTGCTGCATTATTGGATGGCAGCGGCCGGCAACCGGCCGCTGGCCGCGCGCTACTTTTCCGTGCTTACTGGAACGCTGCTGGTGGCCACGAGCTGCAGCTTGGGCCGCCGTCTTTTCCCGCGCCCGGCAGGCGTCACTACTGCAGCCGTTGCTGCTGTGTCCGCATTTGGCATTTACTACAGCCAGGAAGTGCGCATGTATGCGCTGGCAGCATTTTTGTGCGCGCTGGCAACGCTGCTTGTGCTGCGGCATCAGGCGCAGCCGCAGCAATCGCGCCGGCTGTGGGCCTGGCTGCTGGCGCTAACGCTGGCGCTCTTTACGCATTACTACTGCGCACTGGTGTGGCTGGCGCATTTGATTTTGCTGGCGGCAAAGCGCAGCACGCGCAGCCGGCTGTGGCTGGGCGCGCTGCCCGGCTTGGCGCTGGCAGCGTGGGTGCTGGCACAGCGCGCATTTTTGGGCGAGCGCGCCGGGCTGCGCTGGCAGGCGTGGGATGGGGCGGGCAGCCGCGCCATTTGGCTGGATGCGCCGCGCGCGCTGCTGGCGGGCGCCACGCTGCCGCCTGCGCAGGCTTGGGCCGGTTATGCATTGGTGGCACTTGCCATGTGGGGCGCGTGGCGCGCACCGCGCACTGCGCAGCGCTGGCTGGCGTTGTGTGTGTTGCTGCCGCTGCTGGGTGCGTGGCTGCTGGCGCCCGTCATGCCGTTCTTTAATGTGCGCTTTTTGATTGTGGCGCTGCCCATGCTGTGGGTGCTGCTGGCTGCAGGCGTGCAGGCGGCGCCGCGCGTGCTGCGGCCGCTGCTGCTGGCTGCTGTGCTGCTGGTGAATCTGACTGCGCTGTTCCACTATCACTTCAACCCCGCCTTTAGCAAAGGCGGCTACGGCCGGCTGCTGGATACGGTGCGCGTGCAGGCGCAGGCGGGAGACGGCTTGCTGCTGGCGCACAGTGCGCAATCCGCCCTGTATGAATACTACGGCCCGGTGGCACTGCCGCTTTACAAGCTGGCGTGGGATTTTCCGTGGACGGATGCGCGCAGTGCAGCGCTGCTGGATGCGGCCGCCAACGCGCATACGCGCCTGTGGCTGCTGAGCTTTGGCGACGCGCAAGCCTACGACCCGCAGCGCAGCTTTCAGCAGGGGTTGAGCCAGCGCGCATTTCTGGCGTGGCACGGCGACTTCACCGATGCAACCCTGGATTTATTTGTGCGCGGAGATACGCAACCGAACCGGGCGCGGGCCGCCAGCTTTGCCGGCCAGCTGGCCCTGGAGGCATTTGGCTTGAGTGCGGAAGAGCTGCCCGCCGGCAGCAGCTTGCAAGTGGCAACCCGCTGGCATGCGCTGGCAGCGCCGGCTGCCAATTACACACTGTTCACGCATTTACTTGGCGCAGATGGCAGCCTTGTTGCCCAAGTGGACGGGCAGCCGCAAGGCGGCTTGCAGCCCACGGGCAGCTGGCCGGTGGGCGCGCAGTTTACTGAGCGCGTGGCGCTGCAATTGCCGCGCACTGCGCAGCCCGGCAGCTATACGGTGCAGGTGGGCTGGTACCGGCTGGATACGCTGGCGCGGCTTACTGTGGATGGAAGCAGCGGACTGCAGAACAGCGTAGAGCTGGGTAGTTTGGTTGTGACTGCACCGTAGCGCGGCAAACGCTGGTGCGGCTTAGCTGGCCGGCACCGGGTACAGCACGCTGTCGATCACATGGATCACGCCGTTCGTACAGGTAATGTCTGCCTGCGAGATGGCGGCGGCGCCATAGTAAAACTTGGTGCCGTCTTTGCGCGCCGTTACTGCCAAGCCCGCCAGCGTGGTAACGCTTTGCGAACCGGTAATGCCGGAAGTGCCCAAGCTTGAGCCAAGCGCATGGTACTTCAGCAATCGTGCCATGCCGGTAGTGTCCAACAACAGAAAATCAAGCGCGCCAGTTGGCAGGCTGCTGAATGCGGCATTTGTAGGCGCGAAGAGCGTGTAGGTTCCCGTGCTAAATGTTGGCGCGAGGCCGGCCTTGTCAAGCGCGGTGATCAGCGTGGAGAAGCGCGTGGGGTCGGCGCGCAGTGTGGACATGATGTCCGTGGCAGCGCCGGTGGTGGGCGTGGGCGTTGTGCCGGTTGCAGTGCCTGCCGTTGGTGTTCCGGCAGCTGCGGTTGAGGCGGGGATTGGTGTGGTGCCGCCTGCCACAGTTGCAGTGCCGGACACGGGTGCCGTGGCACCAACCACTACTGTGGTGGTGGCAGCTGGCGCAGCGCTGGGGACAGGGGTGGCAACTGCCGGGGAGGTTGCAGTGGCAATCGATGTGGCGCTGGTAGATGCAGTCGCTGCGCTGGTGGCAGTCGCTGCCGGTTGTTCGGTGGCCGTGCCCGTGGCCGTGGGCACGGCGGTTGGCATCAGGGCGCGTACCGCTGCACTGGATGACGGCAAATATTCAAGCCAGATCGGCAGCGCGCCAAGGTCAACTGGAAGTCCCTCGGGCGGCAGCACACCGTCCTTTGTGATGACGTACGTGTGGCCGCCTTCAAGCAGGTACTCCTGCTGCTTGATGCGCAAGATTCCCATGCCATCAAGCAGTGTTATGGTCATGCGCGCGGGTCCGGTAGGCACTTCCGCAACCGGGGCTGTGAGCCCGCCCTCGGCCGTGGCTTCCGGCGTGGTTTCAATTGGCGCTTCGTGCCCGCCCTCGGCCGCAGCGCCTTCGCCATGCCCGCCATTTTTTCCAGTGAGGATGTCAAAATCCACTGCGTCTTCTGGCAGCCCGCCCAACTGCAGGCTGGCGTTAATCTCTTTTAATGTTTTAGCGTCATAGCTTACGCGCATTGCGGAGGCGCGGATCTCCACCAAGGCCAGCGGCGTTTGTATCTGCAGCGTGCCCGCGGAAAGCACGGTGAACACTTCGCCCGTCAGCAGTGTGAGCAGCGTGAATTTGTCTTTGATGCTGGCTGGCAGCTGGGTCACACCCACCAGGCTGTCGGCGGTCACATACATCTCGCCTTCATCTGAGATGGCGAGCCGGGCGGCGCTGCCCGCCACGGTGTGCACCAGGCCGCCCATGCGCAGCAGCTGGTCCTTGCGGGCGGCAGCCAGACGAATGCCTGCGCCGGGGCTAACCTTGGGTTGCAGCTTAAAGTCCACTACGCGAATTCTGCGCTCGAGAATTTTGGTTGCGGTGGGCGCCACCACGACGGTGGGCTGAAACATACGAAAGCGCGCTGCTGCCATGTATCCGGTGAAGCCGATAATCATGACCGCAAGGCCAAACACAAGTGCGACGCCAAAGGCGGATAAAACCAGAGCGGCCGGGTTGGCGTTGCGCATTTTTATTAACCGACAAAGGGCGTTGGCAGTATATCAGGATTGAAGTACTTGGCGATTTTTCTGCAGATGGGGTAGAGTGCATGCAAGCGCACTTGGCGTGCGGGTGTGGAGGCACAATCGGCCGTGGATTCCAGTAATATTCTGCATAGTGAAGCGATGTTGAGCGCTGCCGACGGCACGCAATTATTTACGCAATCTTGGCGCCCGGCAGGCGCCGCGCGCGCGGTGGTGGCGATTGTGCATGGCCTGGCAGAGCACAGCGGCCGCTACCAGCGAGTGGCCGCACACCTCACCAGCCGCGGCTATGCGGTAGAGGCGCTGGACCTGCGCGGACACGGCCGCTCCGCCGGCCCGCGCAGTTATGTGGAGCGCTTCGACCGCTTTGTTTCTGATGTGGACACAATGCTGCAAAACGCGGCTGTGCGCAATGCCGCGCTTCCGTTGTTTTTGCTGGGCCACAGTGTGGGAGCCACGGTAGCGACAACCTACACACTGGCCAACCAACCGCGCTTGCGTGGCCTGCTGCTAAGCGGCGGCTACCTCAAGGTCGGCGTGGATGTGTCGCCTGTGCTGGTTGCAATTTCGGGCGTGCTCAGCGCTTTGCTGCCGCGCTTTCCCGCGCTTAAGATTGACAGCACACTGCTCTCCAACGATCCTGAGGTGGTTTACGCCTACGACAACGATCGACTTGTCTACCGTGGCGGTGTGCCGGCGCGCACTGGCGCCGAGCTGATAACGGCCTTCAAGCACATCATGGCTGGGGCGCCGGCGCTAAAACTTCCAATGCTGATTATGCACGGGGCAGCCGATGGGATCTCCGACCCGGCGGGAAGCCGCCAGCTGTATGAGCTGGCCCAGTCCAAAGACAAGTTGCTAAAGCTGTACGCCGGCCTCAGGCACGAGATTATGAACGAGCCGGAGCAGGCTCAGGTGCTGGCCGATATTTGCGACTGGCTGGATGCCCACAGCGCGTGATGCTGCGGCGCTGCAAGCATCGATCGCGCCCCATTACCCACTTACTAAAAGCTGCCCGCGCAGCATTTAGAACTCGTCAAATGCAATCTGTGCGGTTGGCACTCCAAATTCCTTGAGCATCTTGGTGGCAGCTTGCACCATTCCGGGCGGCCCGCACACAAAATAATCCACCAACGTCGGGTCGGGGTGCTTGTCTAAATATTCTTGTTTCAACACCTCGTGAATAAAGCCGGTGTACGACTGCCAGTCATCGGTCGCCTGCGGCTCCGACAGTGCGATGTGAAAGCTGAAGTTATCGTTCTTTTGCGCCAGGTCATCAAAGTATTCTTGATAGAAAATCTCCTGCTTGGAGCGCGCGCCGTACCAATAGCTGATGCGCCGCATGGATTTTTGTGTTTCCAGCAAGTAGGCCAGATGCGACCGCAGCGGGGCCATGCCTGCGCCGCCGCCCAGATACACCAGCTCACGTTCTGATTCCTTGATGTGAAATTCGCCAAATGGGCCAATTGCCGTCACGGTGTCACCCGGCTTCAAGCCAAACACATAGGTGGAGCCAGTGCCGGCCGGGGCTTCCTGCCCGCGTGGCGGAGTAGCGATGCGCACGTTGAAGCGCAGTTGCTGGTCCGCGGCCGGGTTAGTTGCAAACGAGTAATTCCGGCGGCAGGGGATTGGGTTGCTCGCCACAAAGTCGAAGACGTGGTGGTTCTGCCACGCCTGAGCAAACGGCTGCTCTACGGCGATCGTCCGTAGACTCTTCTGGGAATAGGGCGGAATGTCAAGCTGCAAGTAGTCGCCCGGGCGGTAGTGGAGCTGGCTGGTCCCGGCCGTTGGCTCAAGTACCAGTTCCTTTATGAAGGTGGCGACGTTGCGGTTGCTGACCACGCGGAAGGTGTGCGTGGGCGGCTCCTTCACGTGGTACTCATCGCCTGACTTTAAGTTGAAGAAGATTTTGCCATTGCTCTCACGCACCGCATGCGTGCGCATAGCAACGCACACTGGTAGGCGAACCGGCGAGCCGTCACGGACGTCAAACCGTCCGTTGTGTTTGGCGCACTCAACCAAGTTGCCCTTCACCATTCCATCGGCGAGATGGGCGTTGCCATGTGTGCACAACCCGTCTGTCGCGTACAGCTTATTGTCATCGGTGCGATAGATGGCATAGGTGTGGAAGTTGTGGTCAAATCGCAGCACATCAGCCTTGAGAAGGCGTGTGCTTTCGCACACTTCCACCCAGCCGCCAACTACCGGCTTACCAGTGGCGGTTATAGGCGCTGATTGAGTAGCGGCGTCAGACCGGTAGGTGGGTGTGGGCAGTTTGCGCTTCACAAAAAAGCCGGGGTCTTTCATCTGTTGCCGGATGGTGGGGATAATCTCGCGGTATGCATCCAGAAGCCCGTTGTAGGGCGTGGGCATGTCGGACCGCACTATGGCGTGCAGCTTGGGCAGGTTGTAATACGGAACCAGCGGAAACATGTGATGCTCCACGTGGTAGTTCATATTGAGGTACAGAAACCGGTTAATCGGGTTCATGTACACGGTGCGGCAGTTGAGCCGGTGGTCGAGCACGTTCTCGGCCAGCCCGGCATGTTGGGTATAGCCATATATCACCATCAACCAAGCCCCATATAAATTGGGCAGCCCGATGTATAGGAGCGGCAGCACGCTGCGCGTATAAATTGCCATCCCGATTACTGCAGCATAGATCAGCGCATAAATCCGCGCCCGCCAAATGACTTTGCTGTGCTCGAACGGAGGGATAAAGGTTAACTCTTCCGGCGTCAGCCGGCCCTGCACGTGTGTGAAAACTGTGCGGAAATATTTTGGGGCAGCCTTCAGGTTGATGAATGCGCCAAGGACCGCCACTAGATCTGGCGGGCGCGGCACCGCGATTTCCGGATCGCGCCCGATTATGATGGTGTCGCTGTGGTGCCGTGTGTGGCTCCAGCGCCACACCGTCGCCTCACGCAACACCATAAATGACGCAATCTCGTAGACCACATTGTTCATCCAGTCGGTCTTGAAGGCTGTGCCATGCCCCATTTCGTGCCAGCGCGCGTCGGACGTCGAGGCATACACTACGGCATAACATGCGAACGGGATGGTGGCCCACCACGTGCCCCAGGTGTAAAAGCCTGCCACGCCAAAGCCGATCAGTAACGAGAACCACAAGGCGATGCCCGCCAAGGGCGGCGCGTCGCGCCGCTCCAGTAGGTCACGAATTTGAGCCTTGGATACCGGCGAGGCGTACCAAGTAGCCTCGGCCAGGCCCGCTTGGATTGCCTTGTTGGTGTCTGTCCCTACAAGGCTGTAGTCGCTCAACTGATTTAAACGTGCAGTTTGAATGGTCATTCTGGTGTACCCCTAATTATCAGATTTGTTCAACCCGCTCCATAAAAAGCCTGAGCTGTTCCGGGTCCATCTTCACTAAGTGTTTTTCTTCCGGATAAGTGCGGCTGTTTACGTCAGCCACAAACTCAGAAAATGCAGCGACCCGCTCTATTTGCAACCGATCATATTCGGCGGCAAAATTTCGGTAGATTTTGGAGTGGCGCGGCATATGCCCGCGGTTTTCACCGAGTACATCTTCGGCGAACAGATATTGCGCGTCGCAGCCGGGACCGGCACCCATTGACCACAGTAAAAGTGGCGTGGAAGTGCTGATACGCGTGGCCACCTCGACTGGAACAACCTCAATTTCAAGGGCAAACGCTCCAGCGGCTTCGTAAGCTCTGACCTCTTCCCAAAGCGCGATGGCGCTGTCGGCGGTCTTGCCGACGGCGCGGAAACCACCAGTCCATGTCGCGCGAGAGGGCACAAGGCCCACGTGGCCAACAACCGGAATATGTTCCCGCGCTAAATATGCGACGGTTTCAAGCCCGGCACTACAATACAGAGCATCTGCTCCCGCATGCAGCAGGCGAAGTGCCATCCGCAGATATTCATCACGCGTTGGTGCCTCGAGATGATGCACCCCAGTCATCGAGAATAGCGTTGGTGCGACATCGCGGTAGCGCGGGTGTGAGACCACGTCGGGTGGCACGGAGACAATATCGATCCCTGCTTGCTCGGCGGCTTCAGCCTCGTCCAGTGTTGTCACGCGTAGCATCGTCAATTGCCGTTTTCCCTTTAGTGCGCGTAGATCATAAACGGTGGGTCTTTTGCGGGGTATGGACATGGATTTTCCTCGAGTTTTCAAGTGTGGAACTTGATCATGGTTTTGCGCGTGCAACTGCCGTGCGAAGTTGGTTAGAGGAGGAGCTTGCGCTCCAGGTGATCCGCATCTTGGCGAAAACTACATGCATCAACACTCACTACCTTTCTTAATTTTACTTGATGTCGAAGTGGTGCAGTGATTATCCAAACATTGAAAACATGGGACCAGTGTAGATTAACTGGCGTCGCTTTCAAGCGCCAGTATTTTTCCGGGGTTGAGGATATCGTGGGGGTCAAAGAGTACTTTGATGCGGCGCATTAAATCCAGCGCGGGCGCACCGTGCTCGTCCAGCATGTACTTCTGTTTGCCAATGCCCACGCCGTGCTCGCCTGTGCACGTGCCGCCCAGCGCAAGCGCTTTCTCAACCAGGTGGTCATTAACCGTCCGCTGCAGGCGCGCGTAGTCTGCCGCATCATCTGCAAAGCAAATGTGCGAATGCAGGTTGCCGTCGCCGGCGTGGCCAAACAAGTAGCCGCTCACTCCTTCCAGCTGCGCAAGGATTGCGGTGCCCTCGGCCACAAGCGCCGCGTATTGCGAGATCGGCACGCTCACATCTGTAATCAGGTAGCTCTGGCCGGGATGAATGCGCTTGAATAGTTCGCCCAGCCCATGGCGTGCGGCCCACAGCCGGTCGCGGGCCGTGCGTCCTACGCCAGACTGAAAGCTGCTGCATTGCAGCTCGCGGCAAATTTCCTCCACCATGCCCAACTCCGCAGCCAGCGTGGCCTCGCTGGCTGCATGAAATTCCACAAACAGGGTTGGTGATGGATGCAGCCCGAGTGCGTCGGCATTGTTGATTGCGGTGACTGTGGCCGTGTCCAGCAACTCCAGCGCAGCGGGGTTAAGCCCGGAGCCCATAATTCCGAACACTGCCTGCGCGGCTTCATTGGTGGTTGGAAAGGCTGCCACCACCGCGCTAAAGTGTTCGGGCAGCGGAGCGAGGCGCAGCGTGGCCTCGGTCACGAGCGCCAGCGTGCCCTCTGAGCCCACCAAGAGGCGCGTGAGGTCATAGCCCGCGGACTGTTTTGTGGAGCGGCAGCCGGTGCGCAGTATCTGGCCGTCTGCCAGCACAACTTCAAGCGCCAGCACATTGTCGCGTGTGGCACCATACTTTACGGTGCGCGTGCCGGCTGCATTGTTGGCAACCATGCCGCCAATGCTGGCGTTGGCGCCGGGATCCGGCGCAAAGAACAAACCGCTTTTGGCAAGCACCTTGTTCATGTCTTTGTAAAAGATGCCGGGCTGCACAACCACCTGAAAATCCTCCGCGTGCAGCGCGAGCACGCGGTTCATAAGCGTAAAGTCCATCACAATGCCGCCGCGCAGCGGGATGGAGTTGCCCTCCAAACTGCTGCCGGCACCCCATGCGGTGATGCTAATGCGCTGCCGGTTGGCCAGGGCTGCAATGCGGCTGACCTCGGCCGTGGTTTCCGGCCAGACCACCGCATCCGGTTGGTGCGCTGCATGCGCAGACTGGTCTTGGCTATGCTGGTCCAGATGCGCCGGCGCAGCTGAGGCGCGTTGCGCACTGGTCAGCGCCTGCAGCTCGGCAATCAGGGCTTCACGATTCATTTTTGGTGCGCCGGAATTGGCAGGCTGCGCAATGGCAGCGCTGCGCGTGCGCCATCACTCCAGTGCCTGAAAGCCGCGCCCGAGAACTTCCTGCGCGGGTGACACAATAATGAAAGCGTTGGGGTCGGCAGCGCGCACCAGCGCCTTAAGGTGCGCCAGCTCTGTGGTGGTTACGGCCACCATCAGCACCTCGCGCTCCTGCTGCGCATACATGCCCTTGCCGTGCAATGCAGTGACGCCGCGGCGCATGTCCGCATGCACGCGGTCCGCAATCTCGCGCGGCTTGTTGGAGATTACCAGCGCCAGCAGCTGCTGGCGCTTGCGCGCGCTGCGCGCCGCAGCGCGCGGCGCTTGGGCCACACCATCGGGCACCTCCATGGAGCGCCACAGCGAGCTCAGCAGCGGAAACTCCCCCCACTTGGGCAGCACCTCGCCCGTGGACTGGCTGAGTCCCGCAGTGACCAGGCCCAGCGCCAGGAGCATTGCATTGTAGCCAAATCCAATTGTCAGCATCACCCAGCCGGGGATGGGGCCGATGGCGGAGCGCTGCATAAACTCTGCCCAGCTGGCGGCTGGCAGCGGATGCAAAAATGACTTGAGCATCCAGGCTGCCAGCAGCACCAGAAAGATCCACAAATAGTTGCGCCGATAGCGGCGCCCAAACGCCTCCCACATGCTGATGGGAAAGTCCGGCTGCAACAGGCTTTCAGCCAGGCTCTCGGCCCAGTCCGGGCTGGGGGCAAAGGGCGGCACAAGCATGGCCGCAAAAAAATCCGTCTCCATCAGCCGCACGCGATGGCTCCACAACTCATAGTAGCGGTAGCGCCGCGCCTCAATCCAAACAAACAGCGTTATCAGCAGCGTGTCTAATAGAATCAGGCCGTAGTGATGGCTGGGGTCAGCCAGCACAAATGAGATTGCCGCGCCCGCCGCCACAACGGCCCAGTTGGTGGTGTTGTCCAGCCGCAGGCGCCAGGTGTTGGAGCGCTGGATCTCGGCGCGATAGTAGTGCACCATGGCGGTGTTGAACTCCGCCGGGCGCATCTGGTAGCCGCGGAAGGTCCAAACCGGGTCGCCGTCTGGCGCATCCGGTGGCGGTGCGTCTTCAGTAGTCAAAACAGTTCCGTTTTAATTTTATGAAATTTGAAAAATCAGCGCGGCTGTGCAGCACTGCAGGGGCAATGCTACCACCACGACCAGCCTTGCGTAGCAATGCCGGCGGGTTTGAAAGAATATTTATAGCGGCTGCGCCTAAGATGCGACGAACCAAAGTGTTCTTGTGTCGATGCCACCAGCTTGGGCTGGCCAGCTGCCCGCTTGACAGGCACCAGTCGCCAGTGCATATGCTGCAATATTTACTTTGCAGCCAGCATGGCTTTAAGCGGCGTCCAGTAGTGGTCAATCCAACCCTGCTTGACTGCTGCAAGATGCCCGTGTGGCACGCCGCTGTGGGTAAAGTGCAGCCGCGTGCCGCCGCGGATGCGTTCCAGCCGGAAGGTGCAGCGTGAAAGGTGGCCGGCCGGCCAGTCTTGCATGTGCCATGCCTGCACAATCTTTTTGCCGGGCTGCAGTTCCAGGTTTGTGCCGGTGACATAGCCGCCGTAGGCCATGATGCTGCCGCCCACTTTGCTGCTGATGCGGGCTGGCGCACTCGTCAGGCGCGCATGCTGGCGCGTGTCCATTAAGGCCGAGTACACAGCGCCAGGCGCTGCCGGCAGTGTCACTGTTTGGCGGATGGTTGTGCGGGCGCGGGATGTTTTCATGGCATACCGGGCGCGCCCAGGTTAATAAGTTGCCCGCCCGCCGGAAAGGTCAAAGACTGCGCCGGTTGTGAAAGAGCAGTCCGCGGAGCACAACCATGCTGCCAGCGCAGCAACTTCATCCAGGCGCCCAAAGCGGTTCATTGGAATCTTTGAGAGCATGTAGTCAATGTGGCTTTGCGTTACCTGCTTCAGTATGTCGGTCTCGATCACGGCCGGCGTGATGCAGTTTGCAATCACATTTGCCGTGGCCAGCTCCTTGCCCAGCGACTTGGTGAGCGCGATTACGCCCGCCTTGGAAGCGCTGTAATGGGCAGCGGTGGGGTTGCCTTCCTTGCCCGCAATCGACGCAATGTTTACGATGCGCCCGTAGCCGTTGGTGATCAGATGCGGGATCACCGCCCGGCAGCACAGGAAGGGGCCGGTTAGGTTAATTTCAAGCACGCGCCGCCAGTCAGCCGGGTCAGCTTCCCATACTTTGGCGTTGGTGCCCGCCACCCCGGCGTTGTTCACAAGAATGTCCAGCTTGCCGAATGCGGCTATTGTGGATTGCACCGCAGCCTCAACCGAGCCGGCGTCCGTCACATCCATGGCTGCTGTGTGAACCGTGCCATGCGCGGCGAGCTGCTTGCGCGCTGCAGCCAGCGCATCTGCATCCTTGTCCCACAGCGCAACCTGGGCGCCGGACTGCAGCAGGCGCTGGGCAATTGCTGCGCCAATGCCGCGCGCGCCGCCGGTGACAATGGCATTGCGGTTGGTGAGGTCGATATTGTTCATGGGGTTTGGTTTGCGCCTCCGCTTAGTTTTGGGATTGCTGAGTTTAGGTCTGGGAAGGCTTGCGCATTAGCAATGGAATTTTGGTGGTGTGATTTGCGGGCGCGAACCTGTTCCGCCAATCTTAAACTATTGTGGCTGCCGGTGAGTGGCGGGCAAAACAAAGCCTGCGCTGCATCACGGCTGTTCAATAAATGCAGCGGCGCTTTGCAGCAACTGTGCGCGCACTGCGCCGGCATCCAAGCCGGCGGCGCGCATTGCCAGCAGCACACCGCCGGTGGCCGGCGGGCTGCTGAGCGGCACCAGCCGCGCTCGGGGCGCCTCTGGTACCAAGGCTGCGCGCAGGGGATCGGTGAGCAGCGCGCCGCCCTTATGCAGGCTGCCAATCAGCACCACATCAAACTCCAGCTGCTGCAGCTGCAGCTGGCGAATGACGCACAGTGCCAGCTGCGCCAGCTCCCGCCCGGCCCACGCAATGCACTCGCGCGCCACGGCATCGCCTTGCAGCGCCACCTGAAAGATGAGCGGCGCATGGCGGGCGTCAATTTCAAAGCGGCCGGTGGTGAGGCCTTCTATCAGCGCCGTTAAATCCGGCGCGCCGGTAACGCGCATAAATGCCGGGGTGAGCATTGTGGGCGGGCCGCGCAGCACCCATTCGTAGGCCACGGCTTGCACGGCGCGCGCAACCAGTTCACTGGCGCCGCCGTACTCGCCCACGCGCGTGCCTTCGCCGACTACGCGGCCCAGTTTGCCGTGCGCATCCATGCCCCAGCAATTGCAGCTGGTGCCGGCTACCACGCCCACGCCCCAGCCGCTCGCAGCGCCGGCCACCAGCCCAACGACTGCATCGTTCACAATCTCCACCGGCATTGTCAGGCCCGCAGCGGCCAGCGCGCGCACATGGTCTGCATGCTGCGCCGGCCAGTCATAACCGCCGATGCCCACGCTGGCCGATTCAATTGCAGAGGCTGCGATGCCGCACTGTGCCAGCGCTTGCTGCAAGGCGGTGTGCACCACCTGCTGCAGCCCGGCGTACCCCACGCCCTCATGATTGCCGCCGCCGCCAGTGCCAAAGCCCAGCACGCGCCCGTGCTCATCAGCAATGATGATGTTGGTCTTGGTGCTGCCCACATCGCCGCCCGCAAAGTAACGCGTCATTGCAGCGGGCTCGGGCGGCTTTTGCTGCTCATTGGCTGCGCACGCTGCGCTGCGCATTCACCAAGCGGTCTTCCCACTGCACTGCGTCACAGTCCGGAATGCGGCCCGCTGCATCCAGCGCATCAATCACCCGGCGCATGCCGTCCTCCAGCGTTACTTGCGGGGCAAAGCCGGGCACGGCGCGCAGCAAGCGCTCCGGCGAGTAATAAGTGTGGTGCGCAAATATCTCGGCACAGAGGTCAAACTGCGGCACATGCATGGCTTGCAGGTCTGCAAACGGAATGCCCACCAAGTCCACGGTGCGCCCCAGCACGCGCATGGCCGTGCGATGGTAATCAGCCCACGTGATGTGGCCGCGGTTAACAACGTTGTAGGTTTGCCCGCTGCAGTGCGCCTGCTCCAGCACGCCCGCAAAAGCCAGCGCCGCATCATCCACATGCAGATGCTGGTGCAGCGCCGTGCCGTCGCCGCAAACAACCAGCGGCTTGCCCTTGCGAATGCGGTCCAGCCAGCTGAGGTCCGGCCCCAGCTGGCGCACCAAGCCCTGCTGCGGACCATAAGTTGTGGATGGCTTTAGGATTACCACCGGAAAGTTCTCGCGGTAATGCGCCTCCAGATAATACGCGTCAGCTGCGGCTTTGTTGCGGCCGTAAGCGGTGATGGGGCGCAGCGCATGGTCTTCGGTTACGGGCAGCCAGTCCGATTGCACGCCGTACGTGCAAACGGTGGAGCAGTGCACAAACATGCCCACGCCGCGGAAGGCGCGCTGGCTGCTGGCTGCGTCTGCGGCGTTGAAGCACAGCATGTCGATGGCGGCATCAAACTTTTCGGCCTGCATGGCCTGCTCGAACGCAGCAGTTGCGTGCCGGTCGCCGCGCAGCACGCGCGCACCGGCGGGCGGCGCACCCGCCTGCCCGCGGTTAAAGCACACGACAGCATGGCCGCGCTGCAGCAGCAGGCGCACAATCGCCGTGCTGATGTTGCCCGTGCCGCCGACGATGCCAATCTTCATTGGTTAGGCGCTTGCACGCCAGCTGAATTGCAAGCGGCTCATGCAAAAAATTGCGGCAGGTGGGCGCGGTGCGTTTCCAGCAAGTCATCCAGCACGGCAGCGGCTTGGGCGGGCTGCGGACCCAGCGGGTTGGTAATCAGCGCTTGATACGCGGCCGCGCGGTCGCCGCGCACCGCAGCCTCCACCGTCAGCAGCTCATACATCTTTACCTGCGCCAGCAATGCAAAGCAGGCGGGTGGCAGCGGCTCGGCGGGCAGTGCATGCACGCCCTGGCGGTCCACTTTGCAGGGCAGCTCCAGCACCCAGTCCGCGGGCCAGCCGGCTACGGCGCCGTTGTGGCGCGTGTTCACAATATGCGTCTCACCCAGGTTGTTGTGATGCGCGTTTAGCAGCTGCGTGGCCACGGTGGAATAGTAGGCGCCGCCGCGCTTCATCAAATCTGCGGGCGGCTCGGTCAAAAGCGGGTTGGCGTAATCGCGCAGCAGGCCGGCTTCAATTTCCATCACGGTCTCGGCGCGCGATGGCGGCCAGTGCGCCTGCTCGGCCAGCTTCTGCGCCGTGGAATAAAAGTAGTGCAGGTAGTAGCTTGGCACCATGTGCAGCGCTTCCAGCAGCGCCGGCTCCACTTCCGGCACGGCTTGCGTGCGCACATGCGCAATGTACTGCGCCATGATGCGCGGCCACAGTTCTTCGCCGTCCAGCTTAAAGCCGCGATGCCAGCTGAGGTGGTTGAGGCCAAGCGTGTTCAGCTCGCCGCGTTCCGGTGCCAGCGCCTGCCCCAGGCTTTTTTCGAGCCCGGCCATTGTGTCCATCTTCATATGAAAGGGCGTGTTGCACACCCCCACGGCGGTTACCTCCGGCACATGGCGCGCCAACGCCTCTGTTACAAGGCCGGACGGGTTGGTGAAGTTGGCCAGCAGCGCGCCGGGCGCCAGTTCGCGCATGTCGCGCGCCACCTGCAGGATTACCGGAATGGTGCGCAGCGCCTTTGCCATGCCGCCAACGCCGGTGGTTTCCTGGCCCACGAGACCGTGGCGCAGGCCCAGGTACTCGTCTGCCTTGCGCGCGTGCATGCCGCCCACGCGCAGCTGTGTGGTTACATACGCCGCACCGCGCACGGCGGCGCGCTGGTCCGTGCTGAGCACCACCTTGAACGGGCTGCCCTTGGCCTGCAGCATGCGCTGGGCAAAGCCGCCCACCACCGCCAGGCGTTCGGCATCAATGTCCATTAACCACAGCTCGGTTACCGGCAGCGTTTTCAGGCGCTCAATAAAACCGTTGACAAGTTCCGGTGTGTAGGTGGAACCACCGCCGATGACTGCAATTTTCATGATACGGGTTGGGCGGGCAGCTTGTGGAGTGTGGCAGTTGCCTGGCGGGCTAAGGTTGCGCAGCGCCGGCGCACGCAACCAGATTTGTGCAAGGCCCAGCCCCATGGCAATCGCGTTATTTTACCTGCCCGCTGGCCGGCGCGTGGTGCGCGCGCAGGCGTTGATGCTTGACGCGCCGGACAATCAGCAGCGCTAAAAAGCTGCGCGCAGCAGCCAAGCGTTGCGTGCGCAGCAGCAGCTGGCGTACAATTTGCCAGGCGAGGAGCAACACATGAGCCTTTGGAAAGACATGAATCTTGAGGGCAAGCGCGCCTTGATTCTGCACCATGATGATCTGGGCATGTTTCAGGCAATGAATGGCGCGTACGCGGCGCTTGGCTTCCCCACCGGCAGCATCATGCTGCCCACGGGCTGGGCTGCGGAGGCGGCGCTTACAACGCTGCCGCACGCAGACCTGGGCGTGCACCTTACGCTTACAAGCGAGTGGGACAACCTGCGCTACCGGCCGCTGACGGGCGGCGCCAGCCTGGTGGATGGCAGCGGCCACTTTTATAAAAGTGTGGAGGAGGCTTGGGCGCACATGGATGCGGGCGAGGTGGCGGTTGAGCTGCGCGCACAAATAGAGGCGGGCAAAGCGCTCAATTACGATGTGACCCACATCGACACGCACATGGGCAGCGCAATGCGCCCGGACATTGCGCAGGCCTACATCCGGCTCGCCATTGAATATCGCATTGCTGCGTTTGTGCCGGAGCTGGAGGGCAAAGCCTTTGCGCCGGATGATGCCAAGACAGCGGAAGAACTGGCGCGCGTGATTGCGGGCTGCGGCCTGCCGCAGTTTCGCGTGATTGATGCCTACAACCAGCCGCCACAGGCACGCCGTGCGTGGCTGGTGGATACGCTGAGCAAGGCCGGGCCGGGTGTTTACCATTGCCTGCATCATGCGGCGCTGGACACGCCAGAGCTGCGCGCCATCCGGGACTGGCCGGTGCGCGCTGCGGATTATGCGGGCTTGCAGGATGCCGATGTGCGCCGCGTGCTGGGCGAGTTTGTGCCGCTGACGTACCGCGATGTGCGCTCCGGCCTGCAGCGCTACGGTTTCCCCGGCTAGCGTGCGCCTGCCAGCCCGGTGCCGCGGGCAGGCGTTTCGCCGCTTGTAACCAGCACCGGCAAAGACCTATGTTGACCGCGGGGCGGCCGGGCATGGGGCTTGGTTACAGCCGATGCCAACAATTATGCTAAGTAAACTTGCCACCCCTTTTTTGATGCTGGATGGAGCTGTATTGAAACTATTAAGCTTATCGTTTACCCTCGAAGTGTAGCTGCAATTGTTGCGGTGATGCTTGGTGTTGGATGCAGCCCGCAGGCTGAAGCACTGGCGCCAACCAGAGAAGCGCAGCCAGGGGTGCATCTATAAGTGCACTACTTCGCTAGTGCGCGCACTCTCGTACGCAGCATCCACAATGCGCATGTTGCATAGGCCTTCCGCCGCGCCCGGCACGGGCACACGCTGCTGCCGGATGCAATCAAAAAAATAGCCGAGCTGCGCATCGTAAAGCGATTGCGGCGAGTGGTCAGCGCGCGGATGCACAAAGCCGGAGGGATGCACGGTGGGTGCGCCGGCGGCATTGGTGCTGGTTGTGTGGGTGGGGAAGATTGAGCCAATGCCGCGCGTGCCGTACAGCTGTGTGGCCGCTTCGCGCCCGTCACAGTGCGGCTGCCACCAGCCAGACTCAATATAGGACGAGACGCCGTCCGCCCAGTTGACAATGATCACGCCGGTGTCATCCACATCATAGTTTTTGTAGTGCGTGCCGATGCGCGCATAAACACTGGCGGGCTGCGGGTCGCCCAGCAGGAAGCGCACGGTATCAATGGCGTGGATGCCCATGTCTGCCAAAGCGCCGCCGCCCGCAAAGCGCGCTTCGGTGAACCAGCCTGTTGGCCCCCAGTTGGCGTGCACGCCATATCCCTTGGTGCGAATGATCTGGCCGAGCTCACCGGCCTGCGCGCGGGCGCGCAGCCACAACACCTCTGGATCAAAGCGCCAGCAGTGCGCCACCAGCAGCAGGGCTGGTGCATTGGTGCTGGCATCCAGCATGGCGCGCGCTTCGGCGGCGTTCAGCGCCATTGGTTTTTCCACCAGCACATGCACGCCGGCACGCAGCGCTGCAACCGCTTCTGGCGCGTGCAGGTAATTGGGCGTGCCCACCACCAGCACATCCACGCCGCCTGCGCGCAGCATTTCGCCCACATCTGCATGCTGGCGCGCAATGCCAAACTGCTGCGCAAACTGCGCCATGCTTTCGCTGCGGTGGTTGACGACCGCCACAAGCTGTGCGCCCAGATTGCGCGCAGCTTGCGCATGAATTTTGGAAATGTAGCCGGTGCCGGTGAATGCAATATTCATGCTGGTGAGGCAGGCTTGTGCGGGCGGGCTGTGCCGGCTAGTCCGTCCAGTTGAAGCTGCGCGTAACGGCCTTCTTCCACTTGGCGTAGAGCGCTGCGCGTGTGCGGCCGGCCATCTGCGGCTGCCACTGGCGCGCCACGCTGGCATGGGCGCGCAGCTCATCCGCTGATTGCCAGAAGCCCACCGCCAGGCCGGCTGCATACGCAGCGCCCAGCGCGGTTGTCTCGGCCACGGCCGGGCGCTGCAGCGGCACGCCCAGCATGTCCGCCTGAAACTGCATCAGGGTTTCGTTGAACACCATGCCGCCATCCACCTTCAGCGCTTTGAGGTGCACGCGCGAGTCGCGCTGCATCGCATCGAGCACTTCGCGTGTTTGGAAGGCGGTGGCCTCCAGTACGGCGCGCGCCAGATGCCCCTTGTTTGCAAAGCGCGTCAGCCCGGCAATCACGCCGCGCGCACTGTCCTTCCAGTATGGTGCGTACAAGCCGGAAAATGCAGGCACAAAATACACGCCACCATTGTCCGGAACCGTATTGGCCAGCGCCTCCACCGCGCCGGATGATTCAATCAGCCCCAGGTTGTCACGCAGCCATTGCACCAGCGCGCCGCTGATGGCGATGCTGCCCTCCAGCGCATACACGGGGCGGGCACTGCCCAGCTTGTAGGCCACTGTTGTCAGCAGGCCGTTGCGTGACTGCACTGCGCGCGCACCAGTGTTGAGCAGCATGAAGCAGCCCGTGCCGTAAGTGTTCTTGGCTTCGCCGGGCCGGAAGCAGGTTTGCCCAAACAGCGCCGCCTGCTGGTCGCCGAGGTCGCTGGCCACGGGCACGCCCTGCAGTGCGCCGGTGGCAATGCCGTACACCTCGCTGGAGGAGTGCACGGCGGGCAGCAGCGCACGCGGGATGCCCAGCGTCTTCAAGATGGCAGCATCCCAGTCAAGCGTTGCCAGATTGAGCAGCAGTGTGCGGCTGGCGTTGGTCACATCAGTGATGTGCACGCCGCCGCTGGTGCCGCCGGTCAAATTCCAAATCAGCCAGCTGTCCATGTTGCCAAATAAAATGTCGCCGCTTTGCGCACGCGCGCGCACGCCGGGCACATTGTCCAGCAGCCATTTGATTTTTGGCCCGGAGAAATAAGTTGCCAAGGGCAGGCCTGTCTTGCGCCGAAAACGATTCTGCCCGCCCGTGCGCGCCAGCCGCGCGCAGATGGCGGCGGTGCGCGTATCCTGCCAGACGATGGCGTGGTGCACGGGCTGGCCGGTGTGCCGGTCCCACAGCAGCGTAGTCTCGCGCTGGTTGGTGATGCCCACCGCAGCCAGCTGCGCGCGCGCGATGCCGCTTTTTGCAAGCGCGCCCGCCACCACCTGCTGCGTGCGCTCCCAAATCTCCAGCGCATCATGCTCCACCCAGCCGGGCTGCGCAAAGAGCTGCGCGTGCTCGCGCTGGTCCGCTGCCACCACCTGCCCGCCGTGGTCAAAAATCATGCAGCGCGTGCTGGTGGTTCCCTGGTCAATAGCGGCAATGTATTTGTTCATGCGTGTACTCCGCGGTGATTGTTAAGCGGGATGCAAAGCAACACAGGTGATGTTACAGTGCAGCGCCTGCGCTGCCGGCAATTATTGGCAGCACCCACACGCACAGCGCGGCCAGCAGCAGCGCCACGCTCAACGGCAGCCAGGCAGCAGCACGGCTTGCGGCCGGCCAGCGCGCTGCGCAGCGCTGCGCCCAGACGGACAGGCCGCGCGTGGCAGCAATTGCCAGCGGCAGCAATGCAGGAAAGAGGTAGCGCCCCTGATGCTGCACAAAGCTGAAGTTGTAATACAGAAATGCGAGCAGTGTGCCGCCGGCCGCGGCCAGCAGCAGCAAGTGCTGGCGCCGGCGGACTGCAGTTGTGTCCGCGCTGGTGGGTGCGGCCCGGCCCAGCCACAAGCCGGCAACAATTGCGGCGCACAGCAGCCACAGCAGCGCATAGATGCGGCCGCTCATTGGTGCGCTCATCCAGCCGAACTGCCCCCAAAAACTGTTGAAGGTGGTGGCTAGCATGCGGCGCAGGAGTTGCGCTGCACCAAACTGCGCCAGCCAGTCTGCGGTGCGCGGCTGGCCCGCCACCACTGCAGCGTGGCGCTGCAAGCCCAGCACATCCGGCCAGCCATAAACTGCGGCGTTGCGCGCCCACCACAGGCCGCCCAGCAGCAGCGCGGGCAGCAGCTGCGCAATACCGGCGCCACGCGTGCTGCGGCCGGCGCGCCAGTCCAGCCACAGTGCCAGCAGCATGGGCAGCAGCAGAATGTAGACGGTTGCCTTTGTAATGAAGCAAAGGCCAAGCACAAGGCTGGCCAGCCAGTAATGGCGCGTGTGGTGCGCTGCCGAACTGCGCAGCAGCAGCCACAAGCCCAGCATCATCCACAATTCAGCCAGTGCATCGTTGTTGACGCTGGCCAGCATGGCAACATGTTGCGGAATGAACGCCACGAATGCGGCGGCTGCAAGCGCCAGTGGCAGCTGCGGTTGAAAGTACTCCCAGGCAGCCAGCCCGGCGCACACCACCAGCAACGCGCCAAGCAGCGCGCTAGCAAGGCGCAGTGCCAGCAGGCTGCCGTTGCTGGCACGGTACACCGGCGCCAGCAGCAAATAGTAGAGCGGCGGCTGGTGGCCCTCGTAGCGCAGCGCGGCAATGGAAAGCTGCGGCGGGAAGCGCCGCGCTACGATGTCCGCCAGATATTGCTGGTCATAATCGCCCGCCTGCAGCACGGGCAGGCTGCCGTTTTCAGCCAGCTGGCGGATGTAGTTGTAATGTGCGGGCTCGTCCGGGTTTTGCCAGGCGGGCGTGAACCACGCGTACAGTGTGGCCAGCAGCAGGTACAACGCCACAATGGCCGCCAAGCCAGTGCGGAGCCCAACCGGTGCCTGTACTGCGCTGCGCATTTGCCGGCGCGGTGAAGCGCAGGGCTGCTAGCCGAGCCGCGTAATTTCTTCCGCTGCCACGCTGTCATCCAGCTTGCGGAAGAGCGGCGCGGGCGTGCCCAGCGCCTGCCCGGCTGCCAGTGTGCTGGGCTGCCAGCGGCCCACGCTGTCGGCGGCGCTGTAGGTAAGGGCGCTATGCGTGCTGCCGGCTTCGGCAAATGTCTGCACCGCTTGCGTGCCAAAAATATTGCCGGCATGGCCCAGCTGCACATGCAGCTGCTGCGCACTAAATGGCAGAAAGGGCGCCAGCAGCAGCTTCAGCGAGTCGATGGCGCGCAGCGCGGTGTACACGGCGCGCGCACTGCCGGCGCGGTCGGTTTTGATTGTGAACCACGGTGCCTGCTGGTCCAGATAGCGGTTGACCTCCCCGGCGAGGCGCATCGCCTCCTGCAATGCAGCGCGCAGCTTCACCGCATCCAGCAGCGCGCCCACACTGGCGAAGCCCGCGTCAATGGCAGCCAGCAGCGCCGTATCAGCAGCCTGCAGTGCGCCCGGCTCGGGTACGCACCCGCCAAACTGCTTGTGCGCAAAGCTCAACACGCGGTTGGCCAGATTGCCCCATGTGGCCACCAGCTCATCATTGTTGCGCTGCACAAACTCGGGCCAGGCCCAGTCGCTGTCCTTTGTCTCCGGCATGTTCACCGTCAGGTAGTAGCGCACCGCGTCCGCGCCGTAGCGCTGCGCCACATCCAGCCCCCACACCGCCCAGTTGCGGCTGCCAGAAATTTTTTGGCCGGCAAGATTCATGAACTCGTTGGCCGGCACATCATACGGAAGGTTGAGCTGCGCGGGCGGGTCGCTGTCATACAGGCGGCCGGTGCCCGCCAGCTGCGCGGGCCAGATCAGCGCATGGAATGGAATGTTGTCCTTGCCGATGAAGTAGTAGGTGCGTGCATCCGGCGCGTACCACCAGTCATGCCAGGCCGTTGGCGTGCCGTTGTTGTGCGCCCATTCGATGGACGCAGAAAGATAACCGATGACCGCTTCAAACCAGACATACAGGCACTTGCCGTCCCAGTTGGGCAGCGGCACGGGGATGCCCCAGTCCAAATCACGCGTGATGGCACGGCCGTGCAGGCCATCCACATTGACGGTGTGCAGCACAGGCTTGATGACGTTGGCGCGCCAGTGCTCTTTGCCGCTTGCCAGAAAGGCAGCCACCAGCGGCGAGAGCTTTGCAAGATCCAAAAACTGATGTTCGGTGCTGCGCAGCTCAAGCGCGCGGTTGCCGGTTTTGGAATGCGGGTCGATCAGCTGCGTAGCCTCCAGCAGCTGGCCGCACTTGTCGCACTGGTCGCCGCGCGCGCTGTCGTAGCCGCACAGGTAACAGGTGCCCTCCACATAGCGGTCGGGCAAAAAGCGCTTCTCCGCCGGCGAATACCACTGTTGCTGCGTCTCGGCGTACAAATAGCCATGCTCGCGCAGGCGCGCAAACATCAACTGCGAGACTGCAAAATGATTTTCGGTGTGCGTGGAGGTGAACAGGTCATAGCTGATGCCCAGCTGCACAAACAAGTCAATGAAGCGCTGGTGGTAATGCTCGTAAACTGCTGCGGCTGTTTTGCCTTCCGCGTCGGCGCGCACCGTGATGGGCGTGCCATGCGCGTCGGAGCCGGAAACCATCAGCACGCGGTTGCCGCACAGGCGCTGGTAGCGCGCAAAAATATCGGCCGGCAGGTAGGCACCGGTGAGGTTGCCCACATGAATATCGGCATTGGCATACGGCCAGGCCACAGAAACCAGAATATTGCGCATGGCGGGGAGTGCCTGAAATTTTAGCAGCCGCCTGCTGCGCGGGCGCTGCTATAGTGCCGCCAATGAAGTTTAAACAGCGGGAATGGGTTGCGGCAGCCGCAATTGTGGCGCTGGCTGCGGGCCTGCGGCTGTGGCGCATTGGCGCGCTGCCGCAGGCGCTGCAATACGATGAGGCGCTGAACGGCCTGATTGTAATGAAGCTGTTGCGCGGCGAACTGCCGCCGCTGGTTTCATACCCCGGCGGGCGCGAGCCGCTGGTTTTTTATCTGCAGGCTGCGGCAGTGTGGCTGCTGGGGCGCACGCCCGGCGCGCTGCGCCTGCCAATGGCATTGGCCAGCAGCGCGCTGGTGCTGGGCGCGGGCTTGCTGGCGCGCGAACTGTGGGGCCGCAAAGCGGGCTGGCTGAGCGCATTGCTGTGCGCCACAACCTTTTGGCCGGTGTACCTGGGTCGGCTGGGCACGCGCCCGGTTTTGTTTCCGCTGCTGGCCGCATTTGGTTTGTGGGCGCTGGCACGCGGCTGGCGCAGCCGCCGCCTGCGCCACTGGATCGGCGGTGGCGTGCTGCTGGGCGCAACGCACTACACCTACGCGCCAAACTTGTTTGTGCTGCCGGCGTTGTTGTTGATAGGGGCGGGTGTGTTGGTGCTGCGCCCCGCGGTGTGGCGCGCGCGCTGGCGCGAACTGCTGCTGGCGGGCGGGCTGGCTGCTGCCGTGGCTGCACCCGTGCTGCTGTTCCGCACCGTAATTGCGCCGCAAGACAGCGCCCGGCCGCAAGAGCTGGCCGTGTTCTACGCCGGGCAGGGCGCACCGGATTTTGCGCGCACGGTTGTGGCGCAAAGCTACCTGACGCTGCGCATGTTTGTCTACAAAGGCGACTTGGAGGCGCGCCACAATCTGCCCGGGCGGGCAGTCTTTGACATCTGGCTGCTATTGCCGCTGCTGCTGGGCGCTGCCACGCTGGCCGCGCCGCGCCAGCGCTGGCGCGGATTGTTTGTGTGCACATGGCTGCTGATTTTTTTGATGCCCACATTTCTGGCGAAGGCGACGCCGCACTTCTTGCGTGCGTGCGGCATTCTGCCACTGCTGTTTGTAGTGCCGGCGCTGGGGTTGCAGCGCATGCAGCGCTGGCTGCAGGTGCACGCGGGTGCGCTGGCGGCTGCATTGCTGCCGGCGCTGCTGCTGGCGCTTTCCTGCATGCTGACCGTGCGCGATTATTGGCTGCGCGGATTCCTGGAGACGCCGGCGGTGTTGGCGGCATTTGACGGCGAGGATGCGCAGCTGGTGCTGGAGATCAACCGGCAGCTGGGCTTTGGGTGGCTGGGCACAAACTTGGTGGCGCTGCCGGACACACACGCAGCCGCGCTGCCGCTGTGGGTGGCGGATAGTTTGTGGGATGGCAGCCCATACGCACAGTTCCTGGCAGCGCAGCCGCCCGCTGCTGGCGGCCGGCTGCAGCGCGTGGCAACTGCCCAACTGCCGGCGCAGCATGCGCTGCTGATTGCGCCGCTTGCGGATGCTGAAAAATTGAAGGCCAGCCTCCACGCGCGCGTGGTGCGCAGCACGGCCGGGTATGTGCTGGTGGAGTGGTCGCCGTAGGCTACGGCGGCGCAAACGCAAACGGCTCGGCCAGCAGTTTGTAAACCGCAATTGGGCTGCCGCCGGCGGGGCGCGCAAAGCGTGCCAGCTCCAGTGGCCGGATGGTCAGGCCGTTGAAGTTGGCAACATCCTCAGTGAGGTCCACCACAACAAACGCAGTTGTGCCGCGCGCCACCACATCAATCACGGGCGGCGCATGTTCATCCCACAACACATGCGGGTTGCCGCTGGCAGGGTCGTGCCAGTACAGGCGCAGAATGTCGCGCACCGGCAGGTCGTAGCCGAACACAATGGCTTGCGGCTCGCGTGCCAATTGTGCAGCCACAAACGTTGCGGCTGCGCTGAAGCCGTAGCCGGCTGAAGTGCCGGTGATGTATTGAATGCGGTCCACTTCTGAAAGCGCCAGCTGGGCGGGGTCCGAGTAAGCACTGCGGGCGAAGCTGGAAAAATATGCAGCGCAGCCCAGCAGCAGGGCAGCGCTCGGCATGCTGCCGGTGCGCTGCGCGCGCGCCAGCCCGTGCAGCGCACCGCCAGCCAGCAGCGCAGCAAACGGCAGCGCGGGCATGTAGTAGCGCGAGAAGCTGCGCGCGCCCGTGATTGTAAAAACAAGCCCGCCGCACACCACACCCGCCAGTGCCAGCAGCAGCAGGCGGTCACGGCGCAGCAGCGCAAGCAGCGCGCCCGCCAGCACCAGCAGGCCGGGTGCGCCCATGTACAGGCGCACAGAGTCGCCTAGGTCCGCCAGATTGAGGCGCGTCATTGCCATCCAGCTTGTGTTGCCCGGCCGCGACCCGCCAAGCAAAAAGCCGAGCGCGCCGTAGCGCAGCGCCGTGACGGCGAGCAGCAGCGCGAGGCCGCCCAGTGCCAGCGTGTAAGCAGCCAGCAGCTGGCGTACGCGCCGGGCGCGCAGCGGCTGCAGCGCGTGTGCCAGCGCCGGCAGCGCAAGACAGAACAGCCCGCTGAACTTTGTGAGTGGCACTGCCAGCATGGCGAGTGCAAGCACGGGCGTGGACGGGCGCGCACGGCGCGCATGCGCGCTTGCCAGCCACGCCAGCATGACAACCGCCGTGGCAAGCAGCGTATCTGCTGTGGTCAGGCGCTCGTAAAAAAATGCCCATGGCTGCACCACATAGAAGGCCACTGCCCACAAGCCCGGCTGCGGCCGGCCCCAGCTGCGCGCCAGCGCCCACATTGCGCTGATTGTCAGTGTGCCGGCCAGCACGCTGGCAGCGCGCCCCACAAAGAGCACGGGGCCCAACGGGTTGAGCAGCGCCAGCCAGTAGATCTCAAGCGCCTTCGCAGAGCTGAGCGGGAACAGCAGGCGCCCCTCCCAAACTTCAGCCGCCCAGCGCAAATACTGGCCTTCATCCAAGAAGCCCGGCAGCGCCAGCAGCGCATGGGCGCGCAGGGCAGTGGAGATTAAGATGAGCGCGCACAAAATTGTGCGCGTGGTGGCCGGCGCGGGTTTGTGCATCGGAGTGCGGCTGCGGCCGGCTGCGCTGCGCCGCTGCGCTTAGTCTTCTTTGGTTTTCAGGCGGCTGAGGGGCGCGAGGCGCGGGTCCAGCGTTTCGGCGGAGCAGGTGCACGCTGCCTCATTTAAGTTGGTGCCGCACTGCGCGCACAGGCCTTTGCATTCTGCGCGGCAAAGCGGATGCGCCGGCTTGTCCAGCACCAGCAGCTCGCGCACCAACGGCGCCAGATCCAGCAGCGCGCTGTCGCTGATGGTGAATTCAGTATCGGCATCCGCGCTGGATGCCAAACTGTACAGCTCGGCGATGTCGGCCTCAAGCGTGACCGGGACCGGTGCCAGGCAGCGCACGCATTCGGCGGTGTGCCCGGCATGCAGGCGCCCCGCAGCGTACAAACCCTGCGGCGTGCGCGTCAGCTGCACGCTGCCCGCTAAGCGGCTAAGTTGCAGCTCGGGGTCGAGGCTGGGTGCCGCCTCATCAACAGTGAACAGGCTTTTGTGGCCGATGTTTTCATTCAGCAGAAAGCCCACATTGAGCGCCAAGCCGGATTGATTTGCCGCATTTGCCCGCATAAATCAACTATAGCAGGGCGCGACTCCAGCGTCAAAGCTGGCGGTCTTAGACGCACTTTTATGGCGCGGTTATAATCATGCATCACCCGGCCGCGCATTCAAAGCGCTGCGCCACCACAGGGACAAGCATGAAATATTTAGTTACCGGCGGTGTTGGCTTTATTGGCAGTCACCTTTGCGAGGCGCTGTTGCAGGCCGGCCACGGTGTGACAGCCATTGACGATTTGTCCACCGGGCGCATGTCCAACATTGCGCATCTGCAGGCGCACCCGCAATTTCATGTGGTAGTGGAGAGCATCACCAATGCGGCGGTGATGGACCGCCTGGGCAGCGAGTGCGACTTGATTGTGCATTTGGCGGCGGCCGTGGGCGTCGAGCTAATTTTGCATTCGCCGGTGCACACCATCGAAACCAATGTGATGGGCACGGATGCGGTGCTGCGCACTGCGCGCCGCTACGGCAAGAAAACTCTGATTGCATCCACCTCTGAAATTTACGGCAAGACCGAGAAGGTGCCGTTTCACGAAGATGATGACACTGTGATGGGCAGCACCAAGCGCAGCCGCTGGGCCTACGCGGCCTCCAAGGCGCTGGATGAATTTCTGGCGCTGGCGTACCACCGCGAGATGGGCCTGCCGGTGGTGGTCTTTCGCTTGTTCAATACCATCGGGCCGCGCCAGCGCGGACGCTACGGCATGGTGGTGCCGCGCTTTGTGAAGCAGGCACTGGCCGGGCAGGACATCACCGTATATGGCGACGGCGCGCAGACGCGCTGCTTTTGCGACGTGCGCGATGTAGTGCGCGCGCTGACGGGCCTGGCGGACAGTGCGGCCGCTGTGGGCGAGGTGTACAACGTGGGCACGCAAAATGAAGTCAGTGTGCTGGAGCTGGCGCGCAAGGTCAAGCAAATGACCGCGTCCAAATCGCGCATTGTGCTGGTGCCCTACGAGCAGGCCACGGGCGAGGGCTTTGAAGACATGCGCCGGCGCGTGCCGGACACCGGCAAGCTGCAGCGCCTGCTGCACTGGCAGCCGCAGCTAAACCTGGAGCAAACGCTGAATGACATGATTGACCACGCGCGCGTCGAAGGCCAGAGCGACACAATTTCACAGCGCGCCGCCCCGGGCGCGGTTGTGGTTGGCTAAGGCGGTGCCGCACAAGGCCGCGCTGCTGGCGCAGATTGCGCAGCGCAGCGCACGCGTGGGCGTGATTGGCCTTGGCTACGTGGGCCTGCCGCTGGCGCTGGAGTTTGCGCGCGCAGGTTTCAATACGCTTGGCATTGAGAACAACAGCGAGCGTGCGAACGACATTAATGCGGGCCGCAGTTATATTCCGGATGTGGCGCAGGCGGAGCTGGCTGCGCTGGTGCAGGCGCGCAAGCTGGCAGCCACCACGGACTATGCAGCCATCCGCGAACTGGATGCTGTAATCATTTGTGTGCCCACGCCGCTGCGCAAGACACGCGACCCCGACATGTCTTACGTTGTCGGCGCCACCGAACGCGTGGCCGAAAATTTGCACCCCGGGCTGCTGGTGGTGCTGGAGAGCACCACGTACCCCGGCACAACGGACGAGGTTGTGCTGCCGCGCATGCTGCGCACGGGCCTGGTAGCCGGCGCGGATGTGTTTGTGGCTTTCTCGCCGGAGCGCATTGACCCCGCCAATGCAGTGTACGGCGTGCGCAACACACCCAAGGTGATTGGCGGCGTTACGGCCGACTGTTGCGCAGTGGCTGCGGCGCTGTACGGCACCGTGGCGGATGAGGTGGTGCCGGTTTCCACTGCGCGCACGGCGGAGATGGTGAAGCTGCTGGAGAACACTTTTCGCGCCGTCAACATCGGGTTGATCAACGAGGTGGCAATTATTTGCGGCAAGCTGGGCGTAAATGTGTGGGAGGTGATTGCCGCCGCGCGCACCAAGCCCTTTGGCTTCATGCCGTTTTATCCCGGGCCGGGCCTCGGCGGGCATTGCATCCCCATTGACCCGCTGTATTTGTCGTGGAAGATGCGCTCGCTTAATTACAAGGCGCGCTTCATTGAGCTGGCGGACGAAATTAACGGCAGCATGCCGCAGCATGTGGCGGACATTGTGGCGCAGGCGCTCAATGTGCAGGCCAAGCCGGTGCGCGGCTCCAGCATTCTGGTGCTGGGCGCAGCCTACAAGCGCGATGTGAGTGATGTGCGCGAGTCGCCGGCGCTGGATGTGATGGAGGTGCTGCTGGAGCGCGGCGCACTGGTGGAGTTTCATGACCCCTATGTGGCGGAAGTGAAGCTGGAGGGCCACACGCTGCATTCGCAGCCCTACAGCGCGCGGCTGCTGGCGGCGGCGGACTGTGTGCTGCTGATAACCGACCACAGTTGCTTTGACATGGATGCGGTGCTGGCAAGTGCGCGGCTGCTGGTGGACACGCGCAACGCCGCGGCCGGCCACACGGGCAGCGCGCGTGTTGTTACGCTGTAAGGCGCGCTGCGGCTTGGGCGCGCGGGCAGCGCTGCGCGCCAGGCCGGCAGGCAGCAGCTAAACGGCGGGCGCAAGATGCGCATCTGTGTCGTCAGCGGCACTTTTCATCCCGAGGCGGGCGGCCCGCCAACCTTTTTGTTTCAACTGCTGCCGGAGCTTGTGCTGCGCGGGCATCAGGTGCACGTGGTTGCATTTGGGCAGCCGGCAGCGCAGCCCACTTATCCCTATGCAGTGCAGCGCGTATCGCGCGCGCTGCCCATTCCGCTGCGCTTGCTGGTCTTCACGGCGGCCGTGTGGCGCGCCGGCCGCAGCGCTGACGTCTTTTTTGTGAGCGATTACGGCCTGCCGGTGGCGCTGGTGAACGCCGTGCTGCGCCGCCCGGTGCTGCTGAAGAACGTGGGCGACTTTGCCTGGGAATTTTGCACGCGCCATAAATGGATTGCAGCCGGCCAGACGATTGATGAGTTCCAGCTGGCCGCCCATCCGTGGCGGGTGCGCTTTCTGCGCGCGCTGCAGCGCTGGTACGTTGGCGCTGCCACGCGCGTGGTGGCGCCCAGCAAATACTCCGCGCGCCTGGTTGCGGGCTGGGGTGTGGCCGCGCACAAGCTATCCGTAATTTACAACGCGCTGCACCCGGCGCCGGCACCAATGGCGCGCGCGGCTGCGCGCGCAGCCCTTGGCGCTACTGGTCCGCTGGTGCTGGCGGTGGCGCGCCTGACGCCGTGGAAGGGCATCGACACCATCTTGCGCGCCATGGTTGGGCTGCAGCAAGCTGTGGCCGGCGTGGAGTTTGTGGTGGTGGGTGCCGGCCCCGAACAGGCAGCGCTGCAGGCACAAGCGCAGGCGCTGGGTGTGCCCGCGCGTTTTGCGGGTGCGCAGCCCGCAGCGGCTGTGCAAATGTATATGCGGGCTGCAGATGTTTTTGTGCTCTGCTCCACTTATGAAGGATTGCCGCACACGGTGCTGGAAGCCATGCAAGCCGGGACGCCGGTGGTGGTGTCGGATGCGGGCGGCAATCCGGAAGTGGTAACGGACGGCAGCACGGGCCGCATTGTGCCGGCGGGCGACTGGCAAACGCTTGCCACAGTGCTGGCGCAGCTGCTGAATGATGCGCCCGCCGCCCAGGCGCTGGCGGCAGCTGCGACGCGCAGCCTCACGCGTTTCGCGTGGCCGGCATTGGTTGATGCATACGAAGCGGCACTGCTTGCGCTGCTGCCCGGCAAAACTGCAGCGCAATGAACCTGATCATGCTCAGCGGTGACACAGCGGCCGCCAGCGGGCGCGCCGGTGCGTTCACGAGCACGCTCGAAGAATTTGCGCGCCACTGGGAGCGCATTGATGTGCTCACACCCGCAGCGCCCACTGCCGCGCAGCGCGTGTTGTTTGGCAATGTGCACTTTTGGCCGGCGTCGCCGCCGCGCTTGCTGCAGCCGGCGTTCATTGTGCGCCGCGGGCGCCAGCTGGCTGCGCAGCGCAATTACGCGCTCATCCTCAGCCATGATTACGGCTTCTTTCTAAACGGCATCGGCGCGGCCCGCCTCGGCGCTAGCATTGGTGTGCCTTACGTTAGCGAGATTCATCATGTGGAGGGCTTTCCGCAGGCTGCCAGCAGCGGCGAGCGAGTGCGCCGCATTGCAGCTGGAATTTACTTGCGCTGGGCGCGCAACCGCGCGCGTGCCTTTCGTGTAGTCAACTCACAGGAGCTGCCGGCGCTGCTGCACACGCATGGCATTGCCGCGCACAAGGTGCGGGTGCTGCACAGCCTGTACTTGGACTTTAATGTGCTGCAGCCGCTGCC
>OFRD01000017.1_pt1 | contig 52790 bp, 41 predicted proteins | sample 1543041 | NCBI WGS metagenome assembly OFRD01 (sample SAMN07774234, study PRJEB24372) | wastewater metagenome | isolation source: Exp Tend CN 100WW | collected 2016-02
ACAGTGCGCGGATCTAGCAGCAGTTGACCTTCTTGCACGCGGGCGATGATACCGTGAGTGCGCAAGCGAGCCGCTTGTGCCGCGCCGCCGCGATGGCGCACCGCCACCAGCTTGGTGGGCAGCGTCTCGCCGGGCAGGCTGCCGCCACCCACGGTGGATTGGCCATCGATGACCGCCGCATCCAGGCCGGTTTGCCTTAGCGCGCTGCTTAATTCTTGTGCGCGCGCTTCAATCTCGGCTAGCGGCATGCTGATCATGCGCCACACCGGGATTGCGGTGGGAGCTTCAGCGTGCAAGTAGTGCAGCAAGGTTGCGCTGAGGGCTGCCAGGCATAGTTTGTCTGCGCGCAGTGCGCGTACCAAGGGGTGCTTGGCCAGTTTTTGGATTATTGCAGCGCGCCCCACGATGATGCCGCACTGCGGGCCGCCAAGTAGCTTGTCGCCACTGAAGCACACTGCATCACAGCCAGCCGCAACGCTTTCCTGCACCATTGGTTCGTGCGCCAAGCCAAAGCGCGTGGTGTCCAGCAGCGCGCCACTGCCCAGGCAGTCCACCACGGGCACGCTATGTGCTGCGCCCAGTGCCGTCAGCTCGCTGATGCCGGGCTCCGTGGCAAATCCCTCAATGCGAAAATTGCTGTGATGCACGCGCAGCAGCAGCGCTGCCTTCAGCTTTGGGTCGCCGATGGCGCTGGCATAGTCGTGGGCGTGCGTGCGGTTGGTGGTGCCCACCTCCACCAGGCGTGCGCCAGATTGCATCATTACATCCGGGATGCGGAAGCCGCCGCCAATTTCCACCAGCTGGCCGCGCGAGATCACCACTCCCTTGCCTTTGGCAAGGCCGGTGAGTGCCAGCAATAGCGCAGCAGCGCAGTTGTTGACCACCAGCGCATCCTCGGCGCCTGTTAGCTGGCGCAGCAGTTGCGCCGGATGCACGTTGCGTGAGCCGCGTTTTCCGGTGCGCGGGTCGTATTCCAGCGTGCAGTAGTCATCCGCAACTGCGAGCATGGCAGCCTGGGCCGCTTTGGAGAGCGGCGCGCGTCCCAAGTTGGTATGAATGATGACGCCGGTTGCATTCGTAACCGAATGCAGCGTTGGCGCTGCTTGCTGCGCCAGTTGCAGTGAAATGGCTTCCAGCAGTTCGGCTGTGCCGCCCGGCCCACTTGTGCCGGCAGCCTCGCGCAGAGTGGCGCGCTGCGCATCAAGCACTGTGCGCGCAGCCGCCAGCGTCAGCGGGCGCCCGTAGCGCGCTTGAAGTTCCACCGCTTGCGGACTTTGCAGCAAAGTCTCAACGGCTGGCAGCGCCCGGCGCGCATCAGCGGCCACTATCGGGGTCCCAGCGGCTGCGTTCACGCACTTCCAGCAGCCATTCAATGAAAATAAAGATGGCCGCTAGCAGCGCGGCAATTTCCCAAGTGAGCGTGCGCGCAATTTGCAGCCAGGCGCACACTGCGCCCAGCAGCGCGGGCCACAGCGCGCGCCGCAACAACACATGTGCCGGCGCCGGTGCGCGCCCAAAGCGCCGGTTAAGGTGGCGCACAATCGGCAACAGCGTGCCGGTCAGCGCGCTCAAGCCCAGCATGAAGAACAGCCAGCGTGCATCGGCGGTGGGCACGGTGAACAGCCACAGCAGCAATACGCCGAGCCAGCCGACAACCGCAAGCACCGCGCCTGCAAGGTCCAGCCCCAGCAGCATGTCCGGCTTTTTTTCTGATTGCATTAGCTACGATTATAACTTGGGCATGCGGCCGTTCATGCACTTCGGCAATCGTCGGGCGCATAAGTATAATGAAAGAAGCCTGCCCTTTTGCGGCAGCGTTGTCCCATGTCTCTGCTTACATTTAGTGCGCTTGGCAAATCGTTTGGTGCTGCGGATATATTCGCCGGACTGAGCGGCGCAGTGCCGGCGGGCGCCCGGATTGCGCTGGTGGGAGCCAACGGCAGCGGCAAGACCACCCTGCTGCGCATTCTGGCGGGCGAAGACAATCCGGACCAGGGCGGCGTGCATCGCGCGCGGGCTGTGCGGCTGGGGTATCTGCCGCAAGTGGTGCCGCAAACTGCAGCAGCGCATACTTTGTGGGAGGAGATGTGCACGGCGTTTTCTGCATTGCTGGCGCAGCAAGCTGAGCTGCGCAGCCTGGAAGAGGCGATGGCTGCGCCCGCGCAGCGGGCCAATGCGCTGGAACGCTATGGCGTGCTGCAGCACGAGTTTGAAGAAAGCGGCGGTTACACCTACGAGGCGCAAATCCGGCAGACGCTGCAAGGGCTGGGTTTTTCTGCAGCGCACCATTCGCTGCCGCTTGCCCAGCTTTCGGGCGGGCAGCGCACACGCGCACTGATGGGGCGCCTGCTGCTGGAGCGGCCGGACCTGCTGCTGCTTGACGAGCCCACCAATCATCTGGACATCAGCGGTGTGGAGTGGCTGGAGGGTTGGCTGCGCTCCTGGAGCGGCGCGGTGCTGATTGTTTCGCATGATCGCTACTTTCTGGACGAGACCGCGCAGCTGATTTGGGAGCTGCAACCCGGCCGACTGGAGAGCTACCCGGGCAACTACAGCGCGTACGCAAATCAACGCGCGGAACGCCACCTGCGGCAGGAGACAGAGTTTGAAGCGCAGCAGGCGCAGATTGCGCGCGAGCAGGACTACATCCGGCGCAACATTGCCGGACAGAACACCAAGCAGGCACAGGGGCGCCGGCGTCGGCTGGACCGGCTGCTCTCCGGCACGCACGAGAATGACCGGTTGGTGGACCGGGTGACAACGCGCAAGCAGCTGCGCATCAACCTGACCGGCAATAAGCGCTCGGGTGACCGCGTACTGGAGACCGCTGACCTGCGCGTGGGCCATGCCGATGACCAGCGGGTGCTGCTGGCCGTGCCGGACTTGCTGCTGTGGCGCGGTGAAGTGGCAGCGCTCATCGGGCCAAATGGCGTTGGCAAAACCACACTGCTGAAGATGCTGCTGGGCGAATTGCCGCCGCTGGGCGGCTCGATCCGGTTGGGCGCAAGTTTGCAAGTGGGATATTTTGCGCAAGCGCATGAGGGATTGCGCAATGAGATGAGCGTGCTGGAAGAACTGCAGGACACAAAATATATGCCGGAGGGGCAGGCGCGCGATTATCTGGCGCAGTTCCTTTTTCCGCGCGATGATGTATACAAGCCGGTGGCGGTGCTTTCCGGCGGCGAGCGCGGCCGGCTGGCACTTGCCAAGCTATCATTGCAAGGTGCAAACTTTCTGCTGCTTGATGAGCCCACCAACCACCTGGATATTCCTGCCCAGGAAGTTTTGGAAGCTGTGCTCTCCAATTTCACCGGCACTATTTTGCTTGTGTCGCATGACCGCTACTTGATAGAGAAGCTGGCAACGCAGGTATGGCTGGCCGAGAACGGAATCTTGCAAGTGTTTAACGGGCCGTACCATGAGTTTGCTGCGCTGCGCCGGGCGGGCGCGCTGCCAGCTCCGGTGGCAGCCGCTGCTGTGCCGCGCGCAGTGCGCGCCCCCGCCAAGCCGCGCAAGCAGCCAGACAAGGCTGCCCGCAAGAAGGCCGAGCAGGTGTCTGCGCTGGAGCAGTCGATTGCGCTGCTTGAGCAGCATGCGCTGGAGCTGGCAGCCGGCCTGGAGCGGGCTGGCGTGGCGCAAGATGTGCCCGGCTTGCAGCGTCTGGGCCGGGAGTACGAGCAGCTGCAACATCAGCTCTCCAGCAAGCTGGACGAGTGGACGGCGCTGAATTGAAACGCGCCTGCTGTTTTAAGCTGCGCGGCAAATTTCAGATTTAATTGCTGATGCGCTATCTGTTTAATTTATTCTCGTGGCTTGTGCGCCGCTCTCACGGTGATTTAAAGCAGCGCAGTGCGCCACAGCCGGCGCGCCAAACCCGCCTGGATTCGCCAAAATCACCACAAAGGCCGGCGCCTCCGCCGGACCAAAAGCCGTTGTCAGTTTTGGCTGCCGGCGCACTTGTTGGTTTTTTTCTGCTTGCCGTTGGCGCATCAAGTGCCCTGATTTATTCGACGGTGCGGGATTGGGTGGCCAGCGGCGCCGTGCCCGGCCTTGGCGCACTTGCGCTCCAAGGTTCAGCAGCTGCGGCGGCAGTTGCTGAAACGGAAGAAGCCGACGGTGCGGCCAGTAGCGGCGAAACCGGAAAGTATTTGTGGAACAGCAGCGAGCGAGTCACCGTGCTTGTGATGGGCATCGATCAGCGTACCGGCGTTGAGGTAGACACGGCTTATCGCACAGACACGATGATGCTGGTGACGCTTGATCCGCTGGGCAAAAAGGCGGGCATGCTTTCGATTCCGCGCGACTTGTATGTGCAAATCCCGGGCTTTGCAGGGCGCGACCGCATCAACACCGCCAACTTTAAAGGCGATGTGCAAAAACTTCCGGGCGGTGGCCCGGCGCTGGCGATGCAAACTGTGACTGCAAACCTTGGGATTGCCACGGACTATTACCTGCGCATCAACTTCACGGCGTTTGAGACTTTTATTGATGAGATGGGTGGCATCGATGTGGATGTGCCAATTGAGTTGGATGATCCCACGTATCCGGATTGCTGCTATGGCTATGACCCGTTTTACATTGCGGCCGGGCGCCAGCTACTCGATGGCAAAACTGCCTTGAAGTATGCGCGCACGCGCAAGACCAATGGCGGCGATTTTGACCGCGCGGCCCGCCAGCAGCAGGTGCTGCTGGCGGTGCGCGACAAGCTGTTTGACCTGAACTTTATGCCGCAGCTATTGCTGCGTGCGCCTGCGCTTTACCGCACGCTTTCCGGCAGCCTTGCCACCAACCTCTCGCTTGACCAACTGGTGGGGCTGGCGCTGCTGGCGCAGAGCATCGAGCGCAAGAACATTCAATCTTCAGTGATAGACGGCAAATATATCCTGAAGGAATTTGTAACCATGGATGGCCAGCAGGTGGTGGCGCTGGATGAGCAGCGCTTTAGCGCATTGCGCACGGAAATGTTTTACACGCCCGGCCCGGTGCCTTCTGCCACACTGGATGTGGAGCGGCAGGCGAAGGAGGAGAAGGCCACAATCGAAGTGCTGAACGGTGCAGCACAGGCGGGCATTGCCCAGAAAACTGCTGATTATCTGAAGGCTGCCGGCTTCAACGTGGTAAGCGTTGGCAATGCAGAGCGCTACAACTACGACACCACTATCATCTACGATTACTCTGGCCATTACTACACAACGCGCTGGCTGTCCGAAACATTTAAGGTGCCGGCGCAGGGCATTGTGGCCTTGCGCGACCCCAACAGCACGGTGGATGTGCGCTTGATAGTGGGCGGAGACTTTACGCTGCCGTAGGGCAGCGCAGTTTGCGCCGCGCTGCCGCGTGGACACCCTAGAAGGCGTTGTAGAGCGCCTTACATACCGCAACGCCGAAAACGACTACACAGTGCTGCGGCTGCGCATTACCGGTGCAGCAGGTGTGGAAATGGTGACGGTGGTGGGTAATCTACCGGATCTAAAGCCCGGCGCGAATCTGCGCCTTGCTGGCGCGTGGAGCAGCCACCCGGAACACGGCCGGCAGTTTCGCGCGCAGAACTGCGCGGTGCTGCCGCCGGCCACGTTGGAAGGCATCCGCCGCTATCTTGGCTCTGGACTCGTTAAAGGCATTGGCCCAAAAACTGCCGAGCGCATTGTGCAGCACTTTGGCATGCACACGCTGCAAATCATTGAGCAGGATGCCCGGCGCCTGAGCGAGGTGCCGGGCCTTGGCATGCAGCGCGCAGCCCTGATTGCGGACGCCTGGAACGAGCAGCGCGCGGAAAAGCACCTGATGATTTTTCTGCAGGGGCACGGCCTGAGCACCGCTCTGGCGCTGAAGGTGCACCGCCAGTACGGTAACGACGCGCTGCAAGTGGTGCAGCAGGATCCGTACCGGCTGGCGCGCGACATTTGGGGCATTGGCTTTAAGACGGCGGACAATCTGGCGCAGGCGCTGGGCCTGCCGCTGGATGCGCCGGCGCGCATCGGGGCCGGCATTGCGTTTTGCCTGCATGAGAGCGCCGGCAACGGCCATGTGTATTGCCCGGAAAGCGAGCTGGTGCTGCAGGCGGTGCAACTGTTGGGAATTGAAGCTGCGGTGGTGGCACCGGTGCTGGCGCGCCTCGCAAACGGCGACCCGCTGTTTGCAGAGCAGCTGCCGGCGGGCGGGCCGCAGCCGGGCGGCGCAAGTGCTGAGCGCGCCATCTATCTTGCGCAGCTTTACCGGGCGGAGGTGGGTGTGGCGCAGTGTGTGCAGCGTTTGCTGCAAACAAAAGCATCCAGCCTGAATGCCGTGCGCCAGCAGCCGCTGGCCATGCAAAGTTTTGCAATGCAAGCCGGCATTGAAGTGTCCGCAGAGCAGGCCGCCGCCGTGCAGCTTGCGCTGCACAACAAAATTTCCATCATCACTGGCGGGCCCGGCACCGGCAAAACCACCTGCCTGCGCGCGCTGGTGGCGCTGCTGCTGGCGCGCGGCATGCGCGTGGCGCTGGCCAGCCCCACCGGCCGCGCTGCCAAGCGCCTGGCCGAGGCCACCGGCCTGCCCGCAAAAACAATTCACCGCCTTTTGGGATTCCAGCCCGCAGCGGGTTTTTTGCATAACGAGCACAACCCGCTGGTGCTGGATTTGTTGATTGTGGATGAGGCCAGCATGCTGGACTTGCTGCTGACCCACAGCCTGCTGCGTGCGCTGCCGCCGGAGAGCCACCTGCTGCTGGTGGGAGATGTGGACCAGCTGCCCGCGGTAGGCGCCGGCGATGTGCTGCGCGACTTAATGTGCGCAGCCGGCGTGGTTGTCACGCGCCTCGCATTTATTTTCCGGCAGGCGCAGCAATCACTGATTGTCAGCAATGCGCACCGCGTGAACCAGGGCCAGGTGCCGGTTTACAACCAATCCGGCCAGGACTTTTTTATGGTGGCAGCGGACGGGCCGCAAGCTGCCGCTGATCGCGTGGTGGAGCTGGTGCAACAGCGCATCCCCAAGAAATTTAATCTGGATGCGCTGCTGGATGTGCAGGTGCTGGCGCCCATGTATCGCGGTGAAGCCGGCGTGTCCAACCTAAACCAGCGCCTGCAAGCGGCGCTCAACCCGCCGGCCGCCGGGCGCGTGGAGCGCATGATTGGCGGGCGCCTGCTGCGCAGCGGCGACAAGGTGATGCAGACGCGCAACAACTACAACAAGGAAGTGTTCAACGGCGACATGGGGCGCATCACTGCAATTGATGTGGAGAATACCTGCCTGACGGTGGAGTTTGACGCCGGCAGTGCGGCGGCACGCACCGTGAACTATGCGTGGAGCGAGGCGGACGAGTTACAGCATGCGTATGCAATCACCGTGCACAAAGCGCAGGGCGCGGAGTACCCCGCCACCGTGGTGGTGCTGCTGGCGCAGCACTACATGCTGCTGCAGCGCAATTTGCTGTACACCGCCATCACGCGCGCCAAGCAGCTGTGCGTATTGGTGGGCACGCAGCGCGCAATTCAGATGGCGGTAAAAAACGACAAGGTTGCGCAGCGCTATAGCGGACTGGCGGCGCGCTTGCAGGCGCCCCTGTGAGGGCGCGTGCAAGCAGCAGTTGCCGGTTGGTCAGAGCACGCGCCGCACTGCATGTGCGCACGCGCTGCGCTTATTTTTCTTGCATCCAGCGCCGGATGATTTCTGCGAGGGCCGCGGGGTTTTGCTCGGCAATGCGCTGCATTGCGCGCTTCGGCTGGTTGTCGCGTGATGAACGGCTCGGCGGTTCGTCCGTGGCGGCCGGCATGTCCGCGCCCCCCAGATTTTTGCAGCGCTGCGAGCAAAAAGGCCGGAAGCGAAAATCCGCCAGCGGCCGCTTGCAACGCGTGCAATTGTATTGGGCCGGCCCGGTGGTCGGCGCAGCACCTTTGCTGTTCATCGAGCGCATTATAACTGCGCAGCAACGGCTGCATCAAGCAGCGCGGCGCGTGCCGGGCGTAAAATCTGCGGATAATTTTTGGGGGTGACCATGGACTTTTTATTTGTGATCCACAGCCATATGCGCTGGGTGGTTGCGCTGGCGGGCGTGGCTGCGCTGGGGCGGATGGCTGCCGGCTGGGCGCTGCGCAGTACATACACCGCGCTGGACCGCGTGCTGGCCACCAGCTTCGGCCACATTGTTGCGCTGCAGCTGCTGCTGGGCTACACCTTTCTTGCCTGGAGCGGCCTTGCGGGCGCCGGCTTTCCGCGCGCTCGCTTGGAGCATGCATTCACAATGACGGTTGCGGCGGTGCTGGCGCAATTGCCGGTATTGTGGAAAGGGGCTGCGGACAGCGCACGCTTTCGCAACACCACCGTTTCGCATGCGATTGTACTGGCGCTGATATTTGCCGGTGTGGTGCAACTGCGCGGCGGATGGATTTGGTGACCTTTGCAGGCGCCCCAACCAACCAAACTGCCGCTGTAACAAGCTAAGCACCGGCTAGCTCTTTTTGATAAAATTTTCACAAAGAGAGCCGAAGTGTCTAACGCAAAAATTCTGCGCCTTGGTTTGTTTCAGCTGGCAGCGGGCAGCCTGTCTGTGCTGTTCTTGGGTGTGCTCAACCGCGTGATGCGCGTGGAGATGGGCCTGAGCCTGTTTTCAGTTACGCTGCTGTTGGGGGGCGGGCATTACCTTGGCGCACTGGTTGCAATCCCGTTTGGCTATTACAGTGACGGCAACCGCATTTTCGGTTATCGGCGGTCGCTTTACGTGGTGCTGGGCGCGCTTGTGGCGTGCAGCGTGTTGCTGGGTGCGCCGTGGGTGGCGCGCTGGCTGGCGGCGCATCCCGCACCGCTCAACTATGCGCTAGCGTTCCTCTACTTTTTGTGCGAGGGCATCGCCACCTTTGTGGCGGGCACGGCCTATCTGGCGTTGATTGCCGAACGCACCAGTCCTGCCAGCCGCGGCCAGGCCACCAGCCTGGTGTGGACGATGTTGATGCTCGGCATCATCACAACCGGCATTGGCGCCGGCGCGTACCTTGGCGATTACCAGTTTGAAAATCTCGTGCGGCTCTTTGCGGTTGCCGTGGCAATCGCGCTGCTGCTGACCCTGCTGGCTTTGTGGCGCCAGGAGCCGCGCGAAACCGGCCGCGTGCTGCGCGGCCAGCGCGGCCTGCGGCTTGCGGTGCTGCAGGTAATGCGCAGCGCGCACTCGCGGCGCTTTGCACTTTTCCTGATGGTGGGCATGTTTTCATACTTTATGCAGGATGTGATCCTCGAGCCTTTTGGCGGCGAGGTGTTTGGCCTTTCGGCTGCCAGCACCACGCGTTTCAACGCCTACATGGGTGTGGGCCTGATTGGGGGCATGCTGCCCGGCAGCCTGCTTCTGATTCCGCGCATTGGCAAAAGCGCAGTGGCGCAGATTGGCTGCACAATCTTGGTGCTGGCGTTTGCGCTGCTTGCCGCCAGTGGCTATGCCGGCAGCGCAGCCGGGCTGCCGCTGCTGATTACGCTGCTGGGACTGGGCGCCGGCTTGTTTACGGTGGGCAGCGTGTCGCTGATGATGGACATGACGCTCAAAGAACACACGGGCCTGTTTGTGGGTGTGTGGACGCTGGCGCAGGCCGTGGCCAAGGGCCCGGCATCGCTGGCTTCGGGGGCGCTGCAGAGTGCATTCGTGGCGCTGGGTGCGCCGGCTGGCCAGGCATATGGCGCAGTATTTGCAATTGAAGCGCTGGGCATGCTGTGTGCATTGATGCTGTTGCGGCGCGTTGAACCGCAGGCGCTGCAGCAAGAGTTTGTTCCGCGCAGCCAATCCGCCGCGGCGGGCCTCGACCAAGCTTCGCAAAATCGCGCATAGCACACCGGGGCAGCACTGCCACACCGCACGGCTTTCCAAACCGCCAGTGCCGGCAAGCTGCCCAAAACTCCTCTAAATTTACCGCCGCGCTTTAGTGCGCGCCCGCAGCAGTAAAATGCCGGCATGCAGGGTACTGGCTTGTTGCACGCATTGCGTTATCAGCATTTAACATCTGCGCTGCTCTGGCGCACGCCGTGCAGCTTTCCGTTCGCGCCATAAGTTTTATGCGCCGCCGGTCGCCTGAGTTGCAGCCGCGTGAGTAAACGCGCAGCGCCGGCTGCAACCACATTGATGGAGCTTGAGCAGCAGGTGGTGGGCTGTACGCGTTGCCCGCGCCTGCGCGCGTATTGCAAGCGCGTGGCGCGTGTGCGCAAACCGGCCTTTGCCGGCGAGGAGTATTGGGGGCGGCCCGTGCCGGGATTTGGCGATGCGCAGGCGCACTTGCTGATTGTGGGGCTTGCGCCTGCAGCGCATGGCGCCAACCGCACCGGGCGCATGTTCACCGGTGATGGCAGCGATGGCGCCGGTGCTGCCGACTTTTTGGCACGCGCGCTGCATCGCTGCGGGTATGCCAGCCAGCCGCACTCCCGCCAGCGTGGCGACGGGTTTGCGCTGCGCGGCGCATACTTGACGGCGATTGCGCGCTGCGCCCCGCCGGACAATAAGCCGCTGCCACTTGAGGTGCAGCGCTGCGCGCTGTGGCTGCAGCGCGAGCTGGAATTGCTGAAGCATGTGCGCGTTGTGCTGGCGTTGGGCGGCCTGGCGTTTGCGCAGCTGCTGCGCGTGTTGCCCGAGCATGGGGTGCAGCTGCCCCGGGCGCAGTTTGGGCATGGCGTGCAGGTGCGCCCGCTGGGTGCGGGCCCGCTGCTAATTGGCAGCTATCACCCCAGCCGGCAAAACACGCAGACCGGCCGGCTTACACCGGCAATGCTGGAGGATGTGCTGCGCGCTGCGCGGCTTGCCGCGCAAGCTTGAACGCGTGAGCTAATTTTGCCGGCGCACTTTTGCCGGAGGAATGTTTGCGCGCCTGATTGACCCGCAGATTTTTCAATTAGCGCCGCTAATGTGCAGTTGCGGCTATCCGCAGTTTTCTTTGGAGCCTTGCTGGCTGCGCCCCACAAGCAGTTTGATTGGAAGGCGCCTACGTCCAGCTGGAGAGGTCGTTCAGCTGTTGCAGCTCATCTGCGTTTAACTGCAGCTCGCATGCACCCAGGTTGTCCGCCAGTTGCGCGGCATCGCGCGCACCAATGATGGGCGCCGTTATCTCCGGGCGTGCCAGCTGCCACGCCAGCGCAACTTGTGACGCCGACTTTCCATGCGCCTTGCCGGTCTGCTCAAGCTGCGCCAGCAAAGCCCAGTTGCGCTCCGTGAAATATTTCTGCACGCCACTGGCGCGCGCACTCTCCGGTTGTTTGCCGGTGCGCTTGTACTTGCCGGTGAGGAAGCCGCCCCCCAGCGGGCTGTATGGGATCACGCCCACGCCGTGCGTACTGCAAACCACGGCCAACTCACGCTCATACTCCGCGCGGTTCACTAGCGAGTAATGCGGCTGCAGGCAGTCGTAGCGCGCCAGCCCCAGCTTGTCGCTTGCCCACAAAGCGCCCATCAACTGCCACGCTTTGTAATTGGAGCAGCCCAGGTAGCGCACTTTGCCGGCTCGCACCAGATCAGTCAGTGCGCCCAGCGTTTCCGCTTCCGGCGTCTCTGCATCGGGTGAATGCGTTTGGTACAGATCGATGTAGTCTGTTTGCAGGCGCCGCAGTGATGCGTCGCAGGCCGCCATTACGCGTTTACGCGACAGCCCCTGCCCGAGCGGGCCAGCGTGCATTTCGCCGCGCACCTTGGTGGCCAGCACCACCTGCGTGCGGTCGACGCCGCTGCTGTGCAGCCAGTCGCCAATGATTGTTTCGGAGACGCCGCCGGGATTGCCCGCTGCCCAGCGGGAGTAAATGTCCGCCGTGTCTATAAAGTTGATGCCGGCCGCAAGCGCAGCGGTCAGCACCGCATGCGAATCGGATGCGTTCACCGTCCAGCCAAACTGCATTGTGCCAAGGCAGAGCTGCGATACCTTCAAACCCGTCCGTCCCAGATTGCGATACTGCATGGTGGTTTCTGGTGGGTGGCTGGTGCGCCTGCTGGCACGAGCAGCTCCTGCGATTATAGGGTGTGCTGCGCGCAGCGCTTTGCTATACTGCCTGCACCCGCCCGCAATGGGCGGTTCGCTTTCTCCCACGGCAACAATCAATTGATGAATCGCGGAGCACTTGCGGCAGCGGGCGCCTACATTTTTTGGGGTGTGCTGCCTTTGTACTGGCGCCTGCTGGGCAGCGTGCCGGCGCTTGAGATTCTTGCGCATCGCGCAGTCTGGGCACTGCTGCTGTGCCTGGCGCTGCTCGCGCAGCAGCGCCGCTGGCACTGGCTGTTGCGCGCCGTGCGCAGTCCGCGCATCCTGCTCACCTTTTGCGCCACGGCCGGGCTGCTGCTTGCCAACTGGTTCATCTATCTGTGGGCTGTGCAAACCGGGCATGTAGTGGAGGCCAGCCTTGGTTACTTTATTAATCCGCTGCTGAATGTGGTGCTGGGTGTGATTGTGCTGCATGAGCGCCTGCGGCGCGGCCAGCTGCTGGCGGTGCTGCTGGCCGCAGCCGGCGTGCTGGCGTTTGCATGGGCGCTGCGCGCGCCGCCATGGATTGCGCTTTCACTTGCATTGACCTTTGGCGCGTACGGCTTGCTGCGCAAGCTGGCGGCACTGGGATCACTGGAGGGTTTGGTGCTGGAGATGCTGCTGGCGGCCGGGCCAGCACTGGCGTACTTGCTGTGGCTGCAGCGCAGTGGCGCGGCCGCGTTCGGCAGTGCGACGCTGGCGCAGGACCTGTTGCTGGCGGGCAGCGGGTTCGTGACGGCGGTGCCGCTGCTTTTATTTGCGAGCGGTGCCCGGCGCGTATCGCTTGTGACGCTGGGCTTGCTGCAGTATGTGGCACCCACGCTGCAGTTTCTGCTGGGCGTGTTTGTGTTTGGCGAGACGCAAAGTCCGCAGCGCCTGGCAGCGTTTGGTGTGATCTGGCTGGCGTTGCTGCTCTACTCGGCAGAGGCAATCGGGCAGCAGCGCGCACAGGCCGGCCGGGCGGCACCGGGTGCCGGCGCTGCATGATTGCTGCCGCACAAGCTGCCATGGTGCTGCAGGGCCATGCCGATGCTGTGCACGCTGTGGTGTTCAGCCCGGATTGCAAGACGCTGGCCTCGCTTGGCGGCGACAACACCATGCGCTTGTGGAATGCAGGCAGCGGCCGTGCGCTGCAGGTGTTCCCCGGCCAGGCAGAAGGCGCGCGTGGCCTGGCTTGCAGCCCGGACGGGCGGCTGCTGGCAACGGCGGACGAAACGGGCAGTGTGCGCTGCATTGATCTGCGCAGCGGCGCGCTTTACCGCAAACTCTCTGGTGCAAACAGTTTTGTTAACTGCGTGGCTTTCAGCCCGGATGGCCGGCAGCTGGCGGCCGGCAGCAACGGGGGCAGCGTTTGCATCTGGGATGTGCAGCGCGCCACCTTGCTGCGCACTTTGCGCGCCGCGGCGGATGCCGGGCCGCTGCTGAGCATTGCGTGGCAATCCGCGGGCATTCAGATTGCTGCCGGCAGTGCAGCGGGCAGCGTGCATTTGTGGCATGCCGCAAGCGGTGCGCTGGCACACACGCTAAATGCGCATAGCGGCATGGCTTGGGGCGTGGCATTCACAGCGGATGGCCTGCAGCTGATCAGTGCTGGCCAGGATGGCGCGGTGTGCGTCTGGGAATCTGAGTCCGGTTTGCAGGTGCGGCCGCTGGGTGGCCTCGGCAGCAGTGCTACCAGCGTTGCCTGCAGTGCAAACGGGCGGTGGGTGGCTGCTGGTAGCGCGGTTGGTGAAGTTGCAGTTTGGGATTTGGCCGCCGCTGACGCGCAGGTATTGCTGCTGGCGGGCCACACGGACTATGTGACCTGTGTGGCCTTTAGCGCCGACGGGCGCATGCTGGCAGCCGGCGGCTACGATGAAACTGTGCGCTTGTGGATGATGGCTGTGCCCGGCGCCTGAATCTCAATGGCAGGCCCGCTGGCTGCTGCCCGCAATCCATGGCAGCTGTCTGCGCTATGATTCGCCTTGCGCGCAAAATTAAAATCCATGAAAAGCAATTCTGAATTTAATATTGCCGGTTTATACGTATATGACCGGCGCAGCACGCTGCGCTGGGTGTTCTCGCACGTCTGGCGCTACAAGGGTCTGACGCTGGTGGGCATGCTGCTGACGGTTGGCAGCATTGCCGGCTACTCCCTGAGCCCGGTGCTGATTGGGCTGGCCGCGGAGGAGCTGCAAGCGCCCGCGGGCGGCCGGCTGCTGCTGTATGCGCTGGCCACTCTGGGTGTGCTGATTGGCGATGGCATATGCAATTTGATTGCGTACTATTGTTTCACAAATGTGGCCAATCGCTTTCAGGCTGATGCGCGCCACGAGTTGTACGCCGCGCTGCTGGGCAAGAGCCAGACATTTCACAGCCGGCAGCGCACCGGCGACATCATGGCGCGCGCCACGGATGACACCGGCCTGCTTAGTGAAATGGTGGTGCCGGGCGCCAGCCTGATCTACGAGACCATACTCTCAATTTTGATTCCGCTGCTCTTCATTGGCTTTACCAACTGGCGCCTGCTGCTGGTGCCGCTGCTGTTTCTGGTGGCATATGTGTTTGCAGTGCGCGACTACACGCGCCAGCTGCTGCCGGTGGCTGCGCGCCAGCGCGAGCAGTTTGGGCACATGAACGCCGCACTGGAGGAGACCGTCAGCGGCATCGAGCTGGTGAAGGCCAGCTCGCGCGAGGATTTTGAGCGCAGCAAGTTCCGCGGGAACGCGCGTGCCATCCGCGACTCTTTTGTGGCGCAAGGTGCGATTGAGGCGCGCTACCTGCCGCTGCTTTTATTTGGCGCGACTATTGCGCTTACCTTCCTGCACAGCCTGTGGCTCTTCCAGAACGCGCAGGCAACGCTGGCGGAAATCATCGGCGTGATGGGGCTGGTGAGTGTGCTGCGCTTCCCCACCTACATTTCCATTTTTACGTTCTCGCTGGTGCAGGCCGGCCTCGCCAGCAGTGCGCGCATTCTCAAGATCATCGCTGAAGAAACCGAGCTGGATGAGAACAGCGGCGGGCACACGGCGCCCGTGCGCGGCGAGCTGGTGTTTGACAATGTGTCGTTTGGGTTTGCGGACCGGCCGCTGCTGCATGGTGTCTCTTTGCGCGCCGCCGCCGGGCAGACAATTGCGATTGTTGGGCAGACGGGCTCCGGCAAAAGCAGCCTGGCGCAGCTGGTGAACCGCAGCTATGACGCCAGCGCGGGGCGGGTGCTGGTGGACGGTGTTGATGTGCGCGACTGGAGCCTGGATGCATTGCGCTCGCAGATTGGAAAAATTGAGCAGGACATCTTTTTGTTCTCGCGCACAATTGCCGAGAACATTGCGTTCGGCAAGCCGCAGGCGCCGCGCGCAGAAATTGAGCAGGCGGCGCGCGACGCGCAAGCCCACGACTTCATCTGCGAGCAAAAGGACGGCTACGATACGGTGGTGGGCGAGCGCGGCGTCACGCTCTCTGGCGGGCAGCGCCAGCGCATTGCACTGGCGCGCGCGTTCCTCAGCAATCCGCGCATCCTCATTTTGGATGATGCCACTTCGGCGATAGACAGCGCCACCGAGGACGATATTCAACGCGCCTTGCGGCGTGTGCAGCGCGGCCGCACCACAATCTTGATCACGCACCGGCTGGCGCAAATCCGCTGGGCGGACACCATTGTGGTGCTGGACAAGGGGCGTGTGGTGGCTGCGGGCGCGCATGCGGAACTGCTGCGCAGTTCAGTGCACTATCGGCGCATTTTTTCGCGCTTTGATGCGGCGCTGCCGCCTGCAGAACCGGCGCTGGCCGCCGCCTAGCCCGATGGGTTTCATGATGGATGGCCTCGATGCAGAGGCCTACGACCGCACTTACGCCGACCGCGAAGTGGTGGTGCGCGTGCTCACATATTTTCGGCAGCAGCGTTTGCGCGTTGCGCTTGGTGTTGCCAGTATTGTGGCTTCCGCTGCGGCAGATACGGCACTGCCAATTTATATTTCCTATGCGTTGGATGAACTGGCCGCCGGCCGCGCACGGCTGTTGCCGGCGCTGCTGGTGGTGGGCGGGCTGGGTGTGCTGGGCTGGGCGTTGAACTACGCGCGCCGGATGCTGACTGCGCGCGCGGTGGGCGATGTGGTGCTGCAAATGCGCAGCGATGCCTTCGATGCGGTGCTTGAGCGTGACATGTCGTTCTACGACCAGTTTCAGTCCGGCAAGATTGTCAGCCGCGTGACGAGCGACACCCAGGCTTTCTCGCAAGTGGTGGTGCTTGCCATTGATCTGCTCAGCCAGCTGCTGCTGGTGTTTGTGCTTGTGGGTTATTTGTACACGGTCAGTGCGCAGCTGGCATGGATGCTGGTGGCGCTGGCGCCGTTTGTGGTGGCGCTGGCGTTGGGGTTTCGCTATCTGGCGCGCGCCACCATTACGCAGTCACGGCGGGTGGGCGCGCAGGTCAGCGCGCTCATTCAGGAGACGGTCAGCGGTATTGGCGTGGCCAAGACTTTCCGGCAGGAAGGCGCGGTGTACGACACCTTCCTGCAGGTCAACGAGCAGTCCTTCCGCATCAACCGGCGCGCGGGCTATGTGTTCAGCGGCATTTGGCCGCTGCTAAATATGCTGGCCGGCATTGGCACAGCGGCGCTGGTGTACTTTGGCGGGATGCGCGTGGTGGGCGGCCTGCTCAGCGCCGGCAGCTGGTACCTGTTTATTCAAGGGCTGGCGCTGTTTTGGTTTCCGCTCACCAGCATTGCCTCATTTTGGAGCCAGTTTCAGCTGGGGCTGGCTGCAGCCGAGCGCGTGTTCGCGCTGCTGGACGCAGAGCCGCGCGTTGTGCAGTTGGGGGAGCAGCGCCTGCCGCAGCTGGCCGGCAAAATTGAATTTGAATCAGTTGACTTTGCATATGCGCCAAGCCAGCCGGTGCTGCGCAGTTTTTCGCTGGGCATCGCTGCCGGCGAGACGGTTGCACTGGTGGGCCACACCGGCTCCGGCAAGTCTTCCATCGTCAAGCTGATTGCGCGTTTCTATGAATTTCAAGGCGGCAGCCTGCGCATTGACGGCCATGACATCCGGCAGCTGCAGCTTGCAGCGTATCGCGCGCAGCTGGGCATAGTGACGCAGTCGCCGTTCTTGTTTGATGGCACAGTGCGCGACAACATTCGCTACGGCCGGCCGGATGCCAGTGCTGAACAAGTGAGCAGCGCTGCCCAACAGGTGGGTGCCGGCGACTGGCTGGAAAGCCTGCCGCAGGGAATGGATACGCTGGTTGGCGAACGCGGCAGCGCGCTCTCCATGGGGCAGCGCCAGCTGGTGGCGCTGGCGCGCGTGGTGCTGCAGGACCCCTCCATTTTTATTCTGGACGAGGCCACTGCCAGCGTTGACCCGCTGACAGAAGCGCTCATTCAAGAGGGGCTCGATGCGCTGGTGCGCGGCCGCACATCAATTGTGATTGCGCACCGGCTGTCCACCATCCGCCATGCCGACCGCATTGTGGTGCTGCGCGCCGGCGAGATTATTGAAACTGGCACGCATGCCCAACTGCTGGAGCGCAACGCGCACTATGCCGAGCTCTACAACACTTACTTTCGCCACCAGAGCCTGGCGTACATTGATGCGCCGGTGAATTAACGGAACAGTGTGATGACAGCGCCGCCGGCAATGCGCCCGCGCCCATGGCTGGCGTTGGGCGGGCTGCTTGTGCTGCTGCTGCCCGCGTGCTGGCCATATCTGGCCGGCGATTTGCCGCGCACCAATGACACCGAGGCGCTGGTGTTCCGTGCCTATGCACTGCTGCAGTCACTGCGCGCCGGGGATTGGCTGCCGCGCTGGGCACCGCAGCTTGTGCATGGCTACGGCTACCCGGTATTCCATTATTTTCCAAACCTGACCTTCTATCTGCTGGCGGGTGTGCATCTCATTAGCGGCAGCAGCCTGCTGGCTGCCTACCGCGTGGTGATGTGCGCAGCGCTTGTGGCGGCCGCTGTGGGAGCGTGGCAGCTGGGCCGCAAACTTTGGGGCCGCGACAGCGCCGGCTTGCTTGCGGCCGCTGCGTACAGCTACTCGCCATATATTTTGTACACCGCGCATGTGCGCGGTGGCCTGCCGGAAGTGCTGGCGTTGGCTGCGCTGCCGTGGACCTTGGAGCGCTGGATTGCAGCCGCCAGCGGCAGCCGCCGGGCGCTGCTGGGCGGCGGTGCATTGTATGCGGCAATGATCCTTTCGCACGGCGGCGCTGCGCTGCAAGCTTCGGTTCCGCTGGCGCTGGGCGCGGTGTGGCTGGGGCGCAGTGCCGGGCTTTGGCGCACGCTGCGCAGCGTGGCCCAGTGTGCGCTGCTGGGCCTGCTGCTTGCAGCATTCCAATGGCTGCCCGCGCTGCTGGAGATTGGATACGCACAAGTGCAGCAGGGCTACGGTGCCAGCAACATTCGCTATGACCTGAACTTTATTGGCTTCGCCGATTTGTTCACCTATCCGCGCCTGCCTCTCAACAGCGACCTGCTGAACCCGCCGGTGCTGCGCCCGCTGGGTGTGGTGGCGCTGGCTGCAGCGCTGGCTGCGCTGCTTGTGCGCCGCAAGCAAGCCGTGGCGTGGGGCCTCGCTGCGTTGGCGGGCTTGTGTGTTTATCTTGCACTGGCGCAGTCGCGCTGGGTTTGGGATGCGCTGCCGCTGCTGCAGCGCACGCTTTGGCCGTGGCGGCTGCTGGGTCCCGCGGCACTGCTGCTGGCGCTGTTGGCTGCAGGACTTGATTCTAGTTCGGTCGGCATTCGCCACTGGCTGGCGCCGGTGCTGCTGCTCGCAATTACGGTTAGCGCACTGCCATTTTTGTTTCCGCCGCGCGCTTCGCTCACGGCGCCCGGCAGCAGCGCGCAGCTGGCTAACTCTGAGCTGCCGCCGCTGCTGATTGGCACCACCACCACAGCCGAATACTTGCCGCGCTGGGTGACAGCGCTGCCGGACGGCAGCGCGCAGCGCCTGGCTCTGCAAACCAGCGCTGACCCGGACCGCCTGGAGCGCGCTGCGCTGCCGCCGGATGCATCCGCCGTGCATGCCAGCAACGGCTGGCTGCGCGACGAATACGAACTGCAGGCTGCGGCACCGTTTGAGTTGCGGTTTCGGCAGTTCTATTTTCCCGGCTGGCGCGCAGCGCTGGATGGACAGCCGCTGCAAGTGCGCGTGACAGCGCCTCATGGGTTGATTGCAGTCACTGTACCGGCCGGCAATCACCGCTTGGTGCTGCAGTTTGGCGCCACACCGGTGCGCGCGGCTGCGGATGCGTTAAGTGCTGCGGCCTGGCTGTGGTGGCTGTTTCAAGTTTCAGCGGGCTTGCTGGTGGGCGCTGCGCGCACACACAACCCGGATGCAGTGCGGCCGGCAGACGGGCTGCGCCGCAGCGCCGCTGCCGCCGGCTTGTTTGCGATTTGCTTTGGCGTGCTGCTAAATGTGGATTCGCCTGTGCGGCGCCCGGGGCTGGCAGCTGGCAGCCAGCCGGCTGGGATGCAGCATGCGCTGCAGGTAGATCTAAGCGGCGAGCTGCTGCTGCATGGCTACGCATTGCGCGGCTTGCAGCTGGACCTTTACTGGCAGGCGCAGCGCCGGCTGGGTGTCAATTACAACTTCAATGTGCGCTTGCTGGATGCTGCCGGCATGCTGTGGAACCGCGTGGAGATTGTGCGGCCTGCGGATTGGCGCTTTATTCCGGGCACGGATTTTTGGCCGCCTGAAAAATATATTGTCGATAGCCAGATCTTGCAGCCGCTAGCTGGCCTGCCGCCCGGCGAATACCAGCTGCAAGTTGTGGCTTTTCGCAGTGACACACTGGCGGAGTTGGGCGCGGTTGCGCTGGGAAAGTTTGTGCAGTCTGCACCCGCGCGCGCGCAGGCAGTGTCTGCCGCGCCGCTCGCAAAATTTGCGGATGCGCGCCTTGAGTTGCGGGCACTGGAGTTCAGTCGCAATGCGGCTGCGCCGGGCGAGCCGGTGCGCGTGGACTTGTTGTGGCGCGCTGCCGGCTTGCTGCCGGAGCAGCTTGGGGTGCGGCTGGCGCTGATTGGGCCGGGCGCGCAGCGCGCTGCAGAGTGGCGCGTGCCGTTGGGCGCGCTGTATCCGGCGGCGCGCTGGCAGCCCAATAACCTTGTGCGCGATGCGCATGCCATAACGCTGCCGGCAGAGCTGGCAGCCGGCGAGTACCAATGGGAAGTAGCGATCGACTCGGCATTGCCAGCGGTGGCGCAAAATTATCGAACAGCGCAGTTGTTCACTGTGCTTAAACTGGAGCGACAGTTTGCAGCGCCGGCGATGCAAACGCGGCTGCAGGCGCAGCTGGACGGGCGCGTGTTGCTGGCCGGCTTCACTGTGCAGCCTGGAGCACAGTCTGCAGCAGCGCCATTGGATGTGCGCCTGGTTTGGCAGTGCGTGGCCGCGCTGCCGCAGCACTATCGCGTGTTTGTGCATCTGTTGAATGCGCAGGGGCAGCTTGTGGCGCAATCTGATGCGGAGCCGGCTGGCTGGACCCGGCCCACCACCGGCTGGCTGCCCGGTGAGTTTGTTGTTGATGCGCACCAACTGCAGCTGCCGGCCGCGCTGGCGGCCGGCAGCTACACGCTGCAAGCCGGTTTATACGATGCCGCCAGCGGACAGCGCCTCAGTGGCAGCAGCAATCCAGCGGGTGTTGTGCTGCTGCAGGCGGTGCAGGTGGCTGCGCCGTAAAGCAGCTGCCGCCAAGTAAAATATTGCAGCTATGCAAAACCGCGCCAAAAATTTTTATGTAAAGTGCGCCTTGAGCGCGGCGGTGCAGACTGCATGAGCGGCTTGCCGTTGGATGTGCAGGCCGAGGTGGCTGCTGCATTGCGCAGCGGCCGGCCGGTGGTGGCGCTGGAGTCGACGGTGCTTGCGCACGGGCTGCCGCATCCGGTGAACTTGCAGCTGGCGCACGACCTTGACCGTGAAGTGCGCGCACACGGTGCGGTGCCCGCGATTGTGGCGGTGCTTGGCGGCCGCATCAAGGTTGGTTTGACGGCGGACGAATTACAGCGCGTGGCAACCGAGCCGGGCGTGCTTAAAGTAAGCCGGCGCGACTTGCCGCTGGTTGTGGCACACGGGCTGGCAGGTGCCACCACGGTGGCAGCCACCATGCTCGCAGCGCATTGGGCCGGCATTGCGGTGTTCGCAACCGGTGGCATTGGCGGTGTGCATCGCGCAGCAGCCCAAGACATCTCGGCTGACTTGCCCGAGCTGGCGCGTACACCGGTTGTCGTGGTGTGTTCTGGTGCGAAGGCCATTTTGGATTTGCCCGCAACGCTGGAGTGGCTGGAGACGCACGGGGTGCCGGTGATTGGCTACGGCACCAGCGAGCTGCCTGCTTTTTACTCGCGTGGCAGCGGGCTGCAGTTGGAGGCGCGGGCGGATACGCCGCAGCAAGTGGCGGCGATTGTGCGCGCCCAACGTGCGCTGGGCTTGGGCGGCGGCATGCTCTTGGCTGTGCCGGTGCCGGCTGCGGCGGAGGTCCCGGCCGAAGAAGTTGAGCAGGCGATTGCCACAGCGCTGGCGGCCGCGCAGGCGCAGCACATCACGGGCAAGGCGGTCACGCCGTTCTTGCTGCAGCAGGTGGCGGCGCACACGGCTGGCGCCAGTTTGCAGGCTAATTTGGCGCTCTTGCGCAACAACGCGGCCGTGGCAGCGCAGGTGGCGGTGGCGCTGGTTTGACCAACGCGCCAATCACCTGATAAACTAGAAAGTCTGCGGGGGTTGTACCCTTCGCCCGCAAATCCAAAACCAAAAGGGCTTGAACTGAATGAGAGTATTACTGCTGAAAGACGTCTACAAACTGGGCTTGGCGGGCGATGTTAAGAAGGTTGCCGATGGCTATGCCCGCAACTTCCTGCTGCCGCAGCACTTGGCGGTGGGCGCCACTGCCGGCGCGCTGCAAAGGGCAGACCGGCTGCGCAGCACGGCGGCCGTTTTGCGCGCCGAGGAGAATCGTGAGAAAGCAGCGATTGCCGAGCGCATGCAGGGGCTGGTGTTAACCTTTGGCGCGCGCGCCAGTGACCAGGGCAAACTGTACGGGTCAATCACCCACCAGATGATTGTGGATGCCGTGCTTGCGGCCACTGGCGAAAAGGTGGACCGGCGCGCGGTGGTCTCGCCCTCGCTCCGTGAGCTGGGCACGCACCGCGTGCAGGTGCGCCTGACTGCGGACTTGATTCCTGCGCTCACCGTTGTGGTGCACCGCGAGGATGAAGCGCCCGTGGCGCAGGCATTGCCCGAACCAGAATTGCAAACTGAAGGTTAGTAAAATCCGGCTGGCTTGTGCCGGGCGATCAGGGTTTAGGCACAGTGCCAAGGCCTCGCGCAAACTTGGGCTCGTCACCGCCCACGCGGCCGGAAAGCGCAGCTATATGCCCGCAGCTTTCGAAGCGCAGCCCATCGAGACTTGAGCGCTGTTTTGCCGGGCGCTTTGATGCAAGCCTAGCATGCCGCTAAAAACATTTTTAAGTTGACTGGACTGTAATTTGAAAACTACTGCATGCTCTTCTGATAGTTTGGCCGGCAGCAGCGTGGTGCGTTGCGTGCTGTTGGTGTTTGCGTGTGCACTGCTCGCAGCCTGCAGCGCCGCGGCACCACAGCCCGCCGCTGTTCCCACTGCGACGGCGGTTCCCCAGCCCGCGGCTGTAGTCCCCGCTAGCGCCTTGGACGTGGTAATTTTTTCTGTGTCGATGGAGGGCTACCAGAAGGTTGTGGCTGGCACGGGGTCACGCCAGCTCGATGCCAGCGGAGTAGAGGGCGTGAGTGAACGCTGGTGCGTGGAAGTAACGATGACGAAAGATTCGCTGCCGGCGCGGGCGGCGGTTGAAGTGGTGCTGAAAGATGCTGCGCTGCAGCAGTGGGTGTCCGCCACACCAATCTATGGCGGCGACTGCTCCGCGAGCAAGTAGCAGCGCACTTAAAACAAAACGCCCCATGCTGCCTGCGCGGGGCGCTTTGTTTTAAGTGAAATGTAGCGTGCGGGCTACATGTCTTTCAAAATGCTGCTGAGGATTAGCAGAGTGGCCGGCCACAGGCCCACAAAAATACCCCAGCGTTCGCGATAAGCGGACATCATGGCTGCCCGCATTGAGGGGTCGATGATGTCGTCAAGCGCGTTTGGCACCAGCGCAGCGCCATAGAACCACAGCGCAATCGATGCCGGAATGGACAGCAAGCCGCCGTAAAAACAAATCTGGGAAAGAACTGCAAAGTCCATTTGAATGCCTCCGCAATGGTGATGGGCCGCTGATGCGCGCCGCGCAGTTTCCAGCAGCTATATCCGGGCGCTTCTATAACCGCGCGACCTTCACAACTGCGCAACGGGTTGCACAGGCGGTGTGGGAGCGGCTACTTCTTGGCTGCCGGTTCTTTGGCTTTTTCCGGCGCCTTATCCGCAGCCGGTTCAGCTGCCTTCGGGGCCTCTTCCTTCTCTTGCTCCACAAAGCTGGCGCGGGCCAGCATCTCGTCCTGGCTGCTTAAGATAGTGATGCCTTTGGGCGCAGTAATGTCGCGCACGTGAATAGAGTCGCCGGCTGCCACCAGACTGGCAAGATCCACCATAATGTTTGAAACCAGATCGCCCGGCAGGCACTCAATCTCGATCTCAGACAGGCCATGCATTACCGTCACGCCGCCCAACTGCAGCACGGGAGCTGTGCCGGTCAGTTCCACCGCCACTTGCAGGCGAATGGGCTTGTCCATGGCCACGGCCAAAAAGTCGATGTGCATCAGGTGTCCGCGAATGACATCGCGCTGCACTTCGCGCACCAGGCTTTTGTGCGTGCGCCCCGCCACTTTCAGGTCAATCAGCGTGGTGCCGTGCAGGCGGCGCAGGATCTGTGTGGTGCTGTGCGTATCCAGCTGCACCGCCAGCGGTTCCGGCAGTGCGCCGTACACTACTGCGGGCAGCAGGCCTTCGCGGCGCAGTGCCTTGATGCCTTTGCGCTTGCGGGTGCGAATGTTTGCGCTAAGTTCAACGATTTCCATGATGTCTACCGACCTTTCAGATTGCAGGCTGGCTGCAGCACCCGTACGCCAATGGCGCTGAACAAAAACGGGGGCGTTCCGCAAAATTGCCGAAACGACCCCGCTGGCACGCGCACAGGTTTGCAACTGCGCTGCTATTCTATGGGCGGCATGTTTTTTCGTCAAGCGCCGCGCAGTGTTTGACGATTGTCCGCATCGCCTTTACCATCCCTGCTATGAAAGTGCACCTTGGCGCCAGCCTGCTGCTGGCCTTGTTTTTGTGGGGCTGCCAGCCGGCTGCCGGCCCGGCCGCCCCCAAACCCAGTATTACAGTGCAGTGGGATTCGCAAACAACCACATTTACAACCGCGCGCACCACGGTGCGTGACGTGCTGCAGGATTTGGGAATCCAGCTGGGAACGCTGGACCGCGTGGCGCCCGGCGAAGTGGCTGTGCTGAGCGATGGCATGCTGGTAAAGGTGACGCGCGTGGTGGAGGCACTGGAGACAGACACGCTTGAACTGCCATTTGAGAAACAGGTGGTGCGCAACGAGGGGCTGGCTGCCGGCGAGTCGCGCTTGCTGCAGACCGGCGTAAATGGCAGCGAAGAAATTACGTGGCGTGTGGTGCTGGAGGACGGCAGCTTGGCATCGCGTGCCGTGCTGCGCCGGGCGGTGCTGGTTGCGCCGGTGCCCGAAATTGTGATGGTGAGCGCGCAAACAAACTTTACTGTGATCCCGATAGAGGGCACCTTGGCGTATCTCTCGGCTGGCAATGCGTGGCTGGTGCGCACAGACAGCGGCCAGCGCCGGCCGCTCACCACCAGCGGCGATTTGGACGGACGCGTGTTTCAGCTGGCACCGGATGCGCAGCGCATTTTGTACACGCGCCGCCTGACCGATGCGGATGCGTTTAACGCGCTGTGGACCTTGAGCACAGCCGAAGCGGCAGCTGCGCCGCTGGATTTGAAAGTGCGCAACGTGCTGTGGGCGGGCTGGTCCCCGCAAGCCGGCAGCACGCTGGCATACTCCAGCGCCGAGCCGCGCAGTGCAGCGCCGGGCTGGCAGGCCAACAATGATTTGTACCTGCTCACTTTGCCAGCACCGGGCAAAAAACTAGCTGAGCCGCAGCTGCTGCTGGCTGCATCATCCGGCGGTGTGTATGGCTGGTACGGCCGGCGCTATGCGTGGGCACCGGATGCGCGCCGCATCGCATACGCGGCCGCAGACTCAATTGGTGTGTTGGATGTGGCTGATCCGCTGGCCGTCACCCAGCAGGTGCTGGCGCAATTCCCTGCCTATCAAACCTACAGTGATTGGGCTTGGGTGCCAGAGCCAGACTGGTCATTGGATGGAAACTTTTTGTATGCGGCACTGCATGCCGCACCGGTTGGCTTGGAGCGGCCGGAGGACAGCCCGGCGTTTGATGTGGCAGCGCTGGCGGTGGATGGCAGCCTGAGTGTGACGCTGGTGGCCCAAGCCGGCATGTGGGCCGCGCCGGTGCTTGGCCCGCCGGGAAATCCGGCACGCCCCGTGGCTTTTCTGCAAGCCATCAATGCCTTGCAGAGCGTGAACAGCGGCTATCGCTTGATGCTGATGGATCGCGACGGCAGCAATCGCAGCGCACTTTATCCTGCGGCTGGAGAGACTGGTTTGTTGCCACAGCTGCCGGCCTGGTCGCCGGCGGGCAGCATGCTGGCTTTTATTGATGGCGGCGACCTGTGGGTGATTGAAATCAAAAGTGGAGTTGCGCAGCAACTTACCGGCGACGGGCAAACCAGCAGCCCGACGTGGATGCCGTGAAACAGAAGAGCTGGCTGCCAGCGCTCTGTGCCATCGGCGCTGCGGGCCTGCTGGCAGCCAGCGTTGCGCTGCTGGTGCAGGATGCGCGCGGTATGCGCGGACGCCGCAGCCCTGCCGGCTTGGCGCAGCGCCCGGCCAATCTGGCGGGCATAAATGTTGCGCTGCTGGGCGCGGCGCCGGCAGCGCAGCAGGCAGCGCTGCGTGATATTGCGGGCATTGGCTTTGGCTGGGTGCGCCAGGAATTTGATTGGGAGGCGCTGCCCGCCAACGGCAGCGGCGCGGACTGGCCGGCGGCCGCAGCGCTGCTGCAAAATGCGCACGCGCAGGGCCTGCGGGTGATTGCAGTGCTGAGCGGCGCCCGGCCGCCAGCCGATGCGCAGCAGTTTGCAACAGTTGCGGCTGCGTTTGCAGCACGCTTCAGCCAGCAAGTTGATGCCTATGAAATTTGGGATGAACCCAACCTGCGCGCGGGCTGGGGTGCGCAGCCCGCTGCCGCCGCGTACCTGCAGCTGCTGCAGGCAGCGTACCCGGCGCTGCATGCAGCCCAGCCGGGTGCCACGGTCTTGCTGGGCAGCCTTTCCCCTTCAATTGATTCCGGCCCGGACAACATCAGTGATTTGCTTTTCCTGCGCCAGCTTTATGCGGCGGGTGCTGCGCCTTTCTTTGATGCCGCAAGCGGCAAGCCGTACGGTTTTGCAGCGGATGCGCAAGCGCTGCGGGTGGAGGCGGGCGCCTTTAACTTTTCGCGCTTCATACTATTGCGGGAAGAAATGGAGCGCGCTGGTGACGGCCGCAAGCAGCTTTGGGCGGGCAACTTTGGCTGGTACGTGCAGCCCGCAAGTGGTGCGGTGAGCAATGTCTGGGGCGCGGTCTCACCTGCGCACCAGGCGGTCAGCACTGCCGCAGCTTTTGTGCGGGCGCGGCAGGAGTGGCCGTGGGCCGGTGTAATGGCGCTGGAAAATTGGCAGCCGGCCGGCCCGGCAGCCACTGATCCGCGCTGGGGCTTTGCGTTGCGCGGCGCAGACGGCAGCGATAGCGCGGCGGTGGCTGCGCTGCGCAAGATTCTCCCAGCGGCTGCGGCCGCGCCGGGCGAACAGGCAGCAGTTAATCCATTTGCCACATACACTGGCGCGTGGAAGTTTTCCGCGCTGGGCGCGGATATTCCGGCGCAAGGCCCGGCCAGCGTGGAGTTTGTTTTTGATGGCACGGAGCTTGCGCTGCGGGCGCGACGCGCGAACTACCGCGCTTACATTTTTGCAACGGTGGACGGGGTGCCGGCGAATGCGCTGCCGGTTGCGGCGGACGGGCGTGCGTATGCAGTGCTGACGGCACCGGACCTGCAGCCGCAAGTGGAGCAGATAACACTGGCGCGCGGCCTTGCGCCCGGGCGGCATGTGGCGCGGCTGGTGGCAGAGCGCGGGTGGGACCAGTGGGCGATTGCGGGCTTTGCTGTGGCGGACGTGCCGGCGGCGCATGCCACGCGCACCACCGCAGCGGCTGTGTGCGCTGCACTGGCGGCACTGCTTGCCGGCGCTGCCGGCTGGAGCCTGCGCGGCAGTGTGCGCCCGGCTGCACTCGCGCATGCTGCAGCGCGCTTGGCTGCGCGTGCCAGTGCGCCGTTGACGGCCGCAACAGCTGCAATTTTTTGGCTTTCTGCTGCGCAAGCGTGGGGCCAGCCGCTAACGCAGCTGATTGGCGCGCGCACAGAAACACTGCCGGTGCTGCTGACCGTGGTGAGTGCCGGGCTGTTTTATTTTTCGCCGTGGCTGCTGCTCAGCGTGTTGAGCGCTGCAGCCATGTTTGGGCTGCTGGCCGTGCGTCCCGCAGCAGCTGCGGCGCTGGTGGCATTTGCCGCGCCGTTCTATCTGCTGCCGCGCCCGATGTTTGAGCGCATGTTTTCGGCGGTGGAGGTGTTCACGCTGCTGGGGGCGGGCGCGGCGCTGCTGCACGCTTTGGTGCTGGCGGGCAGCGCTAAAGTGCGTCGCCCGCAGCTGACGCTGCTGGACGGGGCGGTGCTGGCGTTTGCAGCGCTCAGCACGGCCTCCATCTTTTTTGCAGCGCAGCGCGCAGTGGCTGTCACCGAGCTGCGCACCACGGTGCTGGAGCCGGTGCTGCTCTATCTGTTGTTGCGCTTCATCCCCATGGCGGAGCGCGAGCGCTGGCTGGTGGTGGATGCGTTTATGGCGGGGGCGCTGCTTGTGGCGCTGGTGGGGCTGGGGCAGTATGCCAGCGGCACCAACCTGATCACCGCGGAAGATGGCGTGCTGCGCCTGCGCAGTGTGTACGGCTCGCCTAATAATGTGGGCCTGTACCTGGGGCGGGCGCTGCCGGTGGCGCTGGCGCTGGCGCTGCTTGGCGCGCGTGACCTGCGCGGCCGCCTGTACGCCGCAGCCGTAGTGCCGCTGGCTGCTGCCTTGTGGCTTAGTTTCTCGCGCGGTGCGCTGCTATTGGGTGTGCCGGCTGCATTGGCGGTGGTGCTTTTGTTTTGGGGCGGCCGGCGGGCCGGGCGGCTGCTGGCTGCGGCCGCTGCCGGCGGCTTGCTGGTGCTGCTGCTTGTTGCCGGGCGCAGTGCGCGCTTTGCACGCCTTGCAGATTACACTGCGGGGCCGGTGTTCTTTCGATTGCAGCTGTGGCGCAGTGCGCTGACAATGGTGCGCGATGCGCCGCTGACCGGCGTTGGCTTGGACAACTTTCTATATGCGTATCGCGGCCGCTACATTGCGCCGGCTGCGTGGCAGGAGCCGAACCTTTCGCATGCGCACAACTGGCTGCTGGATTTTGCAACGCGGCTGGGCCTGCCCGGCCTGCTGCTGGCGGCTGCACTGCTGGCCGGCTTTTGGCAGCAAGCGCGGCGCGCGCTGGGTGGCCTGCGCGACCCCGCAGCGCGTGCGCTGGCAGTGGGCCTTTGCGCCGCAATGGTGAATGTGCTCGCACACGGCTTGGTCGATGCATCGTATTGGTTTGTGGACCTGGCATTTGCATTTATGCTTATCTGCGGATTGATGGCGCAGCTGGGGCACATGGTAAACTCGCCCGCAGCAGCAGTGCCAGCTACAGCAGCAAGTTCGCGCAGCGGCTGATTTCTTGATGCGCATCCTTATTACCGGCGGCGCGGGCTTTGTGGGCTCGCATTTGTGCGACCGCTTGCTGGCGGACGGCCAGCATGTGATTGCGATGGACAACTTGATCACCGGCAGCCGCGCCAATGTTGCGCACCTCGCTGCGCATCCAAAATTTGAGCTGCGCCTGCACAACGTGGCGCAGCGCATTGCGCTGGAGCAGCCGGTCAATGTAGTGCTGCACTTCGCCTCGCCCGCCAGCCCTTCGCAAACTGCGCCCACCGGATATTTGCAGCTGCCCATTCAAACTTTGAAAGCCGGTGCGCTGGGCACGCTCAACGCGCTGGGCGTTGCCAAGGCGTATGGCGCGCGCTTTCTGCTGGCTTCCACTTCGGAGGTTTACGGCGATCCGCTGGAGCATCCGCAGCGCGAGAGCTATTGGGGCAACGTGGATCCCGTCGGGCCGCGCAGTGTGTATGACGAGGCCAAGCGTTTTGCCGAGGCGCTTACCATGGCCTACCATCGGACGCATGCCGTGGACACGCGCATCGTGCGCATCTTCAACACCTTTGGCCCGCGCATGGCGTTGGATGACGGCCGCGTGGTGCCAAACTTTGTGGGGCAGGCGTTGCGCGGGCAGCCGCTGACGGTTTACGGAGACGGCGCGCAGACGCGCAGCTTCTGCTACGTGGATGACCTGGTGGATGGGATTTTGGCGCTGCTGGAAAGCAGCGAGCACATGCCGGTGAATATCGGCAATGCGCATGAAGTTACCATCCGCGAGTTTGCAGAGCTGATTAACGCCGCCACCGGCAATGCGGCCGGCATCGTGTGCGAAGACCGGCGCACGCAGGGCGACCCGCAGCAGCGCAAGCCGGACCTGACCCGCGCGCGTACGCTGCTGCGCTGGGAGCCGCGCGTGGATCTGGCAGAGGGTTTGCAGCGCACTATCAATTCCTTCCGCGAGCGCCTGCGGGAGCCGGCCCCGGCATAAGCCGGCCGGTAGCCAGAGCGCCCGCAGTGCGGGCGCGGCTGATTGCGCTGCGCGCCAGCAATGCGGCGTTTCTCCTTCCTCGGACGGTTTTCACTGGGCTTGCTGCTGCTGGCGGCTGCGGTGCTGCTGCTGGCGCTCGGCCAGCGCGCCGGTGCCGGCGGCCTGCGCACTGCACTGTCCCGCGTGCTCACACCGCTGCAGCAATTTGTGGCACAGCAGACGCTGCCGCTGCGCCAGCCGCGCAGCAGTGGCGCGCCCGCGCCGGTTCTGACGCAAGTGGCGGAGCTGCAGGCGCGCGTCAGCAGCCTGCAAGGCGAGGTAACGCGCCTGCGCGAATCTGAAAACCAGCGCGTGTTGCTGGCGCAGCTGCTCAAGCTGGCGCGCGCCAATCCGGAGTACCGCTATCTGGCGGCGCAGGTGATCGGGCGGGATGTGAGCCCCTATCTCCAATTTGTGCTGGTGGACCGCGGCCGCACCGATGGCTTGCTGCCCGACATGCCCGTGCTGGCGGCCGATGGCCTGGTTGGCATTGTCACCGAGGCGACGGCGTCTGCGGCCAAGGTGCTGCTGATCACGGATCCAAGCCTGGTGGTGAATGTGCGTGTGCAGCGCTTGCGCGTGGAGGGCCAGCTGCGTGGCAGCGGACCCGGCTTGCTGCGCTTGAACTTTGTGCCGCTGCAGGCGCAGCTGGCAGCCGGGGACCAGCTGGTTACCTCCGGCATTGGCGGCCGCTTTCCACCGGACCTGCAGGTGGGCACCATCACTTCTGTACTGCGGCGTGACTACGATGTGTTTCAGGAGGCCGATGTGCAATCGGCGATAAACTTCGCAAACTTGGAGCTGGTGCTGATCATTACCAACTTTGTGCCGCAGGATTTGGCGCCCTTGCTGGCGACGCCGGTGCCGGCAGCGCCATGACGCCGTTGCTGCTGGGCATCGGATTGCTGCCACTGGCGGCGCTGCTGCAAAGCAGCGTGCTGCCGCAGCTGCCGTTTCCGGCGCTGCGCCCGGACTTGATGCTGGTGATTGTGCTGGCTTGGAATCTTGCGCGCAGCCGGACGGATGGGCTGCTGTGGGCGTTTGCCGGCGGCTTGATGCTGGATACTTTTTCTGCCGGGCCGTTTGGGGCTCTGCTGCTTGCTTTGTTTGTGGTGTGCCTGGCGGCCAACTTTATTGGCACACCGCTGTGGGATGCAAACCCGCTGCTGCCGCTGCTGGGCACGGTGGCGGGCGTGGCCCTGTATCACGCCATCTATTTTGGTGTGCTGCTGTTATGGGGCTGGCAGCTGGACTGGCGCAGTGCAGCCAGCAGTGTGGTGCTGCCCGCCGTGTTTTTGGATACGGCATTGATGCTGCTGGCGTATCCGCTGGCACGCCGCATTGCGCGCCGCATCGCTGCGCCGCAGGTTTCACTTTAGGCTACTGCAGTGCAGAATACTTCCGCCAGCATCGCCCCCGATCGCATCTGGAGTTTTTATGTTGTGATTGCGCTGGCGCTGCTGGGCGCAGCGTATCAGCTGGTGCGGCTGCAGGTCACGGGGTTTGATGCGTATACAGTGCGTGCCATCGACAACCGCCAGCAGCGCCTTACGCTGCCGGCGCCGCGCGGCGTGGTGTATGACCGTAACGGCGTGCTGCTGGCGCAGAATGTGCCGGCTATCAGCGTGTTGATTACGCCGGCGTTGTTGCCGGAAGATTCCGGCCGCCTCGCAGAGCTCTATGCACGCTTGTCCGAGTTAACGGGTGTGCCCGTCTCCACCCCGCCGCTGGATGCGGGAAACGCAACCGGCAACCGCATCGGAGATGACTCGCCGTCGCCGGGCATTCAAGAGCTGGTGTTTTTGCAGGAGACGAATGCGCCGTACCGGCCGGTGGTAATTGCGCCGGATATTTCGCGCGAGCAGGCGCTGGTGCTGGGTGCGGAGCTGCGCACTATGCCGGGTGTGCAGCTGGAGGTGCGCGCGCTGCGCGACTATCCCACTGGTGCACTGACCGCGCATGTGGTGGGCTACATGGGCCCGATCACAGAAGACCAGTCTGACTTTTATGTGAACCTTGGTTTTGATCCGGCGCGCGATCGCATTGGTTATGCCGGCATCGAGAACCGCATGCAGGACGTGATGGCCGGCCGCAATGGCTACAAAGAAGTGGAGGTGGATGTGGCCGGCCGCGAGCTGCGCACGCTGGGCGAGGGGCAGGCGCCGGTGCCCGGCCAGAGCGTGGTGCTGACGATTGATGTGCGCCTGCAGGCAGCCGCAGCGGCGGCCCTTGCCAACCGCATGAAAATTGAAAATCAGATTGCGCAGGCGGACACCAACCCGCTGCGCCCGCCGCAGCCCGTAACCAACGGCGTGGCAATTGCCATCAATCCGCAAACCGGCGAGGTGCTGGCAATGGTCTCCTTGCCCACTTATGACAACACCATGTTTTCGCGTTTCATTCCCGCCACCTACTACCAGGAAATGGCGGACCACCCGTACAAGCCGCTTTTCAACAACGCCATCAGCGGTGAGTACCCGCCGGGCTCTGTGTTCAAGGTGGCCGTGGCGGCGGGTGCGCTGCAGGAGGGCGTGGTCACGGCAGAGCAGGAGATTTTTGATCCCGGTGAAATCATCATCACCAACCGCTACTTTCCCAACGACCCCGGCAAGACGCGGCGCGTGGTTTGCTACAACCGCGCCGGCCATGGGGATGTGAACTTTATTACCGGCATTGCCGTATCGTGTGATGTTTACTTTTATGCTTTGGGCGGCGGATATGAAGCCGGCGGGGTGAAGGACGGCGGCTTGGGCATAGACCGCGTGCACAAATATGCAACCATGCTGGGCTTCGACCAGCTGACGGGCATCGAGCTGCCCGGCGAGCGCAAGGGCCTGATACCCACGCGCGATTGGAAGCGCCTCAACATCGGCGAAAACTGGTCGACGGGCGACACCTACATTGCATCGATCGGGCAGGGCTACGTGTTGTCCACGCCGCTGCAGGTGTTGATGGCTCACACGCCGTTCATTAACCGCGATGGCTTCGTGCGCAAGCCCACGCTCATCCGCGAAGTGCGCGATGGCGAGGGCAATGTACTGCGTACAGCCAGCGTCCAAAATCATTCGCAGACGGCGCTCACACCGTACGTAATTGACCAGGTAAGCCTTGGCCTGCGCCAGGTGATGATTGATGGCACGGGCAAGAAGCTTGGCGTGGAAGGCATTAATCTTGCGGGCAAGTCTGGCACCGCGGAATATTGCGACAATGTGGCGCAGGCTGCGGACCGCTGCCAGTTCGGCGCCTGGCCGGCGCATTCCTGGATGGTGGTCTACGCGCCCTATGAAAAACCGGAGATTGCAGTGGTGGTGTTTGTGTACAGTGGCGAGGAAGGCTCCACGGTGGCCGGACCCGTGGCACAAGAAATTATTGATGCCTATTTTGTGCTGAAGGGTATGTCCCCCGCGGCCGGCTGATCCGGCACGCGCTGCGCGGCGCAGCGACCATGAACAAACCACAACTTTATATTGGCATGGCACTGGCTGGATTGGGCGGCGCGTATGGTGCCGGCCTTGCGCGTGCCTTGCTGGAGTACGACACCTTGCGCTTTGGCGCACTCGCTGAGCCGTGGGCGGTGGCAGCGCTGGCGCTGGCTTGCGCGCTGCTGGTGCCATTGGCGGGGCAGCTGGCCAACCAAATTCTGCAGCCCGCGACTGCATCGCAATCAAGCACAGCCGATGCCACGGCTGCTGCGTTGACGCAGCTGCCATTGCTGCTGGGTGCGCTCAACGCCGGATTGCCGGATGTAGTGCCGCTGCGCGGCGTGAGCCTGGCGGCGGGCGGGGCCGCATTGGCGCTGGCAGCGCGGATTGCGCTGCTGCTGCACCAATTGCAGCGCACGCATTGGCTGCAGCGCACAGCACCGCTTGCGCTGGCACTGCTGGCCGGCGCACTTTTCTGGCGCACGCTTGCGCCGGCTGTTGGCCCGGCGGACACTTTTGAATTTCAAGTGAATGTGCTGCGCCTGGGTATCTCGCACGGCAGCGGATACCCGCTCTACATTTTGCTGGCCAGGCTTTTCAGCTGGCTGCCAGTGGGTGGCACGGCGGCTTACCGCATCAATCTTTCGGCGGCAGCGTTTGGCGCGGGCGCGGTTGCGGCTGCGTATTTTGTGGCGCGGCGCTTGGGCGCGCGCCCGGGCGCTGCCGGTCTGGCTGCGCTGGCGCTGGCCACCACGGCTGCATTTTGGCAGCGGGCGGTGGAGGCGGAGGTGTACACGCTGCACGTGCTGCTGTTTGGCATGCTGCTGGGCGGGCTGCTTGCGCTGCCGGCGGGGGCTGCGGGCGCGCCGCAGCTGCGCTGGTTGGCGCTGCTCTTTGGGCTTGCGCTTACAAACCACCTGACAACCGGTGTGCTGCTGCCGGCGCTGCTGGCTGGTGTGTGGCTGCAGTCGCGCCGCGCAGTTGCAGCGCGCGTGTGGCTGCAATGCCTTGGGCTGCTGCTTTGCGGGCTCGGCGTTTATCTTTACCTGCCGCTGCGCTGGCCCGCACTAAACAATGGTGAAGTGCTTGGCCTGCAGCAGTTTATGGGATTCTTTACCGGCGCGGAGGCGCACGGCGCGCTGCGGCCGCTGCAAGCCATCACCGAACCCGGCCGCTACCTGATTGTGGGGCGCAAAGCGCTGGACCAATACGGCTGGGCGGGTGCGCTGCTGGCAGCCTTGGGATTCGTAAATTTGCTGCGCAACAACTTTCGCGCTGCATTGATCACGCTGCTGGCGTGGGGCGGGGTTGCTGCATTTGCGCTTTCGTTCTATGTGCCGGATCCGGACTACTCTGCATTTCTTTTGCCGGCGCATTTTGTGCAGGCACTCTGGATGGCGCTGGGCGTTACGGCAATCACGCGTGTGCGCGCATGGGCAGCCTGGCCGCAGCTGACGCTGGCGGCGTTTGCGTTGCTGCCGCTGTCTGGTTTGTGGCGCAACTTTGCGCTGGCGGATCAATCTGCAGACTGGCGTGCGGACCGGCAAGCGCGCAGCACACTGGCGCTGCCACTGCGGCAGGGCGCTGCCATTTTGGCGGACAGCGAGCGCATGCCGCCGCTTTTTTATTTGCAAGTGGCGGAGCATGTGCGTCCGGACCTGGACATCAGCGTGCTGCCTGATGAAGCCGCGTATCGCAGCGAGCTTGCGGCGCGGCTGGCACGCGGGCAGGCGGTGTACCTTGGGCGTTATTTGCCGCAAGTGGCTGCGGCGCATGTGCTGCAGTCCGTGGGCGGACTGGTGGAAGTGGCTGCGCAGCTGCCGCCGGCACCGGCTGCATTCGTGGCGCAATTTGGCAGCAATGTGCGGCTGCATGCGGCGCTGGTTGCGGGCCGGCCGACTGCAGGCAGCGCGCTGGCTGTGACGCTGCAATGGTCGGCGCGGCAGCCGGTGGATGGCAGCTATCTGGTGAACTTTCGGCTGCTGAATGCCGGCGGAGATGTGCTGCAAAGCTGGCCGGGTGCAGTCCCAGTGGGGCGCATGTATCCCACCAACGCGTGGCAGCCCGGCGTGCTGATTGCGGACTGGCATGAGCTGCAGCTGGATGCAGCTTTGCCGGGCGGGCAATATGTGCTGCAGGCTGCACTGCTGCCGGCGTTTGGCAGCGCGGGCCTGGCCGTGCTTGATGGCGGCCAATGGGCGCAGGTGGCGGCGCTGCAAGTGCAGCCGGCTGCGGTTTCGCCGGCGCCCGCTGCGGCTGCGTTGCAGCGCTACGCGCCAGGCTTGTGGCTGCGCGGTTTTGATGCGCCCGCTACTGTGCTGCCGGGCGCGCCATTTGATGTGCTGCTGCATTGGACGCAGCTGACGCAGCCGGCACAGCCTGCGACCGTGGAAGTTTTGGCGGGCAGCGCTGCGCCCGTGCGCGTGAACCTGGCAGCGCATGCAGCTGCGCAGAACTTCACCACGCGGACGCAGCTGCGCGCGCCGGCAGCTGCGGGCGAGTTCACACTGGCGCTGCAAACTCCAGGTGCAAGTGCCACATGCGGCTGGCTGCAATGGCCGCGCAGCCAGTGCCGGCTGGCGGCGTTGCAGGTAACACTGCGCGGCAACCAGCCGGGTGCCGTGAACTTTGACGGGCAGCTGCTGCTGGAACAATTTACGGTGCTCACACCGCAGGTGCAGCGCGGCGGCGAAGTGCGCATTGCAGCGCAGTGGTACGCGCTGCGCCAGCCGGCTGCAGACTACACGGAGTTTGTGCACCTGCTGGGTCCGGATGGGCTGGTGCATGGGCAGGTGGACACCTGGCCCGTGCAGGGCACGCGCCCCACCAGCAGCTGGCAGGCGGGCAGCACAATTATTGAAGAGCTTGTACTGCGGGTGGCGCCTGATGCGCCGCCCGGGGCATACACAGTGGAGGCGGGCTGGTACTTGCTGGCCACTTTGCAGCGCCTGCCAGTGCTTGATGCAACGGGCGCAACGATTGACGACAAGCTGCTGACGGGCAGCCTGCAGGTTGCGCCCTAGCGCTTGCCGGCGGCAGCCGCCAAGCGGGCGGGCGCCGCTGCCAGCGCGCGGACAAACTACCACAAGCGCGTAAACTCCACAAAATTCAGGGTCTTGAGGCCCGAAGTTGCAAGCCCCAACTCGCTGCTATACTTGCCGACCGTCCCAATAGCCATGAGCGAGTTAATTGCAGTCAAAGGAATACAAGAGGGTTTGCTCGTCACGCTGCCCTCGGGCGCATGGGCAGACTTGGAGCCGGCGCTGTACGCACGCATGCAGGAGGAAGATCAGTTCTTTCGCGGTGCGCGCATTATTTTGCAGGTGGGCAAACGCGAGATGAAGGCGGCCGACCTTGGGCGCTTGCGCGACAAGTTTGGCGACCTGGAAATTAACCTGACGGCAGTATTGAGCGAGGCGCGCTTGACGCAGCAGGCTGCGAAGGCGCTGGGCTTGCAAACGCAGCTTGCGAAAACTCCGGCAAGCGTGGCGGCCGCTGCTGCGGCAAAGCTGGAGCCGGGCATCAGCATGGCGGCGTTGATGCAGCAAACGCTGCGTTCCGGGCGCACCATAAACCATGCCGGGCATGTGGTGGTAATTGGCGACGTAAATCCCGGCGCAGAAATTCTGGCCGGTGGCAGCGTGGTGGTATGGGGCCGTTTGTACGGCGTGGTGCATGCCGGTGCGGCCGGCGATCCAGAAGCGATGGTGTGCGCGCTGGATCTTTCGCCACAGCAGCTGCGCATTGGAAAATTGATCACCACCTCGCCGGTGCGGCGCGGGCAGCCGGAGCCGGAGATGGCGCACATTCGAGACGGCCAGATTGTGGCCGAGCGCTGGGTGCCCAAGGATAAATTCAAGCGCCTCACTTGAGGCGGTACGCGGAGAAGGAGCAGGCATGGCAGCGAAAGTAATTACCGTAACCTCCGGCAAGGGGGGAGTGGGCAAAACCACAACGGTCGCCAATGTGGCGGCGGCACTGGCGGCTGAAGGGCAGCGTGTGGTTTGCATTGACCTGGACATTGGCCTGCGCAACCTGGATGTGGTGCTGGGCCTTGAGAACCGCATTGTGTACGACCTGGTGCATGTGGTGGAGAAATCCTGCCGCCTGCGCCAGGCAATGATCAAAGACAAGCGCGTGCCCGAGCTGTACCTGATTCCGGCAGCGCAAACGCGCGATAAATCTGCGGTGACCCCGGAAGACATGGTGCGCGTGTGCGACGAGCTGCGCGCCGATTTTGATTTTGTGTTTTTGGATTGCCCGGCTGGCATCGAGGGCGGCTTTCGCAACGCGCTGGCGCCGGCGGACAAGGTGCTTGTGGTTACAAACCCGGAAGTGGCAGCCGTGCGCGATGCAGACCGCATCATCGGGCTGGTGGAGGCGGACCAAAAGGGGCCGGCGCAGCTGATCTTGAACCGCTATCGTTATGCAATGGTGCAGCGCGGCGAGATGCTCAGCATCGAAGACGTGCTCGACATTTTGGCCATTGACCTGATTGGCGTGGTGCCGGAAGACCCCGATGTGATTACCGCCGGCAACATGGGCAGCCCGGCCTCGCTCAACAAGGAGCTGGCAGTGGGGCAGGCGTACCGCGATATTGCCGCGCGCTTGCTGGGCCGCGATGTGCCGTTCATGTCATTGAAGCCCAAGAGCTGGTACGAAAAACTGGGATCCTTCCTAAACGGAGGTACTACCGAATGACCAGCGATTGGAGCACATCGATGCAATCAACGTTTGACAAGCTGCTTGGCCGCAAGCGCAGCGCCAAGAATGCTGCGAGCCGCATCAAGGCGATTTTGGTTTACGACCGCACGGACCTCAACCCCGCGATTTTAGAGAAAATGAAAGAGGAAATTATTGCGGTGATCGCCAAGTATGCGGCCGTTGATATTGACCGGGTAGCTGTTAAGATGGTGCTTGACCATCACGCCCAGTGTTTGACCGCAGAAATTCCGCTGGGCACAGTGACCGCGCGTGCCAAGCGCCACGATACTTCCCCGGCTTAGACCGCACTAATGGCGCCGCTCGGGCGCATGTCCGTCTTGCGCGGCGCGCGCGCCGGTGCGCGCGGCCTGTGGCAGCAGTTTGATGTGCTGCTGCTGGCCCTCACCGCGCTGCTGGTTCTTTTTGGAATTGTGATGATCCGCTCCAGTGCGGCTGGCAGTCCCAGCCTGGAAGGGCTGGCAGCACGCCAGGCCCAATATGCGCTGGCTGGCGCTGTGGTGGTGGCTCTCGGTCCCTTCGTCAACTACAAAACTCTACTGGGCCTCTCCGGTTACTTCTATGTGGCTGCGGTGCTTTTGCTGGGCGCCATTTTGGCTGTGGGGCTAACCGCGTTTGGCGCGCAGCGCTGGTTCGATTTTTTCGGCCTGTTTTTTGTGCAGCCCTCAGAGGTGGTGAAGATTGGCAGCGTGGTGTGGCTGGCAAGCTTTTTTGCGCGCCGGCGCGAGCAGCTGCTGCAGTTTCGCTGGGTGTTCGCGTCGCTGATGTATGCGGGCGTGCCCGTGGTAATGGTGCTGCTGCAGCCAAACTTGAGCACCGCTGCCATGCTTGGGTTCATCTGGTTTGGCATTGCGTGGGCGGCTGGTTTGCGCTGGACGCACCTGGGCTTGCTGGCGCTGATGGGGGCGGGCAGCCTGCCGCTGCTGTGGCTGGGATTGGTGCCGTACCAGCGCGCCCGCATCGCAAATTTCCTGTTTCCGGATGCGGCCGGCGGCGCGCGCTACAACGTGGAACAGGCGCTCATCAGCATCGGCTCGGGCGGCTGGCTGGGGCAGGGCTACGGCCAGTCTTCGCAGGTGCAGCTGCGCTTCCTCAAGGTGCGCCACACAGATTTTATTTTTTCCGCAAGTGCGGCGGAGTTTGGTTTTGTGGGCGCACTGATTTTGCTTGCGCTGCTGGCATTGCTTGTACTGCGCCTGTTGCAGATTGCGCGCCAGTCTGATGATGCCTTTGGCGCCTACCTGTGCTACGGCCTGGCGACGCTGTTCTTTGTGCAGACAGTGCTGAATGTAAGCGTGAACCTGAACTTGTTTCCAGTGGCCGGGCTGCCGCTGCCCTTTGTGAGCTACGGCGGCAGCGCGCTGGTGGCGGCAGCGCTGGGCATTGCCATTGCGCTAAGTGTTAACGCGCACCGCAACCCGCGCAAGTTTTAGGGCTGCGCCTTGCTGCACCGCTGCCCGCCGGATTTACGATGACGATGCAACCTGTGCGTGTGCGTTTTGCGCCGTCGCCCACCGGCTTTTTGCACATTGGCGGCGCGCGCACTGCGCTCTACAACTATTTGCTGGCGCGCCAGACTGGCGGCAGCTTTGTGCTGCGGATCGAAGACACGGACCAGGAGCGCCTGGTGCCCGGCGCATTTGAAAACATGCTGGCCGGGCTGCGCTGGCTGGGCCTGCAATGGGACGAAGGCCCGCAAGTGGGCGGGGCGCATGCGCCCTACGTGCAATCGGAGCGCGCGGCACTGCACCGCGCGCGTGCAGAGCAGCTGGTGCTGGCGGGGCAGGCATACCACTGCTTTTGCACGCGCGAGCGGCTGGATGCGCTGCGCACAGAGCAGCGCGTGCTGAAGCGGCCGCCGCGTTATGACGGCCAATGCCGCAATCTGGCGCCCGCCGTGGCAGCGCAATTGCGCGCCGCCGGCACACCGGCCGTCATCCGCTTCAAGACTCCCGCAGATGGCAGCACCACTGTCACCGATGCCATTCGCGGCGACATCACGGTGCAGAACAGCACAATCGACGACTTCATCATTCTCAAGTCTGACGGCTTGTCGCTTTACCATCTGGCTGCGATGGCGGACGACCATGCCATGGGCATCACGCATGTGATCCGCGCAGATGAGTGGCTGCCCAGCCTGCCAAAGCATGCGCTCATCCTGCGCGCGTTTGGCTGGCCGGAGCCGGTGTGGTGCCACCTTTCCGTGTTTCGCAAACCCAGCGGCAAGGGCAAGATGAGCAAGCGCGATGCCGCCGAACTGCGCGGCAGCGAGGGCCACTCCATTTTTGTGCATGAGCTGCGCGAGATCGGCTACCTGCCCGCGGCCGTGCTGAACTGGCTGGCGCTGATGGGCTGGAGCTATGACGATCAGAAGGAAGACTTTGACATGGCGGAGCTGGTGCGCTGCTTTAGCCTGGCGCGTGTGAACCCGGCAGCCGCCGCAGTCAACTTTGAAAAGCTGGACCACTTTCAGGGTGTGCATTTGCGGCGCATGCTGCCGCAGGAATTGGCCGCTGCGCTCGTGCCTTACTTTATGGCAGCCGGTTTGCCGGCGGACCTAGGCTTGCTGGAGCGCATCGTGCCGCTCATTCAGGAGCGCATCACCACGTTTGAAGATGCGCCGCCGCTTGCCGGATTCTTCTTTCGCGAGTCCGTGGATTGCAACAGCGCGGATCTGCTGGTCAAGGATAAAACGGCGGGTGAGTCGGCTGTGGTTTTGCAGCGTGCGCATGCGGTGCTGGCCGCGCTGCCCACGGCGCAGCACAGCGCAGCGAACGCCGCACTTGCAGCGCTGGCTGCGGAGCTGGAGCTGAAGCCGGGCCAGTTGTTTAGCCCGCTGCGCATGGCGGTCACCGGGCAAAAGGTGAGCCCGCCGCTGTTTGAAACAATGGAGCTGCTTGGGCGCGATGTTGTGCTGGCACGGATTAGCGCAGCCACGCAGCTGCTGCTGGCGGCTTGATGCGGGGTTGGGGCAGTCTTTGGCGGGCTTGTGATATTATCAGGAAAATTGGGGGATAGTTTAGTGGTAGAACTACGGACTCTGACTCCGTCAGCCTAGGTTCGAATCCTGGTCCCCCAGCCTAAGCCCGCCATCTGGCGGGCTTTTTTCTTGCGCTGTTATACTGCGCAGTACAACCCAAGGAGCCCGTAAATGGCAGCCACTCTTTCAGAAAGCATCCTGCAGGATTTTGACACGCATCAGCTGCATCCACTGCAGCATCCGTCTACGCATGCCAATGCGCTGGTGGTGGAGCGCGCCGACGGCGTGTATCTGCACACGCCGGAAGGGCGCAAAATTTTGGACGGCATGTCTGGTTTGTGGAATGTAAATATTGGCTACGGCAACCAGGAGCTGCCTGAGGCGGCGCGCGAGCAGATGAGCCGGCTGGCGTATACATCCAACTTTACGGGCATGACAAATGTGCCATCCAGCCAGCTTGCCAAGCGCCTGGCCGGGCTGGCGCATGCCACGCTCAACACCACCTTCTTTACTTCCGGCGGCTCGGAGGCCAACGACACGGCCTTCAAGACTGCGCGCTATTACTGGCAGCGCCTGGGCCGCAAGCAAAAAACAAAAATCATTGCGCGCCACAGCGCGTATCACGGCATAACGCTGGCAGCCACGTATGCCACCGGCCTCACGCGCTATCACGCAATGTTTGGCCCGCCACTGGCCGGGTTTCTGCACACCGTTGATCCTTACCCGTATCGCCTGGCAATTGCACAGCAAGCGGGCGAGAGCGCCGGCGCGGCGGCTGCGCGCGCATTGGCGGAGATGATTGAGCGCGAAGGGCCGGACACAATTGCGGCCTTCATTGCCGAGCCGGTGCAGGGCGTGGGCGGCGTGATTGTGCCGCCCGACGATTACTTCCCGCTGGTGCGGGCCGTGTGCGACAAATACGATGTGCTGTTAATTATGGATGAAGTGATCTGCGGCTTTGGACGCACCGGGCGCTGGTTTGGCAGCCAGCACTGGGGGCTGCGGCCGGACATGCTGGCATTTGCCAAAGGCATCACCAGCGGCTATCTGCCGCTGGGCGGGCTGCAAATATCGGATGCAGTGCGCGAGGTGGTGATGAGTGCGCCGGCTTCCGAGATGTGGATGCACGGCTACACCTACTCCGGGCATGCCGCCTGCTGTGCCGTGGGCCTGAAGAACCTGGAGATTATTGAGCGCAGCGCGCTGGTGGAGCGTTCGCGCGAACTGGGCGCCTACCTGCTGGCGCAGCTGCAGCCGCTGCGCGAGTTTGATTGTGTGGGCGACGTGCGCGGGCTGGGCTTGTTGTGCGGCATGGAGATTGTGGCAGACCGCGAGACGCGCACGCCGGATCCGGCGCGCGCAACGGCGATTGCCAACGCATGCCTGGCGCGCGGTGTGCGCACGCGTGCCGTGGGCAACAGCACGCTGGCGCTCTCGCCGCCGCTGATCATTACGCGCGAAGAGATTGACCACATCGTACAAACTTTGGGGGCGGTGCTGGACAGCATTTAGGCTGCGCTGCGCAGCCAAACAAAAAGCCCCCGCGTGTGATGGCGGGGGCTTTGCATTTAAGTTGCGGCGGATTACAACGCAGCTTTGGCGGCGGCCAGTACCGCGGCATAGTCTGGTTCGTCGCCCAGCGCAGGCATGTAGGCGGAGTAGGTGACCTTGTCTTTGCGGTCCACCACCCACACGGCGCGCCGCAGCAGGCGCAAATCCTTGATGAGCGCGCCATAGGCTGCGCCAAAATTAGCGTCGTAATAATCCGAAAAGGTTTGCACACGCTCCACGCCGGCTGCTGCGCACCAGCCTTTTTGGGTAAAGGGCAGATCCATGCTCACCGTCAGCATGCGCACATCATCGCCCAGCTGCGCGCCCTCCTCATTGAAACGCCGCATCTCTTTGTCACAAACACCTGTGTTGACTGAGAGTACGCTGGCGATGATGCGCACTTTGCCGGCCGTGTCCGCCAGCGGCTGCACCCGGTCCATTGAGTTGTTGTGCACACTGAAAGCTGGCGCCGGCTGGCCCGGCTTGAGATCCGGCCCCACAATTGTGGTGTCTGCGTTGCGCCACTGCAATAATCCTTTGCGTTCGATGGTCATATTTGCCTCCGTTAAACTGCGCGATGATAGCACACGCAGCGCAAACTTACGCGAGCTGCGTGTAGAGCGTGAGCAGCTGGCGCGCCGCTGCCTGCCATGAAAATGATGCGGCGCGCAGCAGGCCGCGCGCGCGCAGGTCAGCGCGCAGTGCGCTGTCACCGGTGATGCGCAGCAGTGCCGCTGCAAGCGCTTGTTCATCGCGCGGGTCGGCCAGCAGCGCTGCGCCGCCCGCCACTTCCGGCAGGCACGGCGCGCTGCTTGCCAGCACGGGTGTGCCGCAGGCCAGCGCCTCGGCCAGCGGCAAGCCGAAGCCCTCGTACAGCGAAGGATAAGCAACTGCGGCTGCCGCCGAGTAAAGCGCCGGCAGATGCGCGTCCTCCACATAGCCGGTAAGCAGTACGCGCTGCTGCAACCCCAGTTGTTGCACCGCCGCGCGAATGGAATGCTCGGCGCCACCCGGCCCGCCCACAATCACCAGATTGTGTTCGCTGTTGCGCAGCGCTGCGTAAAACGCTGCGATCAGGCGCAGATGGTTTTTGCGCGGGTGGAGTGTGCCCACGCACAGCACAAATGGCTGCGCGCCGAGTGCGTAGCGCTTGCGCACGGCTAGCTGCCCGGGGCCGGCAACCGGCTGGAAGCGCGCAGCAACGCCCGGGTAGAGCACGGTAATCTTCGCACTTGGCGTGCCATACAAATCCATCAAGTCATCCCGCGTGGCTTGTGAATCTGCCAGCACATGTGTGGCGCGCTGCACGGAGCGCGGCACGGCCTGCTTTAAAAAGGCGCGCAGGCCGGGCGCAGCCGTAGCGGGCTCGCGTTCAAATGACAGATCGTGCACGGTGAGCAGCGTGGGGATGCGCGCGCTTACGGGTGGCAGCGTGAAGTCCGGCGAGTGGTATAGCTGCACGCGGCCGGTGGCCAGCTGCACGGGCAGCGGCAGCTGCAGGCGGTGCCAGGCGCGCGCCAGCCAGGCATCGGGCACGGGCAGGCGGCGCGCCTGAAAATTTGCGGGGAGCGCCGGCAGCGCGTGCGGCAGCGGCAGGCGCGCTGCGTAAAAGAGGCGGTAGCTGTTGTGCGCGTCGAGCTCAGCCAGTGCGAGCAAAAGCTCGCGCACATAGCGCCCGATGCCGGCGCCCTGCTGGACGGCGGCGGTTACTTCGAGGCCGATGCGCATGCGGGTTGGCGGCCGGCCGGATGGAGCGCTTTCAGAGGACTTTGCGGAAGGTCCAGTAGCGGTTGACGAAAAAATTCCAAAACATAACGATCGCAACTGCGCAAACTTGGGCCGCGTTGGTGCCGGCCAGCAGCGCGGTGCGCGGTTCAAGCCACGCGCTAAAGAATGAAATGAACGCGATGCTCAGGAAACCAAAAATTGCGAGGTTGATTGCCCAGCCGCCAATGTTTACAAGCGCAAACTTTGGCGCAATCACGCGCTTGCGCTCCGCGCGTGTTTCCGGGTAAATCCAGTAACGGTTCCAAATAAAGTTGCTGGTGAGCGCCAGCGAAAATGAAATCGTTTTGGCCACCAGCCGCAAAACAGTTGTATGCATGTTTGCCACGCCCACCAGCAAGTTGAGTGCGGTGGTGTCGATGCTGAAGCCAATCAAGCCGACAATGCCAAACTTAATGAAGCGCTTTACCTCTGCCGGGCGCGCATGCGCAAAGGTGTAAATGCTGCCGAAAGCGGCCCTCATTGCGCTGCCTTGGTGGTGCGCGGCTGCGCGGCTGCCAGCATGCCCAAGAGGCTGGCCACGTGCAGATGCACATTATTTACAAACAAGTTATCCACCACGCTATGGGCGGCCAGATGCGCGCCCGCTGCCAGGATCCCCAGCGCCAGGGCGCGCTGCCAGCCGCTGGCGCTGCGCAGCGCGCGCCAGCCTTGCTGCGCAGCTGCCAGCAGCAGTGCCACAAAAATCAGCAGGCCGGGCAGGCCGGTCTCGGCGGCCAGGTTTAGATAGAAATTGTGTGCGTGGCCGAGCGCCAGCGGCCAGCGCACCAGCCGGTAGCGCTCGTAGGCCGCTGCGTAGTTGCCCAACCCCACGCCCAGCCATGGATGCGCCGCAGCCATTTCGGCTGCGGCCTGCCAGTGCGCCAGGCGTTCCACCACCGCGAAGTTGGCGCTGGTGGGAACAACGCCGCGCATATCCGCCACCGTGATGTCTTGCGTGATGCTGCGCATGCGCGCCACAACCGAAGGCGGCAAAAGGCTGCGCCCGGCAAAAAGCAGCGCGGCTGCCAGCAGCGCCAAGCGCAGCCCGGCGCGCGTGCCGGCGGGTCGCAGCATTCCCAGCAGCAAGACGGCAGCGGCAGCGCCGGCACCCAGCCACGCACCGCGTGAGTACGACGCCAGCAGCGCGCCAGCTGCAAGCAGTGCCACGCATGCGCAGGCAGCGGCGAGCAGTTTGTGCCGGCCAACTTGGCGTGCCGGCCACAGGCCCGCTGCCAGTGCCGCAGCCAGCGGCCATACCATGCCCATGTAGCCGCCAAAGGGATTGGGCTGCTCGAAGCCGCCGTAAGCGCGGAAGAGGCCGGGCGCAACGGAGTAATGCTCGGGTCCGTAGCCGCGCAGCGCAAATTGCCAGTTGCCAACCACGGCCTGCGTTGCACCGGAGAGCAGCAGCGCGGCCAGCAGCCACGGCGTGCTGCGCCGCGGCTCCGCCGCCACCAGCGCCATTACCAGCAGTACCTGCAGCCACTTGGCCCACTCCGCAGCGCCGGTGCGCAGATCTTGAGCGGCCAGCAGCGTGGCGCCGCCAAACACCAAAAATAATATCAGCAGCAGCGCCACGCTGTGGGTTGGCAATTGCAGGCGGCGTTGGGCCAAGCCGCGCAGCAGCCACGCCAGCAGGGCCAGCCCCAGCAGCAGCTGTGCCGGATCCGGCAGCGCCGGATAAGTTACAGCCAGCAGCGCCTTAAATGGCCCGGCCAGCAGCGCCAGCGCCAACGGCAGCAGCGGCCAGCGCAAAGCTGCCGGCAGCAGCACTGCACCCAGCACCAGCACTGCAGAAAGCAGCGCCGGTGCGCGCCAGAGCAGCGCACCCAGCAGCACACCCAGTGCGGCCACCAGCAGTGCGCGTGTGTTTTGCTGCGGACGGTGGGCTGTGGCCAGCATGGCTAGCGGCGCACCGGGCTAAGTGACGTGCTGCCACGCTCCAGCCCAACCAGGAATGGCGTCAGATTTTCAATGTCGTCGAGAATCAAGCCCGCGCCACGAACCACGCATGTGAGCGGATCTTCCGCCACCCAAAAGCGCACTTTCAACTCTGCTTCCATGCGCGCTGCAAGCCCGCGCAGGTTGGCCACGCCGCCTGCCAGGCAGATGCCGCTCTCCATCAGGTCTTCAATAATTTGCGGTGGCGTCTCGTCCAGCGTTTCCTTAACAAGGTTGATGAGCGTTGTGACGGCACTGGAGAGCGCCTCGCGAATCTCAATGGAGGAGACTTCCACCGAGTCCGGCAGGCCGGTGACAAGGTTGCGGCCGCGCAGTGTAACGCTCTTCTCTTCCGGCATGGGGTAGGCTGAGCCGATGGTGAGCTTGACGCGCTCGGCAGTGCGCTCGCCAATCGCCAGGTTGTATTTGTTGCGCGCGTACGCAATGATGTCTTCGTCCATCTCGTCCCCGGCCACGCGCAGCGACCGGCTGACAACAATGCCACCCATTGAGAAGACCGCCGCCTCGGTGGTGCCGCCGCCGATGTCCAGGATCATTGAGCCGCGCGCTTCGCCCAGCGGCAGCCCGGCCCCGATGGCAGCAGCCGTTGGTTCTTCAATCAGATACGCTGCGCGCGCGCCCGCGGCCATCGTCGCATCGTAGACGGCGCGCTTCTCCACCTCGGTTACGCCGCTGGGGATGCCCACCACCACGCGCGGGCGCGGGATGGGCACAATGCTGTTCTCGTGCGCCTTCTTGATAAAGTACGCCAGCATCGCCTCGGTGATTTCGTATTCGGAGATGACGCCATCACGCAGCGGGCGCACCGCCAGAATGTTGGCAGGTGTGCGCCCCACCAGCTCCTTGGCACCCACCCCGATGGCCAGCGGCTTGCGCGTCTTCTTGTCCACCGCCACCCATGATGGCTCGTTGATGACAATGCCCTTGCCGCGCACCATCACAAGCGTGTTGGCGGTGCCGAGGTCGATACCAATATCTAGTGAAAAGAGGCCGAGCAGCCAATTGAGCGGGCTGATTGCCAAAAAGTTTCTCCCGTGCGAGTGTGCGCTGCCGAGTTGGAGATTGGCAAAGCCGCACCCGCAGGAACGGAGCTGCGCTTTGGTGCGCCAGCACAGCCAATAGTTTGTGAGTATAGCATGCGCAATCCGCCGCAATGGCGATTGCTATAATGCCGGCATGCCCTTGCGAAGCGTGGTAAGCCGCTATTTTGCGGCACATTCAACGCTGCGCGCGTGCAACACGGTGGTGGTGGCTGTGTCTGGCGGAGCGGACAGCCTTGCGCTGCTGCATGCGCTGCAGGCATTGCCCGCTGCTGAACGCCCGGCTTTGTGGGTGGCGCACTTGGATCATGCGCTGCGGCCCGGGTCTGAGAGCGACGCGCGCTTTGTGCGTGAAACGGCTGCCCGGTGGCAGCTGGGCTGCAGCAGCGAGCGGCGCCTGGTGCGGGAGACGGCTGCGCGCCTGCACCTTTCAATTGAAATGGCTGCGCGCCAGGTGCGCTATGAATTTTTGGCGGGCGTGGCGCAAGCGCAGGGTGCGGGTGCGGTATTGGTGGCGCACAACGCTGACGACCAGGCCGAGACAGTGCTGCTGCGCCTGCTGCGCGGCGCCGGGCTGGCCGGGCTGCGCGGCATGCGGCCGCTGAGCCGTGTGCCCGGTGCGCCAGCGCTGCTGCTGGGCCGGCCGCTGCTAAATGTGCCGCGCGCAAGCATCGAGGCCTATTGCGCGCAGCACGCGTTAGAGCCGCGCCAAGATGCAAGCAACGCTGACGAGACCATCGGGCGCAATCGGGTGCGCCACCAACTGCTGCCGGCGCTGGAGGCGGCGCAGCCGCGCTTGCGCCGCATACTCAGCCGCACAGCCGCGGTGCTGGCCAGCGAGCATGCTGTGGTGCTGCAGGCAACAGACCGTGCGTGGGAGCAATGTGCATTGAGTGCGCCGGCGGGCCAGCTGGCATTTGCACGCCAGCCATTTGGCGCACTGCTGCCGGCGCTGCAAGCCGGGCTGCTGCGGCGCGCGGTGCGCACGCTGCGGCCCGCACTGCGCGATGTGGACTATGCGCCGATTGCAATTGCCTGCGAGTTTGTGCGCCATGCCGCCGTGCGCCAGCAGGTGCTGCTGCCGGGCGCGCTGGCACTGTATGTGGAGTACGAACGGTTGCTGGTGCTGCCGGCTGCAAGCGCACCGCAGCCCGAACTGCAGCCGTTCATGGATGGATGCAGTGCGGTGGATGTGGGCGTGCCCGGGCGCACCAGCTTGGGCGCGTGCGGCTGGTGGCTGGAGGTGTGCGCAGCGCCGGCGGCCGCCGCCGCGCCTGACCGTTGGGCGGTGCAGTTTGCGCACCCGGCGCAAGCACCGCTGGCACTGCGCAGCATGCGCCGCGGCGAGCGCTTTCAACCGCTGGGGCTGCACGGGCACAGCCAAAGTGTTGCGCGCTTTTTGCAAAATGTAAAAGTGCCGCAGGCGCTGCGCGCTGCGTGGCCGTTGCTGTGCTCTGGCGAGCAGGTGGTATGGGTGGGCGGCTGGCGTTTGGATGCGCGCGCATGCGCGCTGCCCGGCACCGACGCATGGGTGGCGCGCCTGCATCCGCCAGATTGATGCAGCGGCTGCGGCGCGTGGCACCGCAGCAAAAAGTTAAATTATTGGGCGGCCGATTGCAGCACGGTCACGGTTACGCCGCTGTCTTCCACCGGCAGCACAAAGGTGCGGCAGGCAACACCGGCCGTGGCAAAGGCAGCCTGCATCGCCGCCGCAATTTGCATATGGTTGTGCGCTGCAAATGCTGCCAGGCTAGGCCCCGCGCCGGAAAGCACAACCGCAGCAGCCCCCGCCTGCAGCGCAGCCTGCTCGGCTGCGTCGTAGCCTCTAATCAGCAGGCGGCGCTGCGGCTGATGCAGCTTGTCTTGCATGGCCCAGCCCAGCAGCGCGTAGTCTGCAGTTTGCAATGCTTGCACCACCAGCGCTGTGTGTCCAATATTGAACGCTGCGTCCGCCAGCGGCACCATGCCCGGCAGCGCAGCGCGCGCCTGCGTGGTGGCCAGCTCCACCGCCGGCAGTGCCAGCGCCACCTGCATTGCGGGCAGCGTGATGCGTGCGCAGCGCACAGCGCTGCCCGCAGCGCTTGCCAGCGTTAGCCCGCCCAGCAGCGCCGCCGCAGCATTATCCGGGTGGCCTTCCAAGCTGTGGGCCAGCTGCAGCAACGCATGCGGATCCGTGGCAGCGCCGCTGAGCGCCTGCGCAGCTGCCAGCCCGGCAACAATTGCGGCCGCACTGGAGCCCATGCCGGAGTTAAGCGGAATATTGTTTTGGGCGCGCAGCTGCAGCGTGCCGGGCGGCGTGCCCGCATGCGCCTGCCAGTAGGCGCGCGCAGCGCGCAGCACCAGATTACGCTCGTCTCTTGGCAGCGTGTCCGCGCCTTCGCCGTGCTGCTCTACTTGCAGGCTGCCGCCGGCCGGTGCGCTGCCAAGCTCAATCTCATTGCGCAGCCCAAGCGCCAACGCCAGGCAATCAAAGCCCGGCCCAAGGTTGGCGCTGGTTGCCGGCACGGAAACACGCACGCGCATGGACATTGGTCAGGCTGTGGCTTGCGCGCGGTGCAGCGCCAGCATGTCTGCCAGCAGCGCGTAGCCGGTGGCCACGCCGCCCGCGCCCGGCCCCACCAGCGTTACATCGCCCAGCATGGCGGTGCTGAAGGTGATGGCGTTGGTGATGCCGCCGACTGCAGCCAGCGGATGCGTGAGCGCCAGACGCTGCGGGCGCACCTGCGCCGCTTGCGCGTCCACCGTTGCCACCAGCTTCCAGCGTTCTCCTGCAGCAGCAGCGGCCGCCACATCGGCGGGGGTGAGCTGCGTGATGCCCTGCACCGCCACATCTTGCAGGCGCAGCGTGCGGCCCATCAAAATGTTGGCAATGATTACCAGCTTGCATGCGGCGTCATGGCCTTCTACATCGCCAGCCGGGTCTGCCTCTGCATAGCCAAGCGCCTGCGCTTCCGCCAGCGCTGCGGGGTAGGTTGCGCCGGCTTCCATGCGCGTGAGGATGTAGTTGGTAGTGCCGTTAAGTATTCCGGCGCAGGCGCTGATGCCGGCGCCCTGCAGCAGTTCGCTGCCCAGGCGCAGCGCAGGCGTGCCGCCCATCACCGTGCCTTCCACGCCCAGCGTCACGCGCTGCGCGCGCGCCAGCGCCGCCAGTGCGGCATAGTGCAGCGCAATTGGCCCCTTGTTGGCTGTGACCACATGCCGCCCGCTGCGCAGCGCGGCTTGAATGTAGCCGGTGGCCGGCTCGCCGGTTTGCAGGTTGGTGGGGCTGCACTCAACAATGATGTCTGCGTTGCCGGCAGTGATGATGCGTGGCGCATCCCAATCATGGTGGTCGGCGGCCAGCTTGCCGAGCTGCGTGCCGGCGGCTGCCAGCAGTGCAGCCGGCTGCAGCCCGGCGGCGTGGTACACGCTGCCATGGCGCTGCGTGGCAACGGCCACCACTTGCAGCAGCGCACCAGTTTGCTGTGCCAGCGCTGCGCCGTGCTCGTGCAAAATTTGCAGCAAGCCGCGGCCCACGCTGCCAAAACCAACCAGTGCCAGGCGGTAAGTTTTCACGCCGGCAGCTGCCTGCTATTTGCCGGCCAGCCGCGCAATGCGGCGCCGCACTTCAAACCACTGTACTTTGGAAACGCCCAATTTTCTGCGCAGCAGGTCCGGTTCCATATCCGCAAGGCAGTCCGTGACGGCACACCGCCAGCGCAGCCGGTCAAACGTGATGCGCTGCGCAAGGCCGGCGCTGTTGGTGATGTCTTCCAGCCAGTACTCCAGCAGGCGCACGGAGTACGGAAATACGCGCGGGTTTTTCTTGGTGCGCGCAACGTAGTCCTCGTAGATGCCAATCCAGTCCGGATCTACATCAACCTTGCGTTCCTTGTGGCGGTGGCGCTTGTCCGCGTAGCGCACATAAAGGGCGGGCGCCTTGCGGTTGGAAAAATCCAGATGGCGGTGCTCCAGCCGCGCAACTTCGCCCTTGCGCAGCCCTGTATGCAGCACCAGCGTGAGCATGGCAAACGGGCGCGGATCCGGCTTGAGCTTGCGCTCGCCAAAAGATTCGGCTGCGCCCAGCGCTTGATCGATCTCGCGCTCTGTGAGCAATTCCGGCAGCGGGCTGCGCACAGAGATGTTGACGACGGCATCAGCCGGGTCAGACTTCAGGCCGGCGTTGAGGGCGGCCCAGCGAAAGAAAGACTTGAGCGCCGTGATGCGCCGGTCCAGCGACTTGGGCGCGCAGGGCACAGACCGGCCGGACTGCAGCCACTTGATGAACTCGTTGAGTGATTTTGTGGTGAACTTGTTGAGCGCTGTGCCGGCGCCATAGTGGCCGGCCAGCAGCTGCACATCAATGCGGTAGTTCTTGATGGTGTTGCCGGAAAGCCCGCTGCGCCGGAGGTGTTCCAGCCAGGCCACGCTGGCAGCAGCCAGGGCGGTGGTGGGCTGCAACCCGCGCGCAGCGATGCGCGCCGGCTTGGGCTTTTCGGCGGCGGGTTTTTTTAGGGCAGGCATGGGCTGCAAAAACTGCGGCGCTGCTTCAGCCGTCGGACGCGGGCGGAACCTGCGGGGCGCCGCGCACCAGCGGACAGGAGTTGTAGTCGCGCCCCAGAATTACCTGAAACTGATTTGGGCTCTCCGTTATTGGCCGCTGCTCAACGCGGCTTTGGTCCAGATGAAATAGCGCGCGCAGCTTGGGCAATTGCGGATCCAGCTCACTGCCAGTGTAGTTGAGAATGATTGTCTGTGCAACCGGCGCTGCAATTTTTGCCTGTGCCGCGCTTTCGAGCACGGCCGCTTGCAGGCCCAGCTGGCGCACGTTTTGTGCGGCCAGCTGCGCTGCCGGTGCCCAGCCGCTGCGGTCCAGCAGCTCCACGGTATAGGCGGGTGGTGGCTGCCACTCTGGCAGCGCAAGCGCCTGCTGCAAAAACGGCTGCAGCTCCGGTGCGTTGGGCAGATAGGCGGCCGGAAAGTGTGCGTCGCCCTCGTAACGCGTGATCAGCGGCGGGCGCAGCACGCTGCCGCGCAGCTGGCTGCCGTCAAAGCGCACAGCCAGCGGCACAAACTGCAGCACATCGCCCAGCTGCATGTTGGTTTGCACGGCGCTGGCAAACTGGCGGTAGAGGGCGGGCAGGCGCAGCAGCGTGCTGGACTGGTGCAGGCGCGCCACAATCGCGCGCAGCACATCTTGCTGCCGGCGCGAGCGGTCCTGGTCATCGCTGCCGTAGCGCAGGCGCGCATACCATTGCGCGGTGGCGCCATCCATCTTCTGCAAGCCGGGCCGCACCCGAAACTCGGCCCAGTTGCGCGGCTGGGCTGCGTCAAGGCCAGGCGCTTTTAGAATGCGGTCGCTAAAGTCGCATGGCACCGGCACCTCAATGCCACCGAGCGTATCCACAATTTGAATGAAAGCCGGAATGTCGACCCAGACCACATAGTGCGCGGCAAAGCCAAAGTTGTAGAGCACAGTTTGCTGCGCAAGCGCCAGCGCGCCGTCCGGCGCAAAGCGTGCGCTGCCCACGGCGGTGTTGATGGTGCCCATCGAGTTGCCGGGCAGGTACACATACAAGTCG
>OFRD01000018.1_pt1 | contig 52346 bp, 50 predicted proteins | sample 1543041 | NCBI WGS metagenome assembly OFRD01 (sample SAMN07774234, study PRJEB24372) | wastewater metagenome | isolation source: Exp Tend CN 100WW | collected 2016-02
ATCGAGCGCGCCTCCCGACGACACGTTCACCGTGCCGCCCGAAATTCCGGTTCCGGAACCGGTCACGCCGGTGACCACCCCTCCGGAGAGTACGTTTTCGACGCCGCCGGCAAACACCGCGACATTGCTCAAAACCGTGCCGCCGACGTTGAAGATGCCGCCGCTCGAGACGGAGATATGGTCTACCGTCGCACCGGACGAGACATTCAGGTCACCGCCATTGAAGACGGTCGCATATTCGAAAGACGCGCCAGAGAGAACGTCGACCAGCCCGGAAATTACGGTGCCCGAACCGGCGACGCCGGTGACGGAACCACCTGCAGAGACGATTTCGTGGCCGCCACCTAGAATAACAACATTGCTGGTGATCTTGCCGCCAAGGTTGAGCGTGCCACCCGATAGCGTGACGTCGTGTGCCGTCGCGCCGGCGGAAACGTTCAGGACGCCGCCGCCGAAGGCCGTGGTGTTGAACGTCTGGCCGCCAGACGAAACATTTTCAACACCTCCGCTTGAAACCGCGGCGCCAATGCTGAAGCCACCGGCGGAAACTACCTGGTTGCCATGCAACAGAATCGTGGCGCCGGAATCGACACCACCACTAAAGACGGCCTCGAATCCGCCGGACAGGATCGTGCCCGTCGCGCTGCCACCGGCTGAACCGGGACTACCGCTGATCGGTCCTACGCCGAGCTGGAAGTAGCCGCCGCTCAGCACCGCCGTATCGGCCGCCGTGCCGCCGCTCAGCACCGTCATGCCGCCGGAGTTGGAGATCGTTGTCCCGGAGACTGTACCGCCCGAGGTGACTTGCGCGCCGCCGTTGTTGACGATGGTGGTGGACACTGCGAGGCCACCGGAATTCACACTGAGCTGACCGCCCGACACGGACGTGTTGCTGACGGTTCCGCCCGCCGAACCACCCAGTCCCTGGCTCGACGACGGAACGCCGACCTGCATGAAGCCGCCATCGCCAACGATGCTGCCCAGGGCCGTGCCGCCCGCGAACACGCTCTCGGTGCCACTCGTGGTGACGGTGGTGGCGGAGGTTAAGCCGCCCGACAAAACGTCGAGGATCGGGCCAACACCCACCGAATAGCCGCTCAGGACGGCGCCAGGCCCCACCTCGAGGTTGGTGCCGCTACCGAAAGTGGTGTTGGAAAGCTGCGAAACGGACGCTCCGCTGACCAGTTCTACGGCGCCGAAATTGGTGACCGAAACGCCACTCAGGGACCCACCTGAGAACAGCTTCAGCAGACCACCGTTGACCATCGTGGCGTTTGCCGACCCGCCGAAAAGGACGTCGAGCTCACCGCCGCCGAAGACAGTGGCGCCGTTCGCGGCACCTCCGGACGAAACGGTTTCCAGGCCGCCCTGGCGGATGTTGATGTTACTCGTCGTGCTTCCCGCGAGATTGAATTGGCCGCCGGAATTCACATTGATGTCGTGCGCGGACGCGCCGGCCAGCAAGTTCAGCGCGCCGCTGCCGTCGACAGCAAGGTCGCTGACGGTGGCTCCTGCGGACACGTTCACTGTGCCGACGACGTTGACCGTTGGGAAGCCGGACGAATCCAATGATCCGTTGATGGCACCGCCGGCAGAGACGTTCAATGTGGCGCCGCCCGCAATGAATACGGAGCTCGTCACCGTACCCAGAAGGCTGAGCGTTGCCCCGTTCGATACAGTAAGATCATGAACGGTGGCGCCAGCTGCGACGCCGGCCGCGGCTCCGGACGACAACGTGAAGAACTCGGCCGTGCCTCCGGAGAGGACATTGAGCGAGCCTCCCGACACCGTAAAGGACTGCGCGTTGCCGCCAGAAAGCACGTTCAGCGTGCCCCCCGACACATCGAAGTTCTGCGCATTGCCACCCGAAGAAATATTCTCCGTGCCGCCGGAGAAGACCTCCGAATTGCTGGTCTGAGCGCCAGCGAGATTGAGGATGCCGCCATTGCTGACGCCGAAGTCGTGGATCGTCGCGCCAAAGTCGGCCGTGACAAGGCCGCCGCTCCTGACCGTGAAGTAGGACAACTGGCCGCCCGCGGTCACGCTGACCGTACCACCCGACACGATCGTCTCGTTGCTGCCCGGAGCGCCCGTCTCGATGCCGCCGGAAGAGATCACAACCAGGCCGCTCGCATAGACCGTAACCTGGCTTGTCACCGTTCCGGCAACGTTCAGCGTGCCGCCCGACGACACGGCAATGGACGACGCCACACCGCCCGAGGAGACGTTGAGCATGCCGCCTGCATCCACCGTGGCCGAGACGCTGCCACCGCCGCTCGAGATATTCAGGCTGCCGCCGGACAGGATCGTGGCGCCGCTGTCGACACTACCGCTCGAAATCACTTCGTTGCCACCGGACAAAGTCGTTCCAGTAGCGCTGCCGCCGGACACAACGATCAGCGTGCCGCCAGTCAGGACGGTATCGCCGGATTCAGTACCGGAAGATACAGTTACGGTCACGCCGCTGGAAATCGTCTGCATGGCTCCGCCTCCAGGCCAGAATAAAATTCATTTGCCCGTTTTCGGAGCATCGATGCCCGTCGGCGTCGACGCCCTTTACGCGCTACATATTGGCGCCGACCGGAAATCCCGGTATGCGCTGAAAAACTTGCGCTATGTGATCGGCCGTAATCAGCCGCGCGCATTCAAAATGTCGCGGTGAATCCGCATGCCGCGAACACCACAGGAAATCCTTGTCTATGAAGTCGGACCGCAATCCTTTCGGACCGACCTGGGTGGGCAGTTTGGCGGTCGCAGGATAGGCAGGCTTCGGGGTGTCGGCATTCGACCAAACAGCCTCCGACTCGACCGGCGTGGCGTCGGTCGAACGATCAACGATTACCTTAGGTTGTCCCGCTAAATGGTTCGCCGGGCGTTTCACGGCGATCGCCGACGCGACGGTAATCGCATTCACAAAAAAACCCCTGCCCTGAAATAAAAAGAACTGCTCAAAAAGTGAACAAAAAGGTAGGCGAGATTAACAACCTCGTCAACGAACCAAACCTTAGTACCTCCTCGGGGCTGCTCCTGAATCGCCGTGCAACGATGAGCCGATCGAGCTTGCTTTGGGCGAAATCTGCTCTGCCGTGACAACGAACGTGGCGATCACCATCGCGAACGGAGAGGCGCATTTGATTGCGTTCGCGCGATCCGAGCCAGCGCACTCCCGCTCTCTGAGCCGAGCCTCCGCTTCGGGGAGGCTGAACCTCACGCCGCCTTCTTGCTCTCGGCGAGATTGGCGAGCTGGCGCAGGATCTCCGTGGTGCCCGCGAGCCGCTCTTCCGGCGTGTCCCATTCCTGGAAGAACACGACCTTCATGTCCGGCCGCACCTTGGCGGCCCGGCCGTGCTGACGGATGAACGTCACCAGCCGCTCCGGATGCGCAAAGCTGTTGTCGCGGAATGCGATCACGGCGCCCTTCGGGCCTGCATCGACCTTGCCGACATTGGCGCGGCGGCAATAGGCCTTGATCGCGGCGACCTTGAACAGATAGCGGACTTCGTCGGGCAGCACGCCGAAGCGATCGCGCATCTCGGCGGCAAAGGCGTCGATGTCCTCGTCGGTGTCGAGATCGGCGAGCCGACGATAGAGCGACAGCCGCACGCTGAGATCGTTGACGTAGTCTTCTGGAATCAAGACCGGCATGCCAATCGTGATCTGCGGCGACCAGCGATCGGCGGCAGGCTCGACGACGCCGGCCTTGAGGTTGACGATCGCCTCCTCCAGCATCGACTGGTACAGCTCGAAGCCGACTTCCTTGATGTGGCCGGACTGCTCCTCGCCGAGCAGATTGCCGGCGCCGCGGATGTCGAGGTCGTGCGAGGCAAGCTGGAAGCCCGCGCCCAGCGTCTCCAGCGACTGCAGCACCTTGAGCCGCCGCTCCGCCTGCGCCGTGATCTTCTGCTGCGCCGGCAGCGTGAACAACGCGTAGGCGCGCAGCTTGGAGCGACCGACGCGGCCGCGCAGCTGATAGAGCTGGGCGAGGCCGAACATGTCGGCGCGGTGCACGATCAGCGTGTTGGCATTCGGGATGTCGAGACCGGATTCGACGATCGTGGTCGACAGCAGGATATCGTATTTGCCGTCGTAGAACGCGGACATGATGTCTTCGATCACGGTCGGCGGCATCTGGCCGTGCGCGACGGCAACCTTCATCTCCGGCACGTTCTTGTCGAGGAAATCCTTGACGCCGGCGAGGTCCTCGATCCGTGGCACGACGTAGAAGGCCTGGCCGCCGCGATAGCGCTCGCGCAGCAGCGCCTCGCGGATCATCAGGGGGTCGTGGGGCGCGACGAAGGTGCGCACCGCGAGGCGATCGACCGGCGGCGATGCGATGATCGAGAGCTCACGGACCCCGGTCAGCGCCAGTTGCAGCGTGCGCGGGATCGGGGTCGCCGACAGCGTCAGGACGTGGACCTGGGCGCGCAGCTGCTTCAGCCGCTCCTTGTGGCTGACGCCGAAATGCTGCTCCTCGTCGACGATCAAGAGGCCGAGGTCCTTGAACTTGATGGCCTTGCCGAGCAGCGCATGGGTGCCGACGACGATGTCGACGCTGCCGTCAGCGAGTCCCTTCTTGGTCTGGTTCAAATCCTTGGTCGACACCAACCGCGAGGCCTGCGCGACATTGACCGGGAAGCCCTTGAAGCGCTCGGTGAAGGTGCGCGAATGCTGGCGCGCCAGCAGCGTGGTCGGCACCACGACCGCGACCTGCTTGCCTTCGAGTGCGACGGCGAAGGCCGCGCGCAGCGCCACCTCGGTCTTGCCGAAGCCGACGTCGCCGCAGATCAGGCGGTCCATCGGGCGGCCGATTTCGAGGTCCTTCAGGGTCGAGTTGATGGCCCCCAGCTGGTCCTCGGTTTCATCATAGGGGAAGCGTGCGCAGAACTCGTCATAGACGTGCGGCTGCAGCGGGAATTTCGGCGCCTCGTGCAGCTGCCGCTCCGCCGCGATCTTGATCAATTCGCCCGCGATCTCGCGGATGCGGTTCTTGAGCTTGGCCTTGCGCGCCTGCCAGCCGCCGCCCCCGAGACGGTCGAGCTCGACATTGGCGCTGTCGGAGCCGTAGCGCGACAGCAGCTCGATGTTCTCGACCGGCAGGAACAGCTTGGTCTCCGCCGCGTAGTGCAGTTCGAGGCAGTCATGCGGCGCGCCGGACACTTCGAGCGTCTGGAGACCGACGAAGCGGCCGATGCCGTGCTCGACGTGAACCACCAGATCGCCGGTCGCGAGGCTCGTCACCTCCGAGATGAAATTGTCGAGCTTGCGGCTCGCCTTGCGTGGCCGCACCAAGCGGTCGCCGAGAATATCCTGCTCGCTGATGACGGCGAACTCGTCGGTCTCGAAGCCGGACTCCATGCCGAGCACGGCCAGCATGGTCTCGTTGCGCGGCGTCGCCTGCACGATGCGCCAGGTGTTGACGCTGGTGGTGTTGAGCAGCTTGTGGTCGCGCAGCATCGCGCCCATGCGGTCGCGCGAGCCTTCGCTCCACAGCGCGACGATCACTTTCTTGCGCTGCGATTGCAGCGCGCCGATGTGGCCGACCACCGCCTCGAACACGTTGACATTGCCGTCGGCGCGCTCGGGCGCGAAATTGCGGCCCTGCCGCGCGCCGGCGTCGAACACGTCTGCCGTGCCTTCGGGCACCGCGAACGGCGTCAGCCGCGCCAGCGGCGCGTCGCCGAGCAGCTTGGTCCATTCGGCCTCGGTCAGATAGAGCTTGTCCGGCGGCAGCGGCTTGTAGATCGCGCCGCTGCCCGGATGCTCCAGCGCTTCGCGCCGTGCGTCATAGTAGTCGGCAACCTGGGTGAAGCGCTCGCGCGCGGCGTCCTCGCCCTGCGGCTCGATCGCAATGGTTGCGCCGTCGAGATAATCGAACAGCGTGTCCATCCGCTCCTGGAACAGCGGCAGCCAATGCTCCATGCCGGGATGGCGCCGCCCCTCGGAGACCGCTTCATAGAGCTGGTCGTCGCGCTCCGGCGCGCCGAACGCCGCGACATAGCCCATGCGGAAGCGGCGGATGGTCTCGGTGGTGAGCTGGAATTCCGAGACCGGCACCAGGTCGAGCCCGCGCATGTCCAGGTGTGTGCGCTGGGTCTCGGCATCGAAGGTGCGGATCGATTCCAGGCTATCGCCGAAGAAGTCGAACCGCACCGGCTGGTCGAGGCCGGCCGGAAACAGATCGAGGATGCCGCCGCGCACGGCGTATTCGCCGGGTTCACGCACCGTGGACGAGCGGGTGTAGCCATTGTGCTCCAGCCAGGCGACGACCGAGTCCATCGGCACGACGTTGCCGGGGACGACCGACAGCGCCTGCGCCGCGACCTGATCGCGCGCCGGCACCCGCTGCACGGCGGCGTTCACCGTGGTCAGCACGATCAGCGGCTTGTCGGAGCCCGTCAGCCGCGACAGTTTCGCCAGCGCGGTCAGCCGCTGCGCCAGGATACCGGAATGCGGCGAGACGCGGTCATAGGGCTGGCAGTCCCAGGCCGGGATCTGCATGACCGCGATATCGGGGGCGAAGAACTCCAGCGCGCGGGCAAGCTGCTGCATCCGTGCGCCGTCGCGGCACACCACCGCGAGGCTGACCGCCGGCCGCTTCGGCTGCGCGGCGATGGCGCGCGCCAGATCGGAGATGACGAGCCCCTCGGCGCCCTCGGCGACGTTGGCGATGGTCAGCACCCGGCCGGGTGCGAGCATCGCGGCCGGCGATTTCATCGGCTGCTTCATGCGCTGGGGTCCGCAACCCGGAACGCCTTGATGCGGGCAAACAGCGCGGTCGCATATTCCGAAGGCAGCACCTTGTCACCGGTCAGCGCGGCATAGAGATCGGGATCCGGAACCTCGATCAGGTGCTCGAGCTCACCGATCTCCTGATCGGACAGCTCGCCAATGGTCGCGTCTGCGAACCGGCCGAGGATCAGGTCCATCTCCCGGGTGCCGCGGTGCCAGCAGCGAAACAGAAGCCGCTTGCGGCGGTCATCGAGCCCCTGGCTCGATCGTGTCGATCCCGTCATGTCCCAAAATCCGTTCAACGCGAAAAGCCCGGACGTGCCGGGCGCGCTTGATATAGCGACAGCGGCGGCCGATGTCAGCCCTCATTCGCCGCCTTTTGGGGTTTCCTTGCGCGCATGACGTGAGTCGTGTGTAAAGGGCTGCGATGCGCCCCGCTTTGCTCAATCCGCTGTTTGCCCAGGTCACGACGCTTTCGGGCGTCGGCCCGAAGCAGGACAGACTGCTGCGCTATTTGCTCGACCGGAGCGAGACGCCGCGGCTGGTCGACCTCCTGCTGCACCTGCCGGCGAGCGTGATCGACCGCCGCGCCCGGCCGAAGATCCGGGATGCTGTGGTCGGAACCATGGTGACGCTGGAGGTCACCGTCGATCGCCATCGCCCGCCACCGCCACGCAATTCGCGCGCACCTTACCTCGTCTATGCCAGCGACGACACCGGCGACGTGGTGCTGACCTTCTTCCGCGCCCAGCCCGGCTATGTCGAGAAGCTGCTGCCGATGGGCGAGAAGCGCTACGTCTCCGGCACGCTGGCGATGTATGACGGCATCCCGCAGATCGTGCATCCCGATCGCGTCGTCGACGAAGCCGGCTTTGCAAAGCTCTCCGGCATCGATCCGGTCTATCCGCTGACCGAGGGGCTGGCGATCGGCTCGCTCCGCCGCGCCATCGCGCAGGCGCTGACCAAGCTGCCGGATTTGCCGGAGTGGATCAGCCCCGAGGTGCTGCGCCGTTGCAACTTCCCGCCGATCCGGGAGGCGCTGACCCGCGTCCATGTCCCGGTCGAGCTGACCGACATCCTGCCCGATGGACCGTTCTGGTCGCGGCTCGCGTTCGACGAACTGCTGGCGGGCCAGCTCGCGCTGGCGTTGATCCGCGCCACGCTGCGCCGCCCCGCCGGCGTGCGCAATGCGGGCGACCGCCATCTGCGCAACAGGATCATCGACGCCCTGCCCTATGCGCTGACCAGGTCGCAGCGCGAGGCGGTCGCGGCGATCACGGAGGATCTGCGCCAGCCGGTGCGGATGCTGCGCCTCGTGCAGGGCGATGTCGGTTCCGGCAAGACCGTGGTGGCGCTGCTCGCGGCCGCCGCCGTCACCGAGGCCGGCAAGCAGGCGGCGCTGATGGCGCCGACCGAAATCCTGGCGCGCCAGCACATCAAGACCATCGCGCCGCTCGCCGAGCGCGCCGGCATGCGGGTTGCGATCCTCACCGGCCGCGAAAAGGGTAAGGAGCGCCGCGAGCTCCTGGCGCGGCTGGAGGCCGGCGAAATCGATCTGCTGGTCGGCACCCATGCGCTGATCCAGGACGATGTGATCTACAAGGCGCTGGCGCTCGCCGTGGTCGACGAGCAGCATCGTTTCGGCGTGCGCGAACGGCTCGCGCTGACCTCCAAGGGCGAGGCCGTCGACGTGCTGGTGCTGAGCGCGACACCGATCCCGCGCACGCTGGTGCTGACATATTTCGGCGACATGGACGTCTCCGAGCTGCGCGAAAAGCCGGCGGGACGCCAGCCGATCGACACCCGCGCAGTGCCGATGAGCCGGATCGAGGACGTCATGGACGGCGTCGGCCGCGCGCTTGGCGCGGGAAAACTCGTCTACTGGATCTGCCCGCTGGTCGACGAATCCGAGGCCGAGGGCACCGAGCACCTCACCAACGCGACCGAACGTTTCGAGAGCCTGCAGCAGCGGTTCGGCGATCGCGTCGGCCTGGTGCACGGGCAGATGAAGGGTGCCGAGAAAGACCGTGTGATGGCGCAGTTCGCCGCACACGAGATCGGCCTCCTGGTCGCGACGACGGTGGTCGAGGTCGGTGTCGACGTGCCGGCGGCGACCATCATGGTGATCGAGAACGCCGAACGCTTCGGCCTCGCGCAATTGCATCAATTGCGCGGCCGCATCGGCCGCGGCTCGGAGGCTTCGACCTGCCTGCTGCTCTACAAGGAGCCGCTCGGCGAGATGTCGAAGGCGCGGCTCAAGGTGATCCGCGAGACCACGGACGGCTTCCGGATCGCCGAGGAGGATCTCAAGCTGCGCGGCGAAGGCGACGTGCTCGGCGTCCGCCAGAGCGGCCTGCCCGGCTACCGCATCGCGCGCTCCGAGGTGCACGGCCAGCTCATCACCCAGGCCCGCGACGAGGCGTTGCGGATCATGAAGGACAATCCGAAGCTCAAGGGCGAGCGCGGCGAAGCGCTGCGCTGCCTGCTCTACCTCTACGAACGCGACGAGGCCGTGCCGCTGATCGGCGCGGGGTAGCTGCCAACGGCAGGCGCGGCCTTGCTTTTGCCGATCAAGGGGTATACCCCTCCGCCGCCGCGAAAAACGACCGCCTGAACCGGCAAGCCCGGCAGGCCGTCGCGTACACGTCAGCCACGCACTCACGTGGTTCGGCCAGCGTCTCCGAAAGCAATCGCCTGACACCTATCAGGCCATCGCAGCCATCAGCGCCGCCGCGCGCTGCATGTTTGCGACCACAGGAGCGCTACCATGCGAAATCCGGTTACGATCATTGGCGCCGGCCTCGGCGGTCTCACGCTCGCGCGTGTTCTGCATCTCCACGGCTTCGCCGCAACGATCTATGAAGCCGAGATTTCGGCGAGCCAAAGGACGCAAGGCGGCCTGCTCGATATTCACGAACATAACGGACAGCTCGCGCTCAGGGCCGCAGGGCTGTTTGACGCGTTCCTGGAGCTCGTCCGTCCCGGTGAAGATGCCAAGCGCATCGTCGACAAAGACGGCCATGTCCTGTTCGACCAGCCCGGCAGCCGCACCGGCACGCGCCCCGAGGTCGACCGCGGCGATCTTCGGCGCATACTGATCGATTCGATCCCTCCGAATGCGATTCGATGGGGACACAAGGTCACGTCGATCGCTGCGCGCGGTGACGGACGGCACGACATCACCTTTGCCCATGGCGCGACGGTGACATCGGACGTGCTCGTCGGCGCCGACGGTGCATGGTCGAAGGTCCGTCCGCTGCTGTCGGAGTCGAGACCTGCGTACACCGGCGTCTCGTTCATCGAGACCTCGCTGTTCGACGGCGACACGCGCCACAAGGCAAGCGCGGATGCGATCGGCAGCGGCACGCTGATGGCCGTTGCTCCCGGCAAGGGTATTCTGGCGCATCGCTATGCCGATGGCACGCTGCATACTTATGCGGCCCTGAAGGAGCCGGAGGATTGGATCAACTCGATCGACTTCAGCGACCCCAAAGCTGGCCTGGCGCATCTTGCCGAACAATTTCGCGGCTGGGCCCCGCAACTTACCGCCCTGATCACCGACGGTGAAACCGATCCGGTGCTGCGCCGGATCCATGCGCTGCCGGTCGGACATCGATGGCGGCGTGTGCCCGGCGCAACGCTGCTCGGCGATGCCGCGCATCTGATGTCGCCGTTCGCCGGCGAAGGCGCAAACCTTGCGATGCTCGATGGCGCGGAACTCGCCCGGGCGCTTGTTGCCACTCCCGATGACGTCGAAGGCGCGCTGGCCCGCTATGAAAGCGAGCTATTCCCGCGAAGCGCTGATGTGGCGGAACAGACCGCTGCGAACCTGGAGGAGTTCTTCGGCGACCGCGCCCCCGAGAGCGTGGTTGACCTGTTCAGCCAGCATCTTGCGTGAAACAGCAACGCGTCAATCAGCGCCGATCACCCTCGGTCGATGAAACCGGCACCAGCTCATGTCCCGCAGCCTGCCAGCCGCGGCAGCCGCCTTGGATCACGGCGACATGCGCAAATCCGATGTCGTGCAGCGCCTGAGCGGCGCGCTTGGCCTTGCCGCCGCCGCCGCAGGTCAGGATGATCGGCTGCTCGCGATCGCCGAGTGCGGGATCGGACGCAGCGATGCCAGCGATCTCCTCGTGGCTGATATTGCGCGCGCCCGCGATGGTGCCGCGCTCGCGCAACTGCCAGGGCTCGCCGACATCGATCAGCGTGATGCCGCCTTGCTCGAGCTCGCGCTTGGCCTGGTCGGGCGACAGCAGTCGCGCGCCCTCACCGGACGGCGTCTCGCCGGAGCGCATCAGCCCTCGACCTTGGCCGGCGCCGCCGGCTGCAACGACGCCTGATTGGCGATCCGCGCGGCATTGGCCATGCCGGCGAGCGCCGCGGCGCGCTTCTGATCGTTGGTGCCGGGCTGCACCACGCCGGCCGACATGATCAAGGTCGCGGCATCCTCGGTGCTCATCTCGATCTCGATGACCTTGCTCTTCGGCACGTAGAAGAAGAAGCCAGTGGTCGGGTTCGGCGCACACGGCAGGAACACCGAGATGTGCTCCTCCTGTCCGGGGAAGCTGGCGGCGAGCTCGGCGTTCGGCGCCTGCGAGATCAGCACGATCGACCACATCCCGGGCGAAGGAAATTCGACCAGGCCGACGCGGCGGAAGCTCGAGCCGTTGCCGGAGAACAGCGTCTCGAACACCTGCTTCAGGCCGCGGTAGATCGCACGCACCGCAGGAATCCGCCCAAGCAGCCGCTCGCCGAGATCGACCAGCGTTCGCCCGATCAGGTTGGCGGTGAGAAAGCCAAGCAGCGTCAGCGCGATGACCGCGACGATCAGGCCGGAACCGGGCAGCCCGAACGGCAGATAGGTCTCCGGCCGGTAGGCCGTGGGTACGAACGGGCGGACCAGATTGTCGACCCAGTTCACGAACCACCAGGTCAGGTACAGGGTGATCGCAACTGGCCCGGCCACCACGAGGCCGGTCAGGAAATAGTTGCGGAAACGCGCCATCAGCCCGCGCGGCGCGTCCGGCGGCAAATCACCAGCGACAGGAGGCACTTGGTTGGAAGTCATTGCGGTTCCAAGGTCGTCGAAGCGGCGTCGAAGCGGCCGTTGTCCAGCACCCAGCTAAGCCATTCTGACGCATTTTTGAAGGGGCCGCGTGACGGCCCGGCTTGCGACTATTCGACCGTGACCGATTTGGCCAGATTCCGGGGCTGATCGACGTCGGTGCCCATCACGACGGCAGTATGATAGGCGAGCAGCTGCACCGGCACCGCATAGACCATCGGCGCAAAGGTCGCGCCCATGTCCGGCATCACGATCGTGACCAGAGACTGGATGGTCGCCTCGGCGGCGCCCTTGGCGTCGGTCATCAGGATGATCTTGCCGCCGCGGGCGGCGACCTCCTGCATGTTGGAGACGGTCTTCTCGAACACCTTGTCGTAGGGCGCGATCACCACCACCGGCATGTGCTCGTCGATCAGCGCGATCGGGCCGTGCTTGAGCTCGCCGGCGGCATAGCCCTCGGCATGGATGTAGGAGATCTCCTTCAGCTTCAGCGCGCCTTCCAGCGCCAGCGGATAGCTGGTGCCGCGGCCGAGATAGAGCACGTCGCGCGACTTCGAGATTTCGCGCGCCAGCTTCTCGATCTGCGGCTCTGACGTGAGCGCCTCCGACATCAGGCGCGGAATTTCGACGAGGCCGTGCACCAGCTTGCTCTCGTCGGCCTCGGACAGCTCGCCGCGCGCCTTGCCGGCGGCGACCGCGAGCGAGGCCAGCACCATCAGCTGGCAGGTGAACGCCTTGGTCGAGGCGACGCCGATCTCGGGACCTGCCAGTGTCTGCAACACGGTCTCGCTCTCGCGAGCAATCGTCGAGGTCGGCACGTTGACGACCGAGAGCGTGTGCGTGCCCTGCGCCTTGGCGTAGCGCAGCGCCGCCAGCGTGTCGGCGGTCTCGCCGGACTGCGAGATGAAGATCGCGAGATCGCCCTTGCGCAGCGGCGCCTCGCGGTAGCGGAATTCGGAGGCGACATCGAGCTCGACCGGCAGCCGCGCCAACCGCTCCAGCCAGTATTTCGCGACGAAGCCGGCATAGCTCGCGGTGCCGCAGGCGGTGATCGAGACGCGCTGGATGTCCTTGAAGTCGAACGGCAGCTTGACCGGCATGGTGACGCGCTCGGTCGCCATATCGACGTAACGCGCGAGCGTATGCCCGACCACTTCGGGCTGCTCGTGGATCTCCTTCGCCATGAAGTGGCGATAGTTCGCCTTGTCGACCAGCGCCGTCGCCGTGGTGTGCTTGATCGCCTCGCGATGCACGATGGCGTTGTCCTTGTCGAAGATCGTCGCGCCCTTGCGGTTCAGCACCACCCAGTCGCCGTCCTCGAGATAGCTGATCGTATCGGTGAACGGCCCGAGCGCGATCGCATCCGAGCCGAGATACATTTCGCCCTCGCCGTGGCCGACCGCGAGCGGCGGGCCGTTGCGGGCGCCGATCATCAGATCGTCCTCGCCGGCGAAGATGAAGCCGAGCGCGAAAGCGCCGCGCAGCTGCGACAGCGCCGCCCTCACCGCCTCGACCGGCGCGACGCCGCCCTTGAGCAGATTGTCGACCAGATGCACCACGACCTCGGTGTCTGTCTCGGTGGCGAACACCGCGCCCCTGGCTTCAAGTTCCTCGCGCAGCTCGCGGAAATTCTCGATGATGCCGTTATGCACGACGGCGACGCGTTCGGTGGCGTGCGGATGCGCGTTGTTCTCGGTCGGCCTGCCGTGGGTCGCCCAGCGGGTGTGGCCGATGCCGGTGTGGCCGCCGAGCGGCTTCGCTTCGAGCCGGGTCTCCAGATTCTTCAGCTTGCCCTCGGCGCGCCGCCGCGCCAGGACGCCGTTCTCCAGCGTCGCGACCCCCGCGGAATCATAGCCGCGATATTCGAGCCGCTTCAGCGAATCCACCAATTGCTCCGCGACCGGAGCGCGTCCAAGAATGCCGACGATGCCGCACATGCGGTTCAATGTCCCCAAAAATCGCCGAAAATTTGCCGAAGCGGCGACACGGTCCCTTAACGGGAATCGCCGGCCGCAAGATACTCAATAATTATTGCCGATTGCGACAGTCTTAAACGGCAAGGTTGATGCGAAAGGCTGGTTAATCGGGGCTAACCAGTTTGGCAAGAGTGCGTCAGCCAGCACCGGCGCCGGCAGCCGAACCTTGGGCCTTCGCCGTGCATCCTGACGTAGGCGAACAAGCCCACGAGGCCCCACAGCCCGCGACCGGTCTTTGTGAAGATCGTTTCGACCAATGCTTGGACCAGACAAAGGAGCAGGTCGTTCACGGTTCCCAACCCCGACCGTGGAGCCGGACGTCGCGGCACGTCAGCATGCCGTGCAGTCCGGCCTTGATGAAAAGCAGATAGAGCGCGAACGCCAGCACGAAGCCGATCCGGTTGTCGCTCGCGGCAAAGTTGCGCATGATGTGTTCTGCTTCGCCGCCGCTTGATCGCGATGAAACCGCCGCGGGCAAACGCCGTGAACCGCGTCAACGCAGCATTAACGGCTTTCGGCGAGGGTGCCGCCGCCGGAGGTACCCCGATGCACACCACGCATGATCGTGAGACGCAGCGCCTCGATGTGCTGGCCGAACTCGACATCCTCGACACGCCGCGCGAGCTTGCCTTTGACCGACTGACCGGGCTGTGCCGAAAGATCTTTCGCGTGCCGATGTCGACGCTGACGCTGATCGACGGCCATCGGCAGTGGTTCAAGGCCTCCGACGGCATGGAGGACCGCGAGACCGCGCGCGGGCCCGCGCTCTGCAACCTGGCGATTGCGCAGGACCATCCCCTCGTCATTCCGGACACGCTGCGTGAGCCGCGCCTTGCCGACAATATCTTCGTGCACGGCAAGCCGCACATCCGTTTCTATGCCGGCGCGCAGCTCAAGATGTCAGGCGCGGTGATCGGAACATTGTGCGCGATGGACACGCGCCCGCGCGATTTCGATGCCGATGCGATCAGCATGCTGTCCGATCTTGCCGCCGTCGCCGTCGACGAACTGATGTTGCGGAACCTGTCCATGCAGGACGCCCTCACCGGCTGCTCATCGCGGCGCGCCTTCCGCGGTGAAGGCGAACGGCTGACCGCGCTGGCGGCGCGGCATCTCAGTCCGCTCGCCTGCGCGGTGCTCGATGTCGATCATTTCAAACGGGTCAACGATACCTACGGGCACGCGGTCGGCGACGTGGTGCTGGCCGCGGTGGCGGAGGCCGCACGTGGCGCGCTGCGCGGCTCCGACGTGATCGGCCGGCTCGGCGGCGAGGAATTCGGCATCCTGTTGCCGCACACCAGGCTCGACAACGCCATGGGCGTGCTCGAGAAGGTGCGTGCGGCCGTCGCGGCGACGCGGATCGAGACGCCGGCCGGCACCATCGGCGTCACCTGCAGCCTCGGCGGTGCCGCGCTCTCGCCCGGCAATGGCTTCGACGACATGCTGCGCAATGCCGACCTTGCGATGTACGGCGCCAAGCAGGCCGGCCGCAACCAGGCGCTGGCCTGGGTCGACCGTGCGCCGTCGATTGCGCCGACCGCGCGGCGCGTGTTCAAGGCCGGCACGATCAGCTTCAATGCCGGGCATTCCACGATCGACTGCACGGTGCGCGGCCTGTCGCGCGACACCGCAACGATCGAGGTGCTGTCGACTTCCGGCATCCCCGAACAGTTCAAGCTCGCGATCGCCGCCGATGCGCTGTCGCACGCGTGCCGGATCACCGGAAAGGCCGACAACCGGATCGAGGTCGCCTTCACCTGACCGGCGGCGTCGGTCATTATCACGTGGTTGGCTGCGGAGCCTTGCGATGTCGAACGATCAGCCACCGCCGCTCGCAAAACCGTTCTGGCGCCGCGGCCTTGCCGGCTTGCTCGATTTCATCACCGTGTTCTTCGGCGGCGGCTACGCCATCGGCGCCGCCACTGGCCAGACCACCAAGGACGGTTTCAGCCTCACCGGCGCTCCGGCGCTGCTGCTGTTCGCACTGATCGCTGCGTATTTCTATCTCGGCTGGAAGGTCGTCGGTGGCACGCTGTGGCAGCGCATCCTCGGCGCGCGGTAGGCCGCGACAGGAACGCGGCCCGTTCTGGCGATGATAGATTGCAGAGACGGCGCATCGCGTTCTGGTTGCAGCTTCCGTGAATACCGCCCGACGGCCACGAAATTGACAGGTCGGCTCGCTACGGTCAGGCTCACCTGAACGCGATGCAGCGAGGCCGCCATGACCGATGCTCCCAATCCCTCCCGCAGCAGCTTCGAAGTCGAGGCGGACGCGACGGCGCGTTACTGGCACAAGAGCAAGCACGATACCCTGCCTCCGCCCGACATGATGGGCGCCTATATGCGCAACCGTCCGGTGCTGAGCGGAACGGCCGAGCCCCGCAAGGCCTGGATTATCGGCAGCGGCATCGCCGGGTTGGCTGCGGCCTTCTACATGATCCGCGACGGCGGCATGAAGGGCGACGACATCACCATCCTCGACTCCATGCACATCGAGGGCGGCTCGCTCGACGGCGCCGGCGATCCCGAGAAGGGCTACATCATCCGCGGCGGCCGCGAGATGAACTGGAACTACGACAATCTCTGGGACATGTTCCAGGACGTTCAGGCGCTCGAACTGCCCAAGGGCTACAGCGTTCTCGACGAGTACCGGCTCGTCAACGACAACGATCCGAACTTCTCGAAGGCGCGGCTGATGCACAAGCGCGGCCAGATCCGCGATTTCTCGACGCTCGGCCTGTCGAAGCCGCAGCAATGGGAACTGATCCGGCTGCTGCTGAAGCGCAAGGAAGACCTCGATGACATCACCATCGAGCAGTATTTCAGCCCGGGCTTCCTCGAAACCAATTTCTGGTACCTGTGGCGATCGATGTTTGCATTCGAGAACTGGCAGAGCCTGCTCGAAATGAAGCTCTACATGCATCGCTTCCTCGATGCGATCGACGGGCTGACCGACATGTCGGCGCTGATCTTCCCGAAGTACAACCAGTTCGACAGCTTCGTCCGTCCGCTGGTCACGCATCTGCGCGAGCGCGGCGTCAAGGTGCAGTTCGACACGCGCGCATACGATCTCGACATCAAGGTCGAGGGCGCGACGCGCACGGTCACCGCGATCAAGGCCAAGGTGAACGGGGCCGATAGCACCATTTCGATCGGTCCGAAGGACCTGGTGTTCGCGCTCACGGGATCGATGACCGAGGGCACCGCCTACGGCGACATGGACCACGCCCCGGTCCTGCAGCGCGGCAAGCATGATCCGGGTGAAGCGAGCGACTGGACGCTGTGGACGAACCTTGCGAAGAAATCACCGATCTTCGGCAGGCCCGAGAAATTCTACGGCAATGTCGACAAGTCGATGTGGGAATCGGTCACGCTCACCTGCAGGCCGTCCCCCTTCGTCGACCGGCTGAAGGAGCTTTCCGTCAATGACCCCTATTCCGGCAAGACGGTCACCGGCGGCATCATCACCTTCACCGATTCCAATTGGGTGCTTAGCTTCACCTGCAATCGGCAGCCGCATTTCCCGACCCAACCGAAGGACGTCCTGGTCGTCTGGGTCTACGCGTTACTGATGGACAAGGAGGGCAACTACGTCAAGAAGCCGATGCCGGCCTGCACCGGCCGCGAGATCATCGCAGAGCTTTGCTACCACCTCGGCATCGAGGATAAACTTGATGCGGTGGTGGCGAACACCAAGGCCCGTCTCGCCTTGATGCCTTACATCACCGCGATGTTCATGCCGCGCGCCGCCGGCGACCGCCCGCATCCGGTTCCCGCCGGCTGTACCAATCTCGGCTTGATGGGGCAGTTCGTGGAAACCGCGAACGACATCATCTTCACGATGGACAGTTCCGTGCGCACAGCGCGGATCGCGGTCTACACGCTTCTCAACCTTCCCAAGCGGGTCCCGGACATCAGCCCCACCCAATATGATATCCGCACGCTGCTGAAGGGCGCCCGAGCGCTGAACAACAACGAACCGTTCCCGGGCGAACGCCTGCTGCACCGGCTGCTGGACAAGACCTACTACGCCCACATCCTGCCGCCATTGCCCGAACCCGATGCCACGAGACGGGGCACTGCAGAGCGCGAACTGGCGGGACTTCTCGGCAAGGGCGATCAGGCGCTCGGCGCCATCATCGGCTGGCTGGAGCGGATTCGAGAGAGCATCGGAGTTCGCAAAGGCTAGACGCGCTGCTTGATTGCAGCATCAGGCGTCCGTCTTGCAGGACGGCTCAGGGCTCGACCCGGTAAAGGCGCCAGCGCTCCGGCACGCCCTTGAGCTGATGTGCGCCGCGATCCTTGAAGCGGACTTCGGACTTCAGCATCAGGTCCTTGACCGCGCTCGAGACCAGGACCTCGCCGGCACGCGCCTTCGCCGCGACGCGCGCGCCGATGTGAAACGCGAGACCGATGACCTCCGCGCCGCTCACCTTGTACTCGCCCGCGTGCAGCCCAATCCTGATCTCAAGCCCCAGCGTGCGCACGGCCTCGCGGATCGCGGTCGCGCAGCGGATCCCGGCCGCCGGCTTGCCGAACGTCGCCAGCACGCCGTCCCCGGTCGTCACGACTTCCTTGCCGCGCAGGGCCTTCAGCTCCCTGCGGACGGCGGCATAATAGTGGTTCATCACCGTCGCCCAGCGCGAATCGCCGAGCCGTGCGGCTTTCTCGGTGGATCGAACGATGTCGACGAACAGGATCGTGGCGAGCGCCTGCTTGAGCTCCGAGCCTCGATCGGCGGTCCACCGCCGGTTGGCGATGTTTCCCGTCAGCGGTTCGTAACGATGGCTGCGCCGCCGTGCGACGGCCGCCTTGGTGTAATCCTGGGCACGCTGCACCGTGCGGCAGCGAATGGTCTTTTCCTGCGGTGGAAACGTCCAGTAGACTTTTCGGCCGGCTCCAGCGCCCTGAACTTCGACGGCGCCCCACTTCAGGAAGACCGTCGAGCCGGTGCGCCGAATGCACCATGCCTTGGACGTGTATCCGGAGACGTTGGACTGATGGACTCCGATGCGGAGGAATTTGGGCATGAGCGTCCGGCCGAGAGCGCTTGGGGTCCTACCTCCGGTAAAGCGTAGTCAGACATTCGCGCATTGGCAACAGCACTGGATTGAAGGCTAGCCGACCCGCTGCCCGTTCGATCCGGCGTCGGCGTCGACGGACAGGATCGCCTGCGCTTCCGCTCCTGGCTGTCGTTCATCGCGAAATCGTGCCGGGGTCAGCCGGCTGCGGTCGACGGTCACGCCAAAAATGTCGAAGCGGTTGTAGTAACCGACCACGTCGTGAAACTGTTTCGGCTCGACGCAGCGATTGAGATCGATCTCGGCGTAGGCGATCCCCTCCTGATCCTGCAATTCATCGCCAAACACGACCCCCGTCGGATCGACGAAGAAGCTCGCCGCACGTGGCGTCCGGTCGATCACATCGGCGATCGTTCTGTCGCGTTCGATGAGGAAGGCACGCATCGGCTCATCCATGTAGCCGGCGGTGACGATCCCGAACACCTTGGCTTCGAAGCAGTGGGCGCTTGCCCGGATGCGATTGGCGGCGACGTTGTCGAAATTGCCGCCGCCGGCCGGGCGTCGGGTCGGCCACATCGGCGGCCAGCTCGAGATGTGGACCTGTTCGCCCTGCGCCATCAGCGCGAAACGAGCCAATGGATTGGTGTTCTCGCCGCAGATCAATCCCCCGATGCGGCCCTGCCGTGTCTCCGCGACCACAAGGCCCGCACCATCCCCGGATGACCACACCAGCTTCTCGTAGAATGTCGGAACCAGCTTGCGGTGATGGACCAGAATTTCGCCGGTCTCGCCGATCAACAGGTTCGAATTCCACAGCCCCCCGACGCTGACGGCCGAGCGCTCGCTGATGCCGATCGAGACGGTGACGCCAAGGGCGCGCGCCTCGGCACAAAGCCGCGCCACTTCCGGCCCGTCCGCCGACACGGATTGCGCCGCCATGCGCACGAACAAGTCGTGATTGTCGATCGGAGGCCACAGCGCCGCCCAGACCGGAAAGGCGGGAATGTAGGTTTCCGGAAACGCGATCAGCTCGGCGCCGGCCCTGGCCGCCTCGCGCATGATCGAGATCGCCTTCTCGGTGGTCGCCTGGCTGTCGAGGAACACGGGCGCGGCGTGGACGGCGGCAGCCTTGAAGCGAGCAAGCATATGAAAAATCCCGGCTAGGATGGGGGGAGCGAAGCGGTATCATCCCTGCCTCGCAGGCATGCATCGGAATTGTCGCATGGTCGGTTGCGAAGGATCGGAGCCACCTCGCGTTGGAACGGGAATTGCTTTGCTGGCAACGGCCGTAATCCGGAGGCAGGTCATGTTCGATACGATCAACTGGGACGATTTGCGGGTATTTCTCTGTGCCGCTCGCGCAGGGAATTTGAGCCAAACAGCAAAGCGGCTGCGGCTGGACCACTCCACCGTCAGTCGGCGCATCGCGCAGATGGAAGCCTCGCTCGGGATCGCGGTGTTCGAACGCCACCGCACCGGGCTCAAGCTCAACGAAGTCGGCGAGCGGCTGTTGCGTCACGCCGAGCGGGTCGAAAGCGCTGTCATCGCCATTCGCGAGGAGGCCAGCGCCAGCGACACCCGGGAGCTCGTGGGGAACGTACGGCTCGCCACCATGGAAGGGATCGCCTCGCTCTATCTGGCGCAACGCTTTGCCGATCTGCGGCGCACCGCACCGCAACTCACCGTCGAACTCGTCACGTCCGCCCAGACGGTCTACGTCCATAAGCGCGAAGCCGACCTGTTCGTGTCCTTCTTCCGGCCGCCCGGCCCGGGCCTGATCTCGGAACGCATCGGCAAGTTTCGGCTCGGGCTATTCGCGAGCCGGAGCTATCTCGACACGCACGGCATGCCTGCAACGCTCCGCGACCTCGGGGATCATTGGTTCGTTTCCTATATCGAGGATCTGATCCAGGTGGATTCGGTGCGCTGGCTCGCCGATGTCATCGAAGAGCCGAAAATCGCCTTTCACTCCAACAGCATGATCGCGCAGATGAATGCCGCGGCGGGCGGCCTCGGGATCGTCATGCTGCCGAGCTTTGCCACCAGCGACCGGCCCGACCTGATCCCCGTGCTGCCCGCCCTCGCCGGCACCGTTCGCGAGGTCTGGCTCAACGTCCACAGCGACCTGCAATTTGCGCCGCGCATCCGCGCCGTCCGCGCCTTCCTGAAAAATACCCTGAAGCAGGACCCCGACATGCAGGTCACGCTGGCCGACGCCCTGCCGCAGCCGCGCACAGCAGATTGCAAAAATCCATAATTCCCTTCCGTGGTGGTCCGGCTGAAGCTCGTCCGATTGGCGCAAGGCAAAGCGCGCTCAAGTCTTAGGGGGCCAATATGGACAGGGTTATTCCCGGCAATGCCGGTCCGGCACCAAGTGGCGTCGCATCGGCCAGCAAGCTCGCCAAGACGCGGCTGACCATCGCGCTCGCTCTCAGCGTTGCGATGATCGTGATCTATTTCGGCTTCATGGCGCTGTTCGCGTTCGACAAGCCGCTGCTCGGCACCATCCTGATGCCGGGCCTGTCGCTTTGCATCGTGCTCGGTCCGCTCGTCATCATCTCCTCGTTCGTGCTCTGCCTGGTCTACGTGCTGTGGGCGAACCGGGTGCTCGACGCAGGCGTTCGCAGGCTTCTCTGAGGGGACAGAGTAAGAATGGGCAGCAGCACGCTTTCGATCGGGTTCTTCTTCGCCTTCATGGCGTTGACGCTGGGGATCACTTATTGGGCCGCGCGGCGCACGCGCACCACCGAGCACTTCTTTGCCGCCGGCGGCCAGGTCACGCCGTGGCAGAACGGCTGGGCGCTTGCGGGGGACTTCCTGAGCGCCGCGGCCCTGCTCGGAATTGCAGGGATCGTCACCTCGAACGGCTTCGACGGCATGATCTATTCGATCGGGTGGCTGGTCGGCTGGCCGATCATTCTGTTCCTGATCGTCGAACCCCTGCGCAACGTCGGCCGCTTCACCTTCGCCGACGTCGTGGCCTATCGCCTGCGCCAGCGCCCCGTGCGCCTCGCCGGCGCCGTCGGAACGCTGGCCGTCATCCTGTTCTACCTGATCGCCCAGATGGTCGCGACGGGATCGCTGATCAAGCTGCTGTTCGGCCTGCCCTACACCTGGTCGGTCCTCGTGGTCGGCAGCGTGATGCTGGTCTACGTCCTGTTCGGCGGCATGTTGGCGACGACCTGGGTGCAGGTCGTGAAGGCTGCGCTGCTGATGGGCGGAGGCATCCTGCTCGCCTTCCTGGTGTTGACCCATTTCGACATGAACCCACTGAAGCTGTTCGCCGCGGCGTCCGAGAAATACGGCACCAAGGTGCTGCAGCCGGGATCGAAGGTGGTCTCGGGCCAATGGGATGCCATCTCGCTCGGGCTCGGCCTGATGTTCGGCACTGCCGCGATGCCGCATGTGCTGATGCGGGCCTACACGGTGAAGGATGCCAAGGCCGCGCGGCTGTCGATCCTCTATGCTACCGGCCTGATCGGCGTCTTTCATCTCATGGTCTTCATCATCGGCTTTGGCGCCATGGTGCTGGTCGGCGCCGACGCGGTGGCCAAAGCCGGAGGTGGCGGCAACATGGCCGCGCCCCTGCTCGCACTCACCGTCGGCGGCAACGCTTTCTTCGGCTTCATCTGCGCGGTCGCGTTCGCGACCATGCTCGCCGTCGTCGCAGGGCTGACGCTGTCGGGCGTCGCCACGCTCTGTCACGACGTCTGGACCAATGTGATCCGGAACGGCGCCGCTTCCGAGCAAGAGCAGCTCAAGGTCGCGCGCGTCGCAACCGTTCTGATTTCCATCTTCGCCATCATGCTCGGCATCGCGTTCGAAGGCCAGAACGTCGCCTTCATGGCGGGCCTCGCGTTCTCGATCGCCTGCGCCGCGAACTTCCCCTCGCTCGTGCTCTCCATCATTTGGCGCCGCTTCACGACGCCCGCGGCGGTGGCGAGCATTCTGGTCGGCACGCTGAGCTCGCTGGTGCTGATCTATCTGTCGCCGACGATCCAGGTCGACATTCTCGGCAAGCAGCTCACCGCGATCGAGCATCAATGGTGGTTCGTATCGCTGCGCAACCCGGCGATCATCAGCATGCCGCTCTCCTTCGCGGTCGCGATCCTGCTGTCGCTGGTCACCCGGGAGAAGAACGCAGATCTCGCCTTCGACGAGATGCAGCAGCGCATCCTGCTCGGACCGGTCCAGCCGACCACCAGCGAACCTGCCCGGGCGAAGAGTGCGGCCTGATTCACTGAGCGCGCAGCACATTCGGTGTCGTCCCGGCCCTGAGCCGGACCATAACCACGAGCGCCAACTGGTTTGCCGCGCTGTGGCCGCAGCTTGCTCCAGCAACACAACCCTGTGGTTATGGGGCCCTGCGAACACTTCCGCAGGGACGACGTCTTGGGACGGAGGCAGACTCCCGATCAGACCAGGAGAAGATCACTTCCCCTTCGCCGCCTTCGCCTTCAGCTTCGCTGCGCGGTAACGCGCAGCGCCGCCCTCGCGGATCGACTGCTCACTGCGCTCCAGCGCCATGGCGTCGTCGGGAACGTCCCTGGTGATGACGGAGCCCGAGCCGATATAGGCGCCCTTGCCGATCGTGACCGGCGCGACCAGCGACGTATTGGTGCCGACGAAGGCGCCCTCGCCGATCAAGGTCTCGTGCTTGAGGAAGCCGTCATAGTTGCAGGTGATGGTGCCGGCGCCGAGGTTGGAATTGGCGCCGACATGGGCGTCGCCGACATAGGAGAGATGGTTGACCTTGACGCCAGCCTCGAGCACCGCGGCCTTGGTCTCGACGAAATTGCCGATCCGCGCGCCGTCACCGAGCGAGGTGCCCGGCCGCAGCCGCGCGTAGGGACCAACCGACACCTTTTTGCCGACCTTCGCCTCGACGAGGTGCGAAAACGAATGGATCACCGCGCCATCGTCGATCGAGACGCCCGGTCCGATCACCACGAACGGCTCGATCACGACGTCGTTGCCGAATTTGGTATCGGCGGCGAGATGGACGGTGTCCGGCGCGATCAGGGTCACGCCGGCATCGAGCGCGGCCTTGCGCAGTCGCGCCTGCATCACAGCCTCGGCCTCGGCGAGCTGCGCCTTGGTGTTGATGCCGCGCACTTCGTCTTCGCTGGTCTCGATCACGACGGCCTCCAATCCCATGTCCCTGACGATGCCGACGGCATCGGTCAGGTAGTATTCGCCCTTGGCGTTGGCGTTGCCGATCTTCTCGATGATCGCGAGCGCGGTCCTGCCGTCGAACGCCATTACGCCGGCATTGCACAGCGTGATGGTGCGCTGCTCGGGGCTGGCGTCAGCGTGCTCGCGAATCGCCACCAGCGTGCCGTTCTCGACCACCAGCCGGCCGTAGCCGGTCGGGTCGGCGGCATGGAAGCCGAGCACCGCCAGCGCCGCGCCGTCGCGCAGCGGCGCGCGCATCCGCGCAAAGGTCTCGGCCGAGATCAGCGGCGTGTCGCCGAACGCGACCAGCAGGTCGTCGGCGCCGCCGGCGATCGCCTCGCGCGCCGCCAGCACCGCATGCGCGGTGCCAAGCCGTTCGCGCTGCACGTAGATCCCGGCATCGGGCCGCACCCGGCGCGCCTCGGCGGCGACCGCCTCGTGATCGGGGCCGATCACCACCGCGAGCTGCGAGCCCACGCCGGAGGCGGCGGCATTGAGCACATGCACCAGCAACGCCTGCCCGGCCACGGGGTGCAGCACTTTCGGCAGCGACGAGCGCATCCGCGTGCCCTCGCCGGCCGCAAGCACCACTGTCAGGCTCGTTCGCGCAGTCATTCGAAAATCCCCGATATCGCGCGAAGTTCGCCGCGCCAACCTTACGTTCAAAGCTAACGTCCAAAGCTTACGTTCAAAGCCTTCTTGGAGGCCGTCTTTAATTGTTTTCCCCGGCAGAAGAAACCGTTTCGCCCTCATGGTCCTCCGGATTCAAGTTCCCGGTCCATTTCCTGTTAATCTTTGCCTCGTGATTCGGCGGGCCTTGAGGAGGGCCAAGCGGGCTTTGGCCAAAGATCGCGACAGTCTGGCGGCGGATTTAGACACCGAGAGCACCTCCGGCTTTTTGGCCGAAGAGGACGCCTTCGATCGCCGCATGCTGTGGCGGCTCGGCTCGTGGGGCGCAGCTGCGGTCGGCGCCGTCACCATCGCCGTGATGGCCAACCAGTCGGCACTGACGATGCGTCGCGACCTGGTCGCCGCGTCAGACATCGCACGCCAGGCCCAGCAATTGCAGACATTGGCGAAGGAGAGCCATAACGAGACGCGCCGGCTCGCCTCCGCGATCGATACGCTGAACGGCGACCGCGACCGGCTCTATTCGCGCGTCACCACGCTGGAACAGGGTCTCGACTCCGTGACCGGCACGATCGCAAAGCAGCCGGCCGCACCTGTGCCGGGACCGCCTCCCTCGGCGGCGGCCCCCGTCACACCGCCGACCTCCGCCAATACGGCGTCCGCCGCCGCACCAGCCGTTGCCATCGTCGCAACCACGCCGCCTGCCGTATCGGACAAGCCGGTCACGCCCGACAAGGTACCGGCAGCCACCGACAGCAAGCCGCCACCAACCGAAAAGCCCGCTGCTGCGGCCGACAAGCCTGTAACGGCTGACAGGAAGCCGGCGCCCGCCTCGGCGAAGCCGCCGGTTGCCACAGAGAAGCCGTTGGCGGCTGACAATTCGTCGCCGGCTCCTGCTCCCGCCGCAACAGTTGCCAGTCCGATGAGTGCCGCAGCTGCGGCAGCCAGTGCCGAGGATACAAAGGCGGCCGCGGCAGCGCTTGCGGCGCTGCCGGTCGCGGACAAGCCACCTGCCGAGAAGCCGCGGGTGGCATCGCTCGAACCTGCGGCGAGCAAGGCGACCGCAACGATCAAGCCGCCGACCGCCAACGACGTCAACGCCGCACCGATACCGCCGCTGGTGATCACACCGGATCCGGACTCCGACGTTGAAGACGACGCGCCGAAGGCTCAGATCCACCGCACCGAATTCGGCGTCGATCTCGGCACCGCAAATTCGGTCAACGGACTACGGGCATTATGGCGCGGCTTGTTGAAGGCTAAGGCCAACGCGCCGCTGGCCGCGCTGCGGCCGATCATCGTCATCAAGGAAAACAGCAACGGACTCGGCATGCAGCTGCGCCTGGTCGCCGGACCGCTGAACGACGCCGGCACCGCTGCCAAGATCTGCGCCGGCCTCAGCCTGATCCAGCGGACCTGCGAGACGGCGATCTATGACGGCCAGCGGCTGGCCGTAAACGAGCCGCCCGCCGGAGCCAGAGCGGCGCAGCCGCACCGGCGGTTGGCGCCGAAGCGCAGCACCCTCGCCGCGCCGCCGCAACCGGCCGTCGAGGAAAAGAAGCCGGAGCCTGCGACAATCTCGTCGATGTTCCGGCGAAACAGCCAATAGTCATGTCCGGCAAAGGATTGCGGCCAAATTCTCAACCGATTTCGCTGCTTTGACCGAGCCTTGTCCCAGCCCCCGTTCCCGACCATAGTGCCGCGATGACAAAACCTCCGTTCCGCCTCTCCCCCTATCAGGTCCAGTTCCTGATGGTCGTCGGCTTCGTCACTGTCGGGTACGCGCTCTACGTGCGCTATCTGGCGATCGAGTTCTCGCCCGTCGCGCTGGCCTGCGACGCCGGCACGCAGACCATGCTCTGCAAGGCGCGTGCGCTCTCGACCGTGCTGTTCAAGAATTCGGTGTTCGGCATCACCGCGCTGGTGATCGCGCTGTTGAACCTGATGCGGCCCTCGATCGTGCTGCTCACCGGCGGGCTGATTGCCGCCGGGCTCGGGATCGTGCTCTACAACGTCGTGTTGTCAGGCCTTGCGATCGGCCTGTTCATCCTGGGTTTTGCGCGGCCCGCGCCCGCCACAGCGTAGCGGCGAGCAACAGATACATCACGCAGGTCCAGTCCGACTGCCAGTTGATCGTGCCCTCGTTGTAGATCGTGTAGAGGGCGGCGATCGCGAGCAGGCCGGCGAACACGGATTCGGCGAGCGGCCGGATGCCTTCCTTCGGGCGGTTGAGCATGGTCAGCAGCGCGAACGGCACCACGGCCATGGTCAGCGAGGCATAGGGGAAGTCGCGATAACGCGGATCGAAGGCGAAGCCGAGCGCGGTCTCGGCGGCGATGACGGTGGTGACGGCAAGCACGATCGCCAGTAGTGCGCCGATCGCGCCCTTGCCGCGATAGTCGCGCGGCCCGATCAGTTCCAGGAAGGTCGGCAGCGAGCGCCCGGCAATCAGCGCATGCGCGGTCAGCAAGGGCGCGATGATCGCGGCCGCGAGCAGCACGCCCCAATGCAGAAAGCCGCTGGTGCCGTAGCTCTCGTAATACATCTTGTCGCCGGCGATCCCGAGCAGCGCCCCCGCCGTCGTCGCCGAAATGGCGACTGCAATCCAGGCCGACGGCCGTGGCGTCCAGGGCCTGCGGCGCAATGTCAGCCAGGCCACCAGGAAGGTGGCGACCGACAGCGCCATGCCGCCCGCCATCTGCAGCTTCCAGTCCGGATAGTTGGAGATCGGAACGCCGGGTGGATATTTGACCTGCCGCTTCACCGAATCGAACAGGCCCCAATTGCCGCCGACGGTGCCCTCGAGCTTGCGCTTCCAGGGCTGGTCATAGGCCTCGATCAGGTTGACGCGAAAGCCCTCGCTCTTGGCGAGGTCGAGGATCTCCGACACCACCCGAGCCTGGTTGGTGCGCGACGGCAATGCGCCCTCCCGCATCCGCCCCTGGCTCGGCCAGCCGGTCTCGCCGATCAGGATCTCCTTGCCAGGGAACGTGACCGCCATCCTCTTGCGGATCTCGTCGACATGCGCCGCGGCGTACTTCGCCTTGACCGGGATGTCCTCCCAATACGGCAGGATGTGAATGGTGACGAAATCGACCGCGTCATAGATCTCGCGGTTCTTTATCCAGTATTCCCAGACGTCGGCATAGGTGACCGGGATATTGCCGGCCGAAGCCTTCACCGCGCGGATGTTGCCGGCCAGATCGGCGGCTGTCATCTCACCGCGCAGCAGCACTTCGTTGCCGACGATCAGCGAGGTGACCACGCCCGGATATTCCTTGGCGAGCCGCACCGCGATCGCGATCTGCTGCAGGTTCTTGAAACGGTTGCTGCTGAGCCAGATGCCCTGCATCACCTTCAACCCGACCTTGGCCGCGACGGCGGGGACCTGGTCGAGGCCGTTCTCGATCGAATAGGTGCGCACGCAGTCGGTGACCTTGGCGAGATCGGCGAAGTCCTGCTCGATCTGCTCGACCGGAATCTGCGTGGTGGGATCGAGCGGCGTCTGGGCGCCGCGGAACGGCGTGTAGGACACGCATTGCAGCTTTGCGGCAGGATCGATCGGCGCGCGCACGAGCGTAATCGGCGTGGCGAGCCACCACCACACGGATGCAATCACGGCGAGCGAGATCAGGAGAAGCGCCAGCGGCGTACGAAGCGAAATCGGTTCCATCCTCCGGGGGACCGTCGAATTAGCCGGTCACAGCCCGTCTGCCAAGAGTAGGATTAGGTCAATACCATGGTTGTCCTGCGACAGTTTTGCTCTGGAACGATAAAGTTGTGAGTTTGCTGGACAAAATACCAAATTCCGGTCATCTGACTCCGCCAGAGTCTCCGCCGCACTGGAGACCTATTTGGACGGCATCACGCGAGCCGTTAGGATGATCCCGCGGGGGCAGGAACATTATCGGGGAATACATGCGTCGACGGCTGCTTGAGTTGAAGAACACTGCTTTGCGCCACCTTGCCGTAACGGGCCTTGTCACAGGCCTTGCGCTCCTGACCGGAGACGGCGGCGCTTTCGCCCAGAGCGGCACACCGAATCCGCCGGACCAGGCCAAACAGCAGCCCGGACAGGCCGACGCCACTGCCGCGCGGGAAGCCAACCAGCGCAAGGTCGAGGAATTCGTCGAGGCCCAGCAGGCCATCAATGGTCCGGCCGGCAATCCGGAATGCGTCTGGCTCGGCCGCCGCGTGGTCCGCCTGATGTGGAACGACGACCTCGATACCGCATTCCGTCATCTCGACCTCTATGACCGGTTCGGCTGCCCCGGCGGCCACGTCCAGGCCGCGTTCCGCTGCCTGACCCGGTTCGGCGCCCAGATCGACGACAAGGTGCGCGGCAGCCTCGACGGCCGCATCCACGCCTGCTGGATCAATCCGGGCGCCCAGCCGCAGGCCGCCGCCGCCGCGCCTGCACCCACCCCGGCGCCGTCGACGGCCGGCAATGGCGCGCCAGCGCCGGCAGCGTCACCCTCGCCTGCGCCAACCCCGTCGGCCTCGCCTGCGCCGGCGTCGAAATAAGCGCGCCGCGCGATCGGGACCGGCCGCGATTTTTTTCGCGGCTGGAACGGCTTGCGCCCTTAAAACGCCATTGCGGCATACCAGTTGTTAAATCGGATGGCGGAGATATCTTTCGCTCCGCCGCCATGTTGGTCGAACCCAGGGGACGGGTTCGCTTAGTCCTCAATCTCAGGCCCCGTATGGTTTAACCGCGATGCGCGCCGTCGTCGCCGTCCTGTTGCTTGTCACCGCCGCTCACGCCGCCCTGTGGGGTCTCTTCCAGGAGAAGCAGGCAGCGCCCGATTTCCGTGGCACGCTGCCGAGCCTGTCCTACGCCCCGTTCGAGTCGGGCCACACGGTCGCGGACGTTGCCGCCGACACCGAGAAGGTGCGCACGGACCTCAGAAAGCTCTCGACGCTCACCAAGGCGGTCCGCCTCTATTCGTCGACCGAAGGCAACGAACTGGTGCCGCCGGTCGCCGCCGAGTTCGGCATGAAGGTCACGGTCGGCGCCTGGATCGACAAGGACGCCAACCGCAACAACCGCGAGATCGAAGCTGCGATCAATCTTGCCAAGCGCAACAGCAACGTCATCGGCATCGTGGTCGGCAACGAAACCGTGTTCCGCGGCGAGCAGGTCCCGCTCGAAAACCTCGGCTCGGTTCCGGAAGTCGGAGTGCCGCCGGAGGAATCCGAACGAATCCTTCGCGAGGAGGCGCAACGCCTGCACGACGCGGAAACGCAGCCCGAAGACAAGCGCGGCGAAGCGGTCAAATGGGCGATTGCCGAAAGCAACGTGCACCGCCTGATCAAGGTGATCCAGCGCGTCAAGAAATCGGTCAACGTTCCCGTCACGACCGGTGAAATCTGGAACATCTGGCGAGACCATCCGCAGCTCGCCAATTCGTCCGACTTCATCGCCGCCCACGTGCTGCCCTACTGGGAAAACTTCACCGACAAGCAGGCGGTGGACCAGGCGGTCGACCGCTACAATCTGTTGCGCGACTCCTTCCCCGGCAAGCGCATCCTGATCGCCGAGTTCGGCTGGCCGAGCCAGGGCTACAATCTGCGCAACGCCGAGCCGGGCGCGTTCCAGCAGGCCACCGTGCTGCGCAACTTCGTCACCCGCGCCGAAGCCATCGGCATGGACTACAACATCGTCGAAGCGATCGATCAGCCCTGGAAGTACTTCGAAGGCGGCGTCGGTCCCTACTGGGGCATCCTCAATGCCGACCGCGAGGCGAAGTTCGCCTGGACCGGTCCGGTCACCGACCTGAATTACTGGAAGATCGCGCTGGTCGCGGTCCTCGTCGGCCTGTTCATGTCGCTGCCGATCCTGCGGCTGGACCAGCCGACGGTGATGCAGGCGCTGGTGCTGTCGGCCGCCGCCAATGGCGTCGGCGCCTGGGTTGCGACCGTGTTCTCATACTGGACCACGCATTATTTCGTCTGGGGCTCGGCCTTCGCGCTCAGCCTCGGCCTCGTGCTGCTGGTGCCGCTGGTGCTGATCGCGATGGCGCGGATCGAGGAGATCGCGGCGGTGGCGTTCGGCCATGGCCCACGCCGGCTGATCGGCAAGAGCGCGACGCTGGCGCCCGCCACCATCGGCGAGGACGTCAAGTTTCCGAAGGTCTCGATCCACATCCCGGCCTATTTCGAACCGGTCGAGATGCTGAAGCAGACGCTCGATGCGGTGTCGCGGCTCGACTATCCGAATTTCGAGTGCGTCTGCATCATCAACAACACGCCGGATCCCGAGTTCTGGCGGCCGATCCAGGATCACTGCCGGCAGCTCGGCGAGCGCTTCAAGTTCATCAATGCCGAGAAGGTGCAGGGCTTCAAGGCCGGCGCGCTGCGGATCGCGATGGAACGCACCGCGGCGGATGCCGAGATCATCGGCATCATCGACGCCGACTATGTCGTGCATCCGGACTGGCTCAAGGATCTCGTCCCCGCCTTCGCCGATCCCCGCGTCGGCCTGGTGCAGGCGCCACAGGAGCATCGCGACGGCGACCGCTCGCTGATGCACTACATCATGAACGGCGAATATGCCGGCTTCTTCGACATCGGCATGGTCCAGCGCAACGAGTTCAACGCCATCATCGTGCACGGCACGATGTGCCTGATCCGCCGCGCCGCGATGGACAAGGTCGGCGGCTGGTCGAGCGACACGATCTGCGAGGACACCGATCTCGGCCTTTCGATCCAGCAGGCGGGCTGGCTCACGCACTACACCAATGTGCGCTACGGCGAAGGCCTGCTGCCCGACACCTACGAGGCGTTCAAGAAGCAGCGCCACCGCTGGGCCTATGGCGGCTTCCAGATCGTCAAGAAGCACTGGCGCCGCTTCCTGCCCGGGGCGAGCCGGCTGACGCCGGATCAGCGCCGCGAATTCTCGCTCGGCTGGCTCAACTGGCTCGGCGCCGAAAGTCTCGGCGTCGTGGTCGCGATCCTCAATTTGATCTGGGTGCCGATCGTCGCCTTCGCCGACATCGCGATCCCCGACAAGATCCTGACCCTTCCGATCATCGCCTCCTTCATCGTCTCGCTGGTGCATTTCGTCGCGCTCTACCGGCTGCGGGTGAACATCAAGGCCGGCCAGATGCTGGGCGCCATGATCGCGGCGATGAGCGTGCAATGGACGGTGTCGCGCGCGGTGGCGCAGGGCCTGATCACCGAGCACCTCGCCTTCGCCCGCACCTCCAAGGGCGGCCTGTCGCGGATGTCGATCGAATTCCAGGCGTTCTGGGAGGCCGTGATCGGCGTGCTGCTCCTGATCGGCGCCATCGTGCTGGTCGTCACCAACGGCTACAAGCAGGTGCGGGAGATCTACATCTTCGCCGGCGTCCTGGTGCTGCAGAGCCTGCCGTTCCTGGCGGCGGTCGCGATCGCGATCCTGGAGAATTCGCGGATCAACGAGTTCGCGTTCTGGCGCAACAGCGCGATCCGCACCGCGGAACTGATCGGGTTGCGACCGGTCAGCCTGCCCTCGGTCGCCGCCCCGCAGCAGCCGGTCGGCTCGGAAATCGGCCGCGACAACTAGCGCATGATCCGGAAAAGTGCGCAGCGGTTTTCCGAAAGACCATGCGCCAACAAGAAGCTCACTTCAAGAAACGGCCCTAAGCACAGGCATTGGAACGGCAAATCCGCCGCAACGGTGCACAATTGACTGCCCATCGGCTATTGACCCGATGGGCCCTGCCCCCTACACAGCGCGGGCTGGAGCATGATCCGGAGCGGTTTCACCGCTTGGTCCGGATCTGATGTTCAGGTGAGTGAGCGCGTAGCTCAGGCGGTAGAGCACGTGACTTTTAATCATGGGGTCGAGGGTTCGAGTCCCTCCGCGCTCACCAATTAAATCAATCACTTAAGAGAGAAATAGACCTAAGCCGGCCGGAGGTCAGTTCGGATCGTCCACACCATGCACACTGGGCGTGCTCGGCTTGGCCTACCTCGCGCGGCGCTAGCAGCCGGTGTGATGAACGGTGGCCGGTAGACCTGAGCCGGGCTGATCCGATTGGCACTGAACTTGCGATTTCGCTCGGTGCTGGGATTGCAGTCCCCAGATTGAAACAGGGCGCCGTCGGGACAAACCATTTCGGGCCCGGCGGCGTACTTTTTCGGGACGGTCAGGACAGCATGCCGTCGCCCATGGGATGCCCGGCCACCCGCCAGATCAACGAACCGGCGGATTGTAGCGATCCCAAATCACGGTTTTCGAGCCACTCTGCGCCGATCGCGCGATGGCATCGTCGAACTTGTGATAGTGGTCGAACTGCTGCTGCTCATCGCGCAGCAGTGGCGCCTGGGCAGACGAGTAAGGGCTATTCGTAGCGTTCCACTGATCAGATCCCGACACGACACAACCCCATCCTGGTTCAGATGCAGGTTGGTTAGCATCGTTGCGCTTGTATCTCTGTATCGTCGTCGCAACAGCGCCGGCAATCCGCCAAATATGCGCACACGGATTGTTTCCGTGGTTCTTCAAGCGTGAGGAACTGGCACATGAGATTTGCCAGGGCCGTCGCAGTCTGGTTCGCGCCTTGCATCCTTGCCGCACTCGACACGGCCTATGGTCCAGGCTGGGAGAAGACTTGTCCGTCATTGGACGACGAGGTTCGTCCCAGGACACGACCGGCAAAATCAACCAACGATACCGATCAGATTCCGTTTCCGTCCATTGGCCCTCCGCCCCTGGCGGGTCCCAAGCCGATAGGCCCTGCGGGCGGGAAACCCATTCCCAAAGGATAGCCGGACAGCTGCGGAATCAATCGACACGCGTCAGCGCAATGGGGAGATCAGGGTCGATCGAAGTTGACGTTGTTCAAGAAGACAGCGGCAGCTCGCCCTGCCCGCCCGTCCAATCGATGATATCGACCTGAAGCCCTCGCTTCAGCATCTCGGCTTCGAGGCTTCCGGCGTGCCGCTTCCACTCCGGCGTCGCGCGGACCCGGAATTTCGGCTCCTCGCCGTTCGCCTCGAATTCATCGTCGGCCTTGAGCGCGCCGCGGACGGCCTCGTACATCATCTTCAGGCTGGCGTCGGTGAAGGCGCCGTAGTCCATCGGTCGTCTCCCTCAACACGGTCAGAAGACAAAGGGCCGCCACGGAACTCATCCGTGGCGGCCCTCTGCAAGCGGCCCATCCAGACGGCCCAATACGAGCGTGGGCGAGTCGGGTTAATGAAACGTTGTTCGCGCGGGTGGCAACCCGCAGCTCGCCTGGTTTGGCCGCTGCTTCTGCCTCGTCACAGCCTCAGGCGTCGAAACAGTTGGGCGAGCGCCGTGTTGGCGGATTGCGCGCGCCGTTCGAGGATTTCCGCCGCCGTGGCGTAGTTGCGGGCGAGGCTCTGGAGCGCATGTCGAGCATCCGGCAGCGTGGACTGCCTGGCCATCTCCAGGCACTGGTGCTCGAAGTATCGAAGCTCCTCAAGTTCGGTCATTGCGATTCGTCCGATTCCGTTCAGCATCTTCGAACTCACTGCGCCAACGGCCTAGTGAAAGTTTGGCAAGATTGTTGCGAACGCCGGACTATCTGGTCGGAGTGTTGCTGGACGCATGATTTGACAATCACTGCTCCGTGACCAGTGCGGGCGCGCGCCGGGCGCGGACACGCGCCGGGCTGATCGACAAGCGCACCCGATGGCTACACTATGCGTGAGTCTTGCTTCGGACGCAGCAACGTCTTGAGCGCAGTGCAGGGGTATCTTCGCGAAGGGTGCGGTGGCGCGGCGTTGAGTTGGCATTGTTGAACCAGATGAAGAAGCGCGATTGGGCCTTCGTGGCGGCATGTGTGGCAGGCGCGCTGATGTTCGGTATCTGGAGCGTCCAGATGGGCTTCGCGTTCCATCGCTCCCGGCAGGTTCCGACCGATCTTTCGAGATCGCACCGGGGCGGCGGCGATCAGCTGCACCACCAGTCCCGATAGGCCGCGCAATCGCGTTCCTCAACGCCGCACCGCCTAGGCCCAGGCCAGGTATGCGGGGACGGCGCCGTCATCATCGTCGTCCCCGGCCCGTGCGAGCCGCCTGCGGCGCGCGCTGTCCGTTGCGCGGCGATGCCGCATGTCGAACCGGTGCAACGCCTTTGGCACGCGCTCCGCGATATCGCGAACCAACGCAATGGCCCGCCTGACGACGGCCAGGACGGTCGCAACGCGCGTGAACAAGCCGATCAGGAAGATCATCGAGAAGACGTCGATATAGGCCAGCATATCGCCGACCAGCATCAATTCGGGCGGAAGCGGAATCCGGTGCAGGTAAGCGACGATCAGGATGACCACCGGGATCAGCGCAATCAGCTTCCGCAATGTCAGCCGGTCCAGCAAGGCGGCGAGCTCGACCACCAGGACCAGCCAGAGCCAGTCGCCAAGCGCGGCCGGCTTGTCGATCGTCCAGGTCTGCCAACATCGCTGCCAGTTCCGCTTCCACATCGGAGCGCCCGCCTTATCCCCGAGGCAATGCCGGCTACGGCTTCGACGACGCTTCGCCGCCGTCGCCCTCGACCGCGGCGCCTTGCGCATCAGCCGGATCGGCCGATGGAAAGATGCGCTCGTAGTTGGCCCGGGCCTCGCGAATCAGACGCGCACGCTCCAGTTCGGATTTCGAGATGAATCTGATGATCTCGCCCATGTGCTCTCCAAAGCAGGGGGAATTGTTCAGCCATCGGCAATGCAACCATCGTGCCTGATGGCCGCCGGGCCGACATGCGCACCGCGCTTACCGGGGCGACCGCGGCAGGGTCCGCTGCTGGCTGAACGCAACGCGTGGATTGATGCCGCAATAGGCGTCGCGGCCTGACGCCGACGCCTGGCACTGCTGGTAGGTCTGGTAACCGCAATAGCCGGGATATCCCTCGTCCCTGCCCTGGATGCACCAGGGATAGTCGAAGGGATCGGCCGCCGCCGGCTCCACGGAGCCAGCTATCCAGCTCGTCCCGAGCGCCGCGAAGGCGAGAATCGCCCATTTCGTGCTGCGCATGATCCTGCTTCCTTCCTCGATCGGCATCCAGCCGTTGATTTAGGTACGCAGGCAGAATCTGCGAGGTTTCCGCTCGTGGCCTCAAGAAGGTGTGACCCGATCGTGCGGGGCGCTCCTTCGTGCCTCGCATACAAAAAACACGAGGCCCGGTGTGCCTAGGAGTCCGGGCCTCGTGTCTGATGTCCCCCGCCTCGTGGCGGATCAGGTGTTGTGGTTACGCGAGCCTTCCGGCGCGATCCATCCCGGATGACTACGGGGATCAGCCGCGCGCGGACGTCACTTGCTGTAGCTGTAGAAGCCCTGCCCGGTCTTGCGGCCGAGATGGCCGGCATCGACCATCTCCTTCAGCAGCGGCGCCGGCCGGTACTTGGGATCGTTGAAGCCGGTGTAGAACACCTCCATCACCGACAGCATGGTGTCGAGCCCGATCAGGTCGGCGAGCGCGAGCGGTCCGATCGGATGGTTGCAGCCGAGCTTCATGCCGGCATCGATCTCCTCCGCGGTCGCAATGCCTTCCTGCAGCGCGAAGATCGCCTCGTTGATCATTGGGCACAGGATGCGGTTGACCGCAAAGCCCGGGCTGTTCTTCGCGGTGATCGCGACCTTGCCGACGCGCTTGGCGAAGGCTTCGGCCTTGGCGACCGTGTCGTCCGAGGTCTGCAAGCCGCGGATCAGTTCGAGCAGCGCCATCACCGGGACCGGATTGAAGAAGTGCATCCCGATGAAGCGGTCCGGACGATCGGTGGAGGCCGCAAGGCGGGTGATCGAGATCGACGAGGTGTTGGTCGCAACCAGCGCGCTCGGCTTCAGCCCGGCGCAGAGATCCCTGAGGATCTTGACCTTCAGCTCCTCGTTCTCGGTCGCCGCTTCGATCACGAGATCGCAGGCGGCAAGCTTGGACTTGTCGGTGGTCGCGTTGATCCGCGCAAGCGTCGCGTCGCGATCCGCCGCGGTCATCTTCTCCTTGCTGACCAGGCGATCGAGACTGCCCCCGACCGTCTTCAGGCCGCGCTGCACCGCCGCGTCCGAGATATCCACCATGGTCACGTTCAGTCCTGCGGCAGCGCAGATCTGCGCGATGCCGTTGCCCATGGTTCCGGCGCCGATGATGCCAACCGTCTCGATCATTGTATCAATCCCTCTCGTCGCTCGGCCGCCTCGCAGCCGCATCGTCAAAAACGGCGGACCGTGGGGTCCGCGGATGGCGCATGCATAGCAGTCCGGCCGAATGGCCGATACAGCAGACGATGGTATTCTGGTGGGGCCTATTCCGGACGTGGCGGTACCGGCCGCCTCGGCGGGACGGTCGGCCGTGGCGGCAATTGGGTGCGCGTCGGCTCGGCCGCGCGCGACGGCTCGAACACGCGATTGAGCCGCACGATCCACCAGGCCAGTCGCCCGTAGTTGCGGCGAAGCGCCGATCCGAATCCTTCGTCGATATCGTGGTCACGATCCATACCCCTATCGTTAATGTGCATCCTTGAAGGAACGGTGAGTGCCATCACGAGCTGCACCAGCAATCGTTAGGATTTTGGCAACTATTTCGCGCAAGCCTCGATGCGTTGATGGCGCGGGCACCGGTAATCTTGCGGATTGCGTATTGAAGACCCTGCGCCGCGGCATCGCCATGTCGATGCGACTCGCATTTAGTTGATCGAATTTTCCGCGGAGCGCCGCGACATAACATTAGACCACGAGGGCTACGCCCATGCTTTCTGAAAAGTTCTTTTTGGTGCTCGAGACATTGCTCAACGGCCAGACCCATTCCAACGGAGCCCCGCGCGTGGTGAGCACGTCGCCCCACGTCCCGGTCAAGCTTCCGCGCGAAAGCCGCCCCGAAGGCAACGTGCCTCGTTAGGCCTGTTGGGGCGCATCGCCACGACCGATGCGGCTCTGCGGCTGGCAGGCCTGATCGATCGCCGAGACCTGCCAAGCCGATTGGCGGCCTCGCGGCCGTGATCCAGCTCATAGTCGGTGAAGGCGAGCCACGCTACACCACTCCCGCAACGAAGTGGTGCGCCATGGACAGCAAGACCGATTTCGGAAGCATCGTGGTCGCAATCTGCGTTGCCGCATACACGGCGATCATGCTTGCCTATCTCGCCCAGCACAATCTCGGCCTGACCGCCACGCAGACGCGTCATCTCTCGATGCTGGCCGCGCTGTTCCTCGCGCTGCCGATCGCACTGGACCTGCTGCGCGCCGGCGCCGACAACGCCCGCTGACGCGGGCCATGGCGGCGCCTGCCGCATCCGATCCCCCGCTGAACACGCGCCCAAAGCAACATAGCGCTAGGTGAAGCGGCGCGAATCAGCGTTATCTTGCAACTGATCACTTCGTGGGATTTGGCTGCATGACCCAGCCCAGCGTCCTTGATCAGAAGATTTTGGATCAGAATATTCGCGAGCTGCAGGAATGGCTCCGCAACGCCTGGCAGCAGCTTGCGGACCCCACGCTCACCGCCTTCTCCCGCCGCGAACTGCGCAACCAGATGAAGCAATGCAACGCCGATCTGCGCGTGCAACTGCAAGCCGCTTCCAGGCAAATGCTGAGTCAGCCCGCCGCATCGGGCAAGACGTTCGCCAAGCCCGAGCTGCGGATCCTCGCCTAGCAGGAAACCGGCCGGCATTTCGGGGCCGCATGCCGGCCGGCGCGCCAAAATGCCGCGATCTCCTACTGCATGCTCGGCATACGCACCCTCTGCTTGTGCAGGGCCCCCCGACGAGGCACAGCAAAACAGCGCCGGCGTGCCTATATTGGCGTCGTAGGGCGGCCAACGCCGCCGAAGCTTAGGGACTCCCGTGTTTTATCTGGAACTTGCGATCGTGGCGGTCTTGATCGTCGTCAACGGTCTGTTGTCGATGTCGGAGCTTGCGATCGTCTCCTCCCGTCCGGCGCGCCTCGCGGCGCTGGTCGAACGCGGCGTCAGCGGCTCGCGCCGCGCGCTCGCGCTGGCTTCCGATCCCGGAAAATTCCTGTCCACGGTCCAGATCGGCATCACGCTGATCGGCGTGCTGTCGGGCGCCTTTTCGGGCGCCACCCTCGGCCAGCGGCTTTCGCAATTTCTGTTCGAACTCGGGCTGGCTGCGAACGTCGCCGATGCGGCCGGTGTCGGCATCGTCGTCGGCGTGATCACCTATGCCTCGCTGATCGTCGGCGAGCTGGTGCCGAAGCAGATCGCGCTGCGCGACCCGGAGTCGGTTGCCGTGCGGGTTGCTCCGGCGATGACCGTGATGGCGCGGCTGTCGCTGCCGCTGGTGTGGCTGCTCGATCGTTCCGGCAAGTTCTTGCTGTGGGTCCTCGGTCACCGCGAAGACGCGCAGGACCGCGTCAGCGAGGACGAGATCAAGACGCTGGTGGTGGAAGCCGAGAATGCCGGCGTGCTCGAGCCCGGCGAAAAGGAGATGATCGCCGGCGTGATGCGGCTCGGCGATCTTCCGGTCGGAGCCGTGATGACGCCGCGTCACGAGGTCAGCCTGATCGACCTCGCCGCCCCTGCTCCCGAGATCCTGGCGACCCTGCAAAAGAGCAATCACTCGCGCTGCGTGGTGTTCGACGGCAACCGCGACCATGCGCTCGGCATCGTGCAGGCCAAGGACGTGCTCGATGTCTACCTCGCCGGCCAGACGCCCGACATCCGTGCGCTGACGCGTGATGCGCCGATCATCCCGGAAACCGTTGACGCCCGCGACGTGGTCGCGATCCTGCGCGACTCCGCGGTGCATATCGGCCTCGTGCACGACGAATACGGCACCTTCCAGGGTGTCGTGACCAGCGCCGACATCCTCGAGGCCATCGTCGGCGCCTTCCATACCGAGGAAGGCCCGGCCGAGCCCGCCTATGTCAAGCGCGACGACGGCTCCTATCTAATCTCCGGTTGGATGCCGGCGCTCGAGTTCAGCGAACTGCTCGGCATCGCGCTGCCCTCGCCGCGGCCCTACCAGACCGCGGCCGGCTTCCTGCTGCATGCGTTCGGCGCGATCCCCGATACCGGCGCGAAGATCGCTGCGCAGGGCTGGGACTTCGAGATCGTCGACCTCGACGGCCGGCGCATCGACAAGGTGCTGGCGAGCAAGCGGCCGGTGGCGTGACATTGCCAACCGGCCGCCCTGTTGATAACCGGCAGGACAGCAAGACAGCCGGCTGCGGTGTGCTATCGGCATAGCGGCAGCCCATGCGATCCAAGAGCAAATCCCAGAGTAAGCCCCACGGAAGTGATCCCCATGCGCATTACCCTTGTCGGTTCCCGCCATTTCGGCGTGACGACCCTGAACATGCTGCGCGAGCACCACGTCACGCTGGTCAGGGTGGTCGTGCATGACGGCGAGGACCGGCTGGCGGCCGCGGCCAGGGCGGCCGGCATCGAAGTCGTGGTCCAGGCCGATCCCAAGCTGGTGACGGCCGCCGAGATCGCACCCGGCACCGACCTGATCGTGACCGCCCACAGCCACGCCCGCGTCAGCAAGGAGGCGCTTGCCGTGGCCAAGCTTGGCGGCATCGGCTACCACCCGTCGCTGCTGCCCCGCCATCGCGGCATCGCCGCGGTGGAATGGACCATCAAGGAAGGCGATCCGATCGCCGGCGGCAGCATCTATCACCTCGCCGACCGCATGGATGCCGGCGCCATCGCCGCGCAGGACTGGGTGTTCGTCAAGAAGGGCGAGACCGCCCGCGAATTGTGGGAGCGCGCGCTGGCGCCGCTCGGCCTGCGGCTGCTCGGCGAGGTCATCGACTACGGCAAGGTCAACGGCGCGCTGCCGGCCAAGCCACAGGACGAGCAGTTCGCGACCAAGGCGCCCAATCTGAGCCCCGGCAAGCACTAGATCGAAGCTCGGTATCTAAATACCAAAAATCGGGAGCAAGAGATCAGATTCTCCGTTCCAGAGCCGGAACCGAATTCACCATGATGTGTTTGAGTTTACAGGAACATTCGGGGACTCCCGCGGCGCAGCAAATTTTGAACACATTGTGACAAGATAAGCCGCGTCATCACACGAAATGACAGGGATTTGATTCATGCGTTCGATCCGCATTCGCGACCTGATTTTGGTCACTTCGGTCGCTTCCGCTGCCGCCCTCACCGCAGCGCCCGCCACCGCCCAGCAGCCTTATGACGGCCTTTGGAACGTCACTGTGGTCACCAAGACCGGCAGCTGCGAGCCGTCGCAGAGCTCGACCGTCACGGTCGCCGAAGGAAAGATCTCGGCGCAGGGCGCGGCGATCTCCGGCACCGTCGGCAGCGGGGGTCTTGTGCGAGTCTCGATCAATGGTGCATATGCGAACGGACAACTCAGTGGCAACTCCGGATCGGGGAAGTGGAATGGGGCATCAGCTGGCGTACCGTGCAGCGGCCGATGGGAAGCATCCCGTCAGTAAGATCAGCAGCGTATCGCGTTTCTTCGCCATCGCGCGGCGGCCCGCATTTGCAGCCGCCGCGTTTTTCGTGACCGCACTCGCGAGCACCGCGGGCCATGCCCAGTCCGGCCCGTTCGCCGGCATGGCGGGCACCTGGTCGGGCGCCGGCACGGTCACCTTGGACGACGGATCAAGCGAGCGGATCCGTTGCCGTGCGACCTATCGCGTCGGCGGACCCAAGATGACCATGAGCCTGACTTGCGCCAGCGACGCCTACAAGTTCAACTTGGCGGCCGACGTGGAGGCTGAAGGCAGCGCGGTCAGCGGATCCTGGAGCGAGTCCAGCCGCAATGTCAGCGGCGACCTGCGCGGTCGCGGCGGCGGCGGCAACTTCCAGGTCGTGGCCAGCGCCCCCGGCTTCAACGCTGACATCTCGATGCGGACCTCAGGCAACAAGCAGTCGGTCACGATCAGGGCCGACAGCCAGTTCCGCGGCGCCAATATCACGCTGTCGAAGTAACCGACCTTCACGTAACAACGCCCCCGGGATCAAAATCTCGAGGGCGTTTTTTGTTGGCCATGCGATCGCTAGAGCATGATCCGGAAAAGTGGAAACCGGTTTTCCGAAAAGATCATGCTCAAACAAAGAGATGAGACCATGATGCGATTCCGTGGAAACGCATCATGGTCTAAGCGGTGCGTGGCTTGCCGAGATTCTCCGCGGTCTGCTGGATGGTGCGAGCGATCAACAGCGCCTGCTCCTTGTTGACCGCGAAGTCATACACGCCTTTTTCCGTGGTCATGGAGATCACCATGATATCCGGCTGTTGCTCCGGCCAGCCGGTCGCAAACCCCGTGAGGAGCTCGGGCGCCTTTCGCATGTTGCTCTTGTTCATGTCTGAATGTCCTATGTTGCGGGCACGAACGCCGTGACCTCGATCTCGACCTTCGCGCGCTGATCGACAAGGCCGTCGATATAGAGCAGCGTCGACGGCGGGAAATTGCGCCCGAGCGTCTCCTTCCACGCGGCGCCGATGCCCGCGCCCGCAGCCTCGTATTCGCTGCGGCTGGTCAGGTACCAGGTCAGACGCACGATATGCTCGGGGCCGGCGCCGGCCTCGTTCAGCAGCTTGATGATGCGCTTCAGCGCGGTGCCGACCTGTACGGCCATCTCGGGCGCGTAGTCGCCCTTCTCGTCGCCGCCGGTCTGCCCCGCGAGCACGATCCATTGGCCAGGCGCCTCGAACGCGACGCCGTGCGAGAAGCCGCGGGGTTTCGACCATTCGGCCGGTTGCAAGACACGCATGAGCAGATCCTCCTTATGGGGTTATTCCCGACCTGCTTAGCAGAGATCGCACAGCCGGCGCACCACCAGTCGACGGAATTGCGCGTTGCAAATTCGTGACGGCTCGCCGATACCGGGAATCCCTCCTCATCCTGCTCCGATCATGGATCGCACGCCCTCGAAGACTCGCGCAGCACTTTGGATGTCCGGCTGGCTCGCGCTGATGCTGATCGTGGCGGTGGCGGGCCGCGAGGCAACGCGCGAAGTCAACGTCTTCCAGCTGATGGCCGTGCGCGGCGTACTCGGCTTCGTGATGCTGTATCCGCTGATCCACATCAATGGCGGCTTCGCGATCGTGAAGACCGCGCGCGTCCACATCCACATCGCGCGCAACCTGATCCATTTCTGCGCGCAACTCGGCTGGTTCTATGCGCTGACCTTGATCCCGATCGGCCAGGTGGTCGCGATCGAATTCACGATGCCGATCTGGACCGCGATCCTCGCGGCGAGCTTCCTCGGCGAACGGATGACATCCTGGAAGATCGTCGCCATCGTGCTCGGCCTGGTCGGTGTGATCGTGATCGTGCGGCCGGCGACCGGAGCGATCAATCCGGGCCAACTGATCGCACTCGGCGCGGCCGTCGGTTTCGGCATCTCGGTCGTCGTAGTCAAATCGCTGACGCGCACCGAGCAGACGCTGACGATCATGTTCTGGATGCTGGTGGTGCAGTCGCTCGCCAGCATCGGGCCCGCGCTCTATGTCTGGACCTGGCCGCCGCTTTCGACCTGGGGCTGGCTCGCCGTGATCGCATTCTGCGGCACGTTCTCGCATTATTGCATGGCGCGCGCTCTGCTCCACGCCGACGCGACCGTGGTGATCCCGATGGATTTCGTCCGGGTGCCGCTCACCGCGATCGCCGGGTGGCTGATTTATGCCGAGCGGCTCGACGCCTATACGGTCCTCGGCGCGGCCATGATCCTGGCCGGCAACCTGTTGAACCTGAAACCGGGCGCAACAAAGCGGACGCGCGCAAGCTGACCGCTGCGTATCGCGATCTGCAACGCCACCACCCGATGACGGCAAAAGCCCGGGGATCATCCCGGGCTACCTTGCTTGCGAAGCGAGTTACTTCCCGGCGGCCTTGCGCAGCGCCGCGTTGATGCGGTCCTGCCAGCCGGGACCGCCTTCCTGGAAATACGCCAGCACGTCCTGATCGATCCGCAGCGTGACCTGCTCCCGGACGCCGGGGACGGCCACGGTCTTTGGCACCGCGTCAGCGACCTTGGTGGTGGCGCGTTTGAACGCCGCCTCGGCTTCGCTACGGGCATCGTTCAGGGTTCGCGGTCGCCTCGGCTGATCGGCCATATCCTGGATTCCTGTGTCTCAGATTCCTTCAAACAGCGCGGTCGAGAGATAGCGCTCCGAGAATGACGGCACAATCGCCAGGATGGTCTTGCCCGCAGCTTCCGGCCGCTTGCCGATCTGCAAGGCGGCTGCGATCGCGGCGCCCGACGAAATACCGCCGGGGATACCTTCGTTGCGCGCCAGCGCGCGCGCGGTCTCGATCGCGGTCGCGCTGTTGATCTTGACGATCTCGTCGATCACGGAGCGGTCGAGGATGTCAGGGACGAAGCCGGCCCCGATGCCCTGGATCTTGTGCGGCGTGTGCTGGCCGCCCGACAGCACCGGGCTTTCCTCCGGCTCGACCGCGACGACCCGCAACGACGGCTTGCGCGGCTTCAGCACCTGCCCGACGCCGGTGATGGTGCCGCCGGTGCCGACACCGGCGACGAAGTAATCGATGTTGCCGCCGGTGTCGTTCCAGATCTCCTCCGCGGTGGTGCGGCGATGGATTTCGGGATTGGCGAGATTCTTGAACTGCTGCGGCATCACCGCGTTGGGCGTCGTGCGCACCAGTTCTTCCGCGGTCGCGATCGAGCCCTTCATGCCCTGCGCCGCCGGGGTCAGCACGATCTCCGCACCGAGGAAGGCGAGCATCCGCCGCCGCTCGATCGACATCGACTCCGGCATCACGAGCTTCAGCCGATAGCCGCGTGATGCCGCGACATAGGCCAGCGCAATACCGGTGTTGCCCGAGGTCGGCTCGATCAGCACGGTGTCGGCATTGATGATACCGGCCTTCTCCATCGCCACGATCATCGCCGCCCCGATGCGATCCTTCACGCTGGCCGCCGGGTTGAAGTATTCCAGCTTGGCGAGGATCGTCGCATTGACACCGTTCGCCTGCGGCAGTCTCCGCAGCCGCACGATCGGCGTCGAGCCGATCGCATCGACGATGGAGTCAAAGACGCGGCCGCGTCCGGGTTGCACTGCACTCGTTGTCGACGGCGCGTCCATCAGGCGGCTCCTGTTGCGGGATATGCTGGAATATGCGGTCTTCTCTCATTTGGAGCAGCGCATCATGACGCGCAAGTGAGAAACCGCCGCAACGCATATTCGTTGCATCGCAAAATCAGAACCTGCGCAAATAACGTAAAACCTACGTATTTGTGTTGCGACAAGGTCAAACAAATGGGCTTATATACTTTCGTCAGGTGCAGCTCAGAACGCAAAGGGAGGCGCACATGCCAGCACTTGCTGAAGTTCGGTCGACCGTCGCGTCCAGACCCGATCCGCGCGGCAGCGATTTGCCGACCTGCCCGGTGTGTGCTGACTCAATGGTCGCGGCAGAAGCTTCCGCGTACCTGTTCGACAATCTGATCAGCTATCTCTGGACCTGCGATAATTGCGGTTACGGGTTCGTGACCAAGCACTCGGTGAAACCGATCCCGATCGTGTGCAACTGATCACACAAGCTCATCTCGGAGCAATGTCCCCGCGCGCCCAACCGGCGCGCGTTTTCGTTCTGAAGTCCTCGAACGTGCCGTTGGCCACCGCATCGCGGATGCCCTGCATCAGCTCCTGGTAATAGGCGACGTTGATTTCGGACAGCAGCATTGCCCCAAGGGTTTCGCCAGCGCGCACCAGATGGTGCAGATAGGCGCGCGAATAGTCGCGTGCCGCAGGCCACGGGCTCTCCTCATCGAGCGGACGCGGATCGTCGATGTGACGGGCGTTGCGCAAATTGATCTGCCCGAACCGGGTGAACGCCATGCCGTGGCGCCCGTTCCGTGTCGGCATCACACAGTCGAACATATCGACGCCGCGCGCCACCGCCTCCAGAATGTCCTCCGGGGTGCCGACGCCCATCAGATAGCGCGGCCGATCGGCCGGCAGCGCCGGCGCGGTCTCCTCGATCATCGACAGCATCACCGCCTGCGGTTCGCCGACCGCGAGGCCTCCGATCGCGTAGCCGTGAAAGCCGATGTCGGTCAGCCCGCGCGCACTGGCGTGACGGAGATCGGGGATATCGCCGCCCTGCACGATGCCGAACAGCATGTAGCCGTCGGGTGCGCTCTCGAAGGCCCGCTTGGAGCGTTCGGCCCAGCGCAGCGACAGCTGCATCGCGCGCTCGATGTCGGCGCGCTCGGCGGGCAGCCGCACGCACTCATCCATCTGCATCGCGATGTCGGAGCCGAGCAGCCGCTGCACCTCGATCGAGCGCTCCGGCGACAGCTCGACCTTGGCGCCATCGATATGCGAGCGGAAGGTCACCGCCTTCTCGGTGACCTTGCGCAGCTCCGACAGCGACATCACCTGGAAGCCGCCGGAATCCGTCAGCATCGGCCCGCCCCAGCCGGTAAAGCGCTGCAGGCCGCCCAGCCCTGCGATCCGCTCGGCGCCCGGCCGCAGCATCAAATGATAGGTATTGCCGAGCACGATGTCGGCGCCGGCATCGCGCACCTCGCGCCAATGCATGCCCTTCATCGCGCCGGCGGTGCCGACCGGCATGAATGCAGGTGTCCGGACCAGGCCATGTGGTGTGGTCAGGCGCCCGGTGCGGGCCGCACCGTCGGTTGCCAGCAGCTCGAAATGATTGGGAAGATTCATGCGGCTGCTTATTGCGTGTCACTGAAGCCCGATCAACCCGTCCGATAACGGCTTCCGCGCGACTTCGTGAACGCGAACGGCCGGATCAGAGCTTGCCCCGGAATGGAACGTCGGTTAAACAAAACGAAACCGTATCGTTTTATGTCAACAATAAGGCGACAGACCTCCCCGCCGCGACTGCAATCCGCGCGAAACCAGACCGAGATGTTCTCCCTCTTCAGCGCCCGGCCTGACCGCGTCCGCCATCGGGCGAAAGTCGCCCATGCGATGCGGCAAGTGGCGCTGCTGTGCGGGCTCGGCTTCACGCTGGCGGCGTGCAGTTCGCTGCCGCGGACGCCCTACACGGCTGCCGACGCCGTTAATTCGCGGGTGCTCGATCTCGACGGGCTGCGCCGCTATGCCGACGAGCCGGTGTCCAGGTTCAAGCTCGAGAAGGACAACCTCGCCCGGATCAAGACCTATCTCGCCCTCTCCGGCGGCGGCGCCGACGGCGCCTATGGCGTGGGTGTGCTCAACGGCTGGACTGCAGCCGGCAACCGTCCGAGCTTCTCGGTCGTCTCCGGTGTCAGCACCGGCGGACTGATTGCGCCGTTTGCCTTCCTCGGCTCGCGCTACGACGACACGCTGAAGGAGGTCTACACGTCAGGCATCGCCGAAAGCCTGCTGGACGACCCGAGCCTGATGCGGGTGCTGTTCGGCTCCGGCCTGTTCGGCAACAAGCGGCTGCGCGAGCTGGTGGCGCGTTATGTCGGCGAGGACATCCTGAGCGAGGTGGCGCGCGAGAATGCCAAGGGCCGAAAGCTCCTGATCGTCACCACCGACCTCGACACCCAGCGCACCGTGATCTGGGACATGGGACGGATCGCAGCCGTCGGCACGCCCGAAGCGCTGCAGCTGTTTCGCGACGTGATGGCCGCCTCAGCCAGCATCCCGCTGGTGTTTCCGCCGATCATGATCGATGCCGAGGGCCAAGGCCGGCGCTTCCAGGAGATGCATGTCGACGGCGGCGTCACCGCGCCCGTGCTGACGCTGCCGGACGCGCTGATGTTCCGCGAACGGGCCTGGCCCGCCAACGGCCGGATGAACATCTACATCCTCGTCAACAAGAAGCTCGAAGGCAATTTCCAGCTGGTGTTGAACTCGACGATCGACGTCGCCTCGCGCAGCATTTCTGCGATCACCCAGGCGCAAACCCGCTCCGTCATTCTCTCGACCTATGATTTTGCCCGGCGCAACCGCCTCGGCTTCCATCTGTCCTATATCGAGCGCGACTATCCTGCGTCGGAAAACCAGGGCTTCGACACCGCCTATATGCGTGCGCTCTACCAGTACGGCTACGACAAGGCCGCCGCGGGACGCGCCTGGACCGCGACGCCGCCCTGACCCGCCTGCCCCTGGTACCGCCGAATGGACGAATCCGTACCGCGCGGGTTATAGACCGGACGGACCCGTCCGACGCACAACGAGATGAATGGGCACATGGGATTGACGGCGACCAAGGCCAAGGCGGCCAACAAGGCGGCCAAGCGCGGCGTGATCAAGTCACGCGGCGGCCGGCCGACCCGGGACGCCGCGATCGAGCGCGACCAGCGGCTGATCGAGGTCGCCACCCGCCTGTTCCTCGAACGCGGCTTCGAGGCGACGTCGATCGACGCGGTGGCCGAGGCTGCCCGCGTCAGCAAACCCACCGTCTACGGCCAATATGGCGATAAGCGCGGCCTGTTCACCGCAGTGCTCCGGCGCGAGATTGCCCGCTGGCTCGCCCCGCTCGCTGCCGCCGCGGCGGAAATGCAGGGCGACGGCAGCTGCGATGGTTCGGCCGAGGAGCGGCTGATCGACCTCGGGCGCCAGCTGTTGGTGCTGAATTGCAGCGCCGATTCCATCGCCTTCAGCCGGATCCTGACCGCGCAAGCGATCAATTTCCCTGAGGTCGCCAAGCTGGCCGTCGACGAGGGCTGGTCGAAGGCCGTCTCCACCACCGCCGATTTCTTTGATCATCTGGCCGACAAGGGCGTGCTCGATCTCGAGGACACCACGATCGCGGCCGAGACCTTCCTCAACATGGTGGTCGGCCACACCCACCGGATGGCGACATTCGGGATACCGATCGACATGAAGGCGGCCGAGACGCGGATGGAGGTCTCGATCCGGCTGTTCCTGGCCGGCGCCGTCGGGCCGCGGGACCGGCTCCGCAACGGGGCCAAGGAAGGGACGAAGGAAGGGACGAAGGCACGCCGCAGGCCCGCGCGCTGAACGGTATTTTGGATCATTTTATCGTCTTACACGTTGCCGTGATGAACCTTGAATAAACAGAACGAAACCGTATTGTTTAGTTGCAATGAGACGCGGGACCTAGTTCAGCCCCCCAACGGTTTTGTGTCGCCTTGTAAACTTCGATCGTCACGACGGAGCAGCCGCCATCGCTTCGTCTGAACGTTCGGCGGCCGACCTCTGACTAACGGGGGTCGGCCGCATTTTCGCGGCACCAATGGCCGCACGACAGCGCGGGCAACGCGCGAGCTCAGTTTCGATGCAGGTTCGACGATGAGGACAGGACGATTGCGCGGATTGCGGCACTGGGGATTCGGAACGTGGTTGCTCGCGGCTGCGCTGCTGACCGCGACGCTCGCGTCGCCGGCCCAGGCGATCACGAGTTCGGCTGCCGCGGCGCTCACGCCGCAGGACGATGACAGCGCGCTCGACGTGCATGCGGTGCGCCGCGAGCTCGACAGCTTCCAGGCCGCGCAGATCTCGCTGCGCAAGGCGATGGCGATCGCCGAGGCGCTGCACGCCGGTGCGATCACTGCCGACATCAGCTTCGACGGCGCCTCGTTTCCCGCAGTCTACCGGGTCAAGACCATGCAGCAGGACCGGATCTGGCGGCACGCCATCGATGCAGCGACCGGCGAAGTGGTGGGGGGCGAGGCCGCCTCGCCGCTGACCTCCCTCGACGCCGAAGACCGCGGCAACCTGATGGTGCTCAGGGCGCTCCGCCATCGCCTCGCCGATGCGGTGCGGGTTGCCGAACACACCACCTCGGGCAAGGCGATCAGCGGCGGCCTGACGCGCGAGCGCGGCAAGCTCAATTTCGTCATCGTGGTGGTCGCCGGCAGCGACCTGAAAGAGGTGATCCTGGAGCCGCCGGGCGCACGCAGGCGCTGAGGCCGGCGCCGATGTTGCCGAATTTTCGCCCAAAGGCCGTTGACGTCAGCCGATCTGTCCCGCATAAGTCGGCACCATGATCACCGCGACCAAACGCACCACCAAAACCACTGAGCTCTCCGGGGCCTCGGGAGGCGTGCGCGCGTAGTCGGTCAACCGCACCATCTCTAGCCGAAGCCCCGCCTGATGAAGGTCCGGGGCTTTTTTATTGTCTGCAGCACATCCAACACATCTCGAATGGAGGACAAAGTGAGTAACGATCCCGTCGTCGCGATTGTCGGCGTCACCGGCGCAGTCGGCGCCGAATTCATTGCCACCATGGACAAGCGCGGCTTCCGCGTCGGCAAGCTGAAGGCGCTGGCGAGCGCCCGTTCGGCCGGCAAGACCATCAGCTTCCGCGGCCAGCCGGTGGTGATCGAGGAACTCACCGAGCGCGCCTTCGACGGCGTCGACATCGCGCTGTTCTCAGCCGGCAGCGGCATCTCGAAGAAGTTCGCGCCTCTTGCAGTGAAGTCCGGCGCCGTGGTGGTCGACAATTCCTCGGCGTTCCGGATGGACCCGAACGTGCCGCTGGTGATCCCCGAGATCAACGCGCGGAGCATCCGCGATCACAAGGGCATCATCGCCAACCCGAACTGCGCCGCCATCACCGCGCTGGTGCCGCTGTGGCCGATCCACCAGAAGAACCGCATCAAGCGGGTGATCATCTCGACCTACCAGGCCGCGAGCGGCGCGGGAGCTGCCGCGATGGACGAGCTCGTCGAATCCACCCGCGCCAATCTCAACGGACAAGTCTACACCCCGAAGGTGATGCCGCATCCCTACGCCTTCAATTTGTTCAACCACAACACGGCGGTCGATCCGGAGACCGGCTACAACGACGAAGAGACCAAGGTCATCAAGGAGACCCACAAGATCTTCGAGGACGAGAAGATCGCGGTCGGCGTCACCTGCGTGCGGGTGCCGGTGCTGCGCGCGCATTGCGAGGCGATCACCTTCGAATGCGAGAAGCCGATCACCGAGGACCAGGTCCGCGCGATCATGGCGCAGGCACCGGGGGTGAAGATCGTCGACGATCGCGCCAAGAACTACTTCCCGATGCCGATCGACGCCTCCGGCCAGGACGACGTGCTGGTCGGCCGCATCCGCAAGGACCTCAGCGATCCCTCGGGGCACTCGATCTCGATGTTCGTCGCCGCCGATCAACTGCTCAAGGGCGCCGCGCTGAACGCGGTGCAGATTGCGGAGCTATTGCCCGAACGCGCGATGGCGTGAGGAGCGAGTTGGATTCGTAGGGTGGGTTAAGCTTCGCAGCTAACCCACCCACGCTTCTAGAGGCCGCTATTCTGGTCTCCGAGTCCGTAAAGTCTGATTGCTTCCGTGCTTGTGCAAACAGGTAATGGAATCTGGGGGAGCCAAGTAGCGTTCCCGCGACGCCATTGGATAAAGAAATCAACGCGGCCCGGCTCCGCGACCTCTAACGCCACGTTGTTCTCGAACGCGGGACAAATTGTCAGCTCTCGGCTTTCGTTCGGCTTCAGCATGAACTGCGGTGGCCTGCCCGCCTGCGCATTCAAAAGAGCACGAGTGCTTTGTCCATCGGAGAGAAAATATACTTTGCAAGGTCGAAAGAACCACCCTCGCTTGACTTTGTTGCCCATGATCGCAACGTCATAAGGCGTCGTGTTCGTAATTCTGATGCAGATTTTTATACGACCGTCCTCCGCCTTTGTTGTAAGCGACACTACAGGACGCCCCTTATAATAGCGGTCAATAAAGACGAACCCAGCGCTGATGAGGCCGACGACGCCGCCTATTTCCCCGATTGTGAGAGCCATGGTTTTCCCCTCATACACCCCTGCTGCGGGTATATCAGGCTTAGCACCACCTGTCGCTGTTACCGCTCATTCGCCCGAAACAGCAGGCACGCATCGCCGTACGAATAGAACCGGTAGCCGTTCTTGATCGCGTGGGCGTAGGCGCCCTGCATGGTCTCGAGGCCGGAGAAGGCCGAGACCAGCATGAACAGCGTCGAGCGCGGGAGATGGAAATTGGTCAGCAGGATATCGACCGCGCGAAAGCGGTAACCCGGCGTGATGAAGATCGAGGTTTCCGCCGCGAACGGCTGGACCTCGCCGTCCGGTGTCGTCGCGCTTTCCAGCAGCCGCAGCGACGTGGTGCCGATCGCGACGATCCGGCCGCCCTTGGCGCGCGCTGCATTCAAGGCAGAGGCGGTCTCGGCGGTGATGCAGCCCCATTCGGCATGCATCTTGTGCTCTGAGGTTTCGTCGACCTTCACCGGCAGGAACGTCCCTGCCCCGACATGGAGCGTCAGCCGGTGCAGCGTGACGCCGCGATTGCGCAGCGCGGCTTCCAGCGCCGGCGTGAAGTGCAGCCCTGCCGTCGGCGCGGCGACCGCACCTTCATTGGCTGCGAACATGGTCTGGTAGTCGCTGACGTCCTGGTCGTCCGGTGTACGCTTGGAGGCGATATAGGGCGGCAGCGGCGTGGCGCCGACATCGGCGATGGCCTGGTCGAGCACTGGGCCATGGAACGAGAATGACAGCGTCACCTCGCCCTCCTGCCCCTTGGCCTCGACCTCGGCGTCGAGATGGCCGAGCAGGCAGACCTTGCCCTCGTTGCCGAAGCGGATGGTATCGCCCGGGGCGAGCTTCTTCGCCGGTTTCACCAGCGCCTGCCAGCGCGAGCCGTCGAGCCGCTTGATCAAGGTCGCCTCGATCTTCGGCTCGGTCTCGCGCCCGATGCGGCGGCCCTTGAGCTGGGCTGAGATCACCTTGGTGTCGTTGACGACGATCTGGTCGCCCGGCTCCAGCCAGTGCGGCAGGTCCGCAATGGAGGCGTCGCGCAGCACGCCGTCCGGATGCACCACCAGCATCCGCGCGGAATCGCGGGGGCTCGCGGGCCGGAGCGCGATGCTCTCGGGCGGCAGTTCGAAATCGAAGAGATCGGTGCGCATGGCGCGATTGTTACTTCAACGTTGCCGTCACGGGAT
>OFRD01000020.1_pt1 | contig 49675 bp, 45 predicted proteins | sample 1543041 | NCBI WGS metagenome assembly OFRD01 (sample SAMN07774234, study PRJEB24372) | wastewater metagenome | isolation source: Exp Tend CN 100WW | collected 2016-02
TCAAGCATATGGGACTGCGGAAAAATTTGCTGCGCGCAGAAGACGCGAACGCAACGCCCACTTGTGCGGCGTCCGAACCACAAGTTTTACAGGGGTTAAACGCAACGGATGCAGGCATGGACGCTGCGCGCGCGGCAGTGCTGCGCCTGAACGGGTCGCTGCAGGTGCAATCAACGCCGGGCAGCGGTTCGGTGATTACCATCCAGCTGCCAATTGGCACGGCCACCACACCTGTGATTGTGGTGCGCGTGGGCAACCACAGCTACGCCATCCCGAGCGCAGCTGTGGAGACCACCCGCCTTGTCACCGCCAACGATATTTTAATAATGGCCGGGCACGAGACAATCCGCGAAAATCGCCAGCCGGTTTCGGTGGTGATGTTGGAGGAGCTGCTAATGCTGCGACAAGCGCAGTCGGTGGCGCAGGTGCGCGGCAGTGCAGTGGCGTGGCCGTGCATCATCATGCAGTCTGGCGCCGAGCGGCTGGGCGTGCTGGTGGACAGCGTGGCGGGCGTGCAAGACGTGGCCGTCATTCAGCACAGCCCAATTCTTGAGCGCGTGCGCACCGTGCGCGGCAGCGCCATTTTGGGCACCGGCGAAGTTTGCATTGTGCTGCACCCCGCCGACCTGTTTGCCGCTGCCCGCGCCCGTGCCACTGAGGGTAGCGGTGTACTTGGTGGGTCGGCTGTTGCATCTGTGGAACTAAAGCCAGAGTGAGAATATGATTGTGAACGCAACTAATACTCCTGGATTTGTCTCGCGCCTGTTGCAATCTGTTGCCGCCCGCCTAAGCCCGGCTGCCAGAACTCGGCTGGCTGGGTTGTTGGCCCGGGCGCAGAATTTAAGTCTGCGCAGCATGCTGACCATTTTTTTTGCGGCCAGCGTTGCGGCCGTACTTATACCGGCGCTTGTGGCATTGTTAAGCGCAGACACGGGCAGCATGCCGGCCGCGCTCTACGCGCAGATCAGCACAGACAACGCGCTGCTCGCGGATATTTTGCCGCCGCCGGCGCACCTCATGGAAAGCTACGCCACTGCCGGCGCCCTCATCCTTGCAACTGACCCCGGGCAACAGGCTGCGCTGGTGGAGCGCATGGCGGTGCTGCAGGAAGAATTTGTAGCGCGCCACGAATACTGGCAGGCAAACCAGCCGGACGGGGATTTGAAAACATTGCTGCAAACTGCTGATGAATCGGCGCAGCTCTTTTTCTCGTTGTTCCGCACGCGGCTGGTGCCGGCGCTGGCCGTGGCGCCAGAGCTGGCAGCGCGCGTGTTCAATCTTGAGCTAGCGCCGGTCTACGCAGAACATCGCGCCGTGATGGAGGCAGCGGCTCAAATAGCGCGCCAGCAGCTGCAGGATCGCGCGGGTGCGGCCCCGGCCGGCGGCAGCACTGGTTTGCTGGCCGTGGGTGCGGGGTTGGTGCTGGTGCTTGCGGCGCTCTACCAGTTCAGCAAGGTGTCCTTGCGCCGGTCGCTGGGTGCCGCCATTAATTCCATGACGGCCGCTGCCAGCACGGTAAGCGCCAACTCTGAACAGGTGGCGCTGACGGTGCTGCAGCAGGCTGCGGCCGCGGACAACAGCGCTGTCGTGATGCAAGCCCAAAGCGCTGCATTTGCCGGCTGCGCGGCAGCATTTCAGGAGCTGCACAACGCCCTCGCCGATACCAGTACAGCATCGGTGACCACTGCGCAAAGCGCGCGCGCGGTTGGGCAGGATACGCTTGCTGTCTTGGGCGGGCTGCAGGCGCAGCTGCGGGCCAACGCCGAACAGCTGTTGCATCTATCCGGGCATCATACGCAAATCGGCTCCCTCAGCAGTTGTGTTGGTGAGTTTGTCGCCCAGTCAAACTTGCTGGCACGCCGCGCGGCAGTTGCAGCCACGCGCAGTGGCGAACATGGCAAAGGCTTTGCCGTGGTAGCCACCGACATCCGCCGCCTCGCAGATGAGAGCCGCAAGTCTGAAGACCACATCCAGAAACTCGTGGCGGAGCTTGAAAACAGCACGGGGGCATCAGCGCTAGATGCGGACACCGGCACCCCGCAGCTCGCAGACACCGTAGAGCAGGCACAGCAAAGTGCAGCGGTCTTTGAGGAACTTGTGACTGCGCTGCACACGGCCACCGGGCGCGCCCAGCAGAGCCTGCTTGACATGCAGGAGCAGGTGGCAACGTTGCAGGCGGGCTTCGAAGTGCTCACCAGCCCCGCGGGCGCTACGCACCAAATCGAGGCAGGCGTCACAGCTAGCCGGGTTGAGTTGGAGAATTTACAGGTGGCTGCTCGGCAACTCTCCCAGTTAATCTAGCGGTGGCCGCGCTGCGCATGTGTGCCAGCGCGCAAACATAAAAATACCTGCGTGGGCAGTGTCTTGCAGGTGCAACGCCGCTGTGCATACCGCGTGGTCCGTGCGCACAAATTTTTTGCCCGCTCCAATCATTTTCTGTGCGCCTTATTGTAAAATAGCAGGCGTGAACCACATAATGAAAGCCACACCCATCTACAGACTGCCGCGTCCCATGCCACGCGCCAGCGTTTTGCTGCGCCTGCTAAACGCGCTGGAGGTGCCAACTAATGGCTGCGCGTAACTCTGCCCGTCCGCCTGCAGCGCGTACCTGGCTGGTCACGGGCGGCGCCGGCTTTATCGGCAGCAATTTTGTGCACTTGCTTTTTGCGCAAGAACCCAACGCGCGCGTGCGCGTGCTGGACAAGTTGACCTACTCCGCCAACCTCAAAAATCTGCAGCAATTCCGCGGCCACAAAAACTTTACCTTTATCAAGGGCGATATTTGCGACGCGCGCGTGGTGGCGCGTGCCATGGCGGGCGCGCATGTGGTGGTGAACTTTGCCGCCGAGACCGCGGTTGACCGCTCCATCGATGACCCGCACACATTCTTGCGCACGGATGTGGTGGGCGTGCACACGCTGCTGCAGCAGGCCCGCAAAGAGCCGCAGCTCAAGCGCTTCATCCAAATCTCCACTGACGAGGTGTACGGGCAGATCAAGCGCGGCAGCTTTTATGAAACTTCCGAGCTGCGCCCGCGCAACCCCTATGCCGCAGCCAAAGCTGGTGGTGACCGGCTCGCTTACAGCTTCTTTGCAACCTATGGCTTGCCGGTGATCATCACGCGCGCCTCCAATAACTATGGGCCGCGCGCTTATTTGGAAAAAGTGATCCCGCTGTTTGTGACCAATCTGATCGACGGGCAAAAAGTGCCCGTGTACGGCGCCGGCTTGCAAATTCGGGACTGGCTGTACGTGGCCGACCACTGCCGCGCCATTCACATGCTGGTGGACCGCGGAATTAATGGCGAGGTGTACAACGTGGGCGGCGGCCAGGAGTGCACCAACATTGCACTGGTCCGCCGCATCTTGAAGCTGATGCACCACGATGAGCGTTCCATCAAATATGTGCAAGACCGCCCGGGACATGATTTTCGCTACAGCCTCGACTGCAGCAAATTGCAGCGCCTTGGCTGGCGGCCGGAGCACAACCTGCGCAGCGGCTTGCGCAGCACCATCGACTGGTATACCGCCAACGAAGACTGGTGGCGGCCGGTAAAAGCCGGCATGGAGCAGCGCTTCTTCACCGGATACTGGGGACGAAAGCGATGAGGGGCGTGCTGCTGGCGGGCGGCACTGCCACGCGCTTGCGGCCGCTGACCAGTGTCACCAACAAGCATCTGCTGCCGGTTTACAAGAAGCCCATGATCTTTTATCCGCTGGAGACGCTCTTGAAAGCGGGCATCCGCGACATATTAATTGTGACCGGCGGCGAACACGTGGGCGATTTCTTCCGGCTGCTGGGCTCCGGCAAGGAATGGGGCGCGCGCTTCAGCTACGAACTGCAGGAGGGCGCTGCCGGCACGGGAGCGGCGCTGCTGCTGGCTGAGGACTTTGTGCGCGACTCCGAGTTCATGGTCATTCTGGGCGACAATGTCGTCAGCGAAGATGTGGCGCGTTTTGTGCGCAGCTTCCAAAAAGAAAAGGAACACTTCAAAGCCAAGATCCTGATCAGCAAGGTCAAGGATCCGCGCAAGTACGGCGTAGTCACCATCAAAGGCAATCGGGTGGCATCGATTGTGGAGAAGCCCAAGCGCCCCGCCTCAAGTTATGTGAACACGGGGCTGTGGATGTTTCAGCCGGATATTTTTACACTGCTCAAGGGGCTCAAGAAAAGCGCGCGCGGCGAATATGAGGTGACCGATGCGCTGTCCACCTATGCGCGGCAGGGGCTGCTCACTTACTCAATTCTCAAATCGGCATGGACGGATGCCGGCTCATTTGAGTCGCTGTACCGGGCCACGGTGCTGATGAAGCGGCTGGAAGACCAGCAGCGCCGCAAGTCCGGATGACTAACTCCGGCCGTTCGGTGCTGGTTACCGGTGCCAACGGGTTTGTGGGCCGGGCGCTGGTGCAGCGCCTGATTGCAGACGGGCACATGGTGTCTGGTTTGGATATGGCCCCGGATCCCGTTTTAGTGCCGGGACTGCAGCGCTTCTATGCGCAGGATATTGGCCTGCCCTTTGACATTGCACAACCGTTTGATTTTGTGTTTCATCTTGCGGCGCGCAACATCACCCATGTTGGCGCACTGGATTACGCCGAGCTGCAGCGCGTAAATGTGGCCGGTGCGCAAAATGTAATGCGTGCTGTGACGGCGCCGGACTTTGTGTTCATGTCCACCAGCAAGGTGTACCAGCAGGCGGGCCAGCCGATTGACGAGAGCTCGCCGACCGCACCGCTGGCGGACTATGAGCGCAGCAAGCTGGAGGCCGAGCATGCTTTGGCAGCCTTGTTCGCCGGCCAGCGCCTGACCATCTTTCGGGCCGTGAACATTGTGGGGCGTGGGCAGGCCGAAAAGGCACTGGTGCCGGTGCTGTTTGCAAATGCATACGCCGGCCGGCCACTGGATATTTTTGCACCCAAGACCAGCATGCTGCAGTTGCTGCATATTGCAGACATGACAGCTGCCTGCGCCGCACTGATTGCTTGCGGCGGCAGATCCGGAACTTTTAATCTGGCGCCGGCCGCGGCCATCCGGCTGGACACGCTGGCGGAGCGCATTGTGCAACTGGCGCGCTCGCAATCGCCGATCCACTACAGCAACACCAGTGCCGTGCAGTATTCGCCGGTGCTGGCAGAAAAAGCAGCGCGCCAGCTGCTGTGGTCCCCCGCCGCTTCCATCGACAATATTCTGCAAGAGTGCCAACTGGCTTACGCCCATGTCTAAACGCCCGCACTCGCGCCACAAAATTTTGATCTGCGGCATGCTGCCACCGCCCTACTTCGGGCATAGCATGGTGTATGAAGTTTTGATGGCAACTGAATTTGCCGAACAGAACGACATTACATTTTTGGACCTGCATTTTTGGAGCTATGCCCAGCATAAGCAGCTGACCGTTACCAAGCTAGGGAAGATGCTGTGGTATTTGGCACACTACACTTATTTGATAGCCACCCGCCGCCCAAAGTATGTGATTTACGCCATCAGCTTTGATGTGCTGCCATTCTGGAAGGACCTGCTTTTCTGTGGTGTTGGCATTCTGCTGGGGCGCCGCGTAATACTGCATGACATGGGCCAGTATGCCGGGCAGCTTTACGATACCGGCGGGCCAGTGCGCCGGCCCGCATTAACTTGGCTGATGGCCAACGTGACGGGCATCCTGGTGTTGGGGCGTTCCCAACGCGAAATCTACATCCGGCTTGTGCCCAAGGAAAAAATTTTGATCGGCCGGGGTGCAGTGGCGGACAGCCAGCGCTTGTTCCCGATAAACACCAGCAACCGCAAACCGTCGGCAATGGATAGTGCCCAGGTGCTAAGCCTTGCGTTCATAAGCGTCTCAAAAGGCATCTGGACAAGCATGCGTGCCCTGCCAGCAGTGATCGCCAAATTCCCACGCGTTACTTTTGAGTTTGCCGGGCCGTTCGAGTCGGAGGCATTGCGGAACGAGCTGCTCGCTTTTGTGTCCGAGCACAATCTGGGCCAGCACGTGATATTTTCCGGGTACGTTGAAAACGCACTTGTGCGCACCCAGAAATACCGCGCTGCGGATGTGTTCCTGTTTCCGTCCAACCGCGATGCATTTTCGCTGGTGCTATTGCATGCCATTGCGGAAGGTTTGCCGGTGGTCAGCACGGTGGAAGGAGCAATTCCCGAAATTGTTGAAGATGGGAACACGGGCTTTTTGATCGCGAAGGGCGACAGTGCAGCACTGAGTGACCGGCTGTGCCAGCTGCTGGGTGATGCTGAGCTCCGCAGGCGGATGGGGCGGGCAGCGCGCGAAAAATACTTGAACGAGTTCACCCCGCAGCGCTTTGCGGAGCGGTTGGAAAAACTCTTGCAGCAGGTTGAAGACCGCTGAAGTGGCGCTGCGCCAACCGCAGCTGGCCGTGACCAGCATGCTGCGAGTGTTGGCGGAATTTAACTTGGGTAGCCTGCCGGGCGGCAGCGCTTGGCTGCCCAGCCGGCAAGCTAACCCGCGCTGCCTTTCAAAACCGCACCCGAACATTCGTGTGCGGTTCCGCCTGCTGCAGTTTGACTCAAATCTCAAACAAATTTAATTTTATTGTGTGACGGTAAGCACTTGCATGGACGCCGCTTCTGCCGCATAATGCTGGTGGATGCATAGTTGCGCCCCGGTAATTTTTACCGCAGCATTAACTCGCCCTGTAACACTGAATTTATTCTGGAGTATTGGGGCGGCAAGGAGAAATAAATGTTAGCGCGCGCAGTATTGAACAAAGAGCTGGCAGCCATGCAGGATGACCTGTTGCGCATGAGCAGTCTGGTGCAGACTGCCGTTGAGCGCGCAATGCAGGCATTTCTTGCGCTCGATTCTGAGATTGCGGAGCAGGTGATCTCAGACGACGCAGAAATTAACCGCCTGCGCTTTGCGGTTGAGGATGTGTGCCTGCTGACCCTTGCCACGCAGCAGCCGGCCGCACGGGATTTGCGTATGGTGCTGGCCACCATGACTATTGCCACGGAGCTGGAGCGCATGGGAGACCACGCCACTGGCATTGCCAAACTTGCGATGCGCGTGCAGGACGACCGGCTGGCGCCGTTTCCCCCGGGGCTGCAGCAAATGGGTGATCTGGGCATCACCATGCTGCGCCGCGTGATGAACGCCTTTCTGGCGCGCGATGCCCAGCAGGCTTACGGAGTGGCGGATGATGACGAGATTATGGACGCGCAATATCAGGCGGTGTTCCACAAACTGGCCGCGCAGCTGCGCGCAGACAAGCTGACAACCGACTACGTGCTGGCGCTGCTGTTTGCGGCGCATAATCTGGAGCGCATTGGCGACCGCATCGTGAATATTTGCGAGCGCGTCATTTTTGCCTCCAGTGGCCAGCTCAAGGAGCTGGACGAGGGCGAGCGCAACTTGTAGCGTTGCGCCTGAATAGCCGGCTGCGGGCTACGCCGCCAGCGCCGGCACCCCCAAAGACTCCAGTATGAACGCCCGAATGTGCGCGTTGATGAAATAGCGGCTCAGGGTGTCAACGGAAAGATGTTTGGCTCCGGCCATCAGGCGCACGCATTGCGGCGCGCCGCACAGGCAAATAAACGGCCGCTCCATTTCCCATTCGGTTGAGGCGTAGAAAAAAGTAAGGTCTGCGCCAGCCGGGGTGTCCTGCACCGCCGAGATTGTCAGCTCGCTGGTGTCAATGATGGTGTTGGGCGCGCACGAGTGGTTGAGGTACGCAACCATGCCCAACTCATTAATGTGGGTGTTGGGTCCGATTTGAATTGTCTGGTACGTGGGGTGCGGGGTGGTGCGGTAGTCTGTGATGCGGTGAATGACAGTGCCGGCAGTCAGTGGCTGTGTGGCCACCAGGCGCGCGCCGTAGGCGCTGCCTCCTTGTTCTACTTTAAACATAATCTCCTCACTGGTCTAAAAAGCCGAATTACATAGAAGATAGCGCATGTACATGCACCGTGTCAAGGGTATTTTGAAAATAGTTTTGCCGCCGCCAGTGCTGCGCATAGCTGCTGTATACTCGCCGGATGCGCGCAGCATTCAACGGAGCAGTGTGACATGAAAGTTTCTTGCCTGCAAGAGAATCTTGCGAAGGGATTAAATATTGTGGGGCGCGCTGTGGCAGCGCGCAGCACGCTGCCCGTGCTTGGCAACATCAAGATTGAAACGGACAACGCGCGCCTAAAACTTTCTGCCACTAATCTGGAGCTGGGCCTGGTGTGCTGGATTGGCGCGAAGGTGGAAGAGGAAGGCGCCACCACCGTGCCGGCAAAAACTCTGGTGGATCTTGTGAACGCGCTGCCCAAGGGACAGGTGAGCATGGGCTACACCGCGCGCACGCAGTCTATCAACGTCAGCTGCGCCACTGTAAACAACGACATCAAATGCATCGATGCGCAGGAGTTTCCGCTGCTGCCCGGCCCGGACAAAGAAGCCGGCATCGAGCTCAATGTGGTGGACCTGCGTTCCGCCATCAATCAGGTGGTGTTTGCAGCTGCCAAGGATGATGCGCGGCCGGTGCTCACCGGCGCGGAGCTGCGCATCAAGGGCAACGAACTGAAACTGGCGGCAGCTGATGGCTTTCGGCTGGCAGTGTGCACCGCGCACCTTGCTGCAGCGGTGCCTGCGCCCATCACCGCCATTATTCCCGCGCGGGCGCTGGCCGAGCTGGCACGCCTGCTGGGCGACCAGGACGAGCTGGTAACCATGTACCTGCTGGCAGCCAAGGGCCAGGTTTATTTTCAACTGCGCGACACTGTGCTTGTGGCGCAGCTGCTCGAGGGCAACTACCCGGATTATGCGCAGCTGATTCCGCGCAGCCACACCACGCGCGCCGTGATGACCACTTCCGAGCTGCGCGCAGCCTGCCGCGCTGCGGATATTTTTGCGCGCGAGTCCTCTTTCTCTGTGCGGGTGTCCGTAAAACCCGGCAGCGAGCTAAAGCCCGGCAATGTGGAGCTGGATGCGCGCTCGGCGGAGACCGGCTCGAATGAAGTTCAGGTGAGTGCCACCGTCGAGGGCGCAGCGTTGGATATCGCCTTCAATGTGAAATATCTGGCAGATGTGCTGAATGTGATCAGCAGTGAGTCCGTGGCCTTGGAACTAAGCGGCTCCAACGCGCCGGGCGTGGTGCGCCCGCTGGGCAACGATGACTTTCTGTCCGTCATCATGCCCATGCACTTGGGCGGATAGTTTTTGGCGGGCAGCCGCCCGCAGCGCAGAGGTGCCAGCCGCTGAACTTACGAGAAGCGCTGTTCACCCCAAATATCGGCTTCATTGTGATAGCCGGCCTGCTCCCAAAATCCCAGCTGGTCCTTGGCGCGAAACTCCAGTGCGCGCAGCCACTTGCCACCCTTCCACAAATAAACATCCTTCAGGTCACTGCGCTCGGGAACTGCACCCGTCACCCCGCGCAACGGGTAGCCATGCTCGGCATCCAGCGGCTTTCCATCGTAGTGTGTGGCCAGCAGAAAGTTGTCTGCCAGCGCCAGCGCCACCGGAATGTTGGTGGTGAACCCAAACTCGCAATGCTGCACCACAAACTTTGCGGCGGGCTTTAGCGCCACCACACCCTTCTCAATCAATGTGCGCAAGTGCACGCCTTCCCACGCCGTATCCATCTTGCTCCAGCGCGTCACACAGTGCAGGTCCAGCGTCAGCTTTGTGCGCGGCAGCTGGTTGAACTCCGCCCAAGTCCAGCGCGCCTCGCGCTCCACTTCGCCATAGATTCGAAAATCCCACTTCTTCGCATCGAAGGCCGGCACCGGCCCGTAGTGCAGCACCGGAAAGCGCGTGGTGAGCGACTGCCCCGGCGGCAGCCGGTCCCCGCTGCGCAGCGCTTTCTCACTTGCAAATCGGTCGGATATTCGTTGAAACATTTATACGCTCCTCAGTTGCGGTTGCATTCGGTTGCTCTTGGCAGAGTATATCCACTCAGGCGGAAAGCGGTGCGGCGGCCCGCAGGGGGCGCAATCATGGCGAATCGGGCGGGCGGGCGCTGCTGCGCACCACCAGCTGCAGCCACATTGCCAGCAGCTGCCGGATGGTGCGCCCCACCCAGCGCGGGTTGAAGAACTGGCTGCGGCCATACACGCGATGGAAGTGGTGCACCGGCACCTCGGCAAAGCGCGCACCGCAGCGCTGAAACTTGAACACCAGCTCCAGCGCAATTGTGCCGCTCACGGAGGTGAGCTGCACGCGCTCCAGCAGCGCGCGGCGAAAGAGCCGGAAGTCACAGTCCACATCGCGCACCGGCAGCGCGAACAGCGTGCTCACCAGCAGATGGTAGGCGCGCCCCAGCGCAATGCGATAGAGCGGATCATGCCGCGCAATTTTGTAGCCGTTGACGATGTCCGCGGTTGCAGCTGACTGCGCCAGCAACAGCAGCTCGCGCGCGTCATACTGCGCATCGCCGTCCGTGTAAAAGATCCACTCTTTGGTGGCGGCGCCAAAGCCGGCGCGCAAAGCGGCGCCATAGCCGCGGTTCTCTGCATGGGTAATTACGCGCAGCGCCGGGTGGCGGGCGCACAGCATCGCCAAAATTGCGGGGGTGTAATCGCGGGAGCCATCATCCACCACTATCACCTCGCAGTCTGCGGTTACTTGGGCCAGCGTGTCCAGCACCAGCAGCACCATGCTGGCAATTGTGCCGCCGTCATTGCAGGCCGGCAGCACAGCTGACACGCTGCTGAGGCGCGCCGTCATGGGCCGCGCGGCAGATCTCCCCATGCACTGCCGTACCAGCGCAGGTAATCCGGCAGGTGCGCGCGCCAATACGCCGGGCCGTGAAAGCCGGCCTGTATCAGGTACGTGTGCTCAATATTGCGCACGCTCAACAGGCCGTCCAGCCACGCAGCACTTACTTGCAGCGAGTCATTTGCGCCAATATCCAGATAGAAGCGCGGCAGCGTTGCGGGCGGATTGCGGTTGAGGGCCTTGGTTATGCGGTTGTCATCACCCCAGATGATGGCCAGGCTGTGCAGCCCCAGTGCGCCAAACACTTGCGGGTACTGGAGCGCACTGCGCAGCGCCCAGCCGCCGCCCCGCGAGATGCCGCCCAGCGCGCGGTGGCTGCGCTCGGGCAGCGTGCGCAGCACAGCGTCAATGTGCGGCACAAGGTCAGCCGCCAGCGCTGCCGAAAAGTCGCCGTTCTCGTTGATGCGCGGCATCACAATCACCAGTGGCGGCAGCTCGCCATTCAAAATCAACTGGTCAGCCACCGCCAACAGCCCCACCTGATCCCAAATATCGGGGGTCTGGTTCATGCCGTGCAGCAGATACAACACCGGGTAAGCGCGGCCGTTATCCTTCAGGTAGCAGGGCGGCAGGTAGACATGCGTGAAGATTGGCTTGGCAAGTTGCGCCGCAGGCGCAAGCAAATCCACATAGACGCCTTGCGGGTTGAGGCATGGCGACTCTGTGATGGTGGGTTGTATGGTGGCAGTTGCGGTGGGCGCTGCCGGCACCGGGCTGGCTGTGGCTGCGGCAGTGGCGCTTGGTTCAACGGTGGCGCTTGGCAATTCTGCCAGCGGTGTGGCAGTGGAGGCTGTGAACACTGCGGGGTCGACCACAAATGTGGCCGGCATTTGGGCCGCAACGGGCAGCGCACAACCCGCCAGCAGCAAGCTGCCAACGAGAAAATATGTACTTGAACCTCGTTTGCGCACCGCAATATTTTACAGTTTATTTCCGCCGTGTTTACCATGTGTGACGGGTATAATCTCAGCGAAATGCCAATAACAAAGCCGAGTTTGAAGCTGCCCCTTGTTTTCTGGCCGGTGGTTGCAGGGTTTGCGCTGGCTGGCGGCGCATGCAGCCCGGCGGCTGTGCCGCTACTGCAGCCTGCGGTTGAAGCTGCCGCGCAACCCGCTGCGGCCGCCACCCCGGACAAGTTTCTGGCCGCAACCATCAACGCCACGCCCATCACGCTGCAGGATTACGAGCAGGAGCTGGTGCGCTATGAGTCCGGGCTTGAACTACTGGGCTGGGATCCGCAAAAACAAGGCGACTACCAGAAAACGGTGCTGGAGCAAATGATTAATGATCGCCTGCTGGTGCAGGCTGCAGTTGACCAGGGCGTAAATGTTTCTGACGCAGCGCTGCAGACCGCCTATGCAGAAAGTGTGGCAGCGCGCGGCGGTGAAAGCGGCTTTGCAGACTGGCTCAAACTGAATCAGTACACTCCGGACCAATTTCGGAGTGAGCTGCGCAACCAGCTGCTGGCGGGCGAGGTGCAGGCCGGGATTGTGGCGCAGGTGCCGGATGCGGTGGAGCAAATGCACGCACGCCACATTGTGGTGGCAACGCGCGCCGAAGCCGATGCGCTGCTGCCGCGCCTCAAGGCAGGCGAGGACTTTGCAACACTTGCGGTTGAGTTCTCGCTGGACCAAAGCACCAAGATTAATGGCGGCGACCTGGGCTGGTTTCCACGCGGCTTTCTTACTGTGCCCGAACTGGAGACGGCGGTGTTCGGCATGCAGCCCGGGGAGCGCAGCCCGGTCATCGAAACATTTTTGGGCTTTCATGTGATTGAGGCGCTTGAGCGCGACCCGCAGCATTTGCTGGCGCCAGAGGCGGCACTGCAGCTGCGCCAGAGCGCGGTGGAGCAGTGGCTGGAAGGCCTGCGCGCCAAGGCGACTATTGAGCGCTTCGTAAAGTAGAACCGCATGGTGCGTCGCGAGTCCGCCTTTCTAAAGCTGCTTACTAACGCGCTGCTGGCGGCCAGCTTGATGCTTGGCGGCTTGATTGCATTCCTGTTTATGGATCCGCAATCAGAGGTAAACCCGTATCCGCCGCCCACACTGCCGGCCATCTCTGTGCTGGCCACACCCAGCGACACGCCCGAGCCGCCGGCGCCCGGGCTGGAGCCCACGCTCGCTGCCGTTGAGCCTGTGCTGCCCGTGGCCACGCCGGTGCCGCCAGCCGCAACCGAAATTCCCGCAGCCACTGCCACACCGGTTGTTACTGAGAAATTCCCCTACGTGCTGCAAGCCGGCACCGTCGGCTACACCAGCCAGTTCACACACCCGGAGCTAGCCTGCAAATGGCTTGGCGTAGCGGGCAGCGTGTTTGATGCCGCCGGCAATCCCGTTTCAGATTTGCTGGTGCATGTGGAGGGGCCGGATGGTTTTTGGATGGACGACCCAACCGGCAACCATGCCGAATATGGCGCCAGCGGTTTCGAGGTGACGCTGCCGCGCGCGCCGTTTGATTCGCGCGGGCAGTACCGCGTAATCCTCCAGGATTTGATGGGCCGCAACTTAAGCGCAGCGGTTGCGCTGGACACGTTTGCAGACTGCGAAAAGAATCTGCTGCTCGTCAACTTTTCTGCCGCGCCCTAGCGGCCGGCCGCAACGGCAATGGGATGCCTGTATCTGATTGCCACGCCCATTGGCAACCTTGAAGACCTGAGCCCGCGGGCCGCCCGCCTGCTGGGCGAAGTGGCGCTGGTGGCAGCTGAGGACACGCGCCGCTCGCGGCAGTTGCTTTCGCATTTGGGACTGCACACACCCCTTACAAGTTATTACGACCACAACAAAAGCGGCAAACTGCCGGCCATGCTGCAGGCATTGCGCACCGGCGATGTTGCGCTGGTGTCAGATGGCGGCACGCCCGGCGTGTCTGATCCCGGCTACGAGCTGGTGCGCGCCGCCATTGGCGCCGGCCATCGCGTGGTGCCGGTGCCGGGCCCGTCAGCTGTGACGGCCGCGCTGGTGGCTTCCGGCCTGCCCTGTGACGCCTTTGTGTTTGCGGGCTTTCTGCCGCGCAAGGCTGCCGAGCGCCGCAGCGTGCTGGCACAGCTGGCCGCCGAGGTGCGCACCGTTGTGGTGTTTGAAGCGCCGCACCGCCTGCTGGCCACACTGCAGGATATTGCGCAGCTGTTTGGCGAGCGGCAGCTGGCTGTAGCGCGCGAGCTTACCAAGCTGCACGAGGAGATTGTGCGCGGCACAGCGCAAACAGCCCACGCGCACTTTTTGGAATTTGAACCGCGGGGCGAGGTGACACTGGTGATTGGCGGGGCGCCCGCTGCGGCTGAATGGACGCAGGCGCGTGTTCAGGCTGCGCTGCAAGAGGCGTTACAATCTGGCTTGTCCGCTGCGTCCGCTGCAAAACTTGTAGCGGCAGACAGCGGCTGGACGCGACGCGCGGTGTACCAGCTGCTGGAACGCAAGTAGCCAACAACACAGCGCACAATCTACCCATGAATCTGGACGACCTGCAAGCAGCCGCGGCCCTTGATGCACAGGGGATGGCTGCGCATATTGACGGCTTGCCGCAGCAGCTGCAGGCGGCGTGGCAGCTGGCGCAGCGCCTGCCGCTGCCCGCAGTAACCGGCGTGCAAAATATTGTCATTTGCGGCATGGGCGGCTCGGCCATTGGCGGGGCGCTGCTGCAGGCGCTGGTTGCAGAGCAGTGCACTCTGCCCATCATCTCCGTGCGGGATTACCAGCTGCCCGCCTTCGTTGGCCCCAACAGTTTGGTGGTGTGCGCATCGCACTCCGGCAACACAGAAGAGACGCTGGCCGCATTTGAAGCCGCGCATGCGTGCGGTGCAAAATTGATTGTCATTTCCACCGGTGGCCGGCTTGCACAGCGCGCTGCACAAACCGGTTGCACATACTGGCCGTTTGAATATGCCAGCCAGCCGCGCGCCGCGCTGGGCTATGCGCTGATGCTGCCGCTCGGGCTGCTGGCACGCCTCGGGTTGATACCTGACCCAAGTGCGCTGGTAGAAGAAGCACTTGCAGTGCTGCTGGCTCAGCAGCCGGCCTTGCGCCGCGAGTCGCCGGCGGCTGCCAATCCGGCCAAGCGTCTGGCCGGGCAAATGGTTGACCGCAAGGTGCTGCTGTTTGCGGCCGAGCCACTGACGGCGGTGGCGCGCCGCTGGCGCGGCCAGATTGCCGAGAACTCCAAGGCGTCGGCACAAACCGACGAGCTGCCAGAAATGAACCACAACGCCATTGCCGGCATCGAGCGCCCCGAGGCGCTCATCACGCGCAGCTTTGTGCTCTTCCTCAACTCCGGCCTGAACCACCCGCGCAACGCCGCGCGCATGCAATGGACGCACGCACACTTTATGCAGAGCGGCTACAACTGCGACGCGGTGGCAGCGGTGGGCCGCGGGCGCCTGGCGCAAATGCTCTCCGTGCTGCACTATGGCGACTACGTTAGCTACTATCTGGCAATTGCAAATGGAGTTGACCCCACACCGATTGAAGTGCTGCTGCGCCTAAAGGCGCATATGGCCCAGACATAACCCGCGGGCCGCGCGCAGCCCATCACCATGTCATTTGAAGCTGCCAATCTGCCCAAGATCTTCTCGCTGTATTTGAAGATCCGGCAGTACCCGATGCTGGCCCGCATCATCCGCGAGCGCATGCGCGCAGAGCTGCAGCAGCGCGGCATTGTGAGCGCTGCCACACTGGAGAGCGAAGTGCGCGAGCGCGCCATCGCATCGCAGCGCCTGGAGGGCATACTGGATCCCGAGGCCGAGGAGCTGCCGGATGTGTGGGAAGAGCGCAAAGAACATGTGCGCGACCAGATCACAGATTTTTACTTTGCCTACAACCTGCAGGATGAGTTGTTTGACGAGATTGTGGCCGGCCTGATCCAAGAGCGCACGGGGTTTGCGCCCAAGGTGAGCTTTTCTTACACGCCGGAGGCTGCGCCTATAGACGTGCTCTTCCGCGATGGCGAGCAGATTGAAAAGATGGCGCCGGAGCAGCAGCAGCGCGTGGCGCACCACCTTGAAGAAATTATCGTTGTCATCATCAAAGCCATCATCAGTGACCGGCTGGACTTTGTGGGGGTGGCCAAGCAATGGCTCACCATTGAAGACTTGCAGGGCATTCGCAAGCGCCGCTTTGGGCGCGGCAAGATCGGCGGCAAGGCGGCCGGCATGCTGCTGGCGTGGAAGATTCTGCAGGCTGAGCCCGCAATTGGCAGCCACGTCTCCATCCCGGTTTCATATTTTGTGGGCACGGATGTTTTTCACGACTTCAAGCGCAGCAACGGCTTGATGTACGTCACCAACCAGAAGTACAAAACACTCACGCAAATCCGCGAAGAGTACCCGGCCATCCAGCAGGGCTTTGCAGCGGGGCAGATGCCCGAGCATGTGCGCGATGAGTTGCGCTTGCTGCTGGACGAAATTGGGCGCACGCCGCTTGTAGTGCGCTCCTCCAGTTTGCTGGAAGACTCGGCGGGCACTGCATTTGCCGGCAAATATGACAGCTTCTTCTGCCCCAATCAGGGTGGCACAGAGGAAAATCTGGAGCGCCTCACGTGGAGCATCTCGCAGGTGTATGCCAGTGTATACAGCCCGGACGCACTGATTTACCGGCAGCGCATGGGCCTCGTGGATTATGACGAGCGCATGGCAATTTTGCTGCAAGTGGTGGAAGGCGAGCGCCACGGCGATTATTTCTATCCGCCGCTGGCGGGTGTGGCTTTTGGGCGCAACCCGTTCCGCTGGACGCAGCGCATTCGGCGCGAAGACGGCCTGGCGCGGCTGGTGTTTGGGCTGGGCACGCGCGCGGTGGAGCGCACGGATGATTACACGCGCCTTGTGGCGCTCAGCCATCCGCTGCTGCGCCCGGAAGCCGATGCGGGCGCCATCCGGCACTACTCACAGCATCAGGTGGATCTGCTGAACCTGGCCACGAATGCATTGGAGACGCACCCGCTGGCGGCGGTGCTGCGCGGGGATCTGCCGTGGGTCCGGCAGCTTGTTTCCGAAGAGAAGGATGGCTACATGCAGCCGCTCTTTATGAACAGCCCAACAATAAACCCCGCAAGTCTTGTGCTTACATTTGATTCACTTCTCAAAGATACACAGCTGGTGCCGCGCCTCAAGCAGGTACTGCACAGCCTGGCGAGCGAATATGGGCGCCCGGTGGATGTGGAGTTCACGGCGCGCATCGGGGCGGCGCGCAGCAATGCGGACGTGGAGCTTTGCCTGGTGCAATGCCGGCCGCAAAGTGTGCGCAGCGAAGAACAAGGCGGCAGCATCCCGCCGGATGTGCCCGCGCAAGACCGGCTGTTTGCCACGCGCGGCATGATGACCGGCGGCGAAGTGGCGGGAATTACACACGCGGTGTTTGTGCCGCTTGGCGAGTATGACGCGCTCGGCGCGGCCGGGCGCAAGCTGGCAGTTGCGCGCGTGGTGGGGCGCGTTAACCAGGCGCTTGAAGGCTGCCAGTTTGTATTAATTGGCCCCAACCGGTGGGGCAGCAGCAATCCGGACTTGGGCGTCAAAGCCACCTACGCGGATGTTTTTAATACGCGCATGTTGATTGAGATTGTGCGCAGCGTGCCCGGCGGGCGCAGCAAGCCAGAGGCTTCGCATGGCACGCATTTCTTTTTGGATCTGGTTGAAGCGCGGATTTTTCCACTGGCGGTGTTTCCGGATGAGCCCGGCGGCTGGTTTGACGAGCAGCGCCTGCTGGCTGCCCCCAACTTGCTGGCCAGCCTCAGCCCGCAAGACGCCGAATTTGCACAATGCGTGCGCGTGATTGACCTGCAAGCGCTGGCCAGTGGCCAAACACTGACCGTCACAATGGATGCCGAGGAAGAGCAGGCGCTGGGTTACTTTCGCGCTGACCCCGTAGATTAATTTGCGGCGGCGCGCGCGCTGCCGGCCGTATCGCGCAGGCGCTGCAGCGCGCCGTGCCACGGCTCCCCGCCGGTGTTGCGCTGCGGAAGCTTTATAGCTTGCAGTCGCGCACCAATCTTTAGCAGCTGTTCCCGCAGCAGTTCAGCATTATTTTCCAGCAGCGCGCGCGTTAGCACGGCGCTGAGGTGCCCGGCCCACTGCCACTCCAACCGAAAGCGGTCCGCCTTCACCCAATAATCGCGCTTCTCCCACGCCACAACGCTCTCATTGATTGTGGCGTCAATCTCGCGCAGGCACAGCGCAACGAACGCCGCCATGTCGCGCGTCGCATCATCCACCTGAGTTTTAGCTGCCAACTCACGCAGCGTCAGGCCCGCCGCCTTGCATAGTTGCGTGCGCAGCTTGCCCGCAGACTCATGCTTGATGAGGCGGCTCATGCTGTGCGCCGCGCTGTTTTGGTGCACCAGCTGCTGGCGCGTAAAAATGTGACCGCTTGATTTGCAAAGCGTTTGCGCATCACACGCAGCGCCTGCGGATTGCTGTCCACCAAAAGAAAGCTGCGGCCCAGCTCGAGGGCGGCTGCCCCCGTGGTGCCGCTGCCGGCAAAAAAGTCCAGCACCAAATCCCCGGGGCGTGATGAAGCCTGCAGAATGCGCCGTAAAACACCCAGCGGCTTCTGTGTGGGATAGCCGGTTTTTTCCTTGCCGGTTGGGCTCACAATCGTGTGCCACCATGTATCGGTGGGCAGTTTGCCGCGCGCAGCTTTTTCGGGGCCCACCAGTGCGGGCGCCATGTACGCAATGCGCGCCACCGCTGCCGTGTCAAAGTGGTAGCGCTTGGCATCTTTTACATACATCAGAATGTTGTCGTGCTTTGCCGGCCAGCGCTTGGTGGCGCGCGCTCCATAGTCGTACGCCCAGATGATTTCGTTCAGGAAGTTGCTGCGCCCGAAGATTTGGTCCAGCAGCACTTTGCAGTAGTGCACCTCGCGGTAGTCAATGTGAAAGTAGAGTGTTCCGGCGGGCGCCAGCACACGGTGCGCCTCGCGCAGGCGCGGCTCCAAGAACGCCAGAAAGTCGTCAAAGACATCGCCAAACGCCTGAGTTCCCACGCTCACGGTTTCATAGCGCCGGCCTTGGAAGCCCGTGCGGTCGCCATTGGCACTGCGCCGGGTGCGCAGCTGTGTGCGCTGCTGCAGCTTGCCGGTGTTAAACGGCGGGTCAATGTAAATCAACTGCACACAAGCGGACGGCAGCTGCTGCAACACCTGCAGATTGTCGCCGTGCAGCACCGTGTTGGAAGTTGAAAGGTGTGTACCGGGCATAAAACGCTAGGCAGTATAGCGCGGCTTGTGCGAACACCAACCCCGGCACATACGGTCCCCACTGCCCAACCGCGGCCGGATAGAAGTGAGCATAGCGGCGATTATTTAGGGTGGCGTGCCTGTGCTTTTGAACGCACTAATTGCACAAGTTATATACGCGCGCAGTTTCAGTCGCGGTGCGCTGCCAGCTAAAGCGTGCCGCCTGTTTCAGGCCGCGTGCGCGCAGGTCATCTGCCAGGCTGCCATCCACCACCAATGAAATGATGGCGGCACCGAGTTGCCGCGCATCATGCGGGTCTGCCACCAGATACGCAGCGTCTGCCACAACTTCGCCGAGTGAGCTGATGTTGCTGGTAATCACAGGCACACCACAGGCCATCGCTTCCAGCGGCGGCAGGCCAAACCCTTCGTAAAGCGAGGGGTACACGAGGCACGCAGCGCCCCGGTAGACGGCGGGTTTGTCTTGCTCGCGCACCGCGCCAATGAAGTGCACACTGTCTGCAACGCCGGACGATTGCGCATCTTGCGGGAGCGTGGAGTGCGCGGGCAATGCCCCGGCAATCACCAGCGGGTAGTGGTCGCCCACCGGGCCGTGCGCCCAGGTCCAAGCGGAAAGCAGCGCGCCCACATTCTTTCGCGGTTGAAAGCCGCCGAGGTACAGCACATAACTTTCGGGCAGTGCATAGCGCGCGCGCGCGGCAGCGTCATTCGGTTGCGGCTGTGGCGTGAACTGCACGCCGGCCGCAAGCTGCACCGTGTGCAGTTTGTGTTCGGCCACATGCAGCAGGCGCAGAATATCACGCGCGGAGCTGTGCGAGTCCGCCAGTACCTGCGCCGCGCCCGGTGTGGCCGCAGCCGCCAGTGCGGTGTACAGCCGCGCCAGTATGCCGCCGCGTTCGGCGGGCACAAGCATCGGAATCAGATCGTGCACTGTGAGCACAAACGGCAGCGCGGCGCGCAGCGGCGGCGCCCAATATGGAATGTGCATCGCACGGGCGCAAAGGCGCTGGGCCGCGCGTGGAAACAGGAGCTGCTCAAACAGCAGCTTGCTCACATGCCCGCCGCGGCTGCCGGCATAGTGCAATTGGATACCATCGGGCAGCGCCGGCAACTCGCCGAGCGCAGCGGGCGCAATTACATGCAGGTCAAGCCCGGGTGCAACCGCCGGCAGATGAGCCAGCAGCCCGTGCAGGTACTGGCTCGAGCCGGTGTGAGTTGGCTCCAGAAACCAGCCGTTGATTGCGAGCCGCATTGCGCAGGCTGCCTCAGCGGCTGCCGAATGCGAGGTAGTAGCCCAGCTTCACGTATTCGGCGAACACTTCTTTTGCACTGTCCTCGCTTGCCCACCACTGATCTGCATCAAATTGCTCCTGTGGCAGATAGATACTGGCGGGCACAGGGCTGTAAATTAAAGTAAGTTGTGCGCTGGCAGGAAACTTGGCCACCGACCAGCTAATGCGCCGCGGATGCACATTGTCGGTGACAATAATCACGGTTGCTAGGTGGTTAGCTTGGGCCAGCTCAACAAACTGGCGTGCCTGCTCATAAGTGCTGCTGCCACCACGCGTCAATATCGCAGAGTCTGGTACACCGGCTTGGAGAGCGATGCCCCGCGCTATCTGCTCCCAATCCATCTTGACCACGCGGAAGGATGCACCAGTCTGTGCAACCAATTTAAAGGGATAGCCGCCAATCAGCATCAACTTCGGCGCGTAACCCTTTTTGTACAACTCTATGCCATAGTCCACTCCTTGCCAATCACTGGGCATTACGGCAATCAGATCGGCGGGGCGCAGCGGATCCTCGATGCGCAGGTAGACCGCCGGGCTTGCGAGCAGCGGCCGCCGCACCGCGTACCCGCCTGCAAATAGCAGTACCAAGCACACACTGATCGCCACAAACCGGCGCTGGCGCTTGCTTAAAGATAAAGTCCGCATAAAGTGACCGGTTGGCAGTGCACATTCATGAGTATGTGACGAAAACTATCAGAGGAGAAAAGCGGCAATTCAAACACAAACTGACAGAGTAAGAGAGCAGACGGCCACTGCAATGCAGAGCTATACAGCAATGCCTGCGGCGCAGACCGATCCGCTTCCGCCCATGATAACGCACCCTAAATCACCGGTCGAGCTACTGGATGCTGCCCAAGAGTGTCTGCGACGCCGCCAATTTGCGCGGGCGCGCCAGTTGTTGGCACAACTTGTGCAGTGTCAGCCGCAAAATGTGCAGGCGTGGATGCTGCTGGCGCGGCTTGGTATCTTGACTGTACAACAAGAGGTTGCCCGCCCCGATCAGCCCACACCGGCCACCGAAAGCTGCGCGCAGCCGGTTGCTATTGAGCCATCACCAGCACCCCGGCGCAAACGGCCGGCACGGGTGCGCCCGTGGGCATTGTATGTATTGGCGGGCTGTGCATCAATGAGCATGTGGCTGATGTTGATTGCGATTGTGAGCCTTGCACCGGGGCCGCCGGTGTATGCGCATGAGCAGCGCAGCGTTGCCCCGGTGGTTGCCACTCCCACAAAGCCGCCAGCTCCACCGGTTGCAACACCCACCATAGTGCCGGAAGCGACACGTGTTCCATTGCTGCCATCGCCAGCGCCGTTTTTGGTTGGGTGAGGCACCCTTGAGATGCAGATGGGACGCAAGAACTATTCTTGGGGTCTCACGCTGCCGGGCTAAGCTCTGACCGAGAATTTTGACGCGGCCGCAAATTACTGCGCGCGGCATGTGCGCCGTCTTGTAAAAAGCGGCGCATTATTAATTAAGGAAGTCGGTGCACCTGCATTGTTGGCTTTGCAGCCGGACACACGCAGCAAATGTTATAGCTGTAGTGCGCTGTACATACAAAGTTGCATCGGCAGAACCATCAGATTTACGTTTGCCACAACGAGCTTTGACCTGTAGTCTGATTCTGTCTTGTGGCTGACAGAGCCAACACGGCGGGCGGTGATGTTATCGAGGGACGGCGGGGGGTTCCGTTCCACGCGCCGCCAAGCCGGCAACTGCCGGGTTGTGGCCACCAGTCTCGGGTGTGAGGCGGCCGCCACGCACAGTCGCGCCAATCACAATCCCAGCACTCACCAGCACGATGTTCTTGATAATGTATTGCCCTTCGAGCGTGGGGGCATATGGGATTTGCGCAAAAGTTTCATGGGGAAAGAAGATCAGCGGGGTAATGGTGCCAAGCATTTGCACCCATAGCAAGAGCAGTGTGGCGCGCATGAAGACGCCCAAGATGAGCCCCAAACCGATCAGGCATTCCCAGCTTGCCAGCAGCAGCAGTGCGGTGTGCGGCGCAATGCGGCCAAAGGTGAGCATGCTGATGGTGCGGGTGGCCAGGTCTTGCGCGGGGCTGAGGCCAGCGAAAAACTTGAGGGCGCCAAACCACAAGAAGACAATTCCGAGACTGATGCGCAACAAGCGGATGCCCTGCGCTGCCATCCAGCGCGTCAGGTGTGCGTCTATTGCGTCTGCCAAAGACCACAGGTTGGACATGCGGAGAGTTTAACGCCATCCGGCGTGCCTGGTAGTTGCTAGCCGCCAGCGCCCAACTGGCGTTTGAGTGCGAGAATTTGCTGTTCATCAAGATCGGCCGGTTCGGTGGTGGCGCTGATGCCAAGCGCAGCGCGCTGCGCGCTGCGCCAGCGCGTGAGGCGTTCGGCCACGGCCACTTCATAGCCCTCTGTTGAAGGGCGGTAGAAATAAGTGCCCAGCAGCGCGGCCGGCAGATACTGCTGGCCGGCGTGGTGTCCAGCGCGCTCATGCGGATAAATATAGCCCGCGCCATGCCCCAGCTTGGCGCCGTCGCGGTTGGTATCGCGCAAGTGCAGCGGCACTTCCTGCGCACCTTGCGTCATCACCGTTTGCTGTGCTTTAAAGTAATGTGTGGCACTGTTGGATTTTGGCGCCGTGGCCAGATACAACGTGGCTTCAACCAGCGGATACACGCCCTCTGGCATGCCCACAAACTCAAACGCGTGGGCGGCCGCGCTGGCGACAACTAATGCCATCGGGTCGGCCAACCCGATGTCTTCACCAGCCAGGATGAGCAGCCGGCGCATGATGAAGCGCGGCGACTCACCGGCGTAGAGCATCTTGGCCAGCCAGAACAACGCCGCGTCCGGATCAGATCCGCGCACGGACTTGATGAGCGCGCTGACTGTGTCGTAGTGTGCATCGCCATCTTTGTCGTACAAGACCGCGCGCTGCTGGATTGACTCCTGGGCCACCGCAAGATTTATGCGCACAACACCATCGGTGTCGGGCGGGGTTGATTCCACCGCGAGCTCAAGCGCGTTCAGCGCATTGCGTGCATCGCCGCCAGCCACCTTGACCAGATGTGCCAGTGCCAACGGATCCACGGACACCTGGCGCGTGCCGTAGCCGCGCAGCGCGTCCTGCAGTGCGCGCTCGAGCAGCAGCGCAATGTCCGCATCCTGCAGCGCATGCAGCTGAAAAATACGCGAGCGTGAGAGCAGCGCACCAATCACCTCAAAATACGGATTTTCTGTGGTGGCGCCAATCAGCACGAAGGTGCCGTTCTCCACGTGCGGCAGCAATGCATCCTGCTGCGCTTTGTTCCAGCGGTGCACCTCATCCACAAACAGCAGCGTGCGCGTGCCGTGCAGCGCGCGGCGCTCTTGGGCAGCCGCAATCTCCTCCCGCAGTGCGGGCAGGCCGCTCAATACCGCGCTGAGCGTGGCAAAGTGCGCGCGCGTGCTGTTGGCAATTACATTGGCGAGCGTGGTTTTTCCACTGCCGGGCGGGCCCCATAGCAAAATGGAGGAGAAAAGCCGGTCAGCTTCGATTGCGCGGCGCAGCAGGCGCCCTTCACCGATTATTTCTGCGTGGCCAACAAACTCCGCCACGGTACGCGGGCGCATGCGCGCTGCCAGCGGTGCCTCGCTGCGCAGGCGCTGCTGCAGCCCATGCTCAAACAAATCCATCGCGAGTCACTATAGCATGTGCACGCCTGCGCACTGCGCGCCTCAGCTGCGCCAGAAACGGTACTTGAACAGCGCACGCAGCGTCGGCAGGCCGTCCAATGGCGACAGCTTCTTGTTTTCGTAGCGTGCCGTGTAGCGGATTGGCACCTCGTGAATGCGATGCCCGGCGCGCAGCACCTTGGCCGTAATTTCGGCCTCCACATCAAAGCGCCGGCATTCCAGCGCCAGCGTTTGGTACACAGCCCGCGTCATCATCTTGTAGCAAGTTTCCATGTCTGACAATTGCGAGCCGTACAAAATGCGCGTCAGCGCACTCAACATCTGGTTGCCAAAGCGCATGAGCGGGCGCTGGCTTTCAAGATTGCGCGCGCCGTACACCACTTGGGCGCGGCCTTCGCGGATGGGTGCCAGCATGCGCACAAAATCCTGCGGGTCGTATTCAAGGTCCGCGTCCTGAATGACGGCCACTGCGCCGCTGGCAGCTGCCAGCCCGCTGGCAATTGCCGTGCCCTTGCCGCGGTTCACTGCGTGGTGAATCACGATTGTGTCTGGCGCCTGCGCCAACTGGTCGAGCAAAGCCCGCGATCCATCTGTGGACGCGTCATCTATCAGCACCAGCTCATGGCGCAGCGGTACGCGCCGCACGCGTTCAACCAGATTCGTAATTGTTGCCACTTCATTAAAAACCGGAATAATGATGGACAGCATTGGCTCGCGCTGCGCGTGCTCCGGCAGGTTGCGCAGCACGGCGGGCAGCTCGGCCAGCGTGTCGATTGCCGCGTCTGGAATTATGCCGGCGGTGTGTGCCACATTGTCGGCGCGGCTTGCGCGCGTACGCAGCCATACGGACCGCAAGCCGGCGTTGTGCGCGCCCAGCACATCAGCGGCAAGCGTGTCGCCCACCATTGCCAGTTGTGCGGGCGGCAGCTGCCACTGGTTTAGCAGCGCATCAAAAATGCGCGCATCCGGTTTGCGGATGCCCAAATCTGCCGAGACAACAATCGGGTCAAAATATGCGCGCAGGTTGTGGCGGTCAATCAAGCGCTGCACATTGGCGCTGTCGCCCGCATTGGACACAATTGCCAGCCGGCAGCCGGCTTGCTGCAGCGCTTGCAGCATTTGGTGCACGCCGGGAGCGGGGTCCCAGTGCACCTCCGTGGGCGCATAACAAGCGTGCAGCGCAGCGGCCGCCTGCTGCGGTGTGGGCAGCGGCCAGCCAAGCTCCGTGTACACCTGCGCCAAAATTGCGGCGGTGCTGTATTCCACATGCGTTACGTCGCGGCGCAATTTGTCCTGGGCGCTGTGATGCAGGAAGCGCTGCTGAAAGACCGCGGGGTCCGGCAGCGTGCTTGTGTTGTGCTGCAGCCAAGCCGTCAAGTCGGCAGCCATGCTCTGCCAGATGGAGCCGGAGTCCGCGGCGCTGCGCCCGAGTATCAGCGTATCCCCTAAATCAAAGATCACACCGCCAATCATTGCAGGTAATTCCACGGGTTTACCCGGCCGCCGCCATATTGCATCTCAAAGTGCAGGTGCGGCCCGGAGGAGTTGCCGGTGCTGCCGGCGAGGCCCACAACAGTTTGCTGGAGAGAAGACTGGCCGCACGAGACATTCCATTGCGAAAGATGGGCGTACAAAGTTTGCCAGCCGTTGCCGTGGTCAATGACAACCATGTTGCCGTAGCCGTAATTGCTCCAGCCGGCAAACACAACCACACCGCCATCGGCCGCATAAACGGGGTCGCCGTAGGCGGTCGCAATATCAATCCCGGGATGGTAGCTGGTGAAGTTGGTGCCGGAGAGAAAGTGGTTGTTGGAAGGCCAGACGAAAAATCCGCCACCGACTGCACCGCCGGAATAGCCGCCGGGACAGGCGCCCGGCCCGGCGCCAACCGGCAGCGGGTTGCGCTGCGTGCGCGTGATCTGCGGCACAACCCAGCGCACAAACTCACGCTGCCCGCCCGGTACCAGCAGCATCTGTCCTGCGGTGAGCTGCGGCGCATCCGGATCCAAGCCGTTGCCAAGCCAGTTGATGATGTCTTCCGGCAGCGCAAGGTAGGCTTTAGCGAGGCCCTCAATGGTGTCGCCGGCTTGCACTACGCGCAGCACACCGTTGGCCGGCGCAATGAACAGCTGCTGGTCAGGGCGCAGCAAATGCGGGTCGTCTTTTAGAAAAAAATAATTGCCCCACAAGACAGTCTCGGGCGTGATGCCGTATTTTTCCGCAATGCCAAAGAGCGTGTCGCCGGCCTGCACCGTGTAAGTGATGATGTCCTGGCGCAGGCGCGCAGGAATATTAGTGTGGAGCGAGGCGATGCGCCGCACGGCGGCCGGCGGCTGCATTGGAACGGGCAGCAGGCCCGCCGGCCACAGCCCGGTGGCTGCTTCCACTTTTGCCGGCTGCGCGCCCGCTTGCAGGGCTGCATCCAAGCGCGCCGGCAGCAAGCTGAGCGGGTTCATGCGCACCAGCCATAACGCCGTGCCCACAATCCCTAGCAGCCCGGCATGATACAAGAGCCCGGGCCCACGGGCACGCAGCCAGCGCAGAAGCCCGGCCGGGGACAGCTCTTCCACGGGACTAGTCGTTAAGTTTGCCGAGCTGCTCGAGAAACTCGATGTTGTTCTCTGTGCCGCGCATCTGCTGCAAGACCGCGTCCGTGGCGTTGGCCGGATCCATGGAAGCACCGGCCGGTGGCGGGCTGGTCATCTGGCTGAACATGCGCCGCATCAGCCACACGCGCGGTGTGATGTCCGGCCCCAGCAGCAACTCCTCGCGGCGCGTGGAGCTGCGCTCAATATCAAACGCAGGGAAGATGCGCCGTTCTTGCATTTTGCGCGACAGGTGCAGCTCCATGTTGCCCGTGCCCTTGAATTCCTCGTACACCATGTCGTCCATGCGCGACCCTGTATCCACCAGGCAGGTGGCCACAATCGTGAGCGATCCGCCGTGCTCAATGTTGCGCGCGGCGCCAAAGAAATGCTTTGGCGGATAAAGTGCTGCGGGGTCCAGGCCGCCGGACAGCGTGCGGCCGGATGGCGTCACAACAAGGTTGTAGGCGCGCGCCAGGCGCGTGATCGAGTCGAGCAGAATGACAACATCGCGGCCGGTTTCCACAAGGCGCTTGGCGCGCTGCAGTGCCATCTCCGCCGTGCGCACATGCGAGGTTACCGGCTCATCAAATGTACTGGCCACCACCTCGGCATCTACAGAGCGGTCCATGTCGGTTACTTCTTCCGGGCGCTCGCCTATCAGTGCCACCATCAAATGCACCTGCTCGTACTTTTTGGAAATGGCGTTGGCAATCTCCTTCAAGACCGTGGTCTTGCCGGCTTTGGGTGGTGACACAATCAGGCCACGCTGGCCCTTGCCAATGGGCGACACCAGGTTGATCATGCGCGTGGAAATTGTGTAGCGGTTGGTCTCCAGGTCAAAGCGCTCTTCCGGAAAGATGGGCGTGAGCGCCTCAAAGTGCGGACGGCGCTTGGCTTCCTCGGGGTCCAAGCCGTTGACACTTTCAACGCGGATCAAGCCGTGGTACTTTTCGGAGTCTTTGGGGGCGCGCACCTGGCCGATGACCATGTCACCGGTGCGCAAACTAAAACGCCGCAGCTGCGATTGACTGACATAAATGTCATCGTGACTGGGCATGAGATTGCCGCCACGCAGAAACCCCATCGAGTCATCGACGATTTCCAGTACTCCGCCGCGCAAGCCCAGCCCGCGTTTTTCCGCATGGGCACGCATCAAGCGCAGCACCAGGTCCTGCTTCTTCATATGGTTGTAGCCAACAATGTCAAAATCCTTGGCGGTGCCGCGCAGCTCATCCAAGGTTTGTTTCTCAAGTTCGGTGAAGTTCATGGTCTCTCGCTTCCTGTTTGTGCGTGGTTGCAGTCGGGTAAATAAGCAGCCGGTGCGGCAGCTAAAACGGCGTGCCAGTCCGGGTCGGTGAAAGTTAAGTTTGTGATATTAAGCCCCAATGCGGCTTGTGGTTACGCAGACCAGACTAAATTTTTGTAAAACTGTGGGCTCAGCGCCAGCAACGAAGGCGCTCATGTTCGCGGGTAAGGACCTTCCTTACTGCGACGGAAGAAGTTTAGCATCCAGCTGGGGGTCTGTCAAATGGCCTGTAGCAGCTGTTTTTTTCATTATTACGCCGTGCAGCCGTGAGTATTGCTTAGTGTTGGCTTTTACTGTGAGCCAATAGAAGTTAGCCTTGTGGTCACTGCAGGGAATTCTAATGAACCGTTATCTTGTGGAGCAGAATAGTAGCTGAAAGACTTCCGGTATATTTGGTAAGCTTTCCGTATTCGCTGCCAGAGTAATCTGGCACGGTACCGCTCAACTCATATGGATTCACCCCAAGTTCTCGTTGGCGCTGTTGAAGCCGGTGGCACAAAGTTTGTGTGTGCTGTGGGCACTGGCCCGGATGATGTGCGGGCGCAAGAGCGCTTCGACACAACGCTGCCGGTGGAGACGATTGCAAAGTGCCTTGCATTTCTGCAGCGCTTTGACGGGCTGGCTGCCGTTGGCATCGCTGCCTTCGGCCCGCTTGATCTACAGCCAGCATCTGCCACGTATGGCTGCATCACATCAACACCCAAAACCGGCTGGCAAAATACCAGTCTTGCGGGTGCGTTCAGCCGCGCACTTGGGCTGCCAGTGGGCATTGATACCGATGTGAATGGCGCTGCCCTCGGTGAATGGCGCTGGGGTGCGGCGCAGAACCTCGATAATTTTTTGTATCTGACGATTGGCACGGGTATCGGTGGTGGTGCGTTTGTGAACGGACGCGTGGTGCATGGCATGCTGCATCCGGAGATGGGCCACATTCGCGTGCCGCACGATTGGGCGGCTGATCCGTTTGCGGGCAGCTGCCCGTTCCATGGTGATTGTCTTGAAGGGCTGGCGACTGGCGTTGCGATGGAAAAGCGCTGGGGCCAAAAAGCGGAGACGCTGCCCGTTGGGCATCCCGCGTGGGAATTGGAGGCGCACTATCTGGCGCTGGCTCTGGCCAATTATGTCTGCGTGCTTTCGCCGCAGCGCATAATCATGGGCGGCGGCGTAATGAGCCAGCCGCAGCTGCTGCCGCTTGTGCGCCGGAAGCTGGTGTCATTGCTTGGCGGCTACGTGCAAGCGGCCGAGATCTTGGAGCACACTGACCGTTACGTTGTGGCGCCGGCACTTGGCAGCCGCGCCGGCGTGCTTGGAGCGCTGGCTCTGGCGCAGGCTGTTTTAGATTCGTAATGATGTTGAGGCTGGAGTACCAGTGTGGCCAACGAGTGGTGCCCGCCCGCTTGCGTTATTACTTACCAGCTATTTGCCAGCCGCCACATTGACCGCTGCCTGCGGGCGTTCCCCGCGGAACACGGCCGCCACATAACCAGCAGCCCATTCCCATACGGCTTCGTCGGCTTCCTCAGAGCACCACGCGCAATGCGGGGTGATGTAAATAAGGTCATGGTTGAGCAGTGCATGGTCTGCGGGCGGCGGCTCGGCCGCAAGTACATCCAGCGCGGCGCCAGCAATCCTCCCGTGATTTACGGCCGCAAGTAGTGCTGCTTCGTCTACCAAGAGACCGCGCGCCGTGTTGATCAGATAGGCGCCTGGCTTCATAAGCGCAAGCATCGGCGCATTCATCATCAACCTGGTTGCGGCGGTTAAAGGCGTATGCAAGCTAACATAATCAGCCTGCTGCAATAGCGCCTCTTTGGTTACAGGCCGCACTCCGGCTGCAAGCATCTGCGCAGCATCAATAAATGGATCGTGGGCGACCACAACAAAGCCAAGCGCCAGCGCCTTGGCTGCCACCGCCTTGCCGATGCGCCCCCAGCCGATGATGCCAAGTGTTTGATTCTTTACGTGGGGCAGCGGGCGTACCGGGCGTGGATCCCATTCTTGGGCGCGCACCAATTGACGCATCTGTGGCAGGCGCCGCGCCTGGGATAACAGCAGCGCAATCGTGTGGGTGGCAACTTCATCGGTGCAATAGCCGGGGCAGTTTGTAACCCAAATGCCCAGTTTGCCTGCGGCTTCAATATCTACATAGTCATAGCCGGTGCTGGCACAGGCGATGATTTTGCAGCGCGCCAACGCGCCCAGCATGCCGGCTGATACCGGATGCATTTCGGTGATGATGGCATCAGCTGCCTGAAACAGGCTGGCTTGCGCGGGGTTTCCAAAACCAATTACAAGCTGCACATTTATATTGAGGCCGGCAAACGCTGCCAGCTGCTGCGGCGGATTGCGCGTGTCTATGCACGCGATGACTACATTCTTGGCTTGAGCGTCAGGCATGTGGATATGGGTGGGTGGAACGCAGCCGGCCAGCTCACCTACGCTGTCTGTGGTCTACAACTCTGCCGGAAAACCCGGCGCGCGCAGGTCGGTTGACATGGCATCTTCCAGCAGCTTCACAACTTGCGACGACCACGCGCCGCCGCCGTATTGTGAGCGCGCGCGAATGAAGGTTTGCTCCACCAGCCCCGCCACTTCCAGCGGCACGCCAAAGTTGCGCCCGAGCTGCGTTGCAAACCCCAAATCTTTGCACGCCAGATCCATTGTGAAGTTGATGTTGTAACTGCCGTTGAGAACCAGCTGGCCTTCAGTCTCGTGCACAAAACTGTTGCCAGAGCTGGCCTTGATGGCATGGAAGGATTGCGCGAGGTCCAGCCCGCCGCGCTTGGCCAGCATTAATGCCTCGCCCACTGCAACCAAGTTGATAAACGCCAGCATGTTTGTGATCACCTTGATCACAGCCGCACTGCCCAACGGGCCCATGTGAATAATTTCGCCGCCCATTGCCTGCAGCATGGGAAGATGCGCTTCATAAACTTTCTGGTCCCCGCCCACGAGCACGGTGATGTCCCCGGCTGCGGCCTTGTGCACACCACCGGTAACGGGCGCCTCCAGCGCGGCAACCCCCTTGGCAGCCGCCAGTGCGGCCAGCCGGATGGTTTCCTCGCGATCGTTGGTGCTCATGTCAATCCACGTGCCACCCGCAGCCAGGCCGGCCAGTACGCCATTGTCAGCGCTCACAACCGCGCTGACTGCTTTGGATGATGGCAGACATGTGAAGACTGTGTCGGATGCCTTGCCCACTTCTGCGGGCGAGTCTGCCCAGCGCGCACCGGCTGCCAGCAGCGTTTTGGCAGCAGCTTTGTTCAGGTCAAAAATTGTGAGCGCATAGCCGGCCCGCAAGAGGCTGCCAGCCAGATGCATGCCGAGGTTTCCAATCCCGATAAAGCCAAGCCGTTTGGTGGATGTTGCAGCGCCCGCAGGTGTCATCAAAATACCTCGTTGGTTATTGGTTCTTCATGCATCTCAAGGTGCAGCTTGTCGCCGCTGTATGGGTGGCGGGCAGCAACTTCCTCGTTCAGCTCCACCCCCAAGCCCGGCTTGGTGGGCGGAATGATGTAGCCATCCTGCCACTGGATTGGCTCCTTCAAAATTTCCGCTTGAAAGCCGCCCCACATAAGAATTGATTCTTGCATCAGGAAGTTGGGAATGCAAGTGCTCAGTTGAATGTCAGCTGCGCCGGCAATCGGGCCACAATAGAGATGCGGTGCAATCTGCGCGTAGTGGGCTTCGGCCATGCCGGCAATCTTCTTGGCCTCCAGAATTCCGCCCACACGCCCCAGGGCAATTTGCAGAATTGAAGCCGAGCGGTTGGCCAGCACCCGCGCAAATTCATACTTGGTGGTGAGGCGTTCACCGGTGGCAATGGGGATGCTGGTGTGCCGCGCGACAACCGCCATCTCCTCCGGCATCTCCGGCGGCGTTGGCTCTTCCAGCCAAAGCGGATCATATGGCTCCAGGCGTTTTGCAAGCCGGATGGCGCTGGCCGGCGTCATTTGCCCGTGCGTGCCAAACAGCAGGTCGCATTTGTTGCCCACCGCTTCACGAATGAGTTTTACAAACTGCTCACCAAGATGCAGCGCCTCTAATGAGAGCTGGCGCGGATCAAAGGCGGAATACGCACCAACCGGATCAAACTTTACCGCCGTGAAACCCTGGCGCACATACTCAGCCGCGCGTTCGGCAGCCAGCTGCGGGTCATGGTAGACGCCGGTGCGGTCGCGCTCCTCCGGATAAATGTAGGTGTACGAGCGCAGCTTTTCGTGCACCTGGCCGCCGAGCAGTTCGTATACAGGCTTGTTCAGTGCCTTGCCCACAATGTCCCAGCACGCCATTTCGACCCCGCTCAAAATACCCAGGATCGAGGTGTCCGGGCGCTGCGTAAAGCCGCTGGAATATATGTTGCGCCAAAGCCGCTCAATTTTGAAAGGGTCGCTGCCAATCACCTTCCGTTCGCAGACATCTGTAATCATCTTTGCAACAACATGCGGATGAAAGGGCACGGAGTAAACCTCGCCGTACCCAACGATGCCGTTGTCTGTGGTCAGCTTGAGGAAAATCCAGTAGCGCCCGCCAAAGTGCGGTGGCGGATTGCCCACCACGAAAGTTTTTACATCAGTGATTTTCATGGAGTGGTGGTTCGGTGGATATGCGTGGTTTGGTGCCGAGCACAGCGGGCACCAAGCAGCGGTCAGATATGAACGACAACATCCCCGGCAGCACTAACCGTCACTGCATAACGCTTGGCTTTGATCTTGCGATTGATGAGCAGCTCGCCGCTGGGAATATCGAACTCCCAGCCGTGCCAGGCGCAACGCAGCACGCTGCCCTCGTGGCCGTAAACAAACTTGAACTCATTGGTTGGCAGTGTGGTGCCCGTGATCGGCCCGCGGCATAGCGCGCCGCCGTAATGCGGGCAATAGTTCAGCAGCGCGAAGAACTGCCCGCCAACATTAAAGACGCCGATCTGCTTGCCATCAACAGTCACCAGTTTGCGCTCGCCGGGTGCAATCTCCGTGCGTTTGCAAACCACAAGTTCTTGCTTGGCTGCCATGCCGGCTGCGCTCAGGCTGCGGCCAGCTCGGCTACTTTGGCTTTTTGCGTTTGCGGCAGGCGTGAATACACCTTGCGCGCGTTTAACTCAAACACATTCTCACGCCAAGCCGGTGGCAGCGGAATTTTTGTGGGGTCATCAAAATCCCAGTGCGGGTAGTCAGAGGCAAACAGCAGCGTGTGCTTGCCGTCAATTGCCTCCAGTACAGCCCAAAGATGGTCCTTGTTGTCCGGGTTCTCAAGCGGCTGGGTGGACATGCGAATGTGGTCGCGCGCGTATTCACTGGGCAGGCGCTTGAGCCACGGCGTTTCTTTGCGCAGCGATTTGAAATTGGCATCCATGCGCCACAGCAGCGCCGGCAGCCACGCTACGCCGCATTCGATAATGATCAAACTCATGTTCGGCCATTTTTCAAAGACACCGTTGGCAATTGCGCTGGCTACGTGGGTCATGCCGGGCTGCAGCAAGAGCGCGTGCGTTTCCCAGTAAAAAGTGGTGGGGCCGCAGCCAATCGGGTTGTAGTTGATGCCGCCCTGTCCGCCGAGATGCACCGCAATGGGCAGGTCCATTTCTGCAGCCGCCTCCCAAATGGGGTGATAAAACTTGTCGCCAAAAGGGCGGTAGGAGCCGCTGGACATCAACACTTGCACCATGTCCGGGTTGCGGCCCATGCGGCGGATTTCTGCGGCAGCACCGTGCGGGTCTTGCGCGGCCACGATGATGGAGCCCTTGAAGCGCTTGTCCAGCGGAAGCCAGTAGTCCGCCAGCCAGTCATTGTAGGCGCGCACGAGCGCGGTGGCGTAATAGGGGTTGGCGAGCGTGGAGGCTTCCAGCGCCTCTTCACCGGTCAGGATGGCAACATCATGGCTGTAGCGATCAAGCAGCGCTTCCTTCATCAGGCTGTAATGCTCCGCCTGATTGCGCGGCTTGATGTCCTGGCGCCGAAAATCCTCCGGGTGCAGCCACGGCCGGTGCGCATGTGGAAACGCGCCCTTGGGGCCGGGCAGCTCGCCGCGCTCAAAGTAGTCACGGAAGTTGCGGTCAATGTAGGGCAGCAGCACCTCGGCTGTGGCCCAGTCGTTGTGAACATCGCAGTCAATCATGTTGGCCTCCGAAACTGTTACTTAATGGCTTGCGGCAGAATTAAACCACAAGCGGAAATGGCATGCTAGCAGCCTGGCACATGCCCTCGCGCAGCAATGGCAGGTAGCGCTGCATATCCCGCCGGATGATGTTGCCGTGGCTGGCCGCAAAGATTTTGACGGCGTAGCGGGCAAACAGCCCGTCGACGGCAGCCGCCAGCTCGGCGGGGTCCGCCCAGGCCAGCCATGGGAACTGATACCATGCGTTGACTTTCACATCCTCAAGAAACTGCTCATCCGTATAGCCATGCGCCACCATCTCATCCAGAAAAAGAAAGCACTCGCCGCGCGCGGGCGCGTGCAGGTTGTGCCCCCAGTCCGCGGCAAACATCAGCCCGGTGGTGCGCTCGAAGGCCCATTGCGAGAGGCCATGGTCTACAAAGAGGGCGTCGACGGTTTCAAGTGTGTGGCGGCCGAGGGGCAGGCTGTCGCCGGGCGCCATTAAGAGCGCGCCTTCCAAACCGTGCAGCGCGTAGTGGTCGCCGCCGCGCATGGTGACGAGCTGCACATTGGGATGGCGCTGCTGGATGGCAGGTGTGTTGCCGGCGTGCGGCAGCTCTACATGGCTGATCCAAACATAGTCGAGCGGGCGGGCGCCGAGCACGTAGTCCAGCGCAGCCATGACGCTCTCGCGCTGCGCCGGGCCAATTGTGTCAATCAGGCAGGACCGCTCGTCGCGGAATAAAAACGCAGAGAAGGGATAGTCCACCACGCGGTCGGACACGTACGCTTCCGGGTTGGGCAGCAGTGCAAAGTAGTCTGCATAAATGTCCTTGGCAAGATCGCCGAGGCAGTGCGTGAGCCAAAAGACGTCGGGGACAATCTCGCGCACTCCCACGCGGTTCAGGCCTTCACCAAATACTTTTGCTGTCATGCTGGTTGTCCTATGGATTGCAATGCCGTGCGGGCGCTGCTGAGTGCGCTTTGCACATTGTGCAGGTGCGCAGAAATATTTGTGCGCAGCGCATTGCCATGCGTGGGGCAGATGATGTCGATTGGGCGCGCGTGAAAGAGCCGCGCGAGGTCGGCGTTCAGGCGCGCAGGCTGCGTCCAGCGCAGGAAGCGAAATGCATTTTGGTGGTAGCGCAAAAACCGGGCAGTGGAAATGTCCTGCGGCAGCTGGTCGCTGAAGGCTTCGCATTCCCCGGCTGCGTGATAGTAGCCGAACGCATCCCCGGTAAACAGTGCGCGCGTGAGCGTGTCATAAATCCATTGCGAGCCGGGCTGGTCACGCAGCAGGGCGGTGAGAAAAACCAGTTTGCGCCCGCCCACATCCAGCACAGTGCCAGGCCGGACAGCTGTCACTTGTGACAGCGGCAGCACGGGCGGGATTTCGATATAGGGCAGCATGACGTTGGAAACAATCACCTGTACGGCCGGCCAGCGCTGCGCCACGCGCTGCAAATTGCCGACATGCGGCAGCTCTGAATGCGTCAGAAAGACATAGGCGGGCGGCACGCCTTTCAGCAGCGCTTCCAGTCCGGCCATAAATTCCGGCCGGTGCAGGTGCGAACCACAATCTATGAGCACGGGCTGGCCGGCGTTTTCTAGTACGTAAACGCGCACGGCTTCGTGCCCGTTTTCACCGGGCACACATGCGCCGAGCTGGTACAAATCCCCCGCAACGTGGCTATGCATACTGGCACGTGCTGCGGCTTGTGCAGCGGGACTGCAGGCAGCCGGTGCGGGGAATGGTGTTTGACATTGTGGGTCTAATGTAATAAAGTAGAGTTCCGCGAGGCGGAACCGTCGCGCGGGACGGCACAGACAGTATTAGGCGCACAACAGAAAATGTCAAGCATGCAGCTGGTGGAAAGGGTTTTTGCGATGCTGCGGGTGATTGCCGCAAGCAGCAGCGGCGCAACCCTGACGGAGACTGCGCGCCAAACGCGCCTGCCAAAGAGCACTGTTTCCCGCATCTTTTCCACACTAGAGGCGCTGAATGTGGTGGAGCGCGTGGCGGACAGCGGTGGTTTTACCATTGGCAAAGGCATTGTGGCGCTGGTGGCGCAGATGCCGCACGCGGCAAATCTGGTGGCAGTTGCGCACCCCTATCTGCAGGAGCTGAACGAGACGCTTGGGGAAACTGTGGCGCTGGCACTGCCGGCCGGCGACAACGCATATGTGGTGGACCAGATCAACAGCGACCATGCCATTCAGGTGCGTGACTGGACCGGGGTGCAGATCCCCATGTACCTGCAGTCCACCGGGCGTGTCTTTCTGGCTGCGCGCTCGGATTTGGCGCTGGAGCGCTACCTGAGTGCACCGCGCATGGCGTATGCGGCCAAGAGTGCAGCGCCGCAAAAAAAACTGCGTGCGGCTTTGGCGCTGGTGCGGGCGCAGGGCTTTGCGTGGGTGGCGGAGGAGTTTGAGCAGGGCTTGACGGCGGTGGCTGCACCGGTGCGCAACCCAACTGGCAAGGTGGTGGCGGCCGTGAATGCCTTTGGGCCCAGCTTTCGCTTTCCGGCGCGGGGCCGGCAGCAGCTGGCAGCGCAGGCGGTGGTTGCCACGGCTGAAAAAATTGCTGCGCGCCTGCAGCAAATGGCGCATGGGTGATCTTGGGTGCGGTTCAACCGATTATTTGATTGGCAGCACCAAATTAACTTTTATGTGCGCTGCCCTTGAATTATTTGCACCACAGCCAGCGCGGAGTTCCGGTCCGGCGGCACTGCGCTAACTTATTCCCCAAGGCTGGATGAAGTCTTCCGGCTCGACACCGAGCGAGTCTGCAACGCGGTTGATGTAGTTGAAGTAGGCAATCACCTGCGTGGCATCGTGGATGGCGCGGTCATCAAGCCCAGCCGTGCGCAAGGCGTCCAAGTCTGCCGGCAGCATTTTGGCGGATGTGTGGGTTAGTTTGGCCGCATACTCGCACAACGCCCGGTCTACGGGTGACAGTGGGGCGCTGCGCCAGTCTCGAGCCACGGCGTGCACATAAGCATCGGCCTGTGCCAGGTTAATTTTTCCGACCTCAGCCCGGAGGTCGTGGGCGTGACCCTGTATTCAGTAGTGGCAATGATTTTCAAACGAAACAACCGTGGCAAGCAGCTCGCGCTGCGCGCGGCTCAGCGGGGACTGGCCCATCATCAGTGTGCCATATAGCGCCATGCTGTCGCGCATTGCGTGCGGGTTGAGCGACATGATGTGTACGATGTGCCACACGCGTCCGGCGCGCTGCACAGCCTGATCGAGCTGCGCCTTCAGCAGGCCCGTGGCTTCAGAGATGGACAGTTGCTTGATCCAAGGCATCGATTGGTGTTCCAGTAAATAATGTTAGCAGATAAAATTTTGGGGTCAGCGCTGTTGTGGGCGCAGGGCTTTGCGTGGGTGGCGGTGAAGCAGCGGGGCTTCGTTGACACTTACCGCGCCGGGCATGCGGTGTGCCCAAGTGCCAGCGCGGACTTGCGTAAATTTATTCATCACTAGCGCGGACTGTAACACCAAGTAAGCCCACAATTTGAAGCGCCTGCGCGGCGTCAATTACAGCACCCTGCAGGTCTTTGGCTCCCACCTGCACAGCATTGAGCACCGAGCCCCGGAAATCCGTGCCTTGCAACTGCGTGCCGCGCAGGTCTGCGTTGGTCAGATCGCACTGGTGGAACACACCGCCGGCAAGGTCTGCCAACTCAAAAGACGCGTTGCGCAAAGTGCACTTCTCGAAGCGCACCGCTCTGCAGACCGCCGTGGCCAGCTGCGCGTCTTCAAAAGTGCACGCTTGGAAAAGTATGTTTTGCAGGCGGGCGGCAAAGAGCTGCATGCCCAGCAGCCGGCAGCCGATGAACTCGACGCGCTGCAGCTGCGCCTGCTCCCACACCGCCCCCGAAAAATCTGAATCTTCGATGCGCACATCGAGCATGCGCAGCCGGGGCAGCTGTGTTTGATTGAAGGCAGTGCGGCGCAGATGCACCTGCTCAAAGTGCACATTTGCCGCAGCTTGACCGGCTAGATTACAGCCGGAAATGGAGACGGCAGCATACTCGCCATCATCCGCCAGACTTTCAATAACTTCAGCTTGAAGAGATTTGGGCAGCCGCGGCGGCTGAACACCTTGTTTTGCTGCCGGCTTCATCCTTCAAATACGATGCAACGACAGCGAAAGCGCGGAGCTGCAGCGGCTTATCTTGCGGTCCAGCCCAGATCCATGGTCAGGGCTGCGCCGGTGATTGCGCCGGCAGCCGTGCTGCACAGATACGCGGCAAGGTCCGCCACCTCTTCCGGCTCAATCAGGCGTTTGATTGCAGCTGAATCCAGAATGACTTTTTCCAGCACCTCCGCCTCGGAAATTCCGCGCGTCTTTGCAAGCGCGGCAATCTGGTTTGCCACCAGCGGAGTGCGCACAAACGCCGGGCAGATGGCGTTGGCGGTGATGCCGCAGGCGCCGCCTTCAAGGGCGCTCGTGCGCGTCAAGCCAATCAATCCATGCTTCGCAGCAATATAGCCAGCCTTGTGAAGCGAGGCAACCAATCCATGGATGGAGGAGATGTTTACAATGCGCCCCCAGCGGTTTGCCTGCATCGCGGGCCAGAGGTAACGCGTTAGCAAGAACGGGGCCGTGAGCATCACGGCCTGCATCTGCTCCCACACATCCTCCGGAAAATCCGCGATGGGAGCGATGTGCTGAAAGCCCGCGTTGTTGATCAGAATGTGCACTGTGCCGGATGCAGCCAGCGCCGCATCTGCCAGTGCGCGGCAGTCTGCGCGCAGTGCTAAGTCCGCGTGCACAAAGAGCCCGCCAATCTCTTTGGCTATGGCGGCGCCCGCCGGGTTGATGTCTGCCAGCACAACACTGGCGCCATCCGCAGCGAGGCGCCGTGCAATGGCAAGGCCAAGCCCGCTTGCGGCGCCGGTTACCAGCGCAGTTTTTCCGTGTAGATCAGATTGTGACAATGGATTACTTGCTGATATTGATTTCGGATGTAAGCATAGGCGGGGGAGCCCACTCCCGAGTTATCCACCGCCTATTCTTGTGGGATCAGCGTAGTCTACTGCAAAGCACCGGTCTTTGCGGCATGTTTGATGGTTCAATGGCGCGCAGCGCCACAGCAGCGCAACCCACTCCGCAAGAAAGTTTTTGCTACAAGTGCAGCTGCATTACAGCTGCAGAAACCGGGCATGCGCTTTGAAATTCAATCGACATAGTGACCGGTTCAGGGATTGCAGACCGGTCAATTTCTTGGAAGCCAAAGCGTGGAAAGTATGCGTGTGCAGTCTCGGTTAGAAGCACAACGCTTTCGAGGCCGGCGTTTTTGGCCCGGCTAATGATTGCGTGCACTAATTGACTGCCAACGCTGCTGCCGCGTTGCGCTTCCGTAACAGCGACTGACCGCAGCAGCCCCACCGGTCCATAGGTTTCCAGCGCTGCACTTCCGATTAGGTCACTGTTGCGGAAAGCAACAATAAAGCCGGGCAAATGGTCGAGCGCGCCGTCTAGCGGCAGTTGCGCTGCCACGAGCAGTGCAGAAATCGCGGGCCAGTCTGCAGCCTGCGCAGCAACAAGGCGCACAGCAGTGGCGGCTGGCTGCTTTTTCATACTGGCGGGCATTCCGCGCAGCAATTCGGATTTGACTGGTAATCAAGCAGGTTCCCTGCACGATCGAATTCGAAACGGCAGCAATCCAATAGCTGTTTGCGCAGCTGGCTGCGTGCGCGCTGTAACCGCGATTTGGCGCCACTCACTGACAAACCCAGCCGACGCCCCAGTTCTTCGGAGGTCAAGCCGTTGTACTCGGCCAGGATTATGGCAGTGCGGTATTTTGGCGCCAAACCGTTCACCAAGATGCGCAGGTACTCGCCGATTTGTGTCGCGGGGTCGCTTTCTTGCGGTGCATCCCAGGCGCCTAAATCGGCGGGCATGCTCTGGTGTGGATGCCGTGCGCGGTAGCTATCAATGATTGCGTTGCGTGTTATCTGGTAAACCCAAGTGGCCAACCGGTCTTGTTTCCGGAGGGTGTGGATGTGCGTGTGAATTTTGACAAACACATTCTGCAGAATATCGTCAGCATCGGCGCTAGCGCCCACGCGTGCGCCAATAAACGCCCGCAGCTGCGCATGAAATGTTTCCCACACTTCTGTGGTGCCCATAACTTGGTGCGCGGGCACCTTCAGCGGCTGATTGGTAGTGCGCGAGCTGCCGCTGTTTGCCAGACGCGGCTCAGGCTGCACGGATGGTTTTTCGGCCTTCAATAGTGACACTGGCGATTCCGTAGTCTGCGCCTTTGAACGCATCATAAATAACCTCACTCTTAACTGTGATTTCAAATCCAGCAGCGCTTACAAGCTGAAAGTATTCAGTGCGATCCATGGCGCCCGCAATGCAGCCCGCCCACAGCTCTGCGTCATTCCGCACCGCTGCTGGTATTGCGCCGTATGTGACCACATCTGAGATGCAAAAGCGCGCAGCCGGCTGCAGTACGCGCCAGATCTCGGCGTACACGCGGCGCTTGTCTGGAACCAGATTGATGACGCAATTGGAAAGCACCACGTCGATAGTGCCGGCTGCCACCGGCAGGTGCTCAATTTCACCCAATCGGAACTCCACGTTGGTGTAGGCTCCGCTGCTGGCGTTGCTGCGCGCACGCGCAATCATCTCCGGAGTCATGTCCACGCCAATTACGTGGCCGGTTGGCCCGACGGCACGCGCGGCAATAAACACATCAATGCCGGCACCGCTGCCCAAGTCCAGTACGGTATCACCGGGTTGCAGGCGGGCGTGAGCCGTGGGGATTCCGCAGCCCAGGCCAAGATTTGCGCCTATCATTATCTGCGCATCGACATCGCCATAGTCGATCAACGGCTCGGTGAGGTCAGCGCAACAACTTGGGCCGCAGCCGCAGCCCGCTTGCGCCACTTGACTGTAGTGCTCGCGCACAGCTGCCTTGATGGCGGCTTCACCCAGTGGAGCCCCGCTGTCCGCGCAGCACTCTGGGCCGCAGCAATCACCCGTTTGCAAAGTGATTGAAGGCTGTTGATGCTCGTCAAAATTGTTTGTTAGGTTGGTCATAGATGCTCCTGTCGGTTTCGCACTGTCACCGTTAAAGACGGTTCACTTGCCGATGAGGACGCAAAAAAACTTTGGTGGCGTGTACTGCTTCAAATTAGGCTGATTCATTGGGGGTGCGCCACGAACAATTTGGCTAAATTGGCTCAAGCAGTATGTGGCGGCCGGCCGCGGCGCGCGGCCGAAATGCCGCCGGCAGCCCGGCCTAGCCAGCGGGTGTGCCGGCTGGCAATGCAGCGTCTGCTGCGGCGGTTTCTGCTGCGCTGGTTTGTGCCAGCTGCCAGCGCGGTGCAATGCATACAAAGTGCGCCAGCGCTGCGGGCCAGTCTGCCAGCAGCTTGCCCGCCCGCGGGCTGCCAGTTAACCCGGCGTGGCGCTCCACCCACTCGCGCAGCTGCGTGTGGTCGGCGCGCGTCAGCGGGCGCGTGGTTACCAACTCTTCATTGAGCCGGAAGCCGAGCTGCTTGTGCACATCATGCACATAGGCAACGCCGCCGGTCATGCCGGCGCCAAAGTTGTAGCCGGTCTGGCCAAGGATGACGACTACACCGCCGGTCATGTACTCGCAGCCGTGGTCGCCCACGCCTTCCACCACGGCGCACGCGCCGCTGTTGCGCACGGCAAAGCGCTCGCCGGCCAGCCCGGCAATGAACAGCTCGCCGGACAACGCGCCATATAAAAGTGTGTTGCCTGCCAGCACGGGGTGCGCGCCGGTGTAGCCGGCGGGCGGACAGATGATGATGCGGCCGCCATCCAGCCCCTTGCCGACGTAATCATTGGCCGGGCCGTGCAGCAGCAGCTGCATGCCGGGCGCCAGGTGCGCGCCAAATGACTGGCCGGCCACGCCGCTGCAGGTGACGCGCAGCGTGCCATCCGGCAGGCCGGCGCTGCCGTGCTTGGCCACTATGGCGCCGGAGAGCGTGGCGCCAAAGGTGCGCGAGGCATTGGTGAGCTGATACGCCAGTGCCAGTGGCGCCGGCGTGCTGCGGGTTTGCAGCAGCGCTTGCGCTGCATCCAGCAGCTGCCGGTTGTGCGCGTCCAGGCGCGCGCTGGGGTTGGGCGCGCCACTGTGGCTGTAGTCGCGGCCAACACCGCCGCCGGGCGGGTGCAGCAGGGTACTGAGGTCCACGGCGGGTTCGCCCACGCAGCCGGGCAGCACCTGATGCAGCAACGGCGTGCGCCCGATCAGCTCTGCAACCGTGGCGACGCCCAGCGCAGCCATGTGCTCGCGCAGATCTTGCGCCACAAAATTCATGAAGGCCATCACCTGCTCCGGCGTGCCGGCAAACTTGGCGCGCAGGTCTGCGCGCTGCGTGGCCACGCCCACCGGGCAGTTGTTGGTATGGCAGGTGCGCGCCATCACGCAGCCGGCTGCAATCAGGGCGCTGGTGCCAAATGAAAATTCGTCGGCGCCCAGCAGCGCTGCAATGAAAACATCGCGGCCGGTGTACAGCCCGCCATCCGCACGCAGGCGCACGCGCCCGCGCAAGCCGGAGTTGATGAGCACGCGCTGCGCCTCGGCCAGGCCCAGCTCCCACGGCAGGCCGGCATGCTTGATGGAAGACCACGCTGCCGCGCCCGTGCCGCCGGAGTGGCCGGAGATCACAATTACATCCGCGCCGGCTTTGGCCACGCCACTGGCAATGGTGCCCACGCCGGCCTGCGCCACCAGTTTTACGGAGATGGCCGCGCGCGGGTTTATCTGGCGCAGGTCGAAGATCAGCTGCGCCAGATCTTCGATGCTGTAGATGTCATGATGCGGGGGCGGCGAGATGAGCGGCGCGCCCACCGGTGCGTGGCGGATGGCTGCAATTTCGGCTGTGACTTTGTGGCCGGGCAGCTGCCCGCCTTCGCCGGGCTTGGCGCCCTGTGCCATCTTGATTTGCAGCTCGTCGGCAGAGAGCAGGTAGGCAGGCGTCATGCCAAAACGCGCAGAGGCCACCTGCTTGGCGCGGCTGTTGCGCGCTGTGCCGTAGCGCGCGGGATCTTCGCCGCCTTCGCCGGAGTTGCTGCTGGCGCCCAGCGCGTTCATGGCCAGCGCCAGAGTCTCGTGCGCTTCGGAGGAGATTGCCCCGTGCGACATGGCGGCCACCGAAAAGCGCCGCATGATGGCGGGGCGCGCCTCCACGGTTTCCAGCTGGATGGGCGCATGCGCCAGCGGGCGCGCTGCCAGCAGGTCACGGATGGCGATGGGCGGGCGGGCCTGCATCTCGGCCACAAATTCGCGGAAGAGCGAGTAGCCGTCGGCGAAGTGGCCGTTGTTGGCGCCGGGCGTGCGCACTGCGCGGTGCAGGCGCTTGACCATCTCCGGCTCGAAGGCGTGCAGCTCGCCGCCACGCTTGAACTTGTAGTAGCCGGGCGAAGGCATGGCCGGCTCTGGGCCAAATGCCAGCGCATGCCACGCCAGCGGAATGCGCGCCACATCGGCCAGCGTGCTGCCGCCCAGATGCGCGGGCGTGCCGCTAAAGTGCGCGTCCACCAGGTCTGCATGCAGCCCGATGCACTCAAAGATTTGTGCGCCGCAATAGGCCTCAACCGTGCTGATGCCCATTTTGGACATGACTTTGAGCAGGCCCTTCTCCATGGCTTTGATGTAATGCGCAGGCGCGAGTTCCGGCTGCTGCTTCACCAGTGTGGGCACGGCTGCCAGTGCAAGATACGGGCAGACGGCACTGGCGCCATAGCCCACCAGCGCGGCCACATCGTGAACGCTGCGCGGCTCGCCGCTGTCCACCACCAAACTGGTGCGGCCGCGCAAGTCGGCGCGAATTAGGTGGTGATGCACGGCGCCCAGCGCCAGCAGCGCGGGCAGCAGGCTGTGCTGCGCGTCCACGCCGCGGTCACTAAGGATTAACAACTGGCAGCCGCCGGCCACAGCGCTGCGCGCTGCGCTGCACAGTGCGTCCAGTGCAGCCTGCAGCGCAGCGCTGCCGCCGGCCGCCAGCCACAGCGTGGAGAGCGTTTGTACCGGCAGGTGCGGCTGCTGGCGCAGCTGCTGCAGCTGGGCATCATCCAGCAGCGGGCTGGGCAGCTGCAAGTGGCGCGTGTGTTCCGGTGTTTCGCACAGTGCATTGGCGCGCGCGCCCAGCCGCACCTGCAAAGACATCACCAGCCCCTCGCGCAGCGGGTCAATGGGCGGGTTGGTAACTTCTGCAAAGCGCTGCCGGAAATAATGGAAGAGCGGGCGCGGCTTGGCGCTCATCACGGCCGGCGGCGTATCGTCGCCCATGGAGCCCACGGGCTCGATGCCGTCCTCCGCCATGGGGCGCAGCGTGAACACCACATCATCATGCGTGTAGCCAAAGGCGAGCAGCTCAGTAGAAAGCGCGGCGGGCGTGGCAGCAGTGCTGCCGGCGCCGGCGGCGGGCAGCTGCCAGTTGCACAGCCACTGGCCGTAGGGCTGGCGCGCTGCCAGCTGCGCCTTGATCTCTGCATCGCCCAGCAGCTGGCCGCGCTGCGTATCCACGGCCAGCATCTGGCCCGGCCCCAGTTTGCCAAGGCACGTCAGCTGCCCGGCATCCAGTGTTACCGCGCCAATTTCCGAGGCGGCATACACCAGGCCGTCGCGCGTGGCGGCGTAGCGCAGCGGGCGCAGGCCATTGCGGTCCAGCGTGGCACCCACCACGCGCCCGTCACTGAACACAATTGCAGCCGGCCCGTCCCAGGGCTCTGCCAGATGCGCGTGGTAGGCGTAGAAGTCGCGCACAGCGGCCGGCAGGTCGGGCAGCTTTTCCCACGCCATGGGCAGCAGCATGGAGAGCACATGCGGCAGGTGGCGCCCGGTCTGCCATAGCAGCTCGGCGTAGTTGTCCAGCATGGCAGAGTCGCTGCCGCTGGCATCAATCACGGGCTGCAGCGCAGCCGGCGTGAACCCGCCGGCGGCCGCCAGCTGCGCTGTGCGGGCCTGCACCCACGCCACATTGCCCTGAATGGTGTTGATCTCGCCGTTATGGCACAGCAGCCGGAAGGGCTGCGCGCGCTCCCAGGTGGGCAGCGTGTTGGTGCTGTAGCGCTGATGGAAGACAACCGAAGAGACGGCGTAATGCGGGTGCGCAAGGTCCAGATAAAAGCTGCCCACTTGCGGCGCGTGCAGCAAACCCTTGTAGACAACCGTGCGCCCGGACAGCGAAGCCACATAGGCTGACCAGCCATTGGCCGCAGACTCGCGCTCAAATGCCTTGCGCGCCAAATACAGGCGCTGCTCGAACTCCGCAGCTGCCAGATGTGCCGGCCGCACAATCAGCGCCTGGCGGATGAGCGGGATGCGTGCGCGTGCCTGCGGGCCCAGCACGTCCGGATTGATGGGCGGCTTGCGCCACGCTGCCAGCGGCACGCCGTGCGCTGCCAGCGCATGGCCAACCGCTGCGGCAGCCGGTTCCAAATGCGCCGGCCGAAAGAAGAACATGCCAACTGCGATGCGCTCTGGCGCTGCTTGCTGCCCGGTAAGCTCCGCCAGCGCTGCGGAAAAGAACGCACCCGGGATGGGCGTGAGCACGCCGGCGCCGTCACCGGTTTTGTTGTCTGCATCCAGCCCGCCGCGATGCTGCAAGTTCACCAGCCCGGACAGGCCCAGCTGCAAAATCTCCGCTGAAGCGCGCCCATGCTGGTCTGCCACAAAGCCAACGCCGCACGCGCCACGCTCAATGGCGTCTGCAACCGGCATTTTGAAGGCGGGAATTTTCATGACCTTGACTAAGCATACAGAATAGCACGATTCGGCCGGCTTTTGGTGCAATGGCCAGCGCAGTTTTTGCGGGGTGCGCCCGCGCTGCGCTTGGATGGGTGCGCAGGCTGCGCGTTAAGCCCGGTAAATTAAGTGCAGAACTGCGCCAGTGGTTGGCGCCAGCAGTGGCGCGCCTTCAGCCGCACAAACTTAATATGAACGAAGAATGAAGAATAAAGACGGAGAATGAATCTCGATGATCATGTGCCGCGCGCAAGTGCGGCAGCTGCTTTGCGGGCGGTGGGCACGCGCTGCCTTTGGGCAGCGCGCAGTATTTTTTAGCGCCGGGCTGCGCCTTTTCGGCCAAGCACAAAATAAGTTTGCGTGGGGCCGATGCTCTTGACTTCGATTACCTCGCCGTCCTCCAGGTCAAACTCTGCGCGCAGCAGGTCTGCCGTACTGGCGCTGATGCGCACGCGGCCGCCCACGCCGGAAGATTCCATGCGGCTGGCGATGTTTACCGTGTCCCCCCACACATCATAAGTAAACTTGCGGATGCCAATCACACCGGCCACAATCGGCCCGCTGTTGATGCCCACGCGGATTTCAAAGTTGGTGCCTTGCGCCCGGTTGAGGGCCTGGACAGACTCGAGCATCTCAAGCCCCACGTCGGCCACCGCCTGCGCATGGTCTGCGCGGGCTTGCGGCACCCCGCCCACCAGCATGAAATTGTCGCCAATCGTCTTGATTTTTTCCAGCCCGCTGCGTTCCGTTATCAGGTCAAACGCGGACATCATTTCATTCAGAAAGCTCACCAGGTCCGGCGCACTGGTTGTGCGCGAGAGCTTGGTGAACGCCACCAGATCGGCGAACAGCACCGATACGCCATCGTGGCTGTCTGCAATCAGCTCCTCGCCAAGCTTGAGCCGGTCGGAAATAAACTTCGGCAAAATGTTGGCCAGCAGGCGCTCTGTTTTTTCCTGTTCGGCCAGCACCAGTTCATGCTGGCTGCGCAGTTGCTGCATGCGCAGCTTGTCCAGGTCGCGCAGTTTCTTTTTTTCAATGGAGGTGGTGGCGCGCGCGCGCAGCAGCACCGGGCTGAAGGGCTTGGGCAGATAGTCCTCCGCCCCCAGCTCAATGCATTTGACCGCGTTGGCGATGTCTTCACCGCCGGAAATTACAATTACCGGCAGCCAGTTAATGGCAGCATCAGCGCGCATGGCGGCCAGCACTTCCATGCCGGTCATCTCGGGCATTTCCACGTCAAGCAGCATCAGGTCGAAGGCCTCGGCTTTGATGCGTTCAATGGCTGCGCGGCCGTCGGCAGCCTCGGTAATATTTTGGAAGCCCAGCTGCTTGAGCGAGCGAATGATGCCCATGCGCATCATTTTGCTGTCATCAACCACCAACACCCGCGCCGAAAATATTTGCTCCGGGCTGGGCGCCTCGTCCACGGGCGCAGCGGGTGCGGCTGCCGTGGTCCCAAACAGAAGTGAACGCTCATTCATATAGTGGCCCCCAAGGCTTGTGGCTGCTGTGCGGGCAGCTTGTCTGCGGTTTGCGGGTCAGCGCGGCACGCTGTCCAGTGCTTTAATAATTGCGTCTGGCATCTGGCCAAGCCGCACGGCCTGGTCTACCACGCCCAGCTTGGCTGCGGCGCGCGGCATGCCATAAACCACGCAGCTGTCTTCATGTTCCGCCAGGGTGCGGCCGCCGGCGCGCTTGATGGCCTGCATCCCAATTGCGCCATCGCTGCCCATGCCCGTGAGCAAAATGCCCAGCGCGTGCGCCCCGGCAGCGTCCGCTCCGGAGCGAAACAAAACGTCTACCGATGGCCGGCAATATTGAATGGGCGGCGACTGCGTCAAGCGCGTACTATAACCCCCGAAGCGCTTCACGATCAACAAATGAAAGTCCCCCGGCGCAAAGAGGCAAACACCGGGCTGCAGGGGCTCGTTGTCAACCGCTTCCCGAACTTCGTAATCGCAGAGTTGATTTATGCGTTCCGCCATTGCTTTAGAAAAATGGGCCGGGATGTGCTGTACAACAACAATTGGCGGCAGCCCGGCCGGCAGGCTGGGCAGCAAATAGCGCAACGCTTCCACCCCGCCGGTGGACGCGCCGATCAGAATCAAGCGCAAATCCAGGCCGCCGGATGCAATTGCCACGGGCCGTACGCTGCCGCTTGCCGGCGCGGTTTTCACCGGCGTCAGCTGGGGTTGGCGGCGCGAGCGCGCAGCTGCTTTTACATGAAACGCCAACCGGCCGGCCAGCGAACCAATGGAATAGCTGCCGTCCGGCTTGGCCAAAATATCACAGGCGCCGGCTTCCATTGCGTCCAGCGCCATCTGCGAGCCCCGCTGCGTTAGCGCGCTTACCACCACCACCGGGATGGTCGATTTTTCCGCTTTGAGTTTGCGCAGAAATGTAAGCCCGTCCATGCGCGGCATTTCCATGTCCAGCGTAAGCACATCCGGCCGGAGCTTGGGAATTTTTTCAATCGCAATCAGCGGATCATTGGCCGTGCCCACCACCTCGATGTCCGGGTCCAGGTGGAGGGTGTCTGTGATCGCTTTGCGCACCAGCGCCGAGTCGTCGATTACCAATACCTTGATCTTGTCAGCCATGGCACGCCTCTATGAATAAAGTGAAACAATCAGGGCGCAATCTCATCAGATTTTAATTTGCACGGCGAAAAATTCCGCCCCCGAGATTATCGAAAGGATGTTGAATTCCGTGCAGGCTATCCGAAATGCCGATCACCAGGTAGCCGCCCGGAATCAAGGCATCATAGAGGCGCTTGATCAACTGCGCCTGTGACGCTGGGTCAAAATAGATAAGTACATTGCGGCAAAAAATTATGTGCTGGGGCTGCGGTACCGGATAGGCTGCTTGAAAGAGATTGGCCCGGATAAATGTGACATTGGAACTCAAGGCGGCCTTGACCCGGCATTGGCCGGCATAGGGCCCGCTGCCTTTTTGAAAGTAACGCGCCATCAGGTTGGCATCCGGCAGCTTCACTTTTGTGGCAGCGTAAATTGCAGTGCGCGCGCTTGCCAAAATCCGCCCGGAAATATCCGTGCCGTAGATGTGCCAGATTACCGGGCGCTGCACCCGGTTAAATTCAGAAATGGTAATTGCGATTGAAAACGCCTCTTCTCCAGAGGACGCCGCCGCCGACCAGCAGCGCAAGCCGTTGCGCACTGCGGGCACTCGCAGCAGCAAATCCGGCAGCAGCTGCGCGGCCAGCGCATCAAAATGCGCTTGCTCGCGGAAGAAATAGGTGTGGTTGGTGGCGATGAGATCGACCAGCATTTCGATCTCATCGCTATTTTTGCTTGTGTGCAGGAAGTCGCAATATTGGTCGAACGACTTTGCCCCAACTGCCTTGGGCCGGTGTGCAAGCCGGCTTGACACCAGTTGCTGCTTGGCCGGCCCTAGAAAAATCCGGCTGTGCTTATAAACTACCTCGCAGATATAGTTGTAAGCAGCCGGCGTTATCCCAAAATCAAGCGCCACGAGAACACGGCCGGCCTATTGGTCTTTAAAGTGCTTGTCTGCGTCGCCGGCCGGGAGTGCAAGCGCCTTGCGCACGGGCTGCTGTTGGTCCTTTAGCTGGCGCGGCGACTGCCATTCTGCCTGTGCAGCGCCGCCAACGCGCGCCCGGCGGTTGGCCGGAGCCGTGGTGCCGGTAACACCGCGCAGTTCTTCTGCAAGGTTCATCTGCTCCTTTGCCTGTGCGCTCAGCTCTTCGGCTGCCCCCGCTGTCGTTTCGGCGTTGCCAGCATTGCGCGTGGAGACCTTGCCCATCTGTCCAATTGCCGCCGCAATTTGTTCGACGCCCTGGGACTGCTCCTTGGCAGCCTGTGCAATTTCATTCACCAGGCCATCGGTCTGGTTCACCTTTTCTGCAATTGCCGCAAAAGACTCGCCCAGCTTCACCAGGCTTTGCGAACCATTGCGGCTGTTCATAATTGCCGCTTCGATCTTTTCCGCGGTTTCATGCGCAGCCGCACTGCTGCGCTGTGCCAGCGAGCGCACCTCGTCTGCCACTACGGCAAAGCCGGCGCCGGCCTCGCCCGCGCGCGCCGCCTCGATGGCTGC
>OFRD01000021.1_pt1 | contig 48992 bp, 49 predicted proteins | sample 1543041 | NCBI WGS metagenome assembly OFRD01 (sample SAMN07774234, study PRJEB24372) | wastewater metagenome | isolation source: Exp Tend CN 100WW | collected 2016-02
CAGGCTTTTGGCCGTGTCTTCACCCAGGCTTAAACCGTCCAGCAAAGCGCTGAGCCGCCACGAAGGCAGCCAACACAGCAACGACACCGCTGCCATCAATACACAAGATGCACCGTTGACCATGCCGGTGTTGCCCAATAAAAAAGATTGCATGGCCGGTAACAACTGCGGCTGGGTTGCGCTCAGCAATGAGGTGAACGCCCCCAGCACTACGCCGACCACCACACCGGCCAACAACAACCGCAGCGTGTGCTGCACCCCGCTGGCCAAAAGCAACGTCAACAAAACGGCCAAGACAGCGCCCCCAAAAGCCGCGCCCGTTAATCCCAACCTCACCCACAAGCTGCTCGAAAACACGCTCACCGCCACACCGCTGTTCATCGTGCTGCCCAAACCCAACATGCCCCCGCTGCCCAGCGCTGCCAGTGCGAACGCCACACCCAAAGAGGCGCCAGAAGCACTGCCTAACAAAAAAGGATCGGCCAGTGGATTGCGAAACAAACCCTGCGCTAACGCAGCCGCCAGCCCCAGCAAGGCCCCTGCAGCCCAAGCGCCCAGCGTGCGCGGCAAACGGATTTCCCAAATAATTTGCTGCGCCATGGCTGTGGCAGAGGGATCGGCCTGCGGGTGCAGCAAGGGTTGAAGCAAGTTTTCAAAACCCGTGCTACCCACCCCGATGCCCAACACCGTGAGCACCGTGGCCACCAAAAGCAGGGCGGCTACCAGCCCAAATACAGGCTGCGAGTGGCCTTGAGGCCTTGAGACTGGCACGGCCAGATTGGCGCTCATGGCTTGGGCATGCCTAAGGACTTGTGTATGCCGGAGGGCTGAGTGTTGCCCGCCTTTTGTGCAAGGCAACGGGCCATGAGGCGGGCCCCCTCAGCCATGCGGGGACCGGGCCGCACCAAAATATCGGACTCGGCGACCGGAAACACGCACAAACGCTGCTCGCGCAGGGCGCGCATGCTAGCCCAGCCGGGACGCTGAGCCATGCCTTGGACGGTGTTTTCGCCCACCATGATCAAGTCGGGGTCGGCACGCACAATGAATTCTGGGTTGAGCTTGGGAAACGGCCCAAATGCAGCGGGCACGATGTTTTTGACGCCCAGACGGGTCAGGGTTTCGCCAATGAAAGACGACTCGCCCGCCGCATAGGGACCGGGATCAACCTCGAAGTAGACCCGACTGCCATCCACGCTGGGCGGCAAAGATTGCGCTGCCGCTGCCACGCCCGCATCGATGACACGCCAAATTTTGGGGGCATCAGGCACTTCCAGTAATTGCCCAATTTTGAGCATCACACGCTGCACATCGGCATGCGATTTGGGCTCGAGGGCCAGCACCTTGAGGCCCAAAGACCTTAAACGATCTACCGCACGCGAAGAAGCCGCCACCAGCACGACGTCGGGCCGCAGGGCCACAATGGCCTCGATATTGGGATCAAGACCCCCGCCCACTTGTGGCAACAGTTTCAGGCTGGTGGGAAAGGTGGAGTAACGGTCTACACCAACCAGACGTTGGCAATGTCCGAGTTCACAAACCGTCTCAGTCAGCGAGGGCAGCAAGCTGACGATGCGCATGGGCGCACGCTCAAAGTTCACCACCATCCCTTTGTCGTCGGTGACCTGCAGCGCAGCCAGCGCAGCAGGTGCAAGCAAGCCCAGTGCGGCAGCGGTCAAAATGAAAAAAACCAGGCGCAAGCTGCTCATGTCGCAGCTTTCAGAGCAAGTGGCAAACCCGACACCATCAGGGTCACGCGATCGCATACAGCGGCAACATTTTGGTTGATTCGTCCCAGTGCATCCACAAATTGACGCACGTCCTGCCCCATCGGAATCACGCCCATGCCAATCTCATTGCCCACCAGCACCACAGGGCCAGGGGCCTGTGCAATGGCTTGGCACAAGGCTTGTGTGGCGGCCAAAATTTCTGCCTCGTTCAGTGCATCTGCAGGGTTCAATGGCATGCTCAGATGGGTCAACCAAAGGGTCAGGCAGTCCACCACGATGAGTACATGAGCTTGGCTGTGTTGGGTGATGGCCTGGGCCAAAAGCCGGGGTTCTTCCAGGGTGCGCATGCCGGGCAAACGCACGGCTCGGTCCGCCTGATGGCGGGCAATGCGTTGGCGCATTTCACCATCCCAAGCTTGGGCGGTTGCCAACATCAGGGCACTGTGCGCAGGGCTTGCGGCCAGCCACTCAAATGCCGCATCTTCGGCTCGGCGCGACTTGCCGCTGCGCTGACCGCCAGTGATGAATTCTTTGCACACTGGCTCAGCCATGGGTCAACATCCATTGCCGAACAATACGGTGCATCTGTTCAACACCATCCGTCAGGGCCGCCGGGCCGGGTTGCAATATATCGGCCGACTTGATCTCGAACAATTGTTGATTGCGCACGGCGGGTACGTCTTGCCACCCTGCTCTGGCCGCGACCTTTTCGGGACGGAATTTTTTGCCGCACCAAGAGCCGATGACGATGTCAGGGGCACGCGCCACGATCTGATCACCATGGGCAATGATGCGATTTTTGCCCAACGATTGACCGGCCAACTCGGGAAAAACGTCGTCCCCCCCGGCAATGCTCAACAACTCAGACACCCAACGGATGGCGCTGATGTGGGGTTCGTCCCATTCCTCAAAAAACACCCGGGGGCGGCGTTTGCCAGTGGCTTGCAATGCGGCCACTTCTGCCTTGATGGCTTCTAAACGTGTACGCATGGCAGCCAATTGTGTCTGCCCCGAATCGGCACAGCCCACCATGGCCGCGACTTGGTACAAGACCGAAAAAATCTCGTCCACGCTTCGCTGGTTGAATACTGTGACCTGCACGCCGGCCCGTATAAGTTGTGCTGCGATGTCGGCTTGCAGGTCAGAAAAGCCCAGCACGCAGTCAGGTTGCAGGGCCAGGATTTTGTCGATCTTGGCATTCAAAAAGGCACTGACTTTGGGCTTTTCCTCCCTCGCCCGACGCGGCCGAACCGTGTACCCACTGATGCCCACAATGCGGCTTTCCTGCCCCAACAGGTAAAGCCACTCGGTGGTCTCCTCGGTGAGGCAGACGATGCGTTTGGGGCCGAGGGTTTGAGGCATGGTGTTAATAATGCAAACGAACGGCCAAATTCACGACTCGTCCAGCTTCTGGGTAGATACTCGTTGTTTGACCACCGCTGCACCCATATGCCTGAGTGTAAAAGCGGTGGTTCAGCAGATTCTTGGCTCCCAATGAATATTCGACATGCTTTGCTTGGTAGGCATAACGTGCATCCAAGGTGGTGTAACTGGGCATTTTGCATTGGTTGGCAAAGTCTGGATGCTGCACACCAACGACGTTTATGTTGGCAAAAACACGGTGTTTTTGCGCAGGGGTCCATTCTGTTCGAAGCGCCAAGGTGTGACGCGGCGCCAAAGGCACATCCTTGCCTGAATATGCGCCTGAACGGAAAACCGATTGTCGGACGGCCAGATGAGCGCCGAAAGCCCATTGGGTATTGAGTCGTACATCGCCATCCCACTCCAAACCCTGTCGCAATGTTGGGGCTAAATTGATGTTCGCTCCGCTACCGCCCCTGGCCGCTGGATCGAAGCCAATTTCGTCCGTTAAGGCACTTCGGTAAGCCCGCAGCTCTGAGCGAGTTGAGCCATCTGCCCAGCGAATACCTGCCTCCAGGTCTTCAGAGGTCTGAGGACGAATGGCCACATTGGGGTTGGTGTATGAAAATTCATCCACATTGGCCAAGCGGAAACTGTTGCCTGCGCGCGCCCAACCGGTCCATTGGGTATTTAGGCGCTGACTGACACCGAGGTCCCATGCGTTTTGGGTTTTTTGTAAGGCAGTTGAGCCAGAAAGCTTGTCCATTTTTTCAGTGCGCAAGCCAGCAGACACCCGAGTACCTTGCCAAGGAGACAAGTCATTCTTCAGGTAGAGCGCTTTGGATTTTTGGCTTGCTTGACTGCCATAAGCCGTTCGAGTCCACTCGCCATGGTCTTGGCCCAAAGAAAGCGTGTTTTTGATCGTGCCTACATCAAAGCTCTTTTGCGCACGTACCGACATTTGTTGCGCATCGACGTCGTAGACATAGTTGGTGCTATTGAGGGTTTTCTCGCGCCAACCCGCATCAAGGGAGATAGACCAGCCCGCCAAATCCGTTGTCAAAAACAAACCATTCAAATTATTTTTAATTTGAGCGTGGTCTGTGCTTGTTGAGGCTTGCCGTGGGTTTTGAACGTATTGCGCCGCGCTCAAAGAACCTGGCAAGCCTGTGCTCAAAGCATCGCGAGAATGACGAATCCCCATACGAGTCGTTTCGCCCGACCATTGAGCGGTCACTCCGCCGCCATCAAATTGCGAGCGAAAGTTGTCGCGGTGGTTGTGGCTGCTTTTGCTTTGGCCATTGAGGTCCAAAGTGAAGCCTTCAGATGCCAATGTGGCGTTGGTTCTGAGCTCACTCGAGCGCATTGAACCGACTGAACCATATGCCGAAATTTGATTTTCACGGGCTCGGCCCTGTCCCGCCTTCGTGGTGATGGCAATCACCCCACCCGTTGCACCCTCACCATAAAGCACCGTTCCGTTGCCACGCAGAACTTCAATCCGCACCACATCCTCAATTGGGATGCCTGCCAAACGCGTGCCTCCCAAGTCACCCTCGTTGAGGCGAATACCATCCAAAATCACCACTTGGTTGCTGTCGGCAGTTGTACCAAAGCCACGCAAGTCCAAGTTGTAGTCACCCCCGCCGTAGAAATCTTGGCGTCCAGCCACACCCAAAACAGTCATCAAGACCTGGTTCACGGTGGCGGCCCCGGAACTGCGAATTTGATCGGCAGTCACCACACTCACACCCTGAGGCAATGGGGTTAGATCTTGGGCAAAACGTGTAGAGGTAACCACCACATCAGGTACAAGGGTCTCAGCTTGTGCGCAAGTTAAAACCGCACAGGCCAAAGCAACGCCCACCCGGGCAAAAGGAGTTGAAAAAATCATAAAAAACTAACAAGTAAAACGCCCTCACCGCCTTCCCCGACAGTGCATGGGCTTTAAAACCAGTCTTGCGACAGGTCACCTTGTTGGCCGGTATCCGGGCTGACAGAGCGACCTTCATCACCTTCCCGGCTGCCTGTTTCAGGGCGACCAGTGGTTTGAGATGAAAGCTGGGTTTTCGTTTGACTGAAAACCCGTCTGCTTACCGTTGCGGGGGCAGCGCAGGTTAGGTGGGCCGTGGTGGCTTTTCCCTCCTGCTTCCCGTTGAACTGCGCGCCGTGAACTGGCATCGCGAGCACCAACATCAGCTATTTTAAGTTGGAACCTGTCGGCCAGCCTACAAACGGCCCCAGCCACTACAATGTGAGACCACTTTTCTTTGTCTGCCATGGCCCATTCCGACACCATTGATCAAATTGCCGAGCGTGTGGATCATTTGTTGCTGCGCCACGAAGAGCTTCAACGCACCAACGCTTTGCTGGCTCAGCAAGTCCAAATACTCACCTTGGAGCGCGACCAGCTCAAGTCCCGTTTGGCTGCAGCCCGAGCCCGCGTGGATGCCTTGATCGAGCGCTTGCCCACATCTGCCCCTGCATCTCCTGAGGCTTCAGCATGAGCAACAAACAATTAGATGTCCAGATCATGGGCCAAAGCTACATTTTGGGTTGCCCTGAAGGAGGCGAAGAACGCTTGCTTTCAGCGGTCAGCAAAGTGGACGTGGCCATGTGCAAAATTCGCGATGCGGGCAAGATCAAGGCGCGCGACAGGATTGCTGTTCTGGCCGCCTTGAACCTGGCGTTTGAGTCGCCTGAGGCAGCGCCCAGCACAACGGTTGCCACTGCAGCTGTATCTGATATTGCTCAAGAATCCCAGCACCGCTTAAGCCAGTTGCTCAAACGACTGGATCAGGTTCTGGAACAAGACGGGCAGTTGATTTAAGACAGGCTTGGTCTGCTTGCGGGTTTAAATTAAGACCTACAATCGCGCTGTCTGCGGTGCATGCCGGGCTTTATATTTCCTTGAACCAATGCTCTTAGAGCCCGGGCTTGGTACATTGGCTGGTGAGCGTGATCATCTCGCGTCAGATGAACCCAACGCCAGTCTGCCCTCGCCCACCTGAACCCCGGTTCAGGATGCCGGTCCGGTGGCACTCGCAGACACCTTCTACTTCCATTACCCCCCCGATACCATGATCATCGAACCTCTGCTGTTGGCCGAATTGGCTGTTCTTGGCCTTTGCACCGGTTTTTTGGCAGGGCTTTTGGGCATTGGCGGCGGCATGATCATGGTGCCGTTCCTGACTTATTTGCTGGGTGCGCGTGGCGTTGGGCCTGATCTGGCGGTCAAGATGGCGATTGCCACCTCGATGGCCACGATCATCTTTACCTCGGTGTCCAGTGTGCGGGCTCACCACAAGAAAAAGGCCGTGCGCTGGGACCTGGTCAAAGGATTGGCCCCGGGCATCGTGATCGGCAGCTTGATCGGCAGCTTGGGTATTTTTGCGTTTGCCAAGGGCACTTACCTGGCCTTGTTTTTTGCACTGTTTGTGGGCTTTTCGGCCACGCAGATGTTTCTGGATAAAAAGCCCGCGCCAACGCGCCAAGTGCCGGGTTTCAGCGGTTTGCTGGGCGCAGGCGGTCTGATCGGTCTGCTGTCTGGCCTGGTGGGTGCTGGTGGCGGTTTCATCAGCGTGCCTTTCATGACCTGGTGCAACGTGGCCATTCACAACGCCGTGGCCACCAGTGCGGCCTTGGGTTTTCCAATTGCGTTGGCCAATGTGATGGGGTACATCGTGAGTGGCCAGAACGTCCAAAATCTGCCCGATTACAGCTTTGGTTACCTGTGGCTGCCTGCGTTGGTGGTGATTGCCGTTTGCAGCGTGCTCATGGCCCCTCTGGGTGCGGCCACAGCCCACAAACTGCCCGTGAAACAACTCAAGCGCGTGTTTGCCAGCGTGTTGTACGTGCTGGCCGCTTACATGCTCTACAAGGGTTTGTCCGCCTGATATCCCCAAAAATGGGAAGGTGTGTCGCTAACGCCCGAATCGCCTTAAGAGCGTAAGGCATCAGATCAGGGTGTCACGCACCAAGGCGCTTGATCGTGCACGAGGCCCATCCACAAGGCCCATGCCGACGCGGCAGCCAAGGCCAAGCCCGCCACGCGCATGCCCCATGCCCCATCGCCCAAGGATTGCATGCGCAAAAACAACCATGGCCCGGCCCACAGACTGAGGCTGCTGCCCAGCGCGAACAAAGCCATGGTGGCCGCTCCCTCTAACGGCTGACTGGTCAATGCAGCTACCATCACGGCCGAATACAGCAGGCCACAGGGCATCAAGGCCCACAAACCGCCCACCATCCAGGGCGCAGCGCGCCCCCATCGGGTGTTGAAGGCTCGGACACGAGCCCAGAGTCGGCGTGCCGCGCCGTCGAGCCACACAGGTTGTCTGGCCTGAAACATGAGCAACAAGCCAAGCGCCAAAGCCGCCAAATGCAGCAAAGTCCACACCGGTCGAATGGCGGCCGTCTGCGTGGTCAGCCACCCCAAAGCCTGCACACTGGCCGCAGCCACTGCGCCCAGCAACGAATACCCGGCCAAGCGGCCGATTTGAAAGGCCCACAAAGCCTGGTTGCGCCGCTCACCCGCTGCCTGGCCAAGGCCCGCACAGGCTGCGCCACACATCGCCACGCAATGGGGGCCGCCCAACACGCCCATCATCAAGGCCGTCATGGCCAAAGAACTTTGCATAGAAGGTCCACTTGTTGCTCGATGACCGCATTGTCTGCGAAGCAGCACTCAAGGTGGTCGGACACCCGTTCAGCGCAATCACTCAGATGATTTTAGAAAAGCGGGTGTGGTTGCGGTCGGCTTGCAGATAACGGTCAAACACCATGGCCACACCTCGTACAAAAAACCAACCCATCGGTGTGACCTGAATGCCGGTATTACTCAACTGCACCAGGCCTTGGCTTTGCATGGATTCCAGCTGGGCCAGTTCTTTGGCAAACAAAGTTTGGAAGTCAATGAGCCAAGCCAGATTGATGGCCTCGAACTCCAAATGTCCCTGGCACATCAACGCCATGATGACCGAGCGACGGATCAGGTCATCGCGGGTCAAAGTCAAGCCACGCACCACCGGAAAGTGCCCCTGATCCAGCAGGTCGCAATACTCTTCCATGGTCTTGGCGTTCTGGCTGTAGCTTGCGCCCACGCGGCCAATCGATGAAACGCCCAGAGCGATCAGGTCGCAGTCGGCCTGTGTGCTGTAGCCTTGAAAATTGCGGTGCAAACGACCTTGTCGCTTTGCCACCGCCAAAGCATCCTGCGGCAAGGCAAAGTGGTCCATGCCGATGTACACATAACCCGCATCGGTCAATGCATCCAACGAGCGCGACAGCATCGCCACCTTGTCACCGCCCGAGGGCAGTTCTTGGGCATGAATGCGACGTTGGGGCTTGAAGCGTTCGGGCAAATGCGCATAGGCGTAAAGGGCGATGCGGTCCGGGCGCAGGCTGTTGATCTGTGCCAAGGTGCGGTCAAAGGACTCAGGCGTTTGCAGCGGCAAACCATAAATCAGATCGACATTGATCGACTCAAAGCCGAGGCGGCGGGCGGCATCGACCAACTGAAAGACTTGATCGGCTGGCTGGATGCGGTGAACCGCTTTTTGAACAGCAGGGTCAAAGTCCTGCACGCCAAAGCTCAGGCGGTTGAATCCCAGCTCTGCCAAAACGGCCAATCGGCCTTCATCGACGGTGCGCGGGTCGACTTCGACCGAGTACTCCCCGCCCGGCACGAATTCAAAATGCTGGCGCAGCATGCTCATGAGTTGACGCAATTCGTCATCGCTCATAAATGTGGGTGTGCCGCCGCCCAGATGCAACTGGCTGACCGACTGCCCCCGCCCCAAATGCCGGGTGTGCAACTCAATCTCTTTGCTCAGGTAGCGCAAATAATCAGCGGACCGCTCTTTGTGTTTGGTGATGATTTTGTTGCAAGCACAGTAGTAGCAAAGCGACTCGCAAAACGGGATGTGCACATACAAAGACAAGGGCGTTTGCTTGCCGACCACGCCAGATTGGCGCTGAGCCAATGCTTGCACGTAGTCAGCCTCAGCAAAGGCTTCTACAAAACGGTCTGCCGTTGGGTACGATGTGTAGCGTGGGCCTGGCACATCAAAACGTGTGAGCAATTCAGGTGTGATGACGGACATGTGTCTGCCCCTTATTGAGTTCGATCGTGTTCAAAACAAGGCATCGACTTTGCCCGTTTGCATCACCCGAAGTATTGACTCAAGTCAACTGACTACTGGTTATTGGTGATTTTTGGCCTGAACCGGGTAGACCCTCAAATTTGATTGTTTTTTAGGTTTAAGCTAACAGCTTGATCCAAGGCAAATCCATTTCCGCACCATGAGATAAACCATGAATCCCCAACTCATCAACGTCGCCTGCTCCAATTGCAACTTGCGCGAGTTGTGCATGCCCATGGGTCTGAGCGACCACGACTTGAACCGCCTGGACGATCTGGTGGCTGTCCGTCGGAAAATCAAACGTGGAGCCACCTTGTTCACCAACGGTGAAAAGTTCACCTCGTTGTACGCCATTCGAACCGGTTTTTTCAAAACCTGTCTGGCCACCGAAGACGGACGCGACCAGGTCACGGGCTTTCAGATGGCGGGCGAGATCATTGGTCTGGACGGCATCGTGAACGACCAACACAGCTGCGACGCCGTTGCTCTGGAAGACGCCGAAGTCTGCGTCATGCCCTTTGACCGCATTGAAGAGATCTCACGTGAAGTAACCGCACTTCAAAGCCATGTGCACAAAATCATGAGCCGAGAGATTGTGCGTGAGCATGGTGTGATGCTGCTTTTGGGCAGCATGCGGGCCGAAGAGCGCTTGGCCGCCTTTTTACTGAACCTGGTGCAACGCTTGCACGCACGGGGGTTTTCGCAATCAGAACTGGTCTTGCGCATGACCCGCGAAGAAATCGGCAGTTACCTGGGCCTCAAACTTGAGACAGTGAGCCGAACATTTTCCAAATTTGTCGAAGACGGCACCGTCGAGGTCAAGCAACGGCATGTGCGCATCTTGGACACGGATGGCTTGCAACGCTTGGTGAACAGCAACCACCATTGCCAATAAAGCCCTGCGCCAGGCTTGAATGTCTGGCGCAGTTCAGCCTTTTCAGCAGCCTTTTTCGCCTTGACGTGAGCAGTCGCTCGGCCGTTGGTCTCCAGGCACAGGACAGCGATTGACCTCAAAGGGAGACATGGCCAACAGCGTGGTCAGTCCGCTCGACACCATGGTCAAGGCCCAGAAGGCGAAAAAAGCCAAGGTGTAAACGCCTTGACGAGACAAGGACAACGAGTGCCCAAACCATTGCAAATCCTGCGGGTCGACCAGTGCGAACACCAGCACCTCGAGGAGACCCGCCACCAGGAATGCTGGCCATGCAATCCACATCATTCGTTTTGCCCACATGTCGGTCTCCTGCAACCCGTTCAGGGTTTGTTTTTTGAATCGGGCGAGGGCAAGGTGCCCGTGGCCGCATGGTTTCTGGCTTGCATTGCGGGTGCGAGTGTGGTTCGTGCATCCGCCGCATTGGCGTTGACATCAACGCTGGACTGGCTCAACACGGGGTCTTGGCCATTCGCAGCCAGATAAAAGGTGATGAATGAAGCGACCACCACCACCAAAGGACCGGCAATCACAAGCCAGACGTGGCCATAAGACCACCAAGGCTGCTTGGGCAAATTGGAAACACGGGGATTGGACATGCTCAAACCTTTGTGAAAATATCAACGAGGCACCAGGAAAACGGATTTTTCCTGCAATTCGGCCAGCACCTGCCCGCCCTCTTTCACCGACTGTATCGTGAACACAATCGGGTGCGAACCAGAAGGTGCGGCGTCATAAGGCACCTGCAAACGGACCGACACCCAAAGAGATTCGGTCGGTGCCACACGCACATCACTGTCGGTGACCAGTGACAAATCGGGCAAGCCTTGCGCCGTCAGGCGGAAGTTCAAGGGCGTTTCGGCCGCATTCATGATCTGCAGTCGATAGACGTTTTCAATTTTTCCTCCGGCCACAATTCGGGCCAACGAAGCGCGGTCGCGGACCACATCTACTTTGAATGGTTTGCGCAAGCCCAGACTGGTGAACAAAGCCGCCACCACCAGCACCAAAATGCCGATGTAGATCAAAACACGAGGACGGAACACATGACGCCAAGTTTGCTCTGCCGTCCAGTGGTTCTGCATGGCGTTTTCGGTCGAGTATTTGACCAATCCGCGTGGATAGCCCACTTTGTCCATCACCGTGTCACACACGTCTGCACAGGCGCCGCAGCCAATGCATTCGTATTGCAAACCCTTGCGAATGTCGATGCCAGTCGGACACACCTGAACGCACAAACTGCAGTCGACACATGCGCCGAGGCCCAGAGAAGCTGGATCGGCCTTTTTCGAGCGTGCACCCCGTGGCTCACCGCGCTCGGCATCGTAAGTCACGATCAGGGTGTCTTTGTCGAACATGGCGCTCTGAAAGCGCGCATAGGGACACATGTATTTACACACCTGCTCGCGCATGAAACCGGCATTGCCGTAGGTGGCAAAGGCATAGAAAAACACCCAAAAAACTTCCCACGAGCTCATGTTGCCCAGGAAAAATTCCATGCCTAAATCTTTGATGGGCGTGAAGTAACCGACAAACGTGAAACCTGTCCACATGGCAATCGCCAACCAGACGATGTGCTTGTACCACTTCTTGAACAGTTTCTCCGTTGACATGCTCGCATCGTCGAGCCTGATGCGGGCCGACCGATCGCCTTCGATTTTGCGTTCGACCCACATGAATATTTCGCTGTACACCGTTTGTGGGCAGGCATAACCACACCACAAGCGACCCGCCACCGCCGTGAACAGAAAAAGTGAGAACGCAGCGATGACAAGGATCGCCGTCAGGTAAATGAAGTCTTGGGGGTAAAGCACCAAACCAAAGATATAAAAACGGCGTGCACCCAAATCAAAAAGCACAGCCTGGCGTTGACCCCATTCGATCCATGGCAAACCGTAAAAAACCAGTTGCGTCAAGAACACCGTGATCCAGCGCCATTTGGCAAAAATGCCATGCACGGTGCGTGGATACAGTTTTTGGGTCGCGGCATACAGAGAAACCATCTGTACGTCATCCCCAGCATTCGACGCATCGTTCACAGGGACGATGGGCACGACTTTGCGAGGAGGATTTTCTTTGGAGTCCAAAACACTTACCTTTAAATGCACAAGACACCCGGTAGGGGTGTCCTGATTCAATGACGCAGACGGTTTGAATGCCTTACTTGTTGGCTGCAGCCGTCTTGTTAGACAAGCCCCAGACATAGGACGCCAAGACATGAATCTGGCCTTCGGTCAACTTGGCTGCCTGTGCGGGCATCTGGTTGACTTTGCCGTTGTTCACCATGTTGACGATGGCGTTTTCACCCCAGCCGTGCAGCCAAATGTCGTCGGTCAAGTTGGGCGCACCCAGTGCATGGTTGCCTTTGCCGTCCATGCCATGACAAGCAGCGCAAGCACCAAACTTGGATTTGCCCAAAGAGGCTCGCAAAGAGTCGTGTGGGCTGCCAGACAGGCTGAGCACATAGTGCGCGACGTTGCGCACGTCGTCTGGCGTGCCCACCGCTGCGGCCATCGGAGGCATGTTGCCATTGCGCCCCTGAACCAGGGTGGCTTTGATGATCTCGGGCGTGCCGCCGTACAACCAGTCAGCATCCGCAAGGCTGGGGAAACCCTTGCTGCCGCGTGCGTCAGAGCCGTGACACTGTGCGCAGTTGTTCATGAACAAGCGGTCACCAATGGCCTGAGCCTGAGGATCTTTGGCCACATCCTCGGGTGACATGGCAGAAAACTTGGCATACAAGGGTGCCACTTCGGCATTGGCCTTGGCGACCTCTGCGTCGTATTGACCCGCTGAGGTCCAGCCAAACTTTCCTGCCAAGTTGCCCACCCCGGGATACATGGCCAAGTACAGGAAGGCGAACACGATGGTGATGATGAACAAGCCCACCCACCAACGTGGCAAAGGGTTGTTCATTTCACGCAGATCACCATCCCATACATGGCCCGTGGTGTTGTCGTTGGCGGTCATGGCTTTGGCTTTGCCGCTGAACCAGAGCAGGATCAGACAGGCGATGATGCTGACCAGCGTGATACCGGCCACGTACAAGTGCCAGAAATTGCTGATGAAGTCACTCATTTCGATTCCTTTGATTTGTTATGTGCTGAGGACAATTCAGTCATCTTGGCGAAACGGCAACTGTGCGGCTTCGTCAAAGTTGGCTTGGTTGCGACGCGACATGGCCCACCAGATGATGCCAAGGAAGATGGCAAAAGTGATCACGGTCACGATGGAACGCAGTATGTTGATGTCCATGATTTGCTCCGTTTATTTGCGATGGATGCCCATGCCTTGCAGGTAGGCGATGACTGCATCCATTTCGGTTTTGCCCTTGACGTCCTCAGACGCTTTGGCAATCTCTTCGTCGCTGTAAGGTGCGCCCAAAGTGCGCAAGCCTTTCATGTGAGTGGGCAAGCTGGCACCGTTCACAGGGTTCTTTTCGAGCCATGAATAGGCGGGCATGTTCGATTCAGGCACGACATCACGCGGATTGTTCAGGTGAATGCGGTGCCATTCATCGCTGTAACGGCCACCCACGCGTGCCAAGTCAGGGCCTGTGCGCTTGGAGCCCCACTGGAAGGGATGGTCGTACACAAATTCGCCAGCCACCGAATAGGCACCGTAACGCAATGTCTCTGCGCGGAATGGCCGAATCATCTGCGAGTGGCAGTTGTAGCAACCTTCACGCACATAGATGTCGCGACCTGCCACTTGCAAGGCTGTGTAGGGCTTGAGGCCTTCCACAGCTTGGGTTGTGGACTTCTGGAAGAAGAGAGGCACGATTTCGACCATGCCGCCGACCAGCAGCACAATCAAAATCAGCACGATCATCAGGAAGTTGTTGGTCTCGATTTTTTCATGGGAGAGACCGCCCGATTTTTGGTTTTCAGCCATTTTCTATTTCTCCTCAGGCGTGAGCTGTCAGGTTGGGAATCTGGACTTCAACAGAACGACCCTGGGTCGCTGTCTTGAACACGTTCCACAACATCACACACATGCCGCCCAGGTACAACAAGCCACCCAGCAGACGCAGCACATAGAAGGGGTAAGTGGCTTTCACCGACTCAACAAAGGTGTAGGTCAAGGTGCCGTCGGCGTTGACTGCGCGCCACATCAGGCCCTGCATCACACCGGCAATCCACATCGCGGCGATGTAAATCACGATGCCAATGGTGGCTGTCCAGAAGTGGACTTCAATGGCTTTGACGCTGTACATCTTTTTCTGACCGAACAGACGGGGAATCAGGTAGTACATGGAGCCCATGGTCACCAAGCCCACCCAGCCCAAAGCGCCGGAGTGAACATGGCCGACCGTCCAGTCGGTGTAGTGAGACAAGGCATTGACGGTCTTGATGGACATCATCGGACCTTCGAAGGTCGACATGCCGTAGAACGACAAGGACACGATCAGGAAACGCAAGATCGGGTCATCGCGCAGTTTGTGCCATGCGCCCGACAGGGTCATGATGCCGTTGATCATGCCGCCCCAGCTGGGGGCCAACAAAATCAGCGAGAAGACCATGCCGATCGACTGGGTCCAGTCAGGCAAGGCGGTGTAGTGCAAGTGGTGAGGGCCGGCCCACATGTAAGTGAAGATCAGGGCCCAGAAGTGCACGATCGACAGGCGGTACGAATACACGGGACGCTCTGCCTGCTTGGGAATGAAGTAATACATCATGCCCAGGAAGCCAGCGGTCAGGAAGAAACCCACGGCGTTGTGGCCATACCACCACTGCACCATGGCATCTTGCACACCGGCATAGGCCGAATACGACTTGAAAGCGCCCACGGGCAATGCGGCACTGTTGACCAAGTGCAGCAAGGCCACCGCGATGATGAACGCCCCAAAGAACCAGTTGGCCACGTAAATGTGTCGCACCTTGCGCGTGCCCACGGTGCCAAAGAAAACGATGGCGAAACTGACCCACACCAAGGTGATCAGAATGTCAATGGGCCACTCCAGCTCAGCGTATTCCTTGCCTTGGGTGTAACCCAAAGGCAGCGAAATGGCCGCAGCCAAGATGACCAGTTGCCAGCCCCAAAAGGTGAACGCCGCCAGCTTGTCGCTGAACAAACGGACGTTGCAAGTGCGCTGCACGACGTAATAAGCCGACGCAAACAAGCCGCAACCGCCAAACGCAAAAATAACCGCATTGGTGTGCAAGGGGCGCAAGCGGCCATAGCTGAGCCATGGAATGCCCAAATTCAGCTCGGGCCAGGCCAGCTGGGCCGCGATGATCACGCCAACCAGCATGCCCACCACACCCCAAACCACCGTCATGATGGCGAACTGGCGCACAACGGTGTCGTTGTACGAAGTCGCCTGCATATTGGCAAATTTCATTTTCACCTCTTCTTTTTTAAAAACTGCTTAAGAGTTTGACCCGGTGTACACCTGAGACACTTGATCAAAATCAATCGTTGCGCAAAATCCGCTCGCCTTCGGCCTCAATATCCTCAAATTGGCCTCTGTGAATGGCCCACCAGAGGCCCGCCAGGATGAAAAACACCAAAGCAACCGACAAAGGGATCAATAAATAAAGAATGTCCATCGTGCTTTCCTCATGTGGGCGATGTCTGCGATGTGTTTGATTGAAGCGCTGGAACAGGGCTCAATCCTTGCGCCAAACGCAGTGCATTTAACACCACCAGCAGGGAACTGAGTGCCATGCCCAAACCCGCCGCCCAGGCAGGCAACAAGCCCATCAAAGCCAAAGGCACACAGGCCGCGTTGTAAAAGGCGGCCCAAACGAGATTCTGTTTGACCACGCGCAAGGTATGACGGCTGCGCAACACCGTGCTCACCAAAACACCCAACTGCCCGCCCATCAGTACAAAATCAGCTTTCGACTGCGCCAATGGCAAAGCTTGGCCCAGCGCAAACGACACATCGGCACCCGCCAAGACCGGGCCATCGTTCAAACCATCGCCGACCATGGCCACTTTGTGGCCTTGCGCCTGCCAGACTTTGAGTGCCTGCAATTTGTCTTGCGGATTGCAACCGCCTTGGGCATCGGCAATGCCGACCGATTGGGCCACCTGCGTCACGGCGGCTTGACCATCACCCGACAAGATCTTGAGCGTCAGACCCATTTCTTTCAATGCCTGAACAACGCCAGCGGCTTCAGATCGCACCTCTTCTGCCAATTCAAATGTGGCCAGCCAGCCCGAATCGTCGGCCAAGCTGACTTGCAAATGGTGGCCGTTAAAAACTGGGGCTTGGCAAAAAGCAGCCGAACCCAGCCGCAATGACACCGCAGCACCGCCGTTGCTGCACAACAGACCACAAACGCCCTGCCCGGCTTGCTCAGAGACTTTTTGGGCAAGTAAAGCCTCCAATGCGGGCAACTCACCTACTGCCTCTGCTTGTTGCCTGGCCTCAGACCACAGTGCACGGGATACCGGGTGCAAAGAGTGCCGGGCCAAACTCGATGCCCAGGCCAGCGCCTGTTCAGGCCGGACACCTGAACGGGTGTGGGTGCGCACAACCTGGAGCGCGTCACGGGTTAAGGTGCCTGTTTTGTCAAAAATGACGGTGTCGATGCTGGCCAGATTTTGCAAAGCCTCTAGCCTGCGAACCAATACGCCGCTGCGGGCCAGTGCCCCTGCTGTGGCCAGCATCGCCGCTGGGGTAGCCAGTGACAAGGCGCATGGACAGGTCACGATCAGCACCGCCACTGCCACCATCAAGGCACGCGCCGGATCGGTGGGCCACCAGTAAATGGCCGACCCCAGGGATGCCAGCAACACAGCCACCAAAAAAGGCTTGGCCCAGCGGTCGACCAACAAAGCCATGGCCGGTTTGGACACCGACGCATTTTCCATCAAAGCCACAATTTGGGCGTAGCGGGTAGAGGCACCCACCTGCTCAATCTGGACTTCCAGGGTACCGCTCAGGTTGTGGCTGCCCGCAATGACGCGGTCACCGGCTTGCCGAGTCAGGGGCAAGGACTCACCGGTCAGCAAAGCTTCGTCCACTTGCGTCTGTCCGGACAACACGCGTCCATCGCCCGCAAAGGCTTCCCCGGGCAAGACCTCAATCACATCACCGACCGCCAGACGCCTGATTGAAATGAGCGCCCATGTGCCATTGGGCTGTCGTTTGCGGACACTGTCGGGCAGACGGTTGAGCACGGCTTCCAGAGCCCCTGCCGTGCGGTCACGCAAACGCAGTTCCAGCCAGCGCCCCAACAGCAAAAAGAAAACAAACATGGTCAGTGAGTCGAAATAGACTTCAGCACCAAATGGGCCGTTCGGTTCAAAAGTACCCAAGCTGCTGACCACAAAAGTCACCACCATGCCCAAAGCCACAGGCAAGTCCATGCTGACCTGACGCTCGCGCAAATCGCGCCAGGCACTGGCAAAAAACGGCGCGCACGAAAAAAAGACCACAGGCAATGAAAGCACCCACGAAGCCCAGCGCAGCAAATGCATGGATTCGGCCGATATCTCACCCGGCTGTGACAAATAAGCCGGGGTGGCGTACATCATGACCTGCATCATGCACATGGCCGCCACCGACAAGCGCCACACCATGCGACGCGCCTCTTGTCGGCGTCGTTCATGGGCATGGGCATCGTTGGCGGGAATGGCCTTGTAGCCAAACCGTTCCACGGATTGCATCCACTCAGAGGGTCGTGTTTGCTCTGGCGACCACACCACCCTTGCACGGTGGCTGGCTGAACTGATTTGCACCGAGGCAACACCAGGCACGGCACGCAAGGCATCTTCGAGCGTGATGGCACAGGCTGCGCAGTGCATGCCCTCGAACACCACACTCGAACTCCAGCATCCGGAGCTGTCTTGTTCAGGCAAGCTGAAAGCCGCCCATTCCTGCGGATCGTCCAAGAGCGTCAAGCGGTCTGCGCCTTGCATAGGCAACGCCGCCTGCCCAGCCAAGAAGTCAGCAGGCGCATCGGGCATGTCGGGCAAAACATTGACTTGAGTCATGTTCCAACGATACGACATCGGCAGCGAACAAAGCTTGATGTGCATCAATTGATGAGGGACGGAGGTCTTTTAAGCTGGGGTTTTACAACCCTCAGGAGCACTTCATGTACAAACGCATTCTCGTGGCCACCGATGGTTCTGCCTTGTCTAAAAAAGCCGTTGCCAGCGCCATTGCGTTGGCCGCGACTTGTGGCGCGGAATTGGTCGCGCTCAAGGTGGTGCCGCGTTACCCTCAAGCCTATTTTGAGGGCAGCATTCCCCTGTCGGCAGATGAGATCTCGCGCGTTGAAACGCAGTGGACTGAATCAGCCCGTGTGCAATTGGCTGCCGTGGAAAAAGCAGCCAAAGCCAAAGGCGTAGAAACCAAAGTGGTCACTGTCAAATCCGATGTTGTTTCGGACGCCATCATTGCCGCTGCTAAAAAGCAAAATGCCGACCTGATCGTCATGGCTTCGCATGGTCGCAAAGGCATCAAACGCTTGCTGCTGGGCAGCGAAACCCAACAGGTCTTGACGCACTCTCACACACCGGTGCTGGTTTTGCGCTGATTTCAGGCACCGCTGCCACTTGAACAGGCTTGGACTTTGGGCTGGCTTGACAAGCACGCCCAAAGCACAGATCAGCTTGTGAACAAGGTCTTGTATTGTTCACGCAGCAGGTTCTTTTGCACCTTGCCCATGGTGTTTCGTGGCAACTCGGCCACCACAAAACACCGCTTGGGAATCTTGAAGTTGGCCAGCTTGGCCTTGAGCTCGGCCACGATCGCATCAGGCTGAAGATCGGCACCGGATTTGGCAATGAGCACCGCCACGCCCACCTCGCCAAAGTCCGGGTGCGGCACGCCCACCACCGCGCTCTCAGTCACACCGGGCATTTCATTGATGTAGCCCTCAATTTCGGCCGGGTACACGTTGTAGCCTCCGCTGATGATCAGGTCTTTGCTTCGCCCCACGATCGTCACATAGCCTCGTTCGTCGACCTTGCCCACATCGCCGGTTTTGAAATAACCGTCGCCCGTGAACTCTTCGGCGGTTTTTTCGGGCATGCGCCAATAGCCCTTGAACACATTGGGGCCCCTGACCTGAATATCGCCAATCTCGCCCACAGGCATGTTTTGCTCGTTTTCTCCGCGCACACGCAAAGACACATCGGGCAATGGAAAGCCCACCGTGCCGCCTCGCCGCTCTGACTGTTTGGCATACCGATCGTCAGCCGCATAGGGGTTGGAGGTCAGCATGGCCGTTTCGCTCATGCCGTAGCGCTCCAATATGGTGTGACCCGTGCGCGTTTGCCACTCGGTGAACGTCTCGATCAGCAAGGGCGCGGAGCCTGCAACAAACAAGCGCATGTTCTTGACAGCCGCCTTGTTCAGCGAAGCTTCGGCCAACATTCGCACATACAGTGTCGGCACGCCCATGAACACGGTGGCCTTCGCCATGTTGGCGATGGCTCGCTGGGGATCGAATTTGGCCATCCAGATCATCTTGCTGCCGTTGATCAGTGCACCGTGAATGGCCACAAACAAGCCGTGCACATGAAAAATCGGCAGCGCGTGGATCAACACATCGCCTCGGCCTTCTGGCCCCCCGGTCTTCGTCCAACCCCAATAATCCTTGAGCGTGAGCGCATTGCTGAGCATGTTGCCGTGCGTGAGCATCGCGCCTTTGCTGCGACCAGTTGTGCCACTGGTGTAGAGGATGGCGGCCAAGTCATCGGCTTGGCGCACCACGGGTTTGTGCTGGTCGCTGTGGCGCGCAGCACGGTCGAGCAAACTGCCCGTGCGGTCTTCGTTGAGGGTGAAGACATGCTGTGTGCCCGCCTTGAACGCGATCTTGCTGACCCAACCAAAATGAGCACCGCTGCAGACCACCACCGCAGGCTCGGCGTTGCCAATGAAATACTCAATCTCGGCACTTTGGTAAGCCGTGTTCAGCGGCAAAAACACATACCCGGCGCGCAAAGTAGCCAAGTACAAGATCATGGCCTCAACCGATTTTTCGACCTGCACGGCCACCCGACTGCCCTCTGGCAAGTTGAGCGATTGCAGCAAGTTGGCCATCATGGCCGTGGCGCGGTCGAGGTCTTGCCAGCTGTAGCTCAGGCCTTCATCGGTTTCGACTGCCACCGCTGTCAGGTCTGTCGGAAAAGCGGCCCGCAGGGCAGAAAAGAGATTGTGATTGCTCATGACATCAGATCAAAACATTGAAAAAGCGGGCACAACCCGGATGGCCAGGTTGTTAACGGCGCGTTAAAAAATCAGTCCAGTTTGGCCCCGGAGGCCTTGACCACCTGCGACCACTTGGCCAGCTCTTTTTTGATGAAGGCATCAAATTGGGTCGTGGTCAGGTTGGGAAATTCGGCCCCCTGCCCCGCCCACACGGCTTTGGCTTCGTCGGTCAGGCAAGCGCGTCGAATTTCTTCAATGGCCCTTGCTTGGGCATCAGCGGGCGTGCCTTTTGGGGCCCACACGCCATACCAAGTTGACACGGTGTAATCGGGCAAACCCAACTCGGCGGAGCAAGGCACATCCGGGAAAGCCGGGTTGCGCTTGCTGCCAGACACCATCATGGCCTTGATGCGGCCGCCCTTGATGTGCGCAGCCGAAGAGCCCAAGCCGTCAAACATCATGTCCACGTTGCCCGCAATCAGGTCTTGCAAGGCCGGGCCTGCACCGCGATAAGGAATGTGGGTGATGAAGGTGTTGGTTTGCAGCTTGAACAACTCGCCCGCCAAATGGTGCGAGGTGCCGCCCCCGGCTGAGCCGTAATTCAGACGGCCAGGGTTCTTTTTGACAAAATCCAAAAAGGCTTTGAAGTCGGCCGCTTGAACCTTCTTGGGGTTGACCACCAGCACTTGGGGCACGCTGGCCACCTGGATCAATGGAATCAAGTCGCGTTCGAGGTCGTAGTCCAGCTTGGGGTACATGCTGGGCGCAATGGTGTGGTGAACGGCACCCATGAACAAGGTGTAGCCGTCGGGTGTCGCCTTGGCCGCAATACCGGCCCCCAAGGTGCCCCCTGCGCCACCCCGGTTGTCGACGATCAACTGTTTGCCAGTCAGCCTGGAAAATTGAGCCGACATGGGCCGCGCAAAAGCGTCGGTGCCGCCACCGGCGGGGAAAGGCACCACCATCGTGACAGGTTTGGTGGGCCAAGCCGATTGCGCCCAAGTGGGCATGGCAGCACTGGCAGATGCCGCAAGGCCCCACTTGAGCCAATCGCGGCGGTCGCTGCAAGTGTGAATGGATTTTTTCATGGGTTTGTCTCCTCGGTTATAAAAATGGAAGCGGGTCTTTTTGTCACAAAAACAGCTTGTCTACATCACTGGACACAGGGGCCTTACCAGTCGCCAGCATTTGACGGTGCTTGTCAATTTTGCGCAAGTCGTACAAATAATTGACCATCAAACCCCAGGATTGTTTGAGCCCTTTGGTCGACAAATCGGCCCCCCAGTGAATGTGTTCCACTCTGGCGCCATTGCCCAAGTGGAAGCGGGCCACAGGATCGGTAGGCCGATCATCGGTCAGCTCCTTGCCCAGGTATTGCGCAGCACAAGCCAGTAACCATTGACGCAGCGCTGAGCGGTCATCCAGTGTGACCACCGTGTCAAGGGCAGACAGCACATGCGCGGCGGTTGGCGGCTCGAATCCGACAGCAAGACCCAACTGGCCACGCATTTTTTCCGGTGTCTGATCCAACATGCGGGCAGCGTTTTTCGTGAGCCAGGAGCGCAATCCGGGAATGGGTGACAAAGTGGCAAAGACTTTGAGTTTGGGAAAATCTGCCCGCAAAGTTTCCACCACCCGCTTGATCAGGGAGTCGCCAAAGCTCACCCCTTTCAAGCCCGTCTGTGTGTTGCTGATGGAATAAAAAATGGCTGTCGTGGCGCGACTCAGATCAACCGCCGCCGCCGACTCGTCCAGCAGCGGGCTGATGCTGGAGGCCATCTCGTCCATGAACGCGACTTCCACAAAAATCAGCGGTTCATCGGGCAAGCGTGGGTGGAAAAATCCGTAGCAACGGCGGTCTGAATCAAGCAGATTCTTGACGTCGCCCCAGCTCTTGATGTCGTGCACCGCTTCGTACTTGATCAGTTTTTCGACCAGACTGGCAGGCGAATCCCAGCTGATGCGGCGCAACTCCAAAAACGCCACATCGAACCAAGTGGTGAACAGGTTTTCCAACTCGGCCTCAAGGGCCAAAAGCCGCTTATTGCCTTTGAGCACGGGCAGCAGTTGCGCCCGCAGATCCACCAGAAAACGCATGCCTTCGGGGAACACCGCAAAACGTTGAAGCAAACGGGTCCGTGGCGACACCAGGGCCTTGCGCAAACGGATCTCGGCAACACCTTCGTCGGGTGTGCCCACGGCCGCTTCGTACTGCTCACGCGCAGCCTTGACCTTGCTTGCATCTGGCGCAAACTGCTCGCTCATCAGCAGCCAGCAGTCCTCCCGCTGCTCGGGCGTGGCCTTGCTGTACCACTGGGCCACACCCCGCGCCCGTTTGCCGCCTTCGACCTCGCTGACACTGGGGTCCACGATCGCCTGTAACTCGATCAAGGTTCGGCGCAAAACGCGGGGCGACAAAGCCTCTTCTTTTTGGCGCAAAGTGGCATTGAGCCGCTCGCGTGAGGAGCGAACAAGCGCTTCCTTGCCGACTGCGGGCTTGGTCGTGCGGCTTTCTGGCTTGTTGTCAGTCGTTGGTGCCTTGCTGGCACCTTGGCGCTTGCCTGCAGGCAGCCAACCCGCCACCGTTCGGCCGATCCACTCAGATGTGTTCATGTTGAAACCCCGTGCTTGTCGTGTTCTGTGTTGGCGGCGCTGATGCGGCTTTTGCTCTGGCGGGCGAGCAAGCGCAAAGCCTCGCGCTGTCTCGTCAAATGGATGCGCATGGCCGCGTCGGCCCCTTCGGCGTCCCGTGCTTTGAGGGCTGCAAAAATTGCCATGTGCTCTTCGAGAGACTGGCTCAAACGCCCCGGCGCATTGAGCTGTTGCAAACGGGCCAGCTTGAGGATCTTGCGCAAATCGCCGATCACCTGGGCCAGCCATTTGTTGCCCGCCATGGCGATGATGGCCTCATGGATCGCGTAGTTGGCCGCGTAGTACTGGGGGATCAAGCCTTGTGCCGCGCTGACTTCAAGCTGGTGGTGCAGCTCTTTGAGCGTGGCAATGTCGGCGTCGCTGGCCTGCTGCGTTGCCTCGAAGGCGCAACGCCCTTCAAGCAAGGCAATGACCGGAAAGATCTCGTCCAGATCCTGCTCGGTGACTTGGTTGACAAAACAGCCGCGCCGGGGCTCGTGACGGATCAGACCTTCGGCCGTCAGCACCTTGAGGGCCTCTCTCAGCGGGGTTCGCGAAATGGCCAGCTGCTCACACAGCCGGGTTTCGTCCACAAAGGCACCCGGCGTCAAGTCACCACCAAAGATCAGGTCGCGCAGTTGCTGCGCCGCTTGGTCATGCATGGAGTTGACGTGTCCGGCCATCAGTGCCTTTCTGTAATTTCCTGTAATTATGGGTAATTACAAGCAATCAGACGAACCATGTCGGCGAAACGCCACACTTTTAAGCCTCAGGACTTACCCTGATCCAAAGCCGATAAAACCGTTAAAGCAGTGAATGCTGCCTCAGGCCCCGCAGTTTCATGGCCCCTTGCTGCGAACCATCCAAATGGGTCACACCGAACGGCGATGACGGCCAGATTGAAGGCGCTCAACAGAGCCAGCCCGGGTGGCGTGTGCTCAGCGTGCACCGTAGCGCCCCATGTCGAGCCCGTCGGTGCGGATGGCCGGCTGGCGCCCCGAGATCAGATCGGCCAGCAGCTGTGCACTGCCGCAAGCCATGGTCCAGCCCAAGGTGCCGTGACCGGTGTTGAGGTAAAGCCCGCGCAGCGGCGTTGCACCCACCAGCGGTGTGCCATCCGGCGTCATCGGACGCAGCCCGGTCCAGAACTGGGCTTGGCTCAGATCACCGCCTGGGAACAGTTCGCGCGTGACCTTCTCCAGCGTGGCGCGGCGTTTGGGGTTCAGACTCAGGTCAAAACCAGCCAACTCGGCCATGCCGCCCACACGCAGGCGATCGCCCAAACGGGTCAATGCAATTTTGTAAGTCTCGTCCAGCACGGTGGACTGCGGGGCCAGCGAGGTATCGCGCAGCGGCATGGTCAGAGAGTAGCCTTTGACCGGATAAACCGGAATGTCCAGCCCCAGAGGGAGCAGCAAATCACGCGAATAACTGCCGGCGGCCAACACCACCACGTCGGCTTGCAACAATTCAGACCCGCCGCCATCCACACTGGCCAGGCGAACCCCTGTCATGCGCTGACCATCGCCCTCCAGCGCCTGCACGGTGCAAGCGCTGCGCAGCGTCATGCCCTGAGCACAGGCCCGTTGTGCCAACTGGCGGGTGAACAAATGACAATCGCCGGTTTCGTCATTGGGCAGGCGCAGACCGCCGCTGATGGGCGCGTTGGCGAATGCCAAGGCCGGTTCGGCAGCGATCACCCCAGCAGCATCCAAGAGCTCAAAGGGCACGCCGCAGTCCTGCAACACAGCCACATCGCGGGCAGCGGCATCCAATTGGGCCTGACTGCGAAACAGCTGCAACGTGCCTTGGCTGCGGGCATCGTAGTCAATGCCGGTTTCGGCGCGCCAGGCCCGCAAGCAATCGCGGCTGTACTCGGACAGGCGCATCATGCGCTCCTTGTTAACGGCATAGCGGCTGGACGAACAATTGGCCAGCATGGCCGCTATCCAGCGCATCTGAAACAGGCTGCCATCAGGTCGGATGGCCAGTGGCGAATGGGCCTGAAACAGCCATTTCAGGGCTTTGAGCGGGATGCCCGGAGCCGCCCACGGCGTTGAATAGCCCGGCGAGACTTGGCCCGCGTTGGCAAAGCTGGTCTCCATCGCCACGCCATTCTGCCGGTCCACCAGGGTGACCTCTGCCCCTTGGCGCAGCAGCGCCCAAGCGGTGCTCACCCCGATCACGCCACCACCCAACACCACAACTTTCATGTCAGCCTCGCTATTGACTTGAGATCTGGTGATGGTATGGATTGAAGACAGAATTAATTTCTGATTTAGTGTTTAATATCAGCAAAATCAACTGCGAAACTGGCCTGATTGCAGGTCTTCACAACACAATGTCTGAACCCGACCGCACCGACCTCAAAATCCTCGACCTGCTGCAACGCCATGGCCGCATGTCGGTCACCGAAGTGGGTGAACAGGTGGGCCTGTCCACCTCGCCTTGTTCAGAGCGCATCAAGCGGCTCGAACGTCAAGGCCTGATCACCGGTTACCACGCGCGGGTGGACGCGGTGCAACTGGGCAAACCCTTGTTGGTGTTCATCGAGATCACGCTGTCACAAAAATCACCCCAAGTGTTTGAGACCGTGCGGCGCGAGGTGGGCCTGATGCCCGAGGTGCTTGAATGTCACTTGGTCTCGGGCAGCTTTGACTACCTGGTCAAGGCGCGGCTGCGGGCCATGAGCGATTACCGTCAACTGCTGGGCGATATCCTGGACAAGATCCCGGTACCCGCGCAGTCGAACAGCTATGTGGTGATGGAAGAAATCAAGGAAAGCACGGTCCTGGCACTGGACCGCTGAAAACCGCTTGGCACTGAGCCCTCAGGCCGCCCGGCGATCGCACCACAGCCACAAGACAGCGCCACCCAAAATCATGGGCACACACAGCCACTGTCCCATGCTCATGCCTAGGCTCAAGAGGCCCAGATGGGCATCGGGTTCGCGGAAGTATTCAGCCACGAAGCGAAACACGCCATAGCCGAACAAGAAAGCAGCCGCAACCTGCCCTTGCTGGCGCGGCTTGCGGGCATAAAGCCACAGCAGCACAAACAACAACAGCCCTTCCATCAGGAACTGGTAGATCTGCGAGGGGTGGCGCGGCGCATCGCCCGCACCGCGAAACAGCATGGACCAAGGCAAGGACGGGTCGGCCACCCGGCCCCACAGTTCACCATTGATGAAATTACCGACTCGGCCTGCGGCAAGTCCTGTGGGCACGCAAGGTGCCACCAAGTCCATGACCTGCAAAAACGGCCTTTTACGCGAGAACGCAAACCACAGCATGGCAGCGATCACGCCCAGCATGCCGCCATGAAAACTCATCCCGCCTTGCCAGACCGCAAAAACCTCCAGCGGGTTGGCCAGGTAATAAGCCGGTTTGTAAAACAGGCAATAGCCAATACGCCCACCGAGGATGACGCCCAACACCCCCAAAAACAGGATGTCTTCGATGTCACGCTTTTGCCATTGCGACAGGTTTTTGAAGGGCAGATGCCCCAGACGACGCGTGCCCAACCAGTAAAACAGGCCGAAAGCTGCCAAGTAAGTCAAGCCATACCAATGCACGGCCAATGGCCCCAACTGCAGGGCGACAGGGTCAATTTGAGGGTGAATCAGCATGGGGTTTGCGCAGATGCGGCATGACAGACCAATCGCCGGTCATGCCGCGGGGCTGTATCAATCGAGCAGCGACAAGTCGCGCACAGCACCTTTGTCAGCCGATGTGGCCAGTAAGGCATAGGCTTTGAGCGCCGCCGAGATTTTGCGCGGGCGTGGCAGCGCGGGCTTCCAACCCAACTGGTCTTGCTCGACACGGCGCTTGGCCAGTTCTTCATCGCTCACCAGCACGTTGATGCTGCGGTTCGGGATGTCGATGCGGATGCGGTCGCCGTTTTTGACCAAGCCAATGGTGCCGCCCGCTGCTGCTTCGGGAGAGCAATGGCCGATCGACAAACCCGATGTACCGCCCGAAAAGCGGCCATCGGTCAGCAAGGCACAGGCTTTGCCCAGACCTTTGGACTTGATGTAGCTGGTGGGATACAGCATTTCTTGCATGCCAGGGCCGCCTTTGGGGCCTTCGTAGCGCACCACCACGATGTCGCCCGCCTTGACCTTGTCGCTCAAGATGTTTTCAACCGCTTCGTCTTGCGACTCCACCACATGGGCGGGGCCTTCAAACACCATCAGGCTGTCGTCCACACCCGCGGTCTTGACCACGCAACCGTCCAGCGCGATGTTGCCGCGCAACACAGCCAAGCCGCCTTCTTGGTTGAACGCATGGGGCAATGAACGGATGCAGCCTTCGGCACGGTCGGTGTCCAGACTCGGCCAACGGGTGTTCTGGCTGAAAGCCACCTGAGTCGGGATGCCTGCTGGGCCTGCCATGTAAAACTTTTTGACCGCCTCGCTGGGGTTGCGTGCAATGTCCCACTCGTCCAAGACTTCCTTCATCGTCTTGCCCAGCACAGTGCCCACATCGGTGTGCAGCTTGCCGGCACGGTCCAACTCGCCCAAGATACCCATGATGCCGCCCGCGCGGTGCACGTCTTCGATGTGGTATTTGTTGGTGTTGGGTGCGACCTTGCACAGCTGGGGCACGATTTTCGACATGCGGTCGATGTCAGCCATGGTGAATTCAATTTCAGCTTCCTGGGCAATCGCCAGGATGTGCAGGATGGTGTTGGTGGAGCCCCCCATCGCGATGTCCAGGGCAATGGCGTTTTCAAACGCTTTGAAACCCATGGAGCGCGGCAAGACCGAGGCGTCCTCTTGCTCGTAATAGCGTTTGCACAAATCGACAATCGTGCGGCCCGCTTGCTTGAACAGCTCTTCGCGATCGGCGTGTGTGGCCAACACCGTGCCGTTGCCCGGCAGGGCCAAGCCCAGCGCTTCGGCCAAGCAGTTCATCGAGTTGGCGGTAAACATGCCCGAGCACGAACCGCAGGTCGGGCAAGCCGAGCGCTCGACTTCGGCCAAATCGGCATCGCTCACTTTGTCATCGGCCGCCATCACCATGGCGTCGATCAGGTCGAGCTTCTTGAATTCCATGACCTGCGTCTGTGGGTTGGCCAGGCGCACTTTGCCCGCTTCCATCGGGCCACCCGACACGAAGATCACGGGGATGTTCAAGCGCATGGCGGCCATCAGCATGCCGGGGGTGATCTTGTCGCAGTTGGAGATGCAGACGATCGCATCGGCACAATGCGCGTTGACCATGTACTCGACCGAATCGGCAATGATGTCGCGGCTGGGCAGCGAATAAAGCATGCCGTCGTGGCCCATGGCAATGCCGTCGTCCACGGCAATGGTGTTGAACTCTTTGGCCACACCGCCTGCTGCTTCGATCTCACGCGCCACCAGCTGGCCCAAATCCTTCAAATGCACATGGCCCGGGACAAACTGGGTGAACGAGTTGGCAATGGCGATGATCGGCTTGCTGAAATCATCGTCCTTCATGCCCGTGGCACGCCACAAAGAGCGGGCACCCGCCATGTTGCGGCCGGCAGTGGATGTCTTGGAACGGTAAGCGGGCATCAAAGGCTCCTGTCAGGAATTCATGAAAAAAGTCACAGGATTATGGCCCACACCCATAGACCGGGTCGCGCATCAGGCCAAGACAAGTCGACCTCTATACAGCAAGGGGATCCGGCTACACTCCACCGTCCAGCGCCTTGACGGCCACTGATCGACCCCTTATCCAACTCCACAAGGAAACGACATGAAAAAAATCGTACTTGCCCTGACCCTGACTGTGGCCAGCGCAGCCCCCGCTTTGGCCGATTTGGCATTGGCCACATCCAAAAACTGCATGGCTTGCCATGCGGTTGACAAAAAATTGGTGGGTCCCAGCTACAAAGATGTTGCGGCCAAATACAAAGCAGACAAAGCGGCTGTGGACAAGCTGGCCGCCAAAATCATCAAAGGCGGCTCTGGCGTCTGGGGCCCGATCCCCATGCCCGCCAATCCTCAGGTCAACGAGGCCGAAGCCAAGAAACTGGCCGCTTGGGTATTGAGCGCCAAGTAATCGCGCCGCCCCATAGAAAAAGCCCGCTGTGCTCAGCGGGCTTTTTTGCATTTTGACATCCGTTCAAACAGGCCTGGGCCTGTCTGAACCGGTCAAACGGTCACAGGCCAATGGCTGCGATGCCTGCTTTGGCGATCTGGGCATCTTCATTCGATTTGACGCCGCTCACGCCCACAGCGCCCAAGCAGAAACCGTCTTTCATGATCGGCACGCCACCTTCGAGCATGCCCTTGATCGTGGGCGCAGACAAAAAGGAGGTGCGGCCACCGTTGATGACGTCTTCGTAACCTTTGGTTTCGCGGCGACCCAAAGCGGCCGTGTGGGCTTTGGCCGGGGCGATGTGCGAGGACACAGGGGCTGCGCCATCCAGACGGGCAAAGTGCAACAAATGGCCTCCCGCGTCCACAATGGCGATGCTGACTGCCCAGTTGTTCTTAAGGGCTTCGGCTTCGGCCGCTGCAGCAATGGCTTTGACATCGGACAGTTCGAGGGTGGCTTGGGTTTTCATGGGTATTTGCGAGGCTGAGTTGAAAGACGGCAAGGATACACGGCCAAGGCCAGACCGATTGCACACCCCCAGCGCAAAACTGCTTCACCTGGATAACCCCATCATCTGCCGGAAATTACGGGGGCAAGCTGATGCCAACCACCCTCACCCTACAATGCAATTGCCCTGAAATCAGGGTTTGAACAGGAGACATTCATGAGCGACCTTCGCACACTCAACACCACCGACTGGGGCCACGGCACCGATCTGGCGACGCGCAACCGCGTTCTGCGCAACACGTATTGGCTGCTGGCCTTGAGCTTGCTGCCCACCGTTTTGGGGGCCTGGCTGGGCGTGAGCACCGGCATCACCCGTTCGCTTTCCGGCGGTGTGGGTCTGGTGGTTTTCATGGCAGGGGCCTTCGGCTTCATGTTTGCCATCGAAAAGACCAAAAACTCGGCTGCGGGCGTGCCCGTGTTGCTGGCATTCACCTTCTTCATGGGCCTGATGCTCTCGCGCATGATCGCCATGGTGCTGGGTTTCAAAAACGGCGCTGACCTGATCATGACCGCCTTTGCCGGCACGGCGGGCGTGTTCTTTGTCATGGCCAGCTTGGCCAGCACCATCAAACGTGACATTTCGGGCATGTCCAAATGGCTGTTTGTGGGGGCCTTGGCCATCATGATCGGCGGCGTCATTAACGTCTTTGTCGGCTCCACAGTCGGCATGATGGTGATCTCTGTCATGGCCATTGGCATCTTCAGTGCCTACATGTTGTATGACTTGAAGCAAATCATCGACGGCGGCGAGACCAACTACATCAGCGCCACTTTGGCCTTGTACCTGGACATCTTCAACGTGTTCCAAAGCCTGCTGGCCTTGCTGGGCATCATGGGCGGCGAACGCGACTGACCTCGGTCATATCCCCCTCAAAACAAAGGCTCCCTCGGGAGCCTTTGTTGTTGGTGCGGTGCAACTCAGCGCAAGCTTGTAGGCCAGTGACTCATGCCAGCTCAAACACCGCCATGCTTTCCACGTGCGCCGTGTGCGCAAACATGTTGATCACCCCGGCATTCACACAGCGATAACCCGCGCGGTGCACCAGAATATCCGCGTCACGGGCCAAGGTCGCCGGGTTGCAACTCACATACACAATCCGCTGAGGAGGCGTCCAGCCTTGGCGCAAATCGCGGTTCTCGTTCAGCTCGGCCAGTGCTTTGCTCAAGGCAAAAGCGCCTTCACGCGGTGGATCCACCAGCCATTTATCGGCTGTGCCATCGGCCACCAGCATCTCGGGCGTCATGTCAAACAGGTTGCGGGCCACAAATTGGGTCGGCGCCAATGCCTGGCCTTGCGGGCGATTGGCCTGGTTGCGGGCGTGGTTGTCACGGGATCGAGCGACCAGCGTCTCGGCACCTTCAATGCCCAGCACCTCCCCCGCTTGCGTGGCGATGGGCAAAGTGAAGTTACCCAGACCGCAAAACCAGTCGATCACGCGTTCGTGCTTTTGTGCGTTCAACAAACGCAAGGCACGGGACACCAAAACCCGGTTGATGAAGGGGTTGACCTGGGTGAAATCGGTGGGCCTGAAGGGCATGGTGATGCCAAAGTCTGGCAGACCGTAACTGAGCTGCGGGCCGCCCTCGTCCAGCAGCTGCACCGTGTCGGGCCCCTTGGGCTGCAACCACCATTGCACATTCTGCTCAGCAGCAAACGCGCGCAGCAAGGTTTTGTCGCCTTCGCTCAAGGGCTCTAGATGGCGTAAAACCAAAGCCGTCACCTCATCGCCGCAGGCCAACTCCAGCTGAGGCAGGGTTTCGCGGGCCTCCATTTGGCTGATCAGCGCACGCAGCGGCAGCAACATTCGACTCACATGGGGCGGCAACACCGGGCACACCTTCATGTCAGCGATGTAACGGCTCTTGCGCTCGTGAAAGCCAATCAGCACTTCGCCCTTTTTGATCACATAACGCACCGACAAACGGGCACGGTAACGGTAACCCCAAGTCGGCCCCTCAATGGGGCGCAGCATGGTTTCAGCTTTGACTTTGCCCAAATGCCACAAGTTGTCTTCAAGCACGCGTTGCTTGATAGCCACTTGGGCGGAGACCTCCAGGTGCTGCATTTTGCAGCCGCCGCAAGAGCCTGTGTGCAGACCAAAGTGGGGGCAGCCAGGCCGCACGCGTTGCGACGATTCGTGGTGAATCTCGGTCACGATGCCGTGCTCAAAGCTGCTTTTCTTGCGTCCGACCTGGACCGAAACCACCTCAAAGGGCAAGGCACCCTCAATAAAAACCACTTTGCCATCGGGCCTGCGGGCGATGCCCTGGGCATCCATGTCCAAAGAGTTGACTCGCAACCAGCCTTCTGGCAAGTCGGGGCTGCAATGGTTTTCTGTTGCTAGAGGGGATGGGGAAAGGGGTAGGTCATGTTCGCTCATGCCCCGATTGTCTCAGCATGTCGGGCCAGGCTTGGCGTGACGCCTCACCCTTTGGGTTGAAAAACTCAGTTCCAGGCTTGCAAATATTCCTGCCAATGAGATTCTTGCGCAGCCAAGGCGCTGACATTTTCTTTGACGAAGCGAATTTCCTGATCGTATTCAGCCTCGGTCAAGCCGCCGCGCATCTTCTGAAAGCGGCAATACAGCAAATAGGTGTTCATCACATCGGTCTCGCAATAGCGCCGAATGTCTTCGGTTTTACCGGCCAGAAACTGCGCGTGCACTTGCGAGCCGTCCATGCCCAACTTGCCGGGAAAGCCGCAAAGTTTGGCCATTGCGTCCATGGGCGCGTTGTTTTTGGGCGTGTATTTGGCCAACAAGTCCATCAGGTCCAGGTGCCGCAGGTGGTAACGCGAGATGTAGTTGTTCCACTTGAACTCGCGGTCACTGGCGTTCCCGCCCTCGCCCATGTCCCAGTATTTGTCAGCCACCACGCCATGCTGCAAGCCACGGTAATGCAGAACAGGTAAGTCAAACCCGCTGCCATTCCAACTGACCAGTTGAGGTTCGTGCTTTTCGATGGTGTTGAAAAACGTTTGGACAATGCGGCCTTCGCTTTGGCCATCGCGGTCGACAAAAGAATGAACGCGCAGCCCCTCGGCATTGCGGAAGACGCAGCTGATCACCAAAATCCGCTGCAAATACAAAGGCATGAAGTCACTTTTACCCAGCTCGGCCCGCTCTGCCTTCCATTGGGCATGCACCTGCGCATCGGTCAAATCAGGCGATGCCGGGTTGAGCCTGCGCCACCCGGCCACATCCGGCAAGGTTTCGATGTCAAAAACCAGGACGGGCCAGGCCATTGCTTGGGCGCCTCAACGGGCTGGCAACAACTTGGCGGGGTCCACGGGCTTGCCTTGCCGGCGCACCTCAAAGTGCAACTTGACTCGGTCCGAGTCGGATTTGCCCATTTCGGCGATCTTCTGGCCTTTGCGTACTTTTTGGTCTTCCTTGACCAAAAGCGCCTGGTTGTGCGCGTAAGCCGTCAAGAAGGTGTTGTTGTGCTTGAGGATGATCAAGTTGCCGTAACCCCTCAAGCCTGAACCGGCATAAACCACCTGGCCGTCTGCAGCGGCGCTGACGGGATCACCGGCTTTGCCGGAGATGTCCAAGCCTTTGTTTTTGACTTCGTCAAAGCCAGCAATCAGCGAGCCGCTGGCAGGCCAGATGAAGCCCAAACCTTCGTCATTGGCCGCACCCGTTGAAGCTGGGGCGGATTCTATTTTGGCCGGTGTGGCATTGGCCGATGAATTCGCCGCTGGTGCAATCGGGCGAACCACCACGCCAGCAGTTTCGACCGCACCGCCCGGTGGCGCGACACGCAACACTTGGCCCACTTCGATCACATCGGGGTTGGTCAGGTTGTTCCAGCGGGCCAGATCACGCGCCCCTTGCCCATTGTCCAAACCGATGCGGGTCAAGGTGTCGCCACGTTGCACGGTGTAATAACCTGGTTTTCCTGCGTTTTCGCTGCCGGGCATGGGCTTGGCAAGCTCTGCCGCTGGCGTTGCCTGGGTTGAAGAAGACGAACGGCCCATGCCAGTCCGGTCCTCCACCGGAGCAGGTACACGCACCCCAGACGAGCATGCGCTGAGCAGCGCCACAGCCATAGCCATCAAAACCAAGGGACGAGAATGAAAAGATGTAGTCATCGGTATTTACTTGTTCAGGCAACACCTGATTTTAGAGGCACAAAATGCACAGCTTCGAGAACCTGGCGTTCGAACCCTTGTGCCGTTTTCAGAATAACCACCAAGGCTTGGTGCCCTGCAGGTGTGATGGTCGGCGCAATCAAGCGACCACCCACAGCCAGTTGTTCCAGCCAAGTGTCCGGCACAGCGTCTCCGCCGGCTGCCGAGATGATGCCCGCATAGGGTGCCCCTTTGGGGTAGCCGAGCATGCCATCCCCAAAAATCAAGTGCACATTGTGCAGCCTGAAAGGCCGCAAGTTGGTTCTGGCCTTTTCGTGCAAGCCGCGCAGGCGCTCGATGCTATAGACCTCGGTGGCCACATGGCTGAGCACGGCGGCTTGGTAGCCACAGCCCGTACCAATCTCGAGAATGCGTCCCAATTTTCCGGGCGCGTCCTGACAAAGCAGTTCAATCATGCGCGCCACCACATTGGGCTTTGAGATGGTTTGTCCCAGGCCAATCGGCAAGCTGGTGTCTTCATAGGCTTGGTTCACCAAGCCGCTTTCGACAAAACGATGCCGCTCCACTTGGCCCATGGCATCGAGGACACGGGTGTCTTTGACGCCCTGCTCTGCCAATTTTCGAACCATGCGTGCGCGAACAGCCCCGGAGTCCAAACCCAGGCCGGACACAGCGGATGCGGTTCTGGGCAAAAGCATGGACGTGGGCGTGGACACGGTCGATGCAACGCGGACAGGTGCCGCCGAAGCCGAAGGTTTGGCGGTGCTAGGCCCAGATGCCCCTGTTTGAGACAACTTGACCGGAAACCCTGGGCGTTGGCTCATGCAGCGCCTTGGGCGGCTAAACGGTCCAGCGTGTGTGACCAGTGGTCGAGGTGCGCGTGATCGGTCAAGTCGACCTTGAGCGGCGTCACCACCACATGGCCCAAACCCGCAGCATGAAAGTCAGTGCCTTCGCTGTCGTCCATTGCAGGGCCCGCGTTGCCGATCCAGTACATGGTCTGGCCACGAGGATCCACCTGGGTGATCACGGGATCAGCCGCGTGACGCCGGCCCAAACGGCAAAGCTTGGCGGCTTTGATTTGCGCCAAGGGCAAGTTGGGAATGTTCACATTCAACAGCCACGGCTTGGTCGCCACCAGATCACCCGCCTGCATTTGTTGAACGAGTTCTTTGACTTTGGCGGCTGCAGAGTCGACGTGCGCCCAACCTTTGTCGATTTGAGACACCGCCATGGCGGGAATGCCGAACAGATAGCCTTCCATGGCCGCGCCCACGGTGCCCGAATAAAGGGTGTCGTCACCCATGTTCGCGCCGTTGTTGATGCCGGAAATCACCAGGTCGGGCCGATAACCCAACAAGCCGGTCAGCGCAATGTGCACGCAATCAGCGGGCGTGCCATTGACGTAGCGAAAGCCATTCTCCGCACGGTGCACATACAAAGGGGTGTGCAAGGTCAACGCGTTGGATTTGGCACTGTTGTTGTGCTCGGGCGCCACCACTTCCACTTCGGCAATGGTTTTCAGCGCCTCATAAAGGGCCACGATCCCTTCGGCGCGAAAGCCATCGTCGTTGGAAATGAGAATTTTCATGCTGTGTCCCGTTCAATTGTTTTGATTGTAGGCGGCAGCCCCCGCCTTTTGATCGATCATTGGCCGTTTTTGACAGTCTGGAATTGGTCGCTCGGGGGACATGGCCGAGCCACGTCGACTGCCTAAGATGCATGCCATCAAACAAAGAACCCAACAAGGAGAAGTTGCATGCACGCTTGGCTTTGCGAGAACCCGGTCGGGGTTGACGCGCTCACCTGGAAAGAACTGCCCACGCCAACGCCGGGGCCTGGTCAAGTCCTGATTCAAATTGAAGCCGCTAGCCTGAATTTTCCGGATTTGCTGATCGTTCAAAACAAATACCAGATGAAGCCCGAGCTGCCTTTTGTGCCGGGCTCTGAATACGCGGGCGTGGTGCAAGCCATTGGCGACGGGGTTACGCACCTCAAAGTGGGACAAAGCGTGGCCTGCCTGTCGGGCACAGGCGGCTTTGGCACCCACACCTTGGCACCCGCCAAGCTCTGCATGCCCTTGCCCGCAGGTTTTTCGGCCGTCGATGGTGCCGCCTTCATCATGACGTACGCCACCTCTCACCACGCACTGGTGGACCGTGCAGGCCTGAAAGCTGGTGAAACGGTGCTTGTGCTGGGCGCGGCTGGAGGTGTGGGCACTGCCGCCATCCAGATCGCCAAGGCCATGGGGGCCATAGTGATTGCAGCGGCGTCAACCGACGAAAAATGCGCCCTTTGCAAGTCACTTGGCGCTGACGCCACCCTCAATTACAGCCGCGAGAACCTGCGCGAAGCCCTGAAAACACTCACCGAAGGCCGTGGCCCGGATGTGATCTATGACCCTGTGGGTGGCGATCTGGCAGAGCCAGCGTTTCGCGCCATCGCCTGGCGCGGGCGCTACCTGGTGGTGGGATTTGCGGGTGGCCCCATCCCCGCCCTGCCCTTGAACCTGCCTTTGCTCAAAGGTGCATCCTTGGTAGGGGTCTTTTGGGGTGATTTCGCCAGGCGCGAACCACAAGCCAATGCGGCCATGATGGGCGAACTGGCGCAGTGGTACGGGCAAGGCAAGATCAAACCCGTCATTGACCGCACGATGCCCATGAACGACTTGAAGGCGGCCTACACCTTGATGGGCTCGCGCAGCGTCAAAGGCAAGCTGGTCATGGTCAATTGACCTGAGTGCACACAACGCGGCACCGCGTGTTGCGCGAAGCTCAAGCGTGAGCGAGAACGCCTTCATGCCCGGCGCATAAAAAAAGGAGGCCATTAGGGCCTCCTTTTTTGTTGCCTTGCGGCGCAGACCGACAGAGGGTCAGTTGGCCGTGGCTTCCTCGGGCTCTGTGGGCTCAGACCGTGAAGCACGGCTTTCCTTCTTGGGGGTGGGCGTGATGTCCAGCAACACCTCGTCCTTGTCGTCGATGTCCACCGTCAGACGACCGCCATCGGTCAGACGTCCAAACAGCAGTTCGTCAGCCAATGCCTTGCGGATGGTGTCCTGAATCAGGCGCTGCATCGGGCGTGCACCCATGAGCGGATCGAAGCCTTTCTTGCCCAAGAACTTGCGCAATTTGTCGGTGAAGGTGACCTCCACTTTCTTCTCGCTCAGTTGCTGCTCCAGTTGCAACAAGAACTTGTCCACCACACGCAAAATGATCTGCTCGTCCAGCGGCTTGAAGCTGACCATGGCATCCAGGCGGTTGCGGAACTCGGGAGTGAACAGGCGTTTGATGTCGCCCATCTCGTCACCTGCCTGGCGCGGGTTGGTAAAGCCAATGGTGGCCTTGTTCATGGTCTCGGCACCCGCGTTGGTGGTCATGATGATGATCACATTGCGGAAGTCGGCCTTGCGTCCGTTGTTGTCGGTCAAGGTGCCGTGGTCCATGACCTGCAAGAGCACGTTGTAAATGTCCGGGTGGGCTTTTTCGATTTCGTCGAGCAAGAGCACGCAATGCGGCTTCTTGGTCACGGCCTCGGTCAGCAAGCCACCTTGGTCAAAACCCACATAACCCGGGGGCGCACCGATCAGGCGACTCACGGCGTGGCGTTCCATGTACTCGGACATGTCGAAGCGGATCAGGTCAATGCCCAAAATGTAGGCGAGTTGTTTGGCCGCTTCTGTCTTGCCCACGCCTGTAGGACCAGAGAACAAGAAAGAACCAATCGGCTTGTCGGTCTTGCCCAGGCCCGAACGGGCCATCTTGACAGCCGACGCCAGCACTTCGAGGGCTTTGTCTTGGCCGAACACCACCGACTTGAGGTCGCGCTCGATGGTCTGCAGTTTGCTGCGGTCGTCGTTGGACACGTTGGCTGGCGGAATGCGGGCGATCTTGGCCACGATGTCTTCGATCTCGGCCTTGCCAATGGTCTTTTTGCGCTTGGATGCGACCTGAATGCGTTGGGCGGCACCGGCCTCGTCGATCACGTCAATCGCCTTGTCGGGCAACTGACGGTCATTGATGAACTTGGCGGACAACTCGGCCGCAGCTTGCAAAGCAGCAATCGTGTATTTGACGCTGTGGTGGTCTTCAAAACGGCTTTTGAGGCCTTTGAGAATGTCCACAGTCTCGGACACGGTGGGCTCGACCACGTCCACTTTCTGGAAGCGGCGGCTCAAAGCAGCGTCTTTTTCAAAGATGCCACGGTATTCGGTGAAAGTGGTCGCGCCAATGCACTTGAGCTGACCGCTGGACAGCGCAGGTTTGAGCAAGTTGGAGGCATCCAAGGTGCCACCCGAAGCAGCCCCTGCACCAATCAGCGTGTGAATTTCGTCAATGAACAAGATGCCATTGGGCTTGTCCTTGAGCGACTTCAAAACGCCTTTGAGGCGTTGCTCAAAATCACCGCGGTACTTGGTACCCGCCAGCAATGCGCCCATATCGAGCGAATACACCGTCGCTTCGGCCAGGATCTCGGGCACGGTGCCTTGGGTGATGCGCCAGGCCAGGCCCTCGGCAATCGCAGTTTTGCCCACGCCCGCCTCGCCCACCAGCAGCGGGTTGTTCTTGCGGCGGCGGCACAAAATCTGGATCGTGCGTTCGACTTCGTACTCGCGGCCGATCAGGGGATCAATTTTCCCTTCCTTGGCTGCTTGATTCAGGTTGTTCGTGAACTGTTCCAAAGGCGATGCTTTTTCGCTGCGTTCACCCCCAGCACTGCCCTCTTCGCCTTCGTTACTGGTGGGGTTTTCAGCCGATTTAGCAGCTTCTGGCGGGTCGCTTTTGCGGATGCCATGGGCGATGAAATTGACCACATCCAGGCGGGTGATGCCCTGCTGGTGCAGGTAATAAACCGCATGCGAGTCTTTTTCGCCAAAAATGGCCACCAGCACGTTGGCGCCATTCACTTCTTTTTTGCCGCTGCCTGTCGACTGCACATGCATGATGGCGCGTTGAATGACCCGCTGAAAGCCCAAGGTAGGCTGGGTGTCGACCTCTTCGGTACCAGCGACCTGGGGCGTGTTGTCCTTGATGAAGTTGCTCAAGGCTTTGCGCAGATCGTCGATGTTGGCCGCACACGCACGCAAGACTTCCGCTGCACTGGGGTTGTCCAGCAAAGCCAAAAGCAGGTGCTCAACGGTGATGAATTCGTGGCGCTGCTGACGGGCCTCTACAAAGGCCATGTGCAAGCTGACTTCCAATTCTTGGGCAATCATGTGATTTCCTTTTTGCCTTGCTGAGAGAGATAAAGACGATGTGGGGGGTAAGCCCCACTATTCAATAGGTTCACTGACGCATTGCAGCGGATGGCCGGCCTGTTTGGCAGCATCCAGCACCTGGTCGACCTTGGTCGCCGCCACGTCGCGGGAATAAACCCCGCAAATGCCTTTTCCGTCCAGGTGGATCTTGAGCATGATTTGCGTAGCCGCTTCGCGGTCTTTGCTGAAAAACTCTTGTATCACCATCACCACGAATTCCATGGGGGTGTAGTCATCGTTCAGCATCGCCACCTGGTACATCTGGGGCGGTTCAATTTTTTGGGCGCGTCGTTCGAGCACCACCGAATTGCCACCATCGGGCGTTCGGGGTGTCACGGTCGGCAGCGTGGGATTTGCAGGTTTTTTCGTTGCCATGATTTCATTCTATCGAGCCTTTCAAGCCCTTTGAGACCGGGGTCTGAAAAGACTTTGATGCCAGCAGTCCAAAATCTGCCTCCCCCGGGAAAACCTCACATTGACAAAATTGACAAGCGCGATTCACACTGAGGCCAACAATAACGGAGACATCGTATGCCCAGTGGTACGGTTAAATGGTTCAACGATGCCAAAGGTTTCGGATTCATCCAGCCCGATGGGGGCGGCCCTGACGCCTTTGCCCACTTTTCAGCCATCCAGTCTGAAGGGTACAAAAGCCTGAAAGAAGGCTCCAGGGTGAGTTTTGAGCTAACGGAAGGTTCAAAAGGGCTGATGGCTGCAAACATCCTGGCTGAAAACGCCAATCCAGAGGCGGCTTTGCAGACCGATGGAAAAAGCCCAGACCCTGGCGCATGAAAATTCATGGGCTTGGTGGCAGACCCCAAGGCCAAAAAGCACCGCCCAGCCGTTATCCTGTCAAGCTTGTTATACGGACCAGCTTGCTTCTCAACATGAACCTCACTGCTCTATTTGCTTTATTGCCCGGTCGCAAATTGCATCGCACATGCGCCTTGGCCTTGGCCTTGGCGTCGCTGACTTTGTCCGTCTTCGCCCAACAAACGCCACAGCTGCAATTGCCTCGGACCAAGCTGAATGCGGGCATGCACGTGCTGGATGTGCAGCTTGCCCAGACCAACGAACAAAGACAAATTGGCCTGATGTGGCGCAAGGAAATGCCCCAGCACGAAGGCATGTTGTTCGTGTTTGAACAGCCGGCCACGCAGTGCTTCTGGATGAGAAACACCTTAATTCCACTGTCTGCGGCCTTTGTCGCCGACGATGGCACCATTGTGAACATCGCCGACATGAAACCCCAAAGCGATGACTCTCACTGCTCGGAAAAGCCCGTGCGCTACGTTCTGGAAATGAATGTGGGCTGGTTTGCCAAACGCCAACTCAAAGCGGGCTACAAATTGAGCGGCGCTGCCTTCACACGCTGACCCTCAAAAACGATGGGCCGGGTCTGGGGTCTTGTTCAAACGCCCCAAACCACGTCAGACTTTTCAACCAAACAGCGCTTGAGCAGTTTGAGCATGGGTGCTGCACGCTGAGCCAAGCTGACGGTGTTCAAAGGCACGGATTCATCGTCCTCACCAGAAATCAGGGTCTGGGCCTTCTCTGCGCCTTGTTTTCTGTCAGACTCATCTTGCGCCACCGCCGATTCGAGTGCCGCGATCGCTCGCGACAAGTCGTTAGATTGAACAATCCCTTTGACAGGGTCATCACCAAGGATGATTTTGAGCAAGCGGCGGGCATCGGCTTCCAGCATGATGAGGTCGCTGGTCGCCTGAGATTTGAATTTGAACAACATGCTGAGCTCCTGATGTGAGGGATTCAGCGGCCCACCATCTCCACGCCTTCGTCTTCATCGGTATCGCCCTGAATCAAGGCTTTGAGTTTATGGCTGGCATGGAAGGTGGCGACACGACGTGCATCAATGGGAATCAATTCTCCGGTCCTTGGATTGCGTCCGGGACGTGCTGCCTTGGTACGGATCTGGAAGTTGCCAAACCCGGAAATCTTGACGTCATCACCCGAGATCAGGCTGTCCACAACCAAGTCAAAGAACGCATCGACCATGTCCTTGGACTCGCGCTTGTTCAAACCGATCTGCTCAAACAGCAAATCGGCGAGGTGCGCCTTGGTCAGCGCAGGGGTTTCCAGCGATTCAAAACTGATTTGCATGGTGACCTCAGGAGCGCAATCGGGCAGCGACTTGCTGCGTCAACTGAGCCAGCACGGCGCTCATGACCGATTCGATCTGTGCCTCGGTCAGTGTGGCCTCGTCGCTGTGCAAGCTCAGGCGCACAGCCAGGCTTTTCTCACCCACGACCAAGCCACCAGCCGATTCGGCTTTGGGGCGGTAGATGTCAAACAAAACAGCATCACGCAGCAAGCCTTGTGTCGGCGCCGTGTGGATGGCCTGCATCAGTTGGGCGTGCGTCACTTGTTCATTGACAATGACCGCGATATCACGTTCGACCGATTGGTGCTTGGCCACCGCCTGGGCCACAGGCACAAGGCGTGCAATGACCGCATCCAGCGACAACTCGAAAACCACAGGTGCGCTGGGCAGTTCCCACGCCTGACGCCACCGGGGGTGCAATTCGCCCACATGGCCAACCAGCTCGCCATCCACCAGCACCTGGGCCGAGCGGCCGGGGTGCAGTGCGGGGTGTTCAGCGGCCACAAACTCTGCTTTGCGCGGGGCCAACAACTTTTCCACATCGGCCTTCACGTCGTAAAAGTCGACGTTGCGGGACTTGCCTTGCCAACCCAGAGGTGCCTCGGGGCCCCAGGCCATACCAGCCACGCGCATGGGTTGATCAAAACCTTCCACGGTGGTGTCGGTGCTTTGCATGGCCGCGTTGCGCAGGAACACACGGCCCAGCTCGAACACGCGCACGCGGTCAGCCTTGCGGTCGGCATTGAACTTGACGACCTGCAGCAGCGAGCCGATCAGGCTCGAGCGCATCACACTCATCTGACTGGCAATCGGGTTGAGCAATCGGATCGGGCTGGCATTGCCCGCCAAATCACGTTCCCAGTTTTCTTCGACGAAGCTGTAATTGATGGTTTCTTGGTAGCCCAAAGCCGCTATAGCGCGGCGCACAGCAGACGGGCTGCGCTCGGTCTCGCGGCGCACCTTGGCGGTGATGGGGGCCAGCGGGGGGTTGGTGGGCAGGTTGTTGTAGCCCACCATGCGGGCGACTTCTTCGATCAGGTCTTCCTCGATCTGCAAATCAAAGCGGAAGCTCGGCGGCGTCACGGTGACGGTGCCCTCGCCTTCGCTCACTTGCAGGCCCAATCCACGCAATGCATCAGCGCATTGCGCTTGGGTCAAGGGCATGCCGATGACCTTGACCGCACGGGCCACGCGCAGCGTGACGGGGGTGGTCGCAGGGATGTTCAAGATCTGGTCGTCGATGGGGCCGACCTTTGTCTCGGGCGTGCCGCAAATGTCCAACACCAGTTGGGTGATGCGCTCGATGTGCTCCACCGTCAGCTGCGGGTCAACCCCGCGCTCAAAACGGTGCCCAGCATCGGTCGAAAAGTTGTAGCGGCGCGAACGGCCGGCGATGGCGCTGGGCCACCAAAAAGCGGCTTCGATGTAGATGTTTTGCGTGTCATTCGACACCGCAGTGGCGTCACCACCCATGATGCCAGCCAGTGACTCGACCTGGCTGTCGTCGGCAATCACGCCCACTTGCCCGTCCACGGTCACGGTATTGCCGTTGAGCAGCTTGAGCGATTCACCCGACTTGCCCCAACGCACTTGCAGACCGCCATGGATTTTGTCGAGGTCGAAAATGTGCGAGGGACGCCCGAACTCGAACATCACGTAATTGGAGATGTCGACCAAGGGGCTGACGCTGCGCTGGCCACAACGGGCCAGACGGTCGACCATCCATGCAGGTGTTTGGGCTTGGGTGTTCACGCCTTTGACCACGCGGCCACTGAAACGACCACACAAGTCGCTGGCTTGTACCTGGACGGCCAATTTGTCGTTGATCTGACTGGCCACAGCCGGGAAAGTCGGGGCTTTCAACGGCGCACCGGTCAATGCCGCGACTTCACGGGCGATGCCATACACGCTCAGGCAATGCGCCAAATTGGGCGTGAGCTTGAGCGTCATCAGCGTGTCGTCCAGATTCAGGTACTGGCGAATGTCTTGCCCCAAGGGCGCGTCTGCGGGCAGCTCCAGCAAGCCGCCGTGGTCATCCGCAATTTTCAGTTCTTTGGCCGAGCACAGCATGCCCTGGCTTTCAACGCCACGCAGCTTACCGACCTTGATGACAAAAGGTTTGCCGTCTTCGCCGGGAGGCAATTCAGCGCCCACCATGGCGCAAGGCACGCGAATGCCCACGCGGGCATTGGGTGCGCCACAAACGATGTTGAGCAGACTGCCCTGCCCCACATCCACCTGGCACACGCGCAGGCGGTCGGCGTTGGGGTGCTGCACGGCTTCCTTGATTTCACCAATCACGATCTTGGTGAATGGCGGGGCCACGGGCTCAAGCTCTTCCACTTCAAGGCCGGCCATGGTCAGGGTATCGGCCAGTTGCTGGGTCGTCAGGGACGGGTTGCAGAACTCGCGCAACCAAGATTCAGGAAATTGCATTTTCAGAACTCACTTCGTTTCGCTGCCGTGCACTCACCAGGTCAGCGTTCGGGAATAACAGGAAGAGGCTTACTGGAATTGGCTCAGGAAACGCACGTCGCCGTCAAAGAACAGGCGCAAATCGTTCACGCCGTAGCGCAGCATCGTGAAACGGTCCATGCCCATGCCAAAGGCAAAGCCGATGAACTGCTCGGGGTCGAGACCCATGTTGCGCACCACGTTGGGGTGCACTTGGCCAGAGCCGCCCACTTCAAGCCAGCGACCGGCCAATGGACCGTTTTGGAACTGGATGTCGATCTCAGCGCTGGGTTCGGTAAAGGGGAAAAAGCTGGGGCGAAAGCGCAAAACCAGATCGTCGCTTTCAAAGAAAGTGCGGCAGAAATCGGTGACCACGACCTTGAGGTCCTTGAAGCTCACGTTCTCGCCGATCCAAAGGCCTTCACACTGGTGGAACATGGGCGAATGGGTGGCGTCGCTGTCCACACGGTAAGTGCGACCGGGTGCGATGACGCGTATTTCAGGCATGCCCTGGCCCGCATCAAGTTGGTTGCGGTAATGCTTAACGTGCTGCACCGCGTGGCGGATTTGCATTGGGCTGGTGTGGGTTCGCAGCAAGTGACCGCCTTCGACGTAGAAGGTGTCGTGCATCGAGCGGGCCGGGTGGTCTTCGGGCGTGTTGAGCGCAGTGAAGTTGAACCAGTCGGTCTCGATCTCAGGGCCTTGGGCCACTTCAAAACCCATGGAGCCAAAAATTTGCTCCACGCGTTCGAGCGTGAGTGAGACGGGGTGCAAACCGCCCACATTGCCGCTGCGGCCTGGAAGTGTCACATCCAGCGCTTCGGCCTTGAGCTGCGCCTGCAGTTCGGCGTCGGCCAAGGCTTGGCGGCGGTCGTTCAACGCGCCCTCAATCGCCTGCTTGGCGATGTTGATGGCCGCACCACGGGTTTTCTTATCTTCCACGCTGAGAGCAGCCATGCCCTTCATCAACTCTGTGATGCGACCGGATTTGCCCAAAAACTGGGCTTTTGCGTTTTCGAGGTCAGCAGGTGTCAGTGCCTGCGTAAAACTCTGGCGTGCAGATTCGACCAGGGTGTCCAGCTCGTTCATGGTGTGGGAGATCGGTGATTGATCTGTGAATAGGGGAATAAAAAAGGGATTGAAGCTTTTGTGAGCCCCAATCCCTTTGATCGAGTGCGTGACATGAGCCCGAAGGCCCATCTCACTCATGGACTCAAGCTGCAGCCAGTTTGGCCTTGACTTGGTTCACGATGCCAGCAAAAGCGGCCTTGTCGTGCACGGCGATATCCGCCAGCATCTTACGGTCGATTTCGATAGCCGCCTTCTTCAGGCCGTTGGCGAACTGGCTGTAGGTCAGACCGCATTCACGCGCAGCGGCGTTGATACGGGCAATCCACAACTGACGGAACACACGCTTTTTGGTGCGGCGGTCACGGTAGGCATATTGGCCAGCCTTCATCACCGCCTGTTTGGCGATGCGGAAGACATTACCGCGGCGACCGCGGAAACCTTTTGCAAGGGCCAGGACTTTCTTGTGACGGGCGCGTGCCGTTACACCACGTTTAACGCGAGGCATATTTCTTCTCCTTGTTCGTCAGTAATTACAGGCCAGCCATGGGCAGCATTTGTGCGATGTGACCCATATTGGTCTCATGCACAGCCACTGCACCGCGAAGGTGGCGCTTGTTTTTGGTGGTCTTCTTGGTCAGGATGTGACGTTTGAAGGCTTGGCCGCGTTTAACGGTTCCACCGGGACGAACACGGAAGCGCTTTTTAGCACTGCTTTTGGTCTTCATCTTGGGCATGTCAATGCTCCTTTAATTGTGCTCGTGAGGCGTCTGCAAAATCTTTGCAGCCTTGTTGGCCCCGAGCCACTTTTAACAAAAGCCACCCGAAGGAGGCTTTTGATTTGACCCACCCGAGGGCAGATCAAACTCTTGTCAAACCGATTCTGTCGGCGCTGCAGCATCTGCTGCTTTGCCACCTGCCGGTTTTTTACGTCCTGGCGCGATCATCATGATCATCTGACGACCTTCGAGCTTAGGGAACTGCTCGACGATGATGGAATCGGCCAATTCGTCGCGAATCCGGTTCAGCAATGCGATGCCCAATTCTTGGTGGGTAATCTCACGGCCACGGAAACGCAAGGTAATCTTGCATTTATCGCCATCTGCCAAAAAGCGGCGGATGTTGCGCATCTTGATGTTGTAGTCACCATCATCGGTACCGGGACGGAATTTAACTTCCTTGATGTCAATGACCGTTTGCTTGGCTTTGGCTTCTGCCGCACGCTTTTGCTCTTGGTACTTGAACTTGCCGTAGTCCATCAGACGACAAACAGGTGGGTTGGCAGTGGCGGCAATTTCAACCAGATCCACGTCCATCTCACCTGCCATGCGCAGGGCTTCGGCCAAGGACAGAATGCCCAATGGCTCATTTTCAGGGCCGGAAACACGCACCTCAGGGGCCATGATTTCACGGTTCAAACGGTGTTTACGTTCTTCGCGGTGGCGACGATCACGAAATTCGGTAGCGATGACTCAATCCTTTACGGAACAAAACTGCGACATGCAGCTCATCCATCTTTGTGCCCACGGGCCAAAGCTTGTGGCGAAAATCACCTTCAGGCTTTAGAAGCGATGTCGGCAGCAATGAGTTCAATGAACGCATCGATCGACATCACACCGAGGTCTTTGTTGCCTCGGGCGCGCACTGCGACGGTACCTGCTGCCTTTTCCTTGTCGCCTGCGACGAGGATGTAAGGCAGCTTTTGCAACGAATGCTCACGTATTTTATACGTGATTTTCTCGTTACGCAGGTCCAAATCGACCCTAAGGCCTTGATTTGACACTGATTTTTGCAGTTTTGCAGCGATTTCGCGACAGTAATCAGACTGTGCATCGGTGATGTTCAAGACAGACACCTGAATAGGCGCCAACCAAGTTGGCAAGGCACCAGCATGCTGTTCGACCAAAATACCGATGAAACGCTCCATGCTGCCCACAATGGCGCGGTGCAAGATCACGGGACGCTGTCGTGAGCCGTCTTCGGCCACATATTCAGCGTCCAAGCGCTCGGACAAGTTGAAATCGACCTGAATCGTGCCGCACTGCCATTCACGGCCAATCGCATCTTTCAGGGTGTATTCGATCTTCGGACCGTAGAAAGCACCGTCCCCCTCAGAGATCACGAAGTCGCAACCCGAGTGACGCAGGCTGTCCATCAAGGCTTTTTCGGCCTTGTCCCACAACTCATCGGAGCCAATGCGTGCAGCCGGACGGGTTGACACTTTATAGAGGATGTTGGTGAAGCCGAAATCGGCGTACACCTTCTTGAGCACCTTGGTGAAGGTGTCGCACTCAGGCAGGATTTGGTTTTCGGTACAAAAGATGTGCCCGTCGTCTTGCGTAAAGCCACGCACACGCATGATGCCGTGCAAGCCGCCCGATGGCTCATTGCGGTGGCACTGACCAAACTCGCCATATCGCAAAGGCAAATCACGGTAACTCTTGATGCCTTGCTTGAAGATCAGAATGTGCCCAGGGCAGTTCATCGGTTTGAGCGCGTAGTCACGCTTTTCCGACTCGGTCGTGAACATGTTGTCGCGGTATTTGTCCCAGTGACCGGTTTTCTCCCACAAGGATTTGTCCAGAATTTGGGGGCCTTTAACCTCTTGATAACCGCTGTCACGGTAGACCTGACGCATGTACTGCTCCACAGTCTGCCAGACGGTCCAGCCCTTGGGATGCCAGAACACCAGGCCGGGGGCGTGCTCATCGATATGGAACAAGTCCAATTCGCGGCCCAGCTTCCGGTGGTCGCGCTTTTCGGCCTCTTCTAGGCGCGTCAAATACAGCTGCAAGTCTTCCTTGCTGGCCCAAGCAGTGCCATACACGCGCTGCAGCATTTCGTTCTTGCTGTCGCCGCGCCAATATGCACCGGCCACCTTCATCAACTTGAAATGCTTGAGCTTGCCGGTGCTGGGCACGTGTGGGCCACGGCACAGGTCTTCAAAATCACCTTCGCGGTACAGGCTGACTTCTTGGTCTGCCGGAATGCTGCCGATGATCTCGGCCTTGTAGTTTTCGCCCATCGCCTTGAAGTGCGCGACAGCCTCGTCACGGGGCAAAACACGACGCAACACCGACTCGTCTTTCGCAGCCAGTTCGCTCATGCGTTTTTCAATCGCGACCAAATCTTCTGGCGTGAACGGGCGGCTGTACGAAAAGTCGTAATAAAAGCCGTTGTCGATCACAGGCCCGATCGTGACTTGCGCCTCTGGAAACAAAGACTTGACGGCATAGGCCAGCAAGTGAGCGGAGGAATGACGGATCAACTCAAGGCCTTCGGGATCCTTGGCCGTCACGATGGCCAGCTTGGAATCAGTGGTCATGCTGAAACTGGTGTCCACCAATTGGCCATTGACCTTGCCCCCCAGCGCGGCCTTGGCCAAGCCTGCGCCAATCGAAGCCGCGACCTCGGCCACCGTGACCGGGCCTGGAAACTCGCGCAATGAACCGTCGGGAAGAGTGATCTGAACCATGTGTGTACAAGTAAAAAAGCGCGGCAAAGGCCGCGCTTGAAAGGAACATCTAAACGCTAAGGGTAGATTTTAGCCGCCCTCGCCTTCAGCCTTTTGACAAGTCGATCAGTAGAAGTGCTCTTCTTCAGTAGAACCGGCCAGGGCTTTCTGAATCGCCCCGGATTTGAACTGCCCCCCAGAAGTTGGACGGTTGCGCTTCCGCCAACTAAGCGGTGCTTCTCAGCCGGTACTCCACCGGGCTGAGTCCTTTCAATCTGAGCTTGATGCGCTCATGGTTGTAGTAGCGGACGTAGTCATGCACGCCTGCTTCAAGTTCATCAACGCTATTGGGTGGTGCAAGATGAAAATACTCGGCCTTTAGGGTGCCGAAGAATCTTTCAATTACCGCGTTGTCAAAGCAGTTCCCCTTGCGGCTCATACTTTGCTTGACTCCACGCTGCGCAAGCATCGCTCGATAGGGCTGCATCTTGTAGTGCCAGCCTTGGTCAGAGTGAACGATCAGCCCCGCAGTGCACTCGGTCCGCGAAAGCGCTTCCTGCAGAGTGCTGGCAACCAGCTCGTAAACGGGACGTCTGGCCATTTTGTGCGCGACGATCTCGCCGTTGTAAAGGTCCATGCAGGCCGACAGATAGCGCTTGTTACCATGCACATTGAACTCGGTGATGTCTGTCGCCCATTTCTGGTTTGGCGCGGTTGCACAAAAGTCGCGTTCCAGTACGTTCGGCACTTGCTCATCGCTCATACCAGAGACATGCCTGGAGCGCTTCTTCGCCCGGATCACCGCGCGCAGCCCCATCTTCTGCATCAGCCGTTGTACGCACTTGTGGTTGACCGGTTCCGCCATTGAATTGCTCAGCGCCGCCGTAATTCTTCTGTATCCGTAGCGACCCTTGTGCTCTTCATAGATGGCGCGGATCTTAGGCTCCATGGCGCTTTGTGGGTTTGCTCGCTGCGCAGCGTGGCACTGGTAATAGAACGTACTACGTGCCAAGCCTGCTACCCGCAGTAAGTCCGCCAATTTATATTGCTGCCTC